>Ga0315906_10011045_pt1 | contig 10554 bp, 6 predicted proteins | sample LakEriMetagenome_4_FD_203526 | JGI IMG/M metagenome (GOLD analysis project Ga0315906, IMG submission 203526) | Freshwater fungal communities from buoy surface, Lake Erie, Ohio, United States - Buoy 2 MA122 | ecosystem: Environmental > Aquatic > Freshwater > Lake > Lake biofilm | place: USA: Lake...
CGTCTTTAACATATAGTTTGTCATGTCGGGGCAAGGGGTCTTGGGGGGGATACTGCTCTTAAGAACATACTTCGACATGTCAGGAACAGGGGGGCACATAGGGCATGAGGGAGCCGCACTATTTTTATGTTCTTTGCAGGGCCACTCATTATTGCATTCAGAGCAAACGGGACTATTTGAATCACTTTGGAATCCCTCTTTTCTCGCGAAACGGCTCATCACAAGGTATGTAAGAAAAGAGCCAAGAAGAAAAGCTACAACCAGTGTAATTTGCTTTGAAAGGCGCATATCACCCACTCTACAGATACAATAGGATATTTACGCCTTCCATCCGGGCCAGGTGGGGGGTGGGCAGCCACACAGGAAGGGGACGCTCGTGTCATATACCGTGTTAAGGCGATTACACACCATACGTGTATGCCCGCGCCAAGAGAAAGATTCTTGGCGCATAGATTCTGGTTTAGCTAGGCATCCAAAGTCATTCGGATCCATTCCACGCGCGGAAATCTGCGCACAAATCTGGATAGAACGCTGCTTCCAATTAAATCCAGATAAACTATCCCCTTCTCCATTTTCTGCAACATTCATTTTATCACTATGTATTACGGAACCTGATGCAACATTAGTATCCATGGATGCGCTCATATTTTTTGTAATTGTCTGCATAAAACCAGAAAATCCTCCAACCGGGGCGGGCCCATGTGTGTTTCCGCCATTTCGATCTAAATCATCTACTAAATTCCTTGCATCGGCTGCTGCTTTGGCATAGTTTCTCGCTATTTCGCGCTCACCCTCCCCTGTATGTTTTATGGAAATATCCCAGGATAAATTATTAAAAATATCATCTCCATACTTATCAAATATACCTTTGGTTATTTTTGCACCACTTATGTCTCCCGCGGAGTAGTATGGAAATAGACTATTCAAAAATGAACTTCCACCACCCTCTTTAATTAAGTCGGGCAAGGGAGTATTCATATTGGTCATAGCTGGTAAGAATTTAGCTATATCAGCTTTTGTGAAAGTTATGGAACTAAGAGTCTTGCGACCAGCGGTAATTTCAATAACCATATCATCTATTTGCTTTTTTAGCGCCTTTAGTGTATTTATACGAGCTTGTTTAGTCGAATCCATTCTCTACTATACTATTTAATATAAAAGTTTATGAGAAAGCACCGCTTTCTCATAAATGCTCAGAGGTTATATCTTAAAAAATAGCATCTATAAATTTGCACTACACGTCTATTGATAGTATCAGGTGCTCCCAGAGCTTTCAAGTCGGAGTATCTCATATTGAAGTTTAGAGCTTAAATCTTTAAGATCAGTTAAAGTTACCTGGCTAGCAGAACTTGATGTCGCAGTTGTTGCAGTTGCAGCTGCCGTTGCAGCTGCCGTTGCCGGTGCAGGTGCCGGTGCCGTTGCCGTTGCCGGTGCCGTTGCCGGTGCCGTTCCTGGTGCCGGTGCCGTTGCCGTTGCAGCTGCCATTTCATTTGCAGGTACCCAAGTTGCAGGTATAATGCTGAAATTATATTCTGCATTAGTCGTGGTATTTTTACACGTAATTTTGGAGTTTTGAATATATCCTGAATGACATTTCTCAATACATACGGCTCCAGATTCGGCGTGCGCTAAATAATACATCCCTCCTTGCGGTGTGAGTGTTATAGGACATTTATATGTTCCCGTTCCCGTTCCCGTTCCCGTTCCCGTTCCCGTTCCCGTTGCCGTTCCCGTTGCCGTTGCCGTTGCCGGCGGCGGCAGCGGCTGCGAGGGTATGTTAGCGACGGCGGAGTAGTTGGTGGCGGGGGCGGGCGCCGCCATCGCTGTTGCAGTTACCGTTTCATTTGCAGTTGTATTTGGTACCAAAGTTGCAGGTATAATGTTGAAAATATATTCTGCATTAGTAATGGGATTTTTACACGCAATGGATGTTCGAGTATATCCTTCAGGGCATTTTTCAATACATTCGTTTCCAGATAAATAATAAGTACCTCCTTGCGGTGTGACTGTTGTAGGACATTTATATGTTACCCTTTCCGTTCCCGTTGCCGGCGTCTCGCTCACCGACGCGCCGCGGCTGCCGGCGTCTATGGGCGAGGCGGGGGCCGGCGCCGCCATCGGTACTGTAGTAGTTGCCGTTTGTTCTGTTGGTTCTATTAAAGTTGCATCTATATTAGGGGAGAACAAATATTCGTCATTAGTAGTCATATTTTTACACGTAATGGCGGTTTTAGTATATCCTTCACGACATTGCTCAATACATTTGGTTCCAGATAATATGTAACTCCCTTTGTTCGGTGAGCTTAGAGGGCATTTATATTGAGCGGTTTGAAATCCTTCTTTCTCGCCAAAAAGCCACCCAAATATTGACCACCTGCTGTTATTTTGGAATCCTTCGGGCGGCATACCACTTTCTGCATTTACTGACATGTTCCACTTCCGTTGAAGGTATGCTAGGTTACCCTCAATTCCACTGAGATCTTCTTCCGTTAAACTGCTTTCCAACCCAGGATTACGAAGAAGAACAGCCAGTTCATCTTTTAAGCGATTCTTATCACTACGTGCAGTAGTAAGAGGAAGTTGAACACTAGGATCTCCCAACTTTTGCAAACCGGCCTCCGAACGTTCGAAAAATCCATTCATCGATTCAAATACACTTTGAATACGCCTTGGGCTCGCCTTTTGTAATGCAGGATCTTCGGCCGGCCTTGTATTTACAGAAGCAATTTGTCCGGGGGGCGGGGCAAGTAATGCTGTACTAGGTGGCGCAAATGGTTGCACAGCGTTTTGTGTAAATGATCGCTGCGGCGGTCTTGTAACAGGTATATTTAAAGATGGCGACGCACCTAGCGGGGTTCTATCATCATATGCGCTTGGAAGCTGTAAATCCTGAAATCCATCCTTCTCATATGTTACCCAAATAACTAATGCTATTGCAAGTAACATAGCAAAGAAGACTAATCCCTTCATCCCTCTAAAGTATTATGCCAAAAATAGTCCCACATAAACTGTGGCATTATTTTTGGAATATTGTCGAGTTCTTAACATACTTTTGTCAATCACTAGCACGCACTTTAATATTATTTAATAAAGTTCGCCTTCCTAAGATGAATTCACGAGCCTGTAAAAGATTCGGTGTCGGTGAATCATATGGATTTTTGTTACTTTGAAATGTCTCTTTAGCAATGAACCGGGATTCTTTATCGGGAACTTCTATCCTACCACAGTAAGCATCTATAAAAATGACAAGAAGAGTATAAAAATAAGATATCACATCATTTCCAGATGCCATGTGTCGCCAATAAACTGCGTCTGAGCTACAGAATCCTGGATTAGGTAAAACAGCTTTAAAATTAATGTGCCAGTCTAGTTTTTTTTGAAGATATAACCCTAAAATAAGGGCGCCAGTTCCTAAAAGAACTATGCCAACTCTCTTTAAAGAGGCCCCCATCGCTATTTATACTAAGTAAAATTGATAAGCTGATTCGCTTTTAGAGAACGAGTAGAATGTTGAAGCCACGCCATACTGCAGATACTAAAATCGAAGTTGGGATCGATGAAGCCGGGCGTGGATGTTTATGGGGGCCACTTGTTGCGGCAGCAGTAGAGTGGCCACATGAAGAAACTTGGACAGAGGAAGTGCGAAAGATTTCTGCAATGATCAAGGATTCAAAAAAGATTACCCCTAAACGACGAGAAATGTTAGAAGCGGCAATTAAAAAGCATGCTATTGCGTGGTCTATTGGTCGAGTAGAAGCTACAGAGATTAATATACTTGGAATGACACGGGCAAATCGCCTTGCATTTCAGCGCGCGATTGATGCGCTTGGTAAGAGTGCCGAGCGTTTATTAATTGACGGTATCCTTGGACTGAATATTGGTATAGAAGAAGTTGTAGAACCAAAGGGTGATGGCACGTATCTAGCAATCGCAGCGGCATCTATTATTGCGAAAGAGGGGCGTGATCGGATGGTAAAAGATATATGCGCGGGCGATTCCACCCTCCAGGAAAAATATGGCCTGTTGAGTTCAAAGGGGTATGGGACACTTGCACACAGAAATGGTATTCTAACACATGGTGTTCATTCGGAACATCGTAAGTTATTTCTTCGAAAGCTATTGGGAATAGATCACACTATTACGAGCGACGCGAACGACGGTTGTTTGATTTGCGACTAGTTTTACGCACCCCCTTCTTTAACACCTTTTTAGTGTTATTTTTACGTGATTTAGATTTTTTAGGAAGTTTCTTTGTGAGCATATGCTTCTGGCGAGGGTTGGATTTTTTAATAGGTATTATTTTAATATTATTTCGATCATATGTTATATATACAGGGCCGAGTGTTTTGTAACATGCGGATGAATGCAGTATTTCATAATTCTTAGGTAAAACGGATATGGGCAAACTTCCGCCATATTGTTCCTCATATGCTTCTTCGGGTTGCTCTTCATATGCTTCTTCGGGTTGCTCTTCATATGCTTCTTCGGGTTGCTCCTCATATGCTTCTTCGGGTTGCTCTTCATATGCTTCTTCGGGTTGCTCCTCATATGCTTCTTCGGGTTGCTCCTCATATGCTTCTTCGGGTTGCTCCTCATATGCTTCTTCGGGTTGCTCCCCTGAAACTTCCTGCGCTTGCTGATTTGCAATACTCTCTTGAACAATCTGTTTTATTAATTCTGGTGTATTTGATATTTTTTCACTAAGAATCTGCATTGTTTCCATAATTGCTGGAATTTTAGAAGTAATTGGATTTTCTTTTATAGTAAGTTCCATAACCTCTTTTGCTTGATCTGTCAAGGATTTTGTATCCATAAAATCCCTTTATTTTAGTATAATAATATATTTCGCCGGTGCCCTGCTGTAGTTAAGCACTAGGGTTATTTAACTTCGGCACATCGCGGTACCGTCAAATAACCGGAGTGCCGATATAAAAGCACTTGCTTACGTCATGTGCCAAAGTTAATAACCCCCTTTGGTAGTTCTTAACTTAGCCTACATGACTACAGTGGCGATGTAAGCAGAGATTAAACACTCCTGCACATCGCCGTACTAGAGCCCGCTTATTTTTATATTCACTCTCCGTAATTTGCCCCAGCTTCCGTATTATTTACTGGAGCTTCCCCATAAGTTGCCTGAGCTTCCCCATATACTACCTCAGGATTTTCCCCATACGCTGTTTCTTGTTCTCCATAACTTACTGTATCTTCTCCATATTGGGGTATCTTTGCAGCCGATGCTTGTGCCTGAGATGCTTGTGCCTGAGATGCTTGTGCAGCGGATGCTTGTGCCTGAGATGCTTGTGTAGCGGATGCTTGTGCCTGAGATGCTTGTGCGCCAGAAACTTGGGCCTGAGATGCTTGGGCCTGAGATGCTTGTGCCCCAGAAACTTGGGCCTGAGATGCTTGTGCTTTAGATGCTTCTGCACCAGAGACTTGGGCCTGAGATGCTTGTGCTTTAGATGCTTCTGCACCAGAGACTTGTGCCTGAGATGCTTGTGCCTGAGATGCTTGTGCGCCAGAAACTTGGGCTGCCGATGCTTGTGCGCCGGATATTTCTGCTCTAGAAGCATTTTGAATTATTTTATTTGATGCCTCTATAAAATCGCCCACATACCCTTCAAAGATTTCAAAATTGTGAATTCCTATCATATTTCCATATGAAGTGTAATTCAACCACGATGTTACTGTATTTGTATATATAGTTAATGTAGCTTTATAATCATCGGGTAAATATCTAAAGGTTAATTTATTTAATGCATCCAAGCATTTCGTTAGGATATTATACTGTGCCTTAGGAATAGCCGCACCAGATACTTGAGCAGAAGAGGCTTGAGCACTCGAGGCTTGAGCAGAAGAGGCTTGAGCAGATGAAGCAGTTTTAATTTCATCCTTTGCCTTTCCTACAAAATCCATCAACAGTTTGAAAAATGTGTCTAACTCACTTGATGGGACTAGAGACCCAGAAGAAAGAGTATTTTGCATTTTATTTATAGATTGTAAATGAGTATTTAATATTGATTGTGTGCCTGAGGGCCCTGAAGCTAAATATGTAGTGTCCAATTCATTTAACGACGATAACATATTTGATAGAGTTTTTGATTCTGTTGCAGATGCTTCCGCTGAAGATGCTTGGGCAGTAGAGGCTTGGGCGCTAGATACCAGCGCTTGAGATGCTTGGGCTTGAGATGCTTGCGCACCAGAAGTTGTTTGAATTTCCCTTTGTGCTGTATCTAAAAATGAATCTACCGTTGATTGAAGTTTTAACATATCACTTAATACGACAGTGCCTCCAGAAGAACGAGTCACTTGTATGTCATTTAGGGATTTTAAATAGGAAGCTAATGTTGTTTGTGAGGCTGGAGACAAATATTGAACATTTAGATCCTTTAAGAATGATACCATAGTTCCTAAAATAAAGGGTATCATCATAGAGGTAGGGCCAACAATTCTTTGTAACGAATTGGCAGTTGATTCAGAAATATAAATATTATTCATATAAATACTTACACCACGAGGGGCTGAAAGTCCAGAAACAATCGTTTTTACTTCTCCATTCGTTGTATCAACTAAACGAACGCTATTATTGTTAGTATCTGCAACATATAATAAGCCTAAACCATCTATAGTAATTCCAAATGGTCCATTAAATCGTGCAGCAGAAGCAACTCCATCGCTTGATCCTGCGTTTGGTGATCCAGCAACGGTCGTTATTTCACCAGTAGATAAATTCATTTTTCTTATACAATTATTTCCTGAATCAACAATGTATAAATTTGTATTTGAAAAATCAACAGCTATGTCTGTTGGTGTATTAAACTTTGCTGCTGTTACTCCAGCACCATCGCTAAAGCCAGAAGTGCTTCCAGCAATAGTAGTTACTATGCCAGTTTTCAGATCAAAACGTCTAATACGATGATTTCCAGAATCTGCAATATATAAATTACTGTTTCCATCGGCTGTAATACCTCTAGGACCATTAAATGAAGCATTCTTTGCTGGACCATCTACAGCCCCTGCTGCTCCACCGGCGACAGTAGTTACAATATTATTATTATCTATTTTACGAACTACATTGTTACCAGTATCAGCAACATAGCATGCGAGTGTAGTTCTATCAAATACGATACCCATAGGGTTATTAAACTTAGCAGGGCCATTGGCTGAATCAACAAGGCCAGGAGATCCTTCGACGCCTATAGTAACGACACCAGTAGGAGTAAATCGTTTTATAACACTATTCGAATAATCAGTTACCCAAGGATTACCTGTTGAGTCTGTAGTTAAGCCGTGTGGCGCTGAAAAGGTAGTTACAGGGCTAGAAGCAGCAGCGTTATTACCTGCATACACGACTTTAGAAAATGGATACGCTTTAGGGCTCATCGCGTTTAGGGCTTGTGCTGCAGATGCTTGGGCTGAAGATGCTTGTGCAGCAGATGCTTGTGCCGCGGATGCTTGTGCCGCTGATGCTTGGGCTGAAGATGCTTTCGCGGAAGACGCCTGAAATGCTTGTGCAGCGGATGCTTGGGCAGCGGATGCTTGCGCGGAAGACGCCTGAAATGCTTGTGCAGCGGATGCTTGGGCAGCGGATGCTTGCGCTGAAGATGCTTGTGCCGCTGATGCTTGCGCGGAAGACGCCCGAAATGCTTGCGCAGCGGATGCTTGCGCAGCGGATGCTTGTGCAGCGGATGCTTGTGCAGCGGATGCTTGGGCTGAAGATGCTTGGGCTGAAGATGCTTGAGCTGAAGATGCTTGAGCTGAAGATGCTTGTGCCGCTGATGCTTGCGCGGAAGACGCCCGAAATGCTTGCGCAGCGGATGCTTGTGCCGCCGATGCTTGGGCTGAAGATGCTTGTGCCGCTGATGCTTGCGCGGAAGACGCCCGAAATGCTTGTGCAGCGGATGCTTGCGCAGCGGATGCTTGTGCAGCGGATGCTTGTGCAGCGGATGCTTGCGCAGCGGATGCTTGGGCTGAAGATGCTTGGGCTGAAGATGCTTGGGCTGAAGATGCTTGGGCTGAAGATGCTTTCGCAGCGGATGCTTGTGCAGCAGATTCTCGTGCAGCAGATTCGATTTCGTAAGCGGCTGCTTCCGCAGGTGTTAAATAATATACCTTATCCGCATTATAGCTCGGGTTTCCGGAGAACTCCAAATCACCGACACTTGTCGGAAATATTATAATAATAATGTGATATTCTGCCGATCCAGAATTCCAACCTCCAAAAATCACACTTTCTACTCGGCCAATAAATTTTTTATTAATGTCGTATATATAGTATCCAACACCATTTTGTTCGCTAGGAAATCCTTCTTTTGTTCCCAAACCTTCCTGGCCAGCTCTAGCATTAACATAATTGTCGTCAAGAACCATTATAGCGGGACCTTGATTACCGGAAGGAGGAAAATATGCAACGTCGTGTGGCTCGGCGGGCAAAGCCATTAGCAGTTTCATATTCGCGCCACCACTTTGGGGATATGTGTATGCATTTGAAGAATGAATCATTGAAATATCATCGGAAGATATTATTTTAGCAAGCTTATCCTGACTATATTTTTTATGTGTTTTTGAAAATGCTCTAGATTTTTTACCCCTTTTAGATTTGGTCCGAGGCATGTTTAATCTAAATTATATGATTATTCGTTGTGGCTATAAAGACGCTTCTAAAAGTTAAACATAGTGTTTAACTTTTAGAAACAATGTAGGTGTCCAAACTTAGTTGTCCCTCAATTTGTAGCTTCTTCGTTACCTTCTTCGTTATTTGCTGCAGCTTCTTCGTTACCTTCTTCGTTATTTGCTGCAGCTTCTTCGTTACCTTCTTCGTTATTTGCTGCACCTTCCGTAGTATTTGCTGCAGCTTCCGTAGTATTTGCTGCAGCTTCCGTATTATTTACTGGAGCTTCCCCATAAGTTGCCTGAGCTTCCCCATATATTACCTCGGGGTTTTCCCCATACGCTGTTTCTTGTTCTCCATAACTTACTGTATCTTCTCCATATTGGGGTATCTTTGCAGCCGATGCTTGCGCTGCAGATGCTTGCGCTGCAGATGCTTGCGCTGCAGATGCTTGCGCCGCAGATGCTTGTGCCGCGGATCCTTGTGCCGCGGATCCTTGTGCCGCGGATGCTTGCGCCGCAGATGCTTGTGCCGCGGATCCTTGTGCCGCGGATGCTTGCGCCGCGGATGCGCCCGCCGTTTCTATTTGCACTGTCTTTACAAAATTAATAACAGTTTCAAGCAATGTAATTAATTGCGTATCAGGTATAAGGGCTCCAGAAGAAAGAGTAGATTGAAGCTTGCCAATAGAATCTATATAGTAGTTCAATGTTGTTTGTGATCCCGATGATAAATATTGAGTATCCAATCTTTTTAAAGAGGATAAGATAATTGATAGCATATTTGATTCTTGCTTGAATACTTCTGCTGCAGAAGCTTGGGCTACAGAAGCTTTCACGCCAGATGCTTGTGCTGCAGATGCTTGAGCCGCGGATGCTTGCGCGCCAGAAGCTTGTGCTGCAGATGCTTGAGCAGCAGATAATTCTTTCATATAACCACTCTGAATTGCCATATTTGCCAATACTATAAAATCATCAATATACTTTCCTAATGTTGTAAAATTATCAGAGGGTATGATATTCCCAGAAGAACTATAATTCGCCCATGATATTACTGTATTTTTATGTGTAACTAATGCACTATTCAAACTATCAGATAAATATCTAGTTGTTAAATTATTTAATTTATTCAACCACTCTGTTAAGGTATTATACTGTGCCATAGGAATAGCAGCGCCAGATGCTTGGGCTGAAGATGCTTGGGCTGAAGATGCTTGGGCCGAAGATGCTTGAGCACTCGATACCTGGGCAGAATAGGCTTTCGCAGAAGATGCCTGGGCAGATGAAGCAGTTTGAATTTGTTTCTCTACTTCTGGTAAAAAATCCGAAAGGTATTTTATAAAAGATGTAATATTATTTATTGAAATTAAATTTCCAGAGGAAATAGATCCTATCCAGGATTTAATAGTAGTCGTATATATATTAAGTGTGTCTTTATATATATCTAATATATATGCTTGATCATAAGCATTTATTCTATTTAAGTAAGATGTTAAAATATCTATTTCGTATTTAGATGCTTGTGCGGCGGATGCTTGCGCCGCAGATGCTTTAGCACTAGATGCTTGTGCTGCAGATGCTTGCGCTGAAGAGGCTGATTGAATTTCCTTTTGTAGGGATGGCATAGCAGTATTATTCACTGTTGTTTCGAGTGTAGTTAGATCAGATAAAGGTATAAGACTTCCAGAAGAGAGTGTAGATTGCATTTTCTTGATAGAATCTATATAGCCTTTCAATGTTAATTGTGTCGCAGAAGTTAGGTACTGACTATTTAATGCCGTTAAATCAGATAATAACTTTTCCAACTTACTCGATTCTATTGCAGATGCTTGGGCTGAAGATGCTTGAGCTTGTGATGCTTGGGCGGAAGAAGTTGTTTTAATTTCATTCTGTGCTGTCGATAAAAATGCAGCCACATTTGTTTGCAGTGTAGTTATATCATTTGAC
>Ga0315906_10011049_pt1 | contig 10553 bp, 7 predicted proteins | sample LakEriMetagenome_4_FD_203526 | JGI IMG/M metagenome (GOLD analysis project Ga0315906, IMG submission 203526) | Freshwater fungal communities from buoy surface, Lake Erie, Ohio, United States - Buoy 2 MA122 | ecosystem: Environmental > Aquatic > Freshwater > Lake > Lake biofilm | place: USA: Lake...
GCCCAGTAGCGGCACCCAGCGGCGGCGCGCAGCCCCAGCTGCCTTGGTCTCCAACAACAAAAAGCCCGGCATGCCGGGCTTTTTGTTGTCGATCAGAACAGGCGACCGCAGGCGACTGCCGGCCGTGGCTGGTCACTGCTGTGGCTGTGCGAACTCAGGGGTCATTTCCTTGCAGGTCTGCGCCTCGAAGGGCACGTCGGACAGGTACATGACGTCGTAGCTGGCATAGGGCTCTGCCAGGTAGACAGGGTCAGTGACCGAGTACTCGCGTTTCAGGGCCATTTTTGCCGTGTCGAGCGAGAAGCGTTCGACGATGTGCATCTGGTCGCTGCTGCGGGTGGGCGGCGACAGCACGCCCGGTTCGAAACCGACCGTGTCCACGACCAGAACGTCACCCTCCCAGTTGCCGATGGAATGACCAGCGTAGCTGGGCGTAAGGTTGGCCGGGTGCGCTTGCATGCCCACGTGGATGCGGCGCTTGAAGTTGTAGAGGCCATAGGTGATGTCGATGACCTTTTCGCCTTCGGCAGTGGTGGACTGCACGAACTGGTTGATCGGCCAGTCGGCGGTCCAGTCGCGGATGAAGCTGGTGGGTTTGCAGGCAAACCAGGGATTGTCCTGCGGGGAACGGCTGTTGAAGGCCTTGGCAGCAGCATCACCGGCCGCGGTGTAGACCGCGCGCGGACGAGGAGGCTGGGAAGCCTGGACCTGTTCCAGCGTGATCTTGCCGGCGCGGAAGTCGGGGCTCAGGCTCTTCGGGATCATCGAGCCGTTGCCACCGCTCGGGGGCACGGTCAGCACCAGTTGCTCCACCGCCCAGTCGCCGCTGAGGTTCAGTTGGCCATCGGCGAGTCGCAGCGGCCGGGTCGACGTATCGACCGGGGCGCCGGTGGAAATCTGGTCGTTGCGGTTCATCATCTTGCCGCCATCGATGGAGAAGTTCTCGATGTAGCAGGCGCCGGGATCGTCACGGTGCGGGTTGCCTTCGATGTGCACCGTGGAGCCGACCTTGAACATGTCGATGGACCAGCCCGAACGCTTGATCAGCGTGGCGGCCCGCATTTCGCAGCGCATGTGCTGGATGCTGCCGTCGGCCTGCGTTACGTCCAGCTCCATGTAGGAGTGGGGGTTGATGAGGTTCATCTTGGTGAGGGTGCCGGTCCATTCCTTCTTGATGTCGAGCTGGAACAGGCCGAAGCCGTGGTGTGCAAGCACCGGCGTGGCAAGACAGGCGACGGCGGCTGTGGTGACGGCGAGGCGGAGCGGCTTGAACTGGAACTGCATGGATTTTTCCCCGTGGACAAGTGGTGGCGGCAGTATAGGGAGCGGTCGGTTCAATGCCAGCGAACCACCGCTGAGTTCGTGGTTTTTCCTCAATCGGAACAGCAAACCGGTAGCGTGGCGGGACTCAATCGCCTACCGCTTCGATGCGCAGCAGCAGACCGTCGTCTTCGTCGGTGAGCAGGTACAGGCGACCATCGGGGCCCATCTTCACGTCGCGAATGCGCTGCCTGAGATCGCCGAGCAGGCTCTCGCGGCGGATCTCCTCGCCCCGTTCATTGAACTTGATGCGCTGCAGTTGGCCGGTGCCGGGAATCTGGCCCACCTGCATGGCGCTCACGAACAGGTCTCCTCGCCACGCCGGAAATTCGTCGCCGTCGTAGAACGCGAGGCTGGAGGGCGACACGCCGGGCATCCAGAAGGCCACCGCGTCGAGGGTGCCCTCCTGCTGGAAGCGCTCGCTCTGCCAGTCGCCGCTGTAGGAGCGGCCGAGACTCACCAGCGGCCAGCCGTAGTTGCCGCCGCGCACCAACCGGTTCACTTCGTCGCCGCCGTTCGGTCCCATCTCGGTTTCCCAGATGTCGCCGGTGGCCTTGTTGAGCGTTAGCCCGGTGGGCGTCCGGTGGCCATAGCTGTAGATTTCTGGCAGGAAGCCCTCGCGACCGACGAAGGGGTTGTCGGCCGGCACCTTGCCCTCCGGCGTCAGGCGCAGCACCTTGCCCTTCTGGATACCCGTGTGGAAATTCGGTTCGGGGTTGTCGGTGGTCACATACACACCGACGTAGAGCATGCCGTCAGCACCGAACAGCAGGCGCACGCCGTTGGTGGTGCCTTCCTCGCCTACGAAGATGTCCTGGGTGTTCTGCAGGTTGTTGCCGTCCCAGCGGCCACGCGCCACGGCGATGGCCTCCTTGTCGCCACCGAGTGACTTGTTATAGCTCAGGTAGACGTAGGGCTGACTGGCGAAGTCCGGGTGCAGTGCCACGTCGAGCAGTCCCTTGTAGCGGCTGACGATGGCACCCTGCGGCGAGCCGAGCACCGGCTGCTCCTGCAATTCATCGCCGATGATGCGGCGCAGGGTGCCGGAGTTCTTTTCGGTGACGAGCGCGCTGCCATCGGGCAGCCAGGCCATGCTCCAGGGGTGGTCGAGTCCGCGCGCGACCACGCGCACGCGGATGTCCATGCCCTCGGCCGTGTCGTAGTAGAAGGGTCCGGCACCGACCGGATCGATGCGCAGCCCACTGGCGCGCTGCGGCGCGCTCTCGGCAGCCAGCACGCACGCGGGAACCGAGAGTGCCAGCAGCAGGCCGGCCACGATGCTGTTGCGGTACGAACCATTCATGAACCACCCCTCTGGAAATAGTTGTCGTCAGGCAGGCTGAGCCGGCCGAGGGTAACTGCTGCCGCGGTGGCAAGTCCATGCGCCCCGCCCGGTCGGCTGGGATGCAGCGATTGACCGGGCCAGGCCGCTACCGTTATATTTTTTTGAATATATCGAGAGGCCCATTGCCGGGCCGGGCCAACCACACCGTGCAATTTCCTACTGATTTGACGGGCTGGCCGTGTCGGCAGGCTGCCGAGCGCCTTCAGGCCTTCCTGCTGGCGGCACTGCCCGTGGCGGCCTGTCTGGCCGGCGCGCCGGCAACGGCGCAGCCGGGCCCGACGGCCAGCCAGCAGGCCGGGTTGGAAGACATTCTCGTCACCGCGCGGCGGCGCGCGGAAAACCTGCAGACTGTCCCAGCGGCGGTGTCGGTGATAGGCGGGGACCTGCTGGAGGCGTCGTACACGGTGAACACTCAGCAGCTGAGCCTGCTGGTGCCCACGCTGTACTACAACTCCGCCAACCCGCGGAACACCGCCTTCACCATCCGCGGTCTTGGCTCGAGCACGCTGTCCATCAGCGCCGCCAACGACGGCATCGAGCCCGGTGTCGGCTTCTACGTCGATCAGGTCTATCACGGCCGGCCGGCCACGGCGGCCTTCGACTTTACCGACATCGCACGCGTGGAAGTGCTGCGCGGTCCCCAAGGTACGCTGTTCGGCAAGAACACCACGGCGGGTGCCATCCACGTGATCAGCCGGGAGCCGAGCCAGGAGCCGGAGGCCGACGCCGAGCTTTCCCTCGGCAGTTACGGCTTCCTGCAGGGCCGTGCAGCGCTGGCAGGGCCACTGCCGGGCGCCGGGCTGGCAGGCCGACTTTCGCTGCAACTTTCGCAGCGCGACGGGCTGCTCCACAACGTGCGCAGCGGTCAGGAACTCAACAGCCTCTACAATCTGGCCGTACGTGGCCAACTGCTGTTCGCTCCCGGTGACGCGCTGCGGCTGCGCCTGATCGCCGACGTGGCAACGCTCGATGCGATCTGCTGCGTGCAGAACTATCTGCGCACGGGCACGAGCCTGCGCAGTCCGGCACGGCAATTCCCGGCGCTCGCCGCCGGTCTCGGCTATGTACCGCCCAGCACCGACGTGTACGCGCGCCGCAGCGATGTCGACATCGAACCGATGATCGACACCGAAGACGGCGGTGTTTCACTGATCGGCGAACTGAGACTGCAGGCCGCCACACTCACCTCGGTGAGCGCGTGGCGCTACTGGGACTGGGATGTGGCCAACGACCGTGACTTCACCGGACTGCAGATCCAGCGCGTGCAGCGCATTCCCTCGCGTCAGGACCAATACAGTCAGGAGTTCCGGCTGGAGTCGAACCGAGAAGGCGCGCTGCACCATGTCGCTGGCCTGTACTGGTTCCAGCAGGAAATCGGCGGGCACCCGCGCAGCGTCTATGGTGCGGATGCCACCTACTGGCTGCTCAATCAGGCCAACTTCGCGGTGCCGCTGCCGCGCAATCTGCTCGATGGCTATGGCCAGACCGGGGAATCGGCCTTTGCGCTGCGGAGCCACGCCGTATTCGGCGAAGTCGACTACGCGGCCACGCCGCGGCTAACCGCCACACTGGGCGTACGCTACACCGACGAAGACCGGCAGGGTCGCTATGCCACCACGGTGTTCGGTGGCGCCGATCTGACCGCATTGGCCCCGGCCACTGCCGCGGAACTCGATCGCGCCAAGCTGTCCATCCTGCGTCCGCAGGACTACACGGCCGCCGATGCGGGCGGCAGCACTTCAGGGCGAGCCAACCTGGCCTTTGCTGCCCGCCCGACGCTGCTCGCCTATGCTGGCTACGCGCATGGCTACAAATCCGGCGGCCTCAACATGGCGGGACTGCCGCTCGATGCCGGGAACCGCCCTGCGCTCGCCACCGCCATCATCGACGATGAACGCCACACCACGCTGGAACTCGGCCTGAAGTCGACCCTGCGCGGTGGTGCGGCCACGCTGAACGTTGCCGCCTATCGCACGCTGGTCGAGGACTACCAGTCTAATGTGGTCTCCAATCTCGAGACGGCAGCGCTGCGCTCGTACCCTGCCAACATTCCCGAAGTGCGCGTGCAGGGTGTCGAGGTCGACTTCACCGCGCTGCTGCGAAGTGGCCTGCTGCTGCGCGCCGCGGCGGCGTTCGCCGATGGCAGGAACATCGACTACCGCGAAGGCCCGTGCCCGCTGGAACTGCAAACTGCCGCCACGCTGGCCTGCGATCTCGGCGGCAAACCTTTGCCGGGCTTGTCGCGTTGGTCGGGTACGCTGGGGCTCGACTACACGCGGCGCCTCGGTCGCGGAGAACTCGTGCTGCACGCCGACACCAGCCTGCGCAGTCGCCACAACAACGACACCTCCGCGTCGCAGTACACGTGGATCGCAGGCTACGGCGTCACCAATGCCAGCCTGGGCTATCGTGCAGCGACCGGCTGGGAGCTTGCCGTGTTCGTGCGCAACCTGTTCAACGCCGACTACCTGACGGCGCTGACGATACAGACCGGCAACTCGGGCTTGATCCTCGGCCAGCCCAGCGATCCGCGCCTGCTCGGGTTCACGCTACGGCAGCGCTGGCGCTGAGCCTTGCGGCGGGCAGCACCAAAGAAAAGGGGGCCGGCACCCGCGGCACCGGCCCCCATCAGGTCCAGCGGGTGGCTGCCTATTCGAAATTGAACAGGTCGTCGCTGGTTTCTTTCGGACGTGTCATGCCCTGTTCGAAGTACTTCTGCCAGATGGCATCCCAGGGACGACCGTACATGTCGGGGATCTCGAATTCGATCACGTCACCGGGCGACATCGGCGTATTGATGCCTTCCTTGTTGAAGATGCTCTGGTTGCATTCGATGAAGGCGTAGGGCGTCTCGTTGTCGTCGGTATAGTCGTTGATCTTGTCGAGGTTGCGCACGATACGGATCGGTTCGACCAGGGCCTCCGGGTCGTAGAACACCGACTCGTGGTTGAGGCCGAGGAACTTGCCGCTGGCGTCGCGGTTGGGTGTGTAGATCTCCACCGTCTGCATCTTGCTGGAGAACTCGAAGGCCGAGTGGGCTTTCCAGCCCTGGATGTTCGAGGTCCAGGTGATCAGCACGTCGCCGTCCCAGAAGCCGATGGTTTCGCCATACCAGCGCGGCACGGCATCGCCGAGCCGTGGCACGCCGCCGGCAGCGACGTCGTCCATCTTGAAGTTGCGGCCCACGTGGATGCTGGTGATGAAGTTGTCGGCAACACCGGCGAGGATCTGCACCATGTCCGGGGTTGCGGTGATGTAGTGCTCCCACACCGAAAACGAATACCAGCGACGCATGAAACCCTCGGGCCAGCAGAAGGTCGAGGGCCACAGTGCATGGCCGCGAACCTGGTGATAGGCCTCCTGCACCATGCGCTGTTGGTACTCCGGGGTGAGCAACGACAGGGCGGTGGGGTACTGGCTGTGGCGCAGCCAGTACCAGGTCAGCTGGTCACGCGCCGCGGTCGGGCGCTGGTAAACGCCATTCCATTCGGCAGCCGGAAAATTCTGGAAGGTGTACTTGTTGGGACCGCCGCGGCGCGTGGTTTCCGCCAGCAGCGCCTGATAGTGTTCTTCGGCCGTGGCAAAGCCGTAGGGGCTGACGATGGCCTCGCGCGGCAGGTCGTTGTCGCAGTAGCCCCAGGGGCCGTCTTCCGGTTTGTCGGCCAGTGGCGGTGGAAACAGGATGCCCTGTTGGATTTCCGTGGCGAACGGGCTGTTGCAGCGGAAGTAGCGTGGATCGGTCCACAGGTCCTTGTCGGCGTAGAAGTCCGGGCTGTTGAACAGGTCGCGTTCCAGCGGCTCGATGCCGGCGGGCAGCTCGTTTTCGCGGAAACCGTACAGCGTCCACTCGGTGCGGGGCCGGCCCTCCACGAAGTTGCGGTCCGGACCCACGTTGGGGTGGTCAACGACCTTGGCGGCCAGTGGCTTGCCGCGGCCCACACTTTCAAAGCCGATGTCGGGCATCTCCTGGGCGGCAACGGGCAGCGCAGCCGCCGCCATGGCGGCCAGGGCCAGGAGTTTGCGTGGTGTTTTCATCATGGATTTTCCCTTTTGCTTTTATTTGTACGGCGTGATGTTAGGAGGCTGGTGAACGATACGGGCGCTGGTGTGCAGTACGCGAGCGCTCAGAATACCAACAACCAAGGGAACCGTAAGAGAAAATTCTCTGCGCCCGTGGGAGTGCTGTGGCCGCCTGCTCCACGTTGCGTCGAGCTTCCGTTGCTGCGCTACACAGTCGCGCAGAGACAGAAAGCCCCTGCAACACCACCCCTGCTTGATTAATGGACGAAAGTACAATAACATGCCGGCATGGCTCGCCCCAACTACGATCACCAGTACCTCGCTGCCCTGCAGGACTACTACGCCCGGCATCGGCTGATTCCGTCTTATTCGGTCATCAGCGAGCTGCTGGGCTTCAGTGCCAAGAACGCTGCTGCTGCGTTAGTCGGGCGGTTGGAGGAGGCCGGCTATCTCACCCGAACCTCCGCGGACAGACGGCTGACTCCAACCGCCCGCTTTTTCGAGCGCCCGCGCTCCGTGGTGGCCGTGCGGGCCGGCCTGCCGGAGGTGGCGTTCGACACGTCGGCCGACCTGGTGAGTGTAGACAGCCTGCTGGTGCAGAAGCCGTCGCAGACCTTCCTGGTGCCGGTAATGGGCGACTCGATGTGCGAGATCGGCCTCATGGACGGCGACACCGCGGTGTGCGAACGCCGGCAGCAGGCCAAGGTGGGGGAGATCGTGGTGGCGCTCACGGGCGAGGGGCTCACCATCAAGACCCTGCTGAAAGAAGGCGGGCGCTACGTCTTGAAGCCCGAAAACAGGAACTACCCCGTGCTGCGCCCCGATCCCCTGGAGATCGTCGGTGTGGTGACCGGCAGCTTCCGGTCCTACCGGCGGTGAATGCCATGACGCAGACCGATCCCCGTCAGGCCCTCGAACTGCTGCTGCGCAATCCCGCCCTCTGGCGCGCGGAGCCGGCCGCGCAGGGGCTGTCGCAGGCAGTGGCCAGCGGCCACGCCGCGCTCGATGCCGTGCTGCCGCAGCGGGGCTGGCCGCTGGGTGCGCTCACGGAACTGCTGGTGGGGGCCACCGGGATCGGCGAGTTGTCGCTGCTGGCGCCGGCGCTCGGCAGCCTGAGTGCAGAGGGTCGCCACGTGGCGCTGCTGGCGCCGCCCTACCTGCCGCAGCCGCGGGCCTGGCTGCAGGCCGGCATCCCGCTGGAGCGGCTTCTGATCGTGGAGGCCACCAGTGGCGACCTGCTGTGGTCGGCCGAGCAGCTGCTGCGTTCCGGTGAATGCGCTGCGGTGGTGCTGTGGGCCGAGGCAGCAGGCCGTGCGCTCGACTACCGCGCCTTGCAGCGCCTGCAGCTGGCAGCCGCCAATGCCAAGGCCCTGTGCCTGCTGTACCGTCCGCTGGCCGCCGAGGCCCAGCCTTCGCCGGCACCGCTGCGGCTGCGGCTGGCTGCCGACGCCGGCCGCTTGCAGGTGCAGGTGCTCAAGTGCCGCGGTCTGGCACCTGCGCAGCCGCTGACTCTGCAGTTGTTTCCTCCGCACTGGCAGGCGGCAGCAGACGCTCTGCGCGTCGAGCCTGCCAGACCAGTCGTCGTCCCCGCTTCGAGATTCCGCCACCGCCTCGCTGCGCCTGCCGTTTGAGAGGGCGCCATGCTGTGGATCGCTCTCTACCTGCCTGAATTGCCTCTGCAGCTTGCACAGCGTGCCCAGGAAAACCTTGCCGCCTGCGTGATCGCCGACGGGCCTGCGAACCGGCCGCGAGTACGCTGTGCCAATGCCCTGGCCCGCGCTGCCGGCATCGTGCCCGGCATGGCCGTGGCAGCGGCACGCGCGCTGGAGGCGCGGCTCGCGGTGCTGCCACACGACGAGGCGCGCGATGCCGAGGCACTGCAAAGCCTCGCCTACTGGGCCGGCCAGTTCACGCCCAGCGTGGCGCTGCAGCCCGGCGAAGGGCTGCTGCTCGAAGTCGCCAGCACGCTGCGTCTGCACCGCGGGCTCAAGGCACTGCTGGCGCACCTGCGGGAAGGCAGCGCTGCACTCGGCTACTCTGCCGTACCCGGCGTAGCACCTACACCGCGGGCCGCCTGGTGGCTGGCGAAGGCGCGCCATGCCGGGCTGCCGGTACGCGCGTGCCTGCAACTGCCGCTGCTCGGCGAGCGGCTGGCACCGCTGCCGCTCACCCTGCTCGACTGGCCGCCGGAGCTGCTGACCACACTGCACAGCCTCGGTATCCGCAGCATCGGCGCTTGCTGTGGCTTGCCGCGCGACGGTTTCCTGCGCCGCTTCGGTGCTGCGCGCCGCCTCGAACTGGACCGTGCACTCGGCCTGGCGGCCGATCCGCGAGCCTGGGTGGTACCGCCAGCGTCTTTCAGCAGCCGCGTGGAGTTCGGCTTCGAGGTCAACGAAGCACTGCGCCTGCTGTTTCCGCTGCGCCGCCTGCTGCAGGAATTCGAGGGCTTCCTGCGTGCCCGCAGCAGCGGCGTGCTGCAGTGGCACTTGCAGCTCGAGCACAGCAGGCAGCGGCGTACCACCCTGGCACTCGGCAGCAGCCTGCCGGAGCGCAGCGCCGAGCGGCTGCTGGCCCTGGCGCGCGAGCGTCTGGCGCAGACCATGCTGGAAGCGCCGGTACTCGGGCTCGGTCTCGTTGCCGGGCAGTTGCTCGAGTTCGTCGAAAGCAGCGCCAGCTTCATGGCGAACCCGGCTGCACAGGCCATCGGCTGGAGCCAGCTGGTGGACAGGCTGCTGGCGCGACTCGGCAGTGCACGGGTCTACCGCCTTTGCCTGCACGACGACCATCGCCCCGAGCAGGCGTGGCAAGCCGGCAGGCCGCTGCCGTCCAGAACGGCGTCACCGCGCCTGCCCGCGACGCCGCGTCCGCTGTGGCTGCTGCGACTGCCGCGTGCCCTGCTCACCGAGCAGGACGAGCCACTGTGCCAGGGCCGGCTGCGTTTGCTGGCCGGCCCCGAGCGCATCGAGTCCGGCTGGTGGGATGGTGCTCGGGCCCGCCGCGACTACTATGTGGCGCGCAATCCTGCCGGCGAGACGCTGTGGATCTACCGTGAGCACCACCGGCCGCCGCGCTGGTTCCTGCACGGCATCTTCGGTTGAGGAGGGTTTGCCGTGCTGGTGTCCTACGCCGAGCTGCACTGCGTCAGCAACTTCACCTTCCTGCGTGGTGCCTCGCATGCCGAGGAGCTCGTCACCCGCGCCGCCACGCTGGGCTATGCCGCGCTGGCCATCACCGACGAGTGTTCGGTGGCCGGCGTGGTGCGGGCACATGTCGCTGCCAGGGAAAAGCAGCTCAAGCTGATCGTCGGCAGCGAGTTCACGCTGGATGATGGACTGCGCCTGGTGCTGCTGGCCGAGACACTGGCCGGCTACGGCAACCTCTGCGAGCTGATCACACTGGGGCGCCGGCGTGCCGACAAGGGCAGTTACCAGCTCGGCCGCGCCGACCTGCAGGGGCTCGACGAGTGCATCGCACTGTGGCTGCCCGGCGCCGAGCCGGCACCCGAGCAGGCAGAGTGGGTAGCGCGTGTCTTCGCCGGGCGAGCGTGGATCGCCGTCGAGCTGCATCGTGGTGCCGACGATGCTGCCCGCCTCGCCGCGCTGGTCGCTCTCGGCGCGGCGGCCGGTCTGCCGCTGCTGGCCGCCGGTGACGTGCACATGCATCTGCGCCAGCGCCAGCCGCTGCAGGACGTACTGACGGCGATCCGTCTCGGTGTGCCGGTGGCAGAGGCTGGCTCGGCGCTGTACCCGAATGCCGAGCGGCACCTGCGCCCGCTCGGCCGGCTGGCCCACGTCTACCCGCCGGCGCTGCTGCTGGAGACCCTGCAGGTGGCCGCACGCTGCCGTTTCTCGCTCGACGAAATTCGCTA
>Ga0315906_10011057_pt1 | contig 10548 bp, 8 predicted proteins | sample LakEriMetagenome_4_FD_203526 | JGI IMG/M metagenome (GOLD analysis project Ga0315906, IMG submission 203526) | Freshwater fungal communities from buoy surface, Lake Erie, Ohio, United States - Buoy 2 MA122 | ecosystem: Environmental > Aquatic > Freshwater > Lake > Lake biofilm | place: USA: Lake...
AGCAAAATCAAGACAGATGTCGTTAGTGCTCTGCCAAGATCCCAGAAAAACCCTCCGGTAATCAATTCATATTGAAAGAATCTAGTTAGGTTACTTATGATCGGATCGCCCGCAACATAACTAAGTTGTGTTCCGGTACCAGCCAAAAACGGCCAGTTCCACATTGTCATCAAAGAACCGTAAACAAAACTTGAAATAACCGCATAGACGACAAGGGATGTTTTTTGTTGCCAAGATCTAGTGAATTTTGGAATAAGCCCAGCACCTAAACCAACTAATCCGACACCCATCATTTGAAAAGGTAGCCAAGGACCGATGCCGCCGGTTAGTAGTGCAGAAACAAAAATCGAGCTCGCGCCTAGAATAAAGCCGAAGCCGCTGCCAAAAACAAATGCCCCTAAAATCACCAAGAAGAAAGCTGTTTCGATACCTGCGGTGCCGGCACCAAGCATCCTTATCACTGCATTGAGTGCAATCAATACTCCTAGAAGCGCTAGTTGCTTGGCTCCAATATCACCAGAGGCAAATTCAACCAAAACCAAAATCAATACCAACGGCATCAGCACGATAAAAACAGCTTGCGCCAAGGCCGCCTCGGATGCAATTTTTGAGGTGATAAAAAGTGGCCAAGTGAACATCAGCACGCTTGCCAAACCAGCAACTGCTATCGAGAGTCGGGAGATTAACAATTTCATGCACTCACCTGGTCTAGTCGAATCAGACCTTCAGTTTGACTGATTTGGGCTAACTGTGAAGCTAACGGCGAACTGTAGTTCAGGGCTTTGCCTACTATCTGATCGCTAACCACTTTTCCGTTTTTCAAAAGTATTACTCGGTCGGCAACCAGCGCGACAAATTCAACATCGTGACTTGCCAAAATGATGCTGCGGTTGGGTTCGATAAGTTGTTTGAGCTGTTTAGCCAAAGCGCGTTTGGCAGCGTAGTCGAGCCCTCTGGTGGGTTCGTCTAGAAGCAGAACTTTGGCCGATTTGGCTAATTGAATGCTCAGCACCAGGGCAAGCTGTTGACCTGCGGATAGATCCCTCGGGTGCATTGAACTATCAATACGACCAGCAAGTTTTTGGAAGAGGTTTGCCGTTGCTCCTTGTGGCTGTTGCGAAAAAGAGTCAGACTCGCTGAACTCTTCGGCAAGGCTGTTTAGGAAAAGTAAGTCCGCTGCGCGCTGGGGGACCATGGCGATGAGATCTAATCTAGAGGCTTTAGCTAAATCCGCTGTTTCTCCTTCTTGCATGCTGACCCTGCCGGTGGTTTTTTGGCCAAGGCCTTGAATTGCCCAACAGAGGGTGGTTTTACCAGAGCCGTTATCTCCCATTACCGCTGTGATTTGATTTCCAAAAAACTCTAGGTTGGTCTCATCAAGAGCGAGCAAGTCAGCAAATTTCACCGACAGTTGATCTAGAGTAAGGAGTTTTTCGGCTGCCGGGTTTGGATTGATTGGGGTAAAAGTTTTAGGTTTTTCTTGCCAACGTTTATTGGCGTTTTCCGCTGTCACCTCGAGAGGTTGCCAACCTAATTTGAGGCCTAACTCAATGATTGGTGGCGCGAACCGAGCATCTTTAAATTGGTCTTCAACCGGGCCGAGGCTGACACTGCCATCGCCGTTCACTACCAAAAGTTCGTCGACTGCCGAAATAACTCGGCTAATTCGGTGTTCGGCTAGCAACACAGTTACACCATGTTCTTGGGTAAGTTTTTTCAGCACGGCTAGAACTTTGCCTGCACCTTGTTGGTCCAAAGCCGAAGTTGGCTCATCCAATAGAAGTATTTTCTGGCCTGCAATTAGGGCCGCTGCGATGGCAACGCGTTGTTGTTGGCCACCTGAAAGGGAGTCTAGATTTCTTTGAAGTAGATCTTCAATATCTAGGATCGCAGTGATCTCTGCAAGGTTTTTAGAAATTGTCGCTTCATCGACCCCTAGTTGTTCGGCTCCGTAGACAATTTCATCGAGAACTCGATCTGCGACGAAAGAACCCTCCGGCTGCTGATTGACAAAACCAACTAAGGAAGCGAATTCGTGGGGCGCTCTACCAGTAAGGTTCTTGCCGTCGATAATGACTTCGCCGGAGATGGCCCCACCGGTAAAGCTCGGCGCCAAACCGTTGATTACTTTTAGTAGCGTTGACTTTCCAGAACCAGTGGGCCCGCAAACCAAAATGAATTTCCCCTGATCAATATCAAGATTCACGCGATTCAGCGTAGGGCTTTCGGTAGCCGGAGTACCATCAGGCTTTAGAAAACTAAAAGTCAGATCACGAAGCGAAAGCATCTAAAGGATCACCCCGCTAAACCCGAGTATTAGCAAGCTAACCGAGACGCCAATTAGAAGAAAGTCAGGGTAGCGCCATTTGGCTTTAACAAATCGGGTTCGACTAGCGCCGAGCGCAGACAGTCTTATATAGATGACTGATGCTGAAAGGCCTGAAAGCAGCAAAATCAGATCCAGCGCTTGGTTTTGTGGGCTAATCAATAGCAAGGTTGCCCCAAGGGCCAAAAGGGTAGTAGCGGTCAATCCAGTGAATCTTGTTGCGCCAATTCGCAAACTCGAAGCTTCACTTCTTCGACCGAAGCCCCTTGCCGCCATAGAAGCCGCTAGGGCCATCGACTGATCAATGGTGTCTTCAAGTACCGGAATGACTAAACCCGGTAATGCCCTAAGGCCTTTGGACTCACCCCGCAATTTTCTGGCTCGTCGAACTCGATTGAGGCTTGAGATTAGTTGTGGTGCGAGATTAATTGCGATGGAAATCGCTGTCGCGATCTCGTATAAAGCGCCGGGAGTTTGTCGCAAAAGTTTTCTAGGGTTTGCCAGTGAATTTGCCATCCCCATTGAAAGAATTATCGCTGCCAACCTCAGCCCATCAGTTATTGCGGCCATAAGACTGGTCGCCGAGATAGCACCAAACAGTCGCAGACTAGAACCAAATCCCAGCGAGATCTCAAGACTTGGTAAAACCAAAATTGGATTCGATGGTGCAGTTTCTAAGTTGAAGATAATTCTGAAGATAACCCGAATCAGAACTACTGCTATTGCTAGTAGCAGGTAAAACTTAATCGATTTGGACCAGCTCGATTGGTCACGGCATAAAAGGACAATCAACATACTGCCAACCGCGATAAACAGCAGTAAAAGCGCACTGGTAGTCAGTGAGGCCAGCACTGCCAAGCAGATGCCAACTAACCACCAGGTAGCTGGATTGGTGTTTTGAGCGTTGAATGGATTATTTTTCACAACTGGTTGTCATCGGTTTGACGCTCGGTTGAGTTTTTAGATCTTCATCCGATGCAAGAAAACGCCAACCCTCGGCACTTCCGCAGACAGCAACATGGTTGGCAGCCCCGTAAGAGCTGTATACCCAAGAGTTAGTTTCTGGGTCAGCGATGAAGTAGGCCCAAGATCCGTTTGCCGTTCCAGGCGTTGAAATGCACCTCTCGGTTTGCGAATCCGGCACTTGGTTTATTCGACAAACGAAAGCAGTTGGATACTTTTCTGTACCAAGTACTTCAAAACCAGCGGTTTCTAAAAGGTTCCAAGAATTACCTTGATAATTCTTGACACATTTTTCGGTAGTTTGATTTGATTTACTGATTCCAAAATCAACAACAACGGAAATGCCGGATTCTTGGCATTGGCCAGCTTGCACCGACACCTTTACTAATGGCTGGGGGGAGCTCTGGTTGCTGCTGAGTAAGAACCCAACAGCTACCAAAGCCACCAGCCCCAGAAGTGAGAGCCGAACGAACAGACGCATGAACTACTTGGTGTTGTTTAGGACGTCAATAAAACTTAGCTTCGACAAAGCCAGGATTGACTGGTTTGTTGTGAAGATGTCGCTGTTTGGGGCAGACCAAGCGCTAACCACACCGTTATCTTTAGCGTTGATTTGCTCCTTTAGCCAAATAAGCGGTTGTTCAAAGTTTTCTCCCAGAGCACTAAGCGCCATAATCGCGTAGGCCGTTCCACTCACATCGGCAGTTGTATCGCCAAGCCAGAATCTGCCTTCATAGCTGGATCCAATCAACCAGTCTGATGTTCGGCTAACGGCAAACTCAAGAGTAGCTTTGTCCTCACCCGAACTAAATTCTTTCGCTGCTTGCAACGCCATGATCACTAGTCCGGTGACATCTGCTGCGGGACCAGACTCCATATCTCCAAGGTAATATTTCACACCACCGTTAGGTTCTATTTGTTTGACTAGGTGCAGGGCCACTTTTACAGCCAGATTGTTTTCTTCAGCAGCTAGCAAACCAAAAACTACTAGACCCACAGAAAAGTTATTGGTCTCTTCTTTAATCGAACCATCACTGTTGATTAGCAGCTTCAACTCTTCGAGTTGCGCTGCAACGGTGGGATCGGTTTCAAATTCAAGAACCTGTGCTGCGAAAAGATACTGACCCTTGAGTCCAGCACTAGTTAGTTGATCAGTGTTTGAACTGAGCCATTTACCGACTTTGACCAGCTTTTCTTTATAGCCAACTCCGGAAAGTTGGACCACGGCTTCCATAGTCGATCCAATGTCACCATTACCATTTTTAAAAGGATCTAGGAAATCGGTTTTTTCGAAGTTATCTAAAATGTATTTGCTTGTTTTCGGAGCTTGATCAGAGCCATAGCGACCCGCGGAACAAGCGGTAACACTGAATATTGTTAGTAATGAGATGGCGGCCAGTAAGACTGAGCGCACTTTGATTGATTTTGACATCGCAACCTTTCAGGAAGCGATCTCCATGCGACGACGGGCAAGAAACTACCCGACTCCACCTGCAGACCACGACAGTATAAATAGGAGTCGTTATTTGGGCAGGCATTCCGACTTATCGAAGAATCGACTTACGGTTGCGGGTCAGCACTGGATTTTCACCAGTTTCCCCTGGCCAAACAACTGGGCTCAGTTGAGCGTTAGATAACCCTAGCAGGTTGCTGGCTCAACCCCTGAAACCCCTGTATTTCTGGGGTTTTCCTGAATATTTGGTAACTGTAAAGAAATGTAACGATTTGGGCAACAACCCCTGTTTGAAGTCAGTTATTAGTTGTAGAGTTTCATTACCCAAGGAACATTTGGCAGGGTTTTCCCTACCGGGTGTTTCTAACCATTACAAGGAGAAACAATGATGAAAAGTCTAGCTAGAGCTACTGCTCTAGTCGCAGTTTCTGTTCTTGGTGTTACAGGTCTAAGCCTTGCACCAGCGAATGCAACTGCGGCAAACAAGACGATGATTGTTCAAGAAAGCAACATCCTTTCGGGTCTAAACACTGCTGTGAACGGTTACAACCTTCTTACAAACAGCAACGTTGTTGGTCCGACTGGTGCTGGTTTTACGTATTACAACAACAAAGCTCAGTTGATTCGTAACACCAACTTCGGAACTTTCAAGATCACAAGAAACAACTGTGCAACTACCTCTACAACTGACGAGTTCGGTTGCTTCTCGGTAACTTACACAGTTAAGAAAGGTCTTAAGTATTCAGACGGAACTCTGATTACTGCTCAGGACCTTCTTCTAAGCCACGCAATTTCGAGCAGCGATTACTCGAAGAAGGCTGGTCTAGGAGATCCTGCTTCTGACGCTGGTTCACTGTTTGACTCTGCCGGTTACGGTGGCGCTTACGATGACCACACCAGAGCAGAATCATTTGACATTAGCGATGACAACTTCTCGCTAACCGTTAAGTATGACGCTTTCCAGCCTGACTGGCAGATTTTTGGTCCTGGTCCTGGTGCAGTTCACGCGATGGTAGCACTTGCCAAGGGTAAGAGAGCACTTCAGACTGCACGTACCAACGCCACTTACAAGTCATTGTTCGAAGACGCTTACTACGACTCAATTGCTTCTCTTCCAAACGAAGATGACGAGGACTACGAGGACGCACTTGACTCTCGTACCGCTGCTCGTTCTTTGATGGGCAAGATTGCAAAGAAGTGGTCAACTGTTTGGAACATTACAACCGTTAACTCAAGCACCAACCCATTGTTGCTTATCTCTAACGGTACGTTCATGATCAGCGAGTGCCGCGCAACTGACTGTACTTTGTCTTTGAACCCTCGTGCAAACGAAGGTGGAGCTCCAAAGCGCACCGGTAACCTAGAAAAGATCATCTTCAAGATGGCTTCAAGCATCAGCAACTTCTCAGACACATCAGTTGCTCAGGCTTTGGCCAACGGTGAAATTGACCTTTACTCAGGTGGATCATCAGCTGCATTCTGGTCTGGTGTTTCAAACCCAGAGTTGACTCGTTTCAGAGGAAACATTCTGACTTACGAGCACTTCGACTTGCGCACCGGTGACTCACAGTTCCCGATTGATAACGTAATCGAAGGTGAGAGCTGTGACGCTCCATACGACGGTCCGTTCAAGGGCAACAGCCAAGAGGCTAAGGATCTACGCAAGGCATTCCTATTGCTAGTTCCAAGACCTAAGTTGGCTAACACCTACGTAGCTAAGGTCTTTGACCCATCAGCAACCGACTCTCCTGTTCTAAACAGCTTGTTCTCACTTACAACTGAAGGTGATTACTCGAAGGTCGTTGCAGGTTCAAGCCTCTACGTGAACGACTTCTTAAAGGACGAAGCAACCCGTGTTAACATGGCTAAGGCTTTGGTCGCTAAGTGGAGTTCAACACCTGTAACAGTTAAGGTTCTAACCAGCACAAGAGGAAGCCGCGTTGACTCGATCACGCAGATGAAGATTCTTGGTGCTCAGGCTGGGTTTGATGTAGTTCACTACACAAACGCAACCCTATGGGGAGTCCTTCTTGACTGTAACAACTTCGATGCTGCTCAGTTCGCTTGGGTTAAGACTGGTCTATCACAGACCGGAACCAACCCACAGTACGAATCAGATGGTGGAAACAACAGCGCAGGCTGGAGTGACGCAACCATGGATTCTCTACTAGGTGAATTCGAGAAGATCCAGACCGCTACATCTCTAATCACAACAAAGATCAACGCTGAGAAGAGACTATGGTCTAACTACTGGACACTACCTATTTACCAGTGGCCAGGAGCATCAGCTTGGAACAAGGACTTGAAGAACATCTTCCCAAGCCCTCTTGCTCCAAACGTAACTTGGAACTTCTGGTCAATTACTTACTAATTGATTTAGAATCCAGAACCATTGTTGGTGGCGTCCCTCGGGGCGCCACCAACAAGGCTTTAAGCCCCATATCTTTGTGATTTCAAGGGCAATAAAAAGGGCTAATCTGTTAGTATTTTTATAAGACGCTTACTAAAGAAGGTTTGAATTACTTATGTTGTCATACGTCGGTCGAAGAATTGGCATAGCCCTACTTATTCTCTTTGGTTCCACTTTCCTTTCATATAACTTGGCAGCATACTCGGGTGATCCACTCGCTGCCATTCGAGAATCTACTGATCCGAAAAAAGAAACTATTATTGCTGAGCTAACCAAGGCTTATCAGCTTGACGTTCCGCCTCCGGCTCGTTATTTCTTATGGTTGCAAAAAGTTCTCGGCGTGCTAATTGGTAAGCCAGATTTTGGTATTGCAGTTAGCACCCGTATCCCGGTTATCGACTCTCTAGCTCTAGCGATTCCGAACACAGTTCGACTTGTGACATTGGCTACAATCCTGGCTATCGTCATTGGTATCACTTTCGGAATCATCAGCGCAATCCGCCAGTACTCAAGACTTGACTACTCGCTAACGTTCCTAGCCTTCGTTTTATTCTCATTGCCAATTTTCTGGGTTGCCGTTTTGCTAAAGGAGTACATGGCAATTGGCTTCAACGACTTCTTAGCAAAACCCCAGATAGAGCTGCAATGGAATTTGATAGCCTCGCTGATACTCGGATTGATAGTCGCGGGATTTGTCGGGGGCACCCGAAAGCGATTCCTAATTTCCTGGGGAGTGGCTTTTGCAATCTTCTTCGCTCTGTTCTTCTTCGCCAGTGCAACTAACTGGTTCTTGAACCCGAGCCTTGGAATTATTGGAGTCGCAGTCCTCGGTGGTCTTACCAGCGTTGGGCTCTGCCACGTATTTGCTGGCCTCCAAAACAAGAAGGCATTCTATGCTGGTCTAACATCAGCTGGAATTGGTGTAGCGATGTACTACCCGTTCAACCTACTTGCTAACGGTTCAGCCAACTATCAAATGATCATTGGTTTTGCCCTCCTGATGTTAGTTGTGAGCTACTTTGTTGGTTACCTCTTCACCAAGGTGGACAAAGGGCCGGTTATCACAGTCTCTATGTTGTCTGCAGTATTCATCTCCCTCTATACGGTCCTAGACAGATTCATGCAGTCTTGGCAACAGTATTTCGTGGAGACCGACGGTAGGCCTATCCAGACAATGTCTGCCTACAACATCACGCTAGACTCCAACGATTTCTGGATTATCAACCTAGACATAATCACCCACTTGATTCTGCCTACAACAGCACTTACCTTGATCTCCTTCGCTGGATACCTTCGTTATTCGCGTGCATCGGTTCTAGAAGTACTAAGCATGGACTACGTAAGAACAGCTAGAGCTAAAGGTATTCCAGAGCGCGAGGTCATCCTTCGCCACGCTTTGCGAAACGCCATGATTCCTTTGACTACCCTGATTGCCTTCGACATCGCAGGCTTGCTTGGTGGTGCGATCATCACAGAAAACGTCTTCGGATGGCGTGGTATGGGAAGCTTGGCAGCTGAAGCTATCGGTGCACAGGATCTAAACCTACTGATGGGAACATTCAGTATTACAGCATTCTTGGCTGTCATGGCAACACTTGCAGCCGACGTTATTTATACCGTATTAGACCCACGAATTAGGATTCGTGGCTAGAACTGTTGGGTAATACCCGAAAAGCATAAGGATATGGAAGGCAATTAGTTATGAGCGACAGTCCAGTGAAAGCCAGAGAAATTGAAACTGAGGGTTTGAGTCAAGGAAAGATAATCCTCAAGAAGTTTCTTCAGCACAAGCCAGCTATTGCCGGTTTGATTTTCATGATTCTTTTCACAATCTTCGTCTACAGCGCTTCGGGTATTCACCTAGGTTCTGACCAGGCAAGAATTACTATTCAGGGTTGGTGGAAGTACAGCCATGAAGATTTGCTTCCAATGGGAGTTTGTGCCTCTGGATGTCCAAGCGCCGACCACCCATTCGGTCAGATTTCTAACGGACGTGACTACTTTGCACTGGTAATGCGCGGTTCTGAGATTTCACTCATGGTAATGGTTATCATCGGGTCTCTCGGTGCCTTTATCGGAACCGTTATCGGCGCAGTTTCTGGATTCTTTGGCGGAATCATCGACGCAGTCATGATGCGATTCACTGACTTCATCATTACTGTTCCTAGCATTCTTATCGGTGCAGTTATTGGTCACAACTTTGGCCCTCAAGGTGTGGTGGTTCTTGCAGTATTCCTGGGTATCTTTGCCTGGACCGGTCTGGCACGTCTTGTTCGAGGAGAGTTCCTTACTCTTCGTGAGCGAGAGTTCGTCGATGCTGCAAGAGTGGCTGGCGCATCGAATACCAGAATTATTTTCAAGCACATTCTGCCAAACTCGGTCGGTGTGATTATTGTTTCGACCACACTTTTGCTTTCAAGCTCAATCTTGATTGAGACAGGTCTTTCATTCCTTGGCTTTGGTGTGAAGGCACCGGATGTTTCGCTTGGTTTGTTGATTAACGAGTACCAAAGCCAATTCACCTTTGCTCCTTGGCTATTCTGGTGGCCTGGTTTGATCCTGATTCTGATTGCTCTGAGCATCAACTTCATCGGTGATGGGCTGCGCGACGCGTTTGACCCTCGCCAGAGAAGAGATGTAAAGCGTCGCGCCATGGCCAAGAAGGCAGCTCAGCAGACTGCGACGGCTAATCAGTGAACAAAGTTGTAAGCAACTGCAGCCAAAGCGCAGACACTCAAAACGACGGAAGTCCAGTTGATGGATTTGACTGGGCTACCCAGTTCGTCGGTTTGAATGCTTCTCTGATAGCGCATGGCCAGCACGTATGCTGCTCCGCTAGCGGAATTCGGGGATTCGCTAGGGGTAATGATTGTCTTGCTAGTGAGATCTCTGGATTTGAAGTCAGCTTTGTGAGTTCTACGGGCAGCGAAAATGCTTGGAGCTGGGGCAGCCCAGGAAGAGTACTTGGCAGTAACGGTTTGAACTGTAAAAGAGTATTTAGTCAGGTAGCCGATGACTTCCGTCCAAGGAACCTTGACTGTTGTGAAGGGATTGTGGATTTCGATACGTTGGTTGCTGTAAACGATCTTCGGCATGATAACGAAAATCCAAATAACCACAGAAACGGCAAAGCCGTTGAGAAGGCTAACCATGGCCTCTTTTACATAGCCGGCATAGAGGAAAGAGAAGAAGGTCAAGGCAACAATCAAGTTGGCGGCAATCAGGTAAACCCAACCGACCTTACCTCTAAAAATGTGCACGTCTTGCATAATTTTGAGATTACAGGAAGTATCCCGCTGAAAAGTGAATTTACAGCGTTTTCACCAAGAAAGGTAGCAGCGTAATGCCATCCAAAGAGTTAATTCTAGAAGTCAAGAATTTCAATGTTGATTTCTG
>Ga0315906_10011058_pt1 | contig 10548 bp, 6 predicted proteins | sample LakEriMetagenome_4_FD_203526 | JGI IMG/M metagenome (GOLD analysis project Ga0315906, IMG submission 203526) | Freshwater fungal communities from buoy surface, Lake Erie, Ohio, United States - Buoy 2 MA122 | ecosystem: Environmental > Aquatic > Freshwater > Lake > Lake biofilm | place: USA: Lake...
GCGGACGGTCGACCGGATCGTCTACATCGACTCGGACGTGCTGGTGCTCGACAGCATCCAGGCGTTGTGGCGGATGCCGTGCGACGGCAGCTACGTGCTGGCGGCGCTCGACGATTGTCTGTCAGGTCCGGGCACGCACCGCTCGGCGTTGCTCGATCGGTTCGGGATGCAGGATTCCAAGCGGAAGCAGGGATACTTCAACGCGGGAGTGCTCCTCCTCAACCTCGAACGCTGGCGCGACACGGGCTTTCTCGATCGACTCATGGGGATCGCCACGGCGAACCCGCAGGGGCTGCAGCTCCACGACCAGGATCTGCTGAACCTGGGCGTCGGGGACGACTGGGAGGTCCTGCCGAGACGGTGGAACCTGCAGACCTACGGCTTTTTCGAGGACCAGGCGTGTGCCGGCGATCCACGCTCGAAGCAGCACGAACGGCTGCTGGGCGCCCCGGGAATCCTGCATTTCACGGGCTCGACGCAGAAGCCGTGGATGAATTCCTGCCGGCATCCCTACAAGCGGGTCTTTCGCCACTATCTCGACCAGACCCGGTTCGCCGACTGGAGCAGGGTCGAGCGGCCGACCCTGTCGTCCATGACCGACCAGCTGGTGAACATGGCGAAGGATCGGCTTCGCGCGAGGGTCTGGTGCAGCGGGCGCTTCCGGCGGGGGGTCGAGCGCCGAACGATGCGTTGACCGTCGCGTGCCGCCGGCCCGCTACCAGACCGTCTTGCCGCCGTTGACGGCGATCGACTGCCCCGTGACGAACCCGGCCTCGTCGCTGGCCAGATAGGCGGCCGCCCAGCCCACGTCGTCGGGCACGCCCCAGCGGCCCGCGGGCACGGTCGCGAGGTAGGCGTCCTTGTCGGCCTGCGGCTCGTCCTTGTGCCGCTCCACCGGAATCCACCCGGGGGCGATCATGTTCACCGTGATCTGAAACGGGGCGAGCTCCCGGGCCATGCTCCGCGACCAGCCGACCTGTCCTCCCTTCGCGGCCACGTAGGCGGAAAAGGGGGAGACGCCGAGCAGGAACACCTCGCTGGTGATGTTGATGAGCCGACCGTGGCGGCGGTCCTTCATGCCCGGCAGGATCCGCCGCGCGAGCAGGTAGGGGCTCTTCACGAAGAAGTCGAGCATCTGCTGATAGAAGGCCCAGTCGTACTCCTCGATCGGCTTCTGCGGCTGCACGGGCGTGGCGTTGACGACGAGGATGTCGATCGAGCCGAGCGACTTCTCGACGGCCGCGACCATCCGGTCGATCTCGGCCGGGCTTGTGACGTCGGCCTGGAAGAGTTCGGCGGAGACGCCCGCGTCGCGGACCTCGGCGAGCGCCTCCTCCGCCCGCGGCTTCACGTTGGCGTAGTTGAGCGCCACCTTCGCGCCGGCGAGGCCGAGGCACTTGGCGGTCGCGCGGCCGAGGCCGGTGGAGGACCCGGTCACGAGGGCGACGCGGCCGGCGAGCGAGAAGGGGCGGGCGGGGGACGGCATGGTCTGGCGACTCCTTCGAACATGCGGATCGGGCCGGCGTCCGGCATCGAATGGGATGAATCATCGACGGACGGACGAGCATGATACCGATGATTGCCGCGGGAGAAATGCCGACGGCCGTCGGCCGGTCGTGGAATTGGAGCCGCATGGGGCGTCGGGTAGTCTTGGGGGAAGGAGCGAGTGTTCGCGGTTTTCGGGGCAGGCAGCGCATGGTCAGCCGACCGTTCCGTCAACGCCGTGGTTGGCCCGCCGCCAGGACGGCGATTTGCTGCGCGATCGTCTTCGCCACGCGGGCCGCCGCGGATCCGGTCGACTTCTCGCGGGACATCCAGCCGCTGCTCGCGAAGCGGTGCTTCTCGTGCCACGGTCCCGACACGCAGGAGGCGGGGCTGCGGTTCGACCAGGCCGACCGGGCCACCGCGGCGCTCGCGAGCGGCGGCCGGGCGATCGTGGTCGGCCGTCCCGATGAGAGCGTGATCCTCGCCCGCATCACCTCCACCGATCCCGCGACCCAGATGCCGCCGGAGGGGCCGCGGCTCACGCCGGGCCAGGTGGCCCTCGTGCGGAAGTGGATCGAGGAAGGGGCGGATTGGAAGGAGCACTGGGCGTTTCGCCCGCTCGTGCGGCCGGCCGTGCCGGCCGTCACGCCTCCCGCCGCCAATCCGATCGACGCCTTCATCCGCGACGGCCTCGCCCGCCGCGGCCTGCCGACGCCCCGCGCCGCCGACAGGATCGCGGTGCTGCGGCGGGCGACCTACGACGTCACCGGACTGCCGCCCAGCGAGCAGGAGGTCCGCGACTTTCTCGCCGACGCCTCGCCCGGCGCGTGGGAGCGGGTGGTGGACCGGCTGCTCGCGTCGCCTCACTACGGCGAGCGCTGGGGCCGCCACTGGCTCGACCTCGTCCGCTACGCCGACACCAACTCCTTCGAACGCGACGGACCCAAGCCGCATTCCTGGCGGTACCGCGACTACGTGATCCGATCCCTCAACGACGACAAGCCCTACGACCGGTTCGTCACCGAGCAACTGGCCGGCGACGAGCTTGCCGAGCCGACCAACGACGCGCTCATCGCCACCGGCTACTACCGGCTCGGACTCTGGGACGACGAGCCGGCCGACCGCGAGCAGGCGAAGTACGACTCCCTGGACGACCTCGTGGCGACGACGGGGCAGGTCTTCCTCGGCCTGACGATCAACTGCGCCCGCTGTCACGACCACAAGATCGACCCGATCCCGCAGCGGGACTACTACTCCATGCTCGCGTTCTTCCACAACGTGACGTCGATGGGTGATCGGCAGATCAATCTCGGCAACATCGAGCGGAAGATTTTCAAGGACGCGGCGGACAGGCGCGGCTACGAGGAGCGGGTCGCGGACCTCGAGCGGCGGCGGAACGAGGCCCAGCAAGCGGTCGGCGAGATCGAGGCGTCCTTCAAGCAGTCGTGGGAGAAGCTGCACGCGGAACAGGCGGCGGTGGTGGATCTCGACGACCTCGAGTACCGGTTCTACCGGGACTCGTGGACGAGCCTGCCGATGTTCGACGAGCTCAAGCCTGAGGACGCGGGGCCGGTGCCCGGCCGGCGGTTCGACATCGGGATCGCACCGTCGCTGCGGCCCGACGCCTTCGGCTATGTCTTCACCGGATTCCTCACGGTGCCCGAAGCGGCTGACTACACGTTCACGCTCGACTCCGACGACGGATCCCGGCTCACGATCGCCGGCCGCGAGGTGCTGGTCTACGACGGCATCCACGGGGAGGGTCGGCCGCGGACGGCGACGGTGCCGCTCGAGGCCGGCCGGCTGCCAGTGCGGCTCGACTACTTCCAGGGCAGTCACGGCAAGGGGCTGACGGTGTCGTGGTCCGGTCCGGGATTCGGCCCGCGGATGCTGTCCGCCCCGGCGACCGGCGCCGGAGCGGGGTTCGATCTCGCCGCGGCGCTCGCGGCCGACGGGGAGCGGATCCTCGGCGTCGAGGGGAAAAGGGACTACGACGCGAAGGTCGCCGCGCTCAAGGCGGTCAAGCAGGAGCAGGTGCCGGTCGACAAGGCGCTCGTCGTCACCGAGCGCGGCCCCGAGCCGCCCGAGACGTTCGTGCTCTTCCGTGGCAATCCGCACGCCGAACGGAAGCCCGAGAACCGGGTCGAGCCGGCCTTTCCCTCCATCCTCAAGGCGCCGGCGCCCGTGATCACCGCGCCGGCCGAGGCCGCGCGTTCCAGTGGCCGCAGGATGGCGCTGGCGGCATGGATCGTGTCTCCCGACAACCCGCTGACCGCCCGAGTGATGGCCAACCGCGTCTGGCAGCACCACTTCGGCCGGGGCATCGTCCGCAGCACGTCGAACTTCGGCATGATGGGCGACCCGCCCACGCATCCGGAGCTGCTCGACTGGCTGGCGGTGGAGCTCGTCGCCAACGGCTGGCGTCTCAAGCCCCTGCACAAACTGATCCTGATGTCGCAGGCGTACCGTGCGGCGTCAACCGGCAACGCGGATGCGTCTGCGATCGATCCGCTCAACGACTCCTTCTGGCGGTTCGACATGCGGCGGCTCTCCGCCGAGGAGATCCGCGACTCGATCCACGTGGCCAGCGGCGCGTTCAATCCCAGGATGTACGGGCCCGGGGTCTATCCCGCGATTCCGAAGGAGGTGATGGCCGGACAGTCGCAGCCGGGCAGCGGCTGGGGCGACTCGCCTCCCGAGGAGCAGGCCCGCCGCAGCATCTACGCCCATGTGAAGCGGTCGCTCATCACCCCGATCCTCGCCGACTTCGACGTCGCCGACACCGACACGAGCTGCCCGGTGCGGTTCACGACGACGCAGCCGACGCAGGCGCTGGGGATGATGAACGGCGAGTTCCTGCAGCGGCAGGCCCGCGTCTTCGCGGAGCGGGTGCGCCGCGAGGCGGGTGGCCCGGACGCGGCCGACGTGCCGGGGCAGGTCCGCCGGGCGCTCGAGATCGCGCTGGTGCGTCCCGCCCGCGACGACGAGGTCGCCCGGGGCGTGGCCCTGATCGAACGGCTCGACGACGCCGACGGCGTCAGCCCCGGCCGGGCCATGGAACTCTTCTGCCTGATGGTCCTGAACCTCAACGAATTCGCCTACCTGGATTGATCGCGCCGCCAACGCAACGCGCCTTGGAGTCCCGCCATGACGGCCCACCACGACCAGCCCGCCGGCCAGTTCTGCCGCCGCACCCGCCGCGAGTTCTTCTGGGAGGCGGGAGCCTCGTTCACCGGCCTCGCCCTGGCCGGCCTGCTCGACCAGGGCTTCTTCGCCCGGCAGTCGCGGGCCGCCAACGGGGGCGCCTTCGTCAATCCGCTGGCCGCCAGGCCGCCGCACTTCGCCCCGCGGGCCAAGAGCGTGATCTTCCTCTTCATGTACGGCGGCCCAAGCCACGTCGACACGTTCGACCACAAGCCGAAGCTCTCCGAACTCGACGGGCGGACGGTCGAGGTGAAGACCAAGGGCCGCGGCGGCGAGAAGAGCCAGGGTCGGGTCGTGGGGCCGAAGTGGAGGTTCAAGCAGTACGGCCAATGCGGCGCGTGGGTGAGCGACCTCTTTCCGCACGTGGCCGGCCACGTCGACGACATCGCCTTCATCCACTCGATGACCGCCGACTCACCCATCCACGGCTCGGCGATGCTGCAGATGAACTCCGGCAAGATCCAGTCGGGCGCCCCCAGCCTGGGCTCGTGGGTCAACTACGGACTCGGCAGCGTCAACGAGAACCTGCCCGGCTTCGTCGTCATGCTCGATCCCAGCGGCGGGCCGATCTCCGGCGCGAAGAACTGGTCGAGCGGCTACATGCCGGCGACCTACCAGGGCACGCTGCTGCGGAGCAAGGGGCCGCCGATCCTCGACCTCGCGCCCCCCGACGACATGCCGCTGGCCGCCCAGCGGACGCTGCTCGACGGCCTGCGGGAGGCGAACACGGCGCACCTGCTCTCGCGCGGCGACAACTCCGACCTCGCCGCCCGCATCGCCTCCTACGAGCTGGCCTGGAAGATGCAGGAGCATGCGCCGGAGGCGGTCGACCTGGCGAGCGAGACGGCGGAGACGAAGGCGCTCTACGGGCTCGACAACCCGCGGACGGCCGACTTCGGCCGCCGCTGTCTGCTGGCGCGGCGGCTCGTGGAACGGGGCGTGCGGTTCATCCAGCTCTACTCCGGCGGCGCCCACAACGACGACAACTGGGACGCCCACGGCGACCTCGAGAAGAACCATGCCTTCCACGCCGGCAACACCGACCAGCCGGTGGCCGCGCTGTTGACCGACCTCAAGCGGAGCGGCCTGCTCGACAGCACGCTCGTGATCTGGGGGGGCGAGTTCGGGAGGCAGCCGACTGCGGAATACGCGGAGGGCACGGGCCGCGACCACAACTCCTACGGCTTCACGATGTGGATGGCGGGCGGCGGCATCAAGGGGGGCGTGAGCGTGGGAGAGACCGACGAGCTCGGCTCGGCGGCGATCGCGCCGGTCCGCGACGGCCGCGCGGGATTCCACGTGAAGAGCCTGCACGCCACGGTGCTGCACCAGCTCGGCGTCGATCCCAACCGGCTCTCCTACTTCTTCGGCGGCCTCGACCAGAAGCTCGTCGGCGTCGAGCACGTCGACCCGATCCGCGAGATCATCGGGTAGCGATGCAGCAAGGACGCTGGGTGACGGTTCGGGGTTGCCCGTGCCCCGTCGCCGGACGTTCACTCCGGACATCCGGTCCTCCGCTCACTCGAAGCTGCCTGCGCTTCGCCCTCCGGGCTGCGCTGGTCAGCTCACGCCGGCTCGTGGGACACGGGCAGCCCCTCACGGATTCCGCGATGGTCGCCGCGACGGCGGGTGGGTCGGCTCATTTCCGCGGGTGCATGCGCACCACGAGCGCGTCGTAGCCGAGCCGCCGCTCGTACGCCGGCGTCCTCTCCACCCGATCGCGCTTCGACACGAGCTCGATCCGGTCGACCCGCCGGCAGAGCAGTTCGAGGAGCGTCCGCATGACGGTGCGGGCGTGCGGTGCGCCGAGGCAGAGATGGGCGCCGAAGCCGAAGGAGACGTGCGGGTTGGGGGTGCGGTCGAGCCGCACCTCGTCGGCCTTCTCGAAGACGGTCTCGTCGAGGTTGGCCGAGGCCCAGCAGAGCGTGGCCCGGTCACCCGCCTGCACCGGCATCCCCTGCACGTCGGTGTCGACCGGGCAGACGCGGCCGATGTGCGTCAGCGGCATGAACGCCCGGAAGAACTCCTCGCTGGCGTGGACCACGCGGTGCGGATCCTCGCGGAGGAAGGCGAGCGACTCGGGATGTTCGGCGAGGTGGCCGATCGCGCAGGCCACGGAATGGATGATCGTGTCGCGGCCACCCGCGAACATGATGTTGGCGTAGCCGAGCATCTCTTCGCGGGTGAGCGGCCGCCCCTGGTACGTGGCCTTCGTGAGGAGTCCGTAGAAGTCGTCGCCGGGGTCGGCCGCCGCCTTGTCGAACTGGGCGTCGAGATACCGCTCGAGCGCGGCGCCCTGTTCCACGCCGCGGGAGCCGTGGAAGACGTGCACGCCCCAGCTCACGAACAGGTCGGCCTCCGATTCGGGCACCCCCAAGAGCACGGTGAGCGCCTTCGACTGCAGCGGCAGCGCGAAGCCCTCCACGATCTCGATCGTGTCGCGGCCGACCGCGTGGTCGAGCAGGGCGGAGGTGATCGCGTCGACCCGGGCCACGAAATCGGGCTGCTTGGCCCGCAGGAAGAACGGCTCCACCAGCTTGCGATACTCGGTCTGCGCCGGCGGATCGACCTCCAGGGGCAGCTGCCGCACGGTGCGCAGGTGCTCCTCGGATGGGATCGGCACCCGCCGCGGCGCGTCGGAGCTGAAGGTCCGCCAGTCCTTGGCCGCCTTGCGGACGTCCTCGTGCCGCAGGATCATCGGGATCACCTCGTCCTCCGATGGCAGGCCGAGGACGCCGCGGTCGCGGCGGGGCACGCGGAACGGGTCGTCGATCTCGCTCAAGGGTGTGCCTGGATGCGCGGGACGGAAAGCCGACGGCCGCCGTCGGCCGTGCCGCGATGACTCTACGACATCGGCCGGCGTTTGTCTTGCGGCGGTGTTTTCGGGCGACCCATAATCGGCCCGTGCAGAGCGATCATCACGCACCCGTGGCACGGCATCCGGTGCCGCCGAGCCGCGCGCGGGCCGGCTGGCGGCGGGTCGTCGTGGCGGTCCTCGTGGTCGGCGGGTGCAATCCTGCCGTGCGCGACCCGCAGCCGCCGACCGCGGACGACGTGCGCCGAAGTGTCGCCGACCAGGTCGCGGCGGTACGGACGGGCCGCTCGTCGCGGATCGTGGCCGCGGCGGCCCTGTCGGACGCCGAATGGGAATCGCTCCGGGGGCTCGACGGGCTCACCGAGCTCGTGCTCGAGCAGGGCCGGGCGGACGACGACCGCGCCGCGATCCTGGCGACACTGCCGGCGATCGAGCGGCTCGTGCTTCGCGAGTCGCCGCTCACCGATGCGGGCTTCGCCCGGCTGGCCGAATGTCCCACGCTGCGAGACATCAACGTGCCGCAGGCGGCCTGCACGGCGACGGGGATCGCGGCGCTCGGCCGGCTCGGGAAACTCAAGAGGCTCAGGGTCGGGGGGCCGCGTCTCGACGGGCCGGAGGTGGCGGAGGCGATCGCGACGCTCGGGGGTCTGCGGTCGCTGCACCTGATCGACGTGCCGATCGGCGACGCCGGCCTGGCGGCGATCCAGAGGCTCCCGGGGCTGTGGAATCTGTACCTCGACGGGGCCGGGGTGTCGGACGAGGCCTGGGCGGTGTATTTTCGTGCCCGTCCCGACGTGCACGTGCACGTCGACCAGGCCCACCACGACCGCGACCCGGGCCGCCACGAGTGACGCCCCCGCCCGATCCGCTCCAGGAGCCGCTCCCATGCCCAGCCCCCCCGTCCGCCGCGTCCTCGTCGCGCTTCTGTCGGCCGCCGCCATCGCGGGCGGGGCGCTCGTGCGGGCCGCCGCGACGCCGACGGGCCTGGTGCCGGCTGCGGCCGCGTGGATCGAGTCACTCGTGCCGGAGCAGCGGGCGCGGGCGATTCGACCGCTCGACGACCAGCGGCGGACCGACTGGCACTTCATCCCGAAGTTCGAGCGGAAGGGCCTGTCGCTCCGCGACATGAATCCCGCGCAGCAGAAGCTGGCGATGGAGCTGCTGCGGGCGGCCGTCTCGCAGTCGGGCTACGACAAGTCGGCCGCGATCATGCAGCTCGACGAGATCCTGCGGATCCTGGAGGCCGACCGGGCGAAGAACATCCGCGACCCGCAGCGGTACTTCTTCACGATCTTCGGCACGCCCGCCGCGCAGGGCGGCTGGGCGCTGTCGGTGGAGGGCCACCACCTGTCGCTCAACTTCGTGATCCGTGACGGCCGGATCGTCGACTCCACGCCGCAGTTCCTGGGGGCGAACCCCGCGGTGGTGAAGAAGACATTTCCGGGCCTGCCCGCCGCGGGCGAGCGGGTGCTCCGCGACGAGGAGGAGCTGGCCTTCGAACTGGTCCGCAGCCTCGACGGCCCGCAGCGGTCGAAGGCCGTGATCGCCGCCGAGGCGCCCAAGGACATCCGGGCCGCGGGCGAGCCGCAGTCGCCCCGCGAACCGGCGGCCGGCATCGGCTTCACGGACCTCACCGACACGCAGCGTCGGACGCTCAAGCGGCTCGTCGACGCCTACTGCGGATCGATGACGGCCGACGTCGTCGCCGAGCGCATGACGCTCATCGAGGCGGCCGACGGCGGGCCCGCGGGCAGGGGCTGGAACGCCGTGCGGTTCGCCTGGCAGGGCAGCCTCGAGCCGGGCGTGGGGCACGGCTACCGGGTCGAGGGGCCGACGTTCGTGATCGAGTTCGTGAACGTGCAGCCCGACGCCGAGGGCAATCCGGCCAACCACATCCACTGCGTGTGGCGGGACATGACGGGCGACTTCGACTCGCCCGCGGGGTAGGACGTCGCGGCTGTGCGGCCGTCCCGTCCGAGACGAGTCTGTGATCGCTCGTCTTCCAGCCACCGGCGCCGGCGCAGGGCTTCCCGCACCCCGTCGCCGGACGTTCGCTCCGTCCCTCCGGGCCTCCGCTCTCTCGAAGCTGACTACGCTCCGCCATCCATGGCTGCGCTTGTCAGCTACGCCGGCTCTCGGGGCAGGGAAACCCTGCGCCTCCATCTGAGTGATCGCAGCACGCTCCCGAAGCAGCACGAAAGGCTTCGTGCGGATGACGTGTTTTTTGCCCTCGCCGAACGGGTGTGACGCGCCTGGACCCAGCTGGGTCACAGCTTCATCGACAGCCCGACGTCGTCGTTGTCCTCTCGCTTCTCGGCGTCGGCCGGCACCGGGCCGCCGTCGTCTTCGCCGTCGGGGCCGACGGAGTAGATCGTCCACTCGGTATCGGTCCGGCGCAGCAGGAGCGGCGCGTCGGCCACGAACGGGTCGCGGGGCACGGCCGGCAGCCGGTGCGGCACGAGCTCGTCGAGCGTGGTCGGCAGGCCGCCGGAGGCGAGCCGCTGCCTGGTGGCCGCCACGAGCACGGCCGCAGCTTCGTGCTGTGCGACGGCTTGGACGCGGGATCGCAGCACGGCCGAGAGCGCCGGCGTCATGAGCGACGTGACCAGACCCCGGTTCGCCGAAGTGATCTCCTGCTGGATCTCCTCCGACCGCTTCTTGAGATCGGGCCAGGAAGGCGGGCTCGCCACCAGGGCCTGGTACCGCTTCATGATCGCCCGGTAGGCGGCGATGTCGTCGGTGATGAAGAACGCTCGGAAGAGGCTCGACAGCGGCGCGGTCACCAGCCTCGCGAGCGGGCTGGTCACTTGCTCGGGCGGGCCGCCGGCCAGCGTGGGCTCGAGGCTGCGGATGTCCGTCCGGCCGTCGGCCAGATCGGCGAATAGCGACAGGCCGAATGCCTCCTCGCCGTAGAACTGCTTGGCGAGCGTCGGCGTCGAGCCCAGGAGGTCGGCCACTTCGGCCGAGTCGAGGAGGGGAAGATCGGCCTTCCGCAGCTGCGGCAGCACGTCCGCCAGCGTCGCGTTGGCGTCCCGGTCGAGCGC
>Ga0315906_10011062_pt1 | contig 10547 bp, 8 predicted proteins | sample LakEriMetagenome_4_FD_203526 | JGI IMG/M metagenome (GOLD analysis project Ga0315906, IMG submission 203526) | Freshwater fungal communities from buoy surface, Lake Erie, Ohio, United States - Buoy 2 MA122 | ecosystem: Environmental > Aquatic > Freshwater > Lake > Lake biofilm | place: USA: Lake...
TTCGATGATGGTGCTCACCTTTGTTGATGTGGTGCTGCGCTATGTGTTCAATGCGCCGATCCGCGGCAGTTTCGAGGTGAGCGAAACCATGATGGCGGTGCTGATCTTCGCCGGGCTGCCGATGGTCTCCCGGAAAGGTGAACACATCGCGATCGATACCGTGGTGAGGCTTGCGCCGCCGTTGCTTCGCCGCGTGAGTTCACTGGCGGTGCAGATGGGCTGCGCCGCCGCACTGGTCGGCATGGCCTGGCTGCTATGGCTCAAGGGCTCGCGCTTTGCTGCAGCCGGCGACGTCACCCAGACGCTCAAGCTTCCAATTGCCCCGGTCGTACAACTGATGGCGTTGCTCACGCTCTTTACCGCCCTCATCCATGTGGTGCTCGCGTGGCAGGCGATTCGTTCGCCCGAGGCCAGGTCCCAGGCCACCAATGAAGACGGCGGAGGTGTGCTGTGACAGAAGCGCTCCTCGGGTTGGGGGCGATGATGCTGCTCGCGCTTGCGGGGCTACCGATCGCGTTCGCCATGGGCCTGGTCGGATTCTTTGGCCTTGCGATCGTTCGTGGCTGGAATCCCGCGCTCGCCTCGGCGGGAACGCTCATGTACGAGACCGGGTTTTCGTATACGTTGTCGGTGGTGCCGCTCTTCATCCTCATGGGTAATTTCGTGAGCCGGGCGGGGTTGTCGCAAGAGCTTTTCCGGGCAGCGTATGCCTTCATCGGCCACTGGCGGGGCGGGCTTGCCATGTCCACGATCGTCGCCTGCGCGGGTTTTGGTTCGATTTGCGGTTCCTCGATTGCCACCGCCGCCACCATGGCGCGGGTGGCCTATCCCTCCATGCGGCAATTCGGCTACAGCGATGCGCTCGCCTGCGGCGCCATCGCCTCGGGCGGCACGCTGGGCATTCTGATTCCGCCCTCGGTAATCATGGTCATCTATGCCCTCATGACCGAGGTCAACATTGGCGCCATGTTTGCGGCCGGCCTGATCCCCGGCGTGCTCGCCACGCTGCTCCTCATGGTGGCGGTCGCCTGGCAGACCTGGCGTGATCCGAAGAGCGGGCCGCGCGGGGAACGTACACCCTGGCGTGAACGGCTACGGGCCCTACAGGGCGTGTGGGGCGTGATCGTATTGTTCGTGATCGTGATGGGGGGCATCTATGGCGGAGTGTTCACCGCGACGGAGGGCGCTTCGATCGGCGCATTCGGCGCGTTTGTGTTTGCGCTTGCGCGTCGCGCGCTCACCTGGCGAACACTCGTGGAGGTGTTGGTAGAAAGCGCACGCACTACCGCGATGCTGTTCGGCATCCTGATCGGTGCGCTGATCTTTGCGAACTTCGTGAATTTCACCTCGATGCCCGACGACCTCAAGAATTTCGTCTCGCAGTTCCAAGTGCATCCGATGGCGGTCATCGTGGCGATCTGCGCAATCTATGTGTTGCTCGGAACCGCCATGGAAGAGCTGTCAATGATCCTGCTCACCGTGCCTGTGCTCTTTCCGCTTGTGGTGCATCTGGGCTTTGACCCGATCTGGTTTGGCATTCTGGTGGTGGTCGTGGTCGAGATCGGTCTCATCAGCCCGCCAGTTGGCATGAACCTCTTCGTGTTGCGAACGTTGCTGCCGCATGTCTCCACCATGACGCTTTATCGGGGCGTGGCCCCCTTCGTGGTGGCCGATGCGATTCGGCTGGCGATCCTGATCGCCTTCCCGGTGATCTCGACCTGGCTGCCTGGCATCCTCTTCAAGTAGCGGCGCCGGGCTTGCCTGAGCTTGCGCGCGCGGCGTGTGCAGCGGCGATCAGGTCGGTGAGGTCGCGGTCTTCCGGCAGGCCCAGTCGCCGTGCCCTTTCGAAGGAATGAAAGCGCGGCCAGCGGCCGAACATCGGCTCGATCGCCGGGTCGGGTCGGAAGTCCGTCAGCGCACGCGCGTCATGGCCGCTCGCCGCACTCACCGCGCGCAGGATCTCGTTGATGCTCGCTGCGATCGCAGGACATTGAACGACGCGGGCGCCATCGGGCGCGCCGCCCGAGCCCGCTAACGCGATGGCAAACGCATCGCGCGCTGACGACAGTGACTGTAGCCAGATCACCGCCTCGGGCGAAACCGGCGAGATCACCCTGCGGCCGGCCAGCGTCTCGCGGATCAGGTCGCTGTTAAAGCCCGATAGCGCGCCGTTCGGTAGCGCGGGGCGTACCACGACGCCGGCCAATCGCAGGCTGATGCCATCGACCCAGCCGCGCCGCGACCCTTCGGTAATCAGGATTTCGTTGATCAGTTTCTGTACGCCGTAGGAGAGGCTGGGCGAGGCGGGCGTGTGGTCGTGAATCGCCGTAGGGAGCGGCACCCCGTGGACGGCGATCGAACTGGCGTAGACCACCCTCGGCGGGCGGCCCGCGCGGCCCTGGGCCATGCAGCGTTCAAGCAGCGCGCGGGTGGCATCGAGATTGACCCGCATACCGAGATCGAAATCGGCCTCGGCGGCCCCACTGACCACGCCCGCCAGATGCGCAACCGCAGTCACCGGCTCGGAAAACAGCTGTTCGAGGAGGTCGGCCGATGCAAGGTCGCCCTGCATCCAGACGATGTCAGCGCGATCGGCCGGACACCAGTCGGGGCGCGGTATCCGGTCGGAGAGGATGAGGCGCCCGGCGATTGGCCTGTCGGGTGAGTGCGGGCGGGCGGGTCGCTTTTCGATCAGCGCGCGGGCGAGCGCGCCGCCCACGAAGCCGCCTGCTCCGGTGATGAGGCAGGCGGTCATCGTCGCGTGGCCGGGGCCCCCGACGGTCGTGCTCCGGGGGGCACGCGATCGGATGACATCGGTTACTGCCCTGCTACGAAGCTGCCGCTTTTCCCGCCGTGCTTTTCCAGCAGGCGAACGTCGGTGATCACCATGCCCCGATCAATGGCCTTCACCATGTCGTAAATGGTGAGTAATCCCACCTGCACGGCGGTGAGCGCTTCCATTTCCACGCCGGTCCGGCCATCACACTCGGCCTGCGCCCGACAGTGCACCGTGGCGCCGGCCTCGTCGACTGTGAAGTCGACCGTCACGCGCGTGAGGGCGATCGGGTGACAGAGCGGGATGAGGTCGGCGGTGCGCTTGGCGCCCTGGATGGCTGCGATGCGGGCGATGCCCAGCACATCCCCCTTGGCGGCCGATCCTTCGCGGATCTTGGCAAGCGTCGCAGGCAGCATCCGGATCGAGCCGCCAGCGATCGCCGTCCGGCGGCTGATGCCCTTGTCGGCGATGTCGACCATATGCGCCTGGCCGGCGGCGTCAAAGTGCGTGAGCATGGGGAACTTGCAGGAAGGGGACTGCGGCTATGATAGCCGGATGAGCCTGTATGCACGTCGGCCGCTTCTGACCCAGGCGCTTTCGGGGGTGATCAGCCTGTTATTGGCGGTTTCGCCAATGGCCCTGGCCTCGGCCCAGCCGGTTGAACTCCCCAGGCTGGGCGATGCCGCTGGCGACCAGTTGTCGCCGCTGGCCGAACGGCGCTTGGGCGAATCGATCATGCGCGAAATTCGACGCGCCCGGGCCTTGCTCGATGACCCTGAGCTCACCGATTATCTGAATCGGCTGGCGGCACGGCTTGCGGCGCAGCCCGCGGCGACGGGGTTTAGTTTCGAAGTGTTTGCAGTCGAGGATCGCAGCATCAACGCGTTCGCGCTCCCCGGTGGCTTTATCGGCGTGCACACCGGGTTGGTCGCCTCGTCGCAGGCCGAGTCCGAACTCGCCTCGGTGCTTGCGCACGAGCTCGGCCATGTCACGCAGCGGCATATCGCGCGCATGCTCGCCACACAAAACCAGAGCTCCGCCGTGCTCATGGCGGCCATGGCGGCGGCGCTACTGGCTGCACGCGCCAACCCGCAGGCCGCGGTGGGTATCGCTTCGCTGGGCAGCACCGTACAGATGCAGCAGATCCTGGGTTACTCGCGCGATGCCGAGCGGGAAGCCGACCGGGTGGGCCTGGAGATGCTTCAGCAGGCGGGATTTGATCCCCAGGGCATGGTCGAGTTTTTTGGGCGGCTGCAGACAGCGTCGCGGTTATCTGAGACCGCCCTCCCTGCCTATCTGCGCACCCACCCGCTCACCGGCGATCGTATGAGCGACATTCAAAACCGGGTGATGGCGCTGCGCTACCGCCAGCATCCCGACAGCCTTGAGTTCACCATGCTGCGGGCCCGTTTCCGGGCGCTGGCTGATCGGAGCATTGACGGGCTTAACCGTGCCCGCCAGCTGATTGCACGACAGGTGGAGGATGGTGCGGTCGCGCCCGTCGCGGGGCATTACGCGATTGCAGCCGGCGCGCTCGCCGCCGCTGACACGCAAGGTGCCAGACGTTCGATCGCCGCCGCGCGAAGCGCTGCGGGCCGGCCGCACACGTTTATCGAAAGCCTGGCCGCGCAGACCGAGCTCGAAGCCGGTCAGCCCGGGGAGGCGCTGGCCACCGCCGAGCGTGCCATCGCAGCCGTGGGCACCTCCCGCGCACTCGTCCGCCTCCGAGTTCGTGCCCTGTCGGCCCTCGGTCGATGGCCCGAGGCAGTGTCGGCGGGCGAGCAGGCGCTCCAGTCGATGCGTTCGGACACCGAACTTTGGGAGCTTCTCGCGAGGGCGCAGTCGGCACTCGGTCGCGACGCGCTGGCTCATCTTGCGATGGCTGAGATGCACGCGATCAACGGTGTCTGGGTCGCCGCGATCGAGCAACTGCAGGCGGCGCAGCGCACCCGGCAACTTGATTTCTATGCCAGCTCGCAGGTCGATGCGAGGCTGCGCGAACTGCGCGCGCGGTTTTTTGAGGAACGGGAGGATCGCCGTGCGGGGCGCTGATCCACGCGAACGTACCTCGCCCCACCTGCCCGGCATGCGCTCGCTCGCCCTCTGCCTGTGGCTGTTGATGACGTTGCCATCAGGTCAGGCGTTCGCCGATCCAGCGACAGCCAGCGCGGATTTGCGTGAGGGTGAGCGCCTGCTTCGGTTGCCGGCTGACAGCCGCGACCCTGGCGCGGCGTGCGAGTTGTTCGAACAGGCCTCGCGCGAAAGGCTGCCGCGTGCCTGGTGGCGTCTCGCGCAGTGTCATGAACGCGGCTGGGGGCGGCCCGTCGACAAGCGACAGGCGGCCGACTGGTATCGGCGCGCGGCCGAGGCGGGCTTCGCTTATGCCCAGACCGCCTATGGCTTGGCCCTGCAGCGCGGCGACGGCGTTGATCGCGACCCGGTGACGGCGGCTGGCTGGTTCGGTCGGGCGGCGGTCGCGGGCGACTCGAATGCGGCGCTCGCACTCGCTCGCGCCTACGAGGCCGGCGTGGGCGTCGAGCGCGATACGGTGCGGGCCGCGCAGTGGATGCAGCATGCTGCCGATCGGCGCAACCCGGTTGCGCAGCTTGGGCTTGCCCAGTGGTATCTGACCGGACAGCTGGTCGAGCGCTCTCCGCTCTACGCGTACGCCTGGGCGCAGGTCGCGGCCGAGTCGGCGCTCCGGGTGGGGGATGCGGCACTTGCCGACGCGCTGTCGCAACGCGCGGCTGCGGTACGCCGCCAGGCGGCCGGGCAGCTCACCGGCGACCAGCTGATCGACGGGCAGCGGATGGGTCGCGAGTGGCGGCCGCAGGCGCTGGCGCTGCAGCTGCCGCCCGGGGTCGAGCCGCCGGTCGCGTCCTCGCGAAGCGTCTCCCCCGGCGCTTCGCCCGGCGCCTCGCCCGGCGCCTCGCCCGGCGCGCTGCCCGGCGCGCTGCCCGGCGCGCCGCCTGCGCCGCCTGCGCCCGTCGCAACCGACAGCGGCGCGGTGCCCGCGCAGCCGCCTGCGCCGCGCCCGCGTTCAACCACCGGCTCAGGTTTTTTCGTGAGTCGTGCGGGCCACCTGATCACCAATGAACATGTCGTTCGCGAGTGCCGCGATATCAAGCTGGGCGACGGCCAGGTCGCCGAGCTGATTGCCATCGACCGGCGCGCCGACCTCGCGCTCCTCAAGGCTGGGCCGGTTGCGCATGCGGCGGTGCTCAGGGCCGATGCCCGGCCACGCCAGGGCGAGGAGGTGCTGATCTACGGCTTTCCGCTTCGTGGGGTGCTTTCCTCGTCGGGGCAGCTCGGGGCCGGGATGGTGACCGCGCTCTCAGGCCTGCGCGACAACCCGCTGCAGATGCAGATCGACGTGCCGGTGCAATCTGGCAACAGCGGCGGTCCCCTGATTGATGCTCACGGCGAGGTGATTGGCGTGGTGGTTTCCAAGCTCAATGCGCTCAGGGTGGCGCAGGTGACTGGCGATATTCCGCAGAACGTCAATTTTGCGGTGGCGGCCGCGCCGCTCAAGTCGCTGATTGCCGCCCATGCCGTGCCGCTCGCCGCCGCGCCGCGCCCTTCGGCACCGCTCGCGCGCGAGCTGATCGCGGAAGCGGCACGCCGTTACACGACCGCCGTGCTCTGTGCGCGATAATCCGCGGTTTGAACAAAAGGAAAGTGGGTCATGGCAACGATCGATGTCACCGAGGCAGTGCAATCGCTCGGAGCGGGGGAATCGCGCGCGTTCGCGGCCGGAGGCGAGGAAATCGCGCTGTGCCGTGGCGATAGTGGCGTGTTTGCGGTGGCTGATCTGTGCACCCATGCCCATGCGCGTCTCACTGATGGGTTCGTGCTCGGCGACCTGATCGAATGCCCGCTTCATCAGGCGCAGTACCGGCTCGATACCGGCGAACTGGTGGAAGGACCCGAGTGTCCGGCGCTACGCACCTTCCCGCTGGTTGAGCGGGACGGGCGCTGGTATGTTGAAACCTGAAGCACGGGGCGGCCATGGGTTCATCTGACAAACAACTGCCCGCGCGACAGGCGGCGCCTGAAACGCCGTTCGAGCCGCCGGGCGTCTGCGTCAAGCCCGAGTGGATCGACCATAACGGCCACATGAATGTGGGCTACTACCATGTCGCCTTTGATGATGCGTCAACGCCGTTTTTTCACTGGCTGGGCCTCTCGCCCGAGTATCGGTCGCATCATCAGGTGACCACCTTTGCGCTCGAGACCCATCTGAATTTTTTGCGCGAGGTCAAGCTCGGCGAGGCGCTTCGCTTTGCCGCACGGCTTCTGTCGTATGACGCAAAGCGCATCCATTTTCTGATGGAAATGTTCCATGCCGGGGAAGGCTTTCTCGCGGCCACCTATGAATCGCTCTCGATGCATGTGGACCTGCGCACAAGGCGTACCGCACCCATGGGGCCTCACCTGCTCGCGCGGCTCGAAGCGGTGATGGGCGCCCACGCCGCGCTGCCGCGGCCATGGCAGGTGGGCCATGTCATTGGGACACCGGTGCCGCGCAGCTGAATACGCTTGCCGCGCCCAGGCCAGCCCCGCCTCAGCGGAAAAGCAGGGTCGCAAGCCCCAGAAAAATGAGGAATCCCATGCTGTCGGTACTGAATGTGAGTAGCACAGACGATCCGATGGCTGGGTCGCGGCCGCTGCGCTCGAGCGCGAGCGGCACCGCCATGGCGATCAGCGCACCCACCACCAGGTTGAGGGTCATCGCAAGCAGCATGAGCGCACCCAGTAACGCCCCCTGATCCGTGTCCGAGTAGAGCCACCACGCAAAGAGCCCGGCCACGCTACCCCAGACCACGCCGTTCAGCCCGGCGATGCCGATCTCCTTGGTGAGCAGTTGCCGGGCGTTTGAGCGGGTGAGCTGGCCTAGCGCCAGCGAGCGGATGATCAGCGTCATGGTCTGATTACCCGAATTGCCGGCAATTCCTGCCACGATCGGCATCAGCGCGGCGAGCGCCACCACGCGTTCAATGGTGCCTTCAAACGCGCCGATCACACGCGAGGCGAAGAACGCGGTGCAGAGGTTGACCGCGAGCCAGAGCCAGCGGTTACGCGCTGACTGCCAGACGCTTGAAAACAGATCCTCTTCTTCACGCAGACCCGCCTGCGCGAGCGCGACCGACTCGCCCTCTTCGCGGATCACGTCCACCGCCTCGGCCACCGTCACGCGGCCTACCAGTCGGTTGTGGGGATCGACCACCGGCGCCGAAACCAGGTCATAGCGCTCGAACGCAAGCGCCGCCTCGCTCGCGTTGTCGTAGGGTGCAAGCGCAAGCACATCTCGGCGCATCACGTCTGCCACCAGGACCTCAGGCTGGTTGATAAGCACCCGGTCAAGCGGCAGGCTTCCCTCGAGCTGATCGTGCTCGTCGACCACGAAGATCTGGTCGGTGTGATCGGGGAGTTCATCGAGAGTTCGCAGATAACGCAGCACCGCCTCGAGCGAAAAATCAGCGCGTACCGAAATGGTTTCGAAGTCCATCAGTGCGCCTACCGACCCTTCAGGATAGGACATGGACGCCCGCAGCTGTTCACGCTCTTCCTGATTCAAACCCTGCCGGACCGCCTCCACCACGTCGGAGGGGAGGTCGGGCGCGAGTTCGGCGATTTCGTCGGTATCGAGTGTCTCGACCGCTTCGACCAGCTCCTCGGTATCCATGGAGCGGATCAGCGACTCGCGAACCGACTCAGAGACCTCCAGCAGGATCTCACCGTCGCGCTCAGCCTTCACCAGATCCCAGACGGTGATCCGGTCGGACTGCGGGAGCGCTTCGAGGATGTAGGCCACATCGGCCGGGTGCAAGCGCTCCAACCGCAGCCGCAGTTCGTTCAGATGCTGCCGCTCAACGAGCTGTTCCACGAGAGAGTGGCGTTCAGCGTCTTCACCGTGTTGTTGTCGATGGGCGAGGTCGAGCACCACCCGGTGGCGGCGGAGGAGTTCCTGGACCTCGTTTAGCGCGCGTGAGGCTTCCTCGGGGTCGCGCTGCTGATCGTCGCCGGAGTCCGGTTCAGCGCTCGCGACGGGTGTCTCTGCAGGCGCGTTGCGAGCCGGCCTTTCGCGGGCTTTCATGTGGGTTTCGGCCGGGCGCGCGGGCTCGAGCTCGAGCGACGCCTGCCGGTCCGCGGGGGCGGCAGGCGCGGCGGGTTCCTGGCCCTCGCGGCGGGGGTCGGTGCTCGGGTTCATCGGCGTTTACGCAGGCGTCGGGGAGGTGAGCCCGAATCGTCTCACAGAGCGCGCATGCTGCGCAGGCGACATGCGCTGAAAAGCAGAGTGTTGTCAGGCCGCTGCGTCCGTGCCCGGCTGAACGGCGCTGGGGGGGTCTTCTACCGGGGATTCTTCGCCTGGAATATCGTCTGTATCAGTCTCTGAGGACAGCGCAACAAAACGCGCCTGGACCGAAAGATCCACCTCATCGGGGTCGCTCAGATCGACCACAATCCGTCGCCCCGGCGCCACAGTGGGCAGGCCGGGCAGGCGGAAATAGAAGGGTGCGCGCGCGAGCCGTACGACGTCTTCGCGCACCACCACCGCATCGGTGCGGTCAAGCCGCTCCTGCGCGATCCAGCGCAGGCACCAGAGCCGCTCCATCCGCTGCTGAAAATCCTGATAGGCGGTATGCCGTGCATCAAACGCCGAGATGATCGAAAAGAGGGCTGCGTCTTTCGCGCCAAGCGGCGGCGTCTGATCACGCAGGAGCGCAAGCAGTTGTCGCTGGTTGATCAGATCAACATACCGCCTGAGCGGCGACGTGGCCCAGATGTACTGGCTCACTCCCAGCCCTTCGTGGGGCAGCGCCTGGGTGCTCATGCGTACCCGCCCCGCCTGCTGCGAGCGGTAAATACCCGGCACCGCGTGCTCGGCAAGGAGTCCCCCCCATTGGCTATTCGCAAGAATCATCATTTCGGCAACGATCCGGTCAAGCGGCGCGTCGCGAAGTCGTTGCTCGATCCGCACGCGCTCGCCATCGGGGCCCCGGTCGATCCGGAAACTGAAATCGGCGCGAAAGCGCGGCTCGGGTTTGCCGCGCAGGCGCTCGCGGCGTGCCACCGAGGCGAGCGTCACGCGCCAAAGGACTCTCAGTGCCGGACCGAAGTGCAAGTCTCGGGCGGTGTCGTCGCTTGCGAGTGCGGCTTCGGTGACCTGTGCCGACACCTGCTCGTGTCGCAGATTGGCTGCAATCGGAACCCGCTCGATCCGCGAATGCGAGGCTTCGATGTCGCTGCCATCAGCGCTCACGTCGAGGTAGAGCGAGAGCGCAGCCACTTCACGGCCCGCATCGAGCGAATAGCGCGCAACCACCGGATCGGGGAGCATGGTGATCTTGTCGCCCGGCATGTACACCGAGGACATGCGCTCGCGCGCGAGCAGATCGAGCGGCGAGTCGTGCGCCAGGGCGAGCGCAGGCGCTGCGATGTGGATGCCGATTCGCCAGCGACCGCCCTCTAGCGGTGTCACCGAGAGCGCATCATCGATTTCGGTGGTGGTCTCATCGTCGATCGAAAACGCCTGGACGTCGGCTCGTTCGAGCTCGGCGTGCGGGTCGGCGGCGAGTCCTTCGGCTTCCGTGCGTCCTTCGAACCGCAGTCCGGCTGGAAAATGTTCAGCCGCAAAGCAGCCGAAGTGGAGTGCGTGCGCTGAATCGAACGCCCCCACCTGAAGCAGCAGCCGCTCGGGGGTGAGGTGGCTCGTGCGCAGCGCCGCATCGAACGCGCGCCACTCAATGCTCTGCTTGTCGGGACGCAC
>Ga0315906_10011067_pt1 | contig 10544 bp, 12 predicted proteins | sample LakEriMetagenome_4_FD_203526 | JGI IMG/M metagenome (GOLD analysis project Ga0315906, IMG submission 203526) | Freshwater fungal communities from buoy surface, Lake Erie, Ohio, United States - Buoy 2 MA122 | ecosystem: Environmental > Aquatic > Freshwater > Lake > Lake biofilm | place: USA...
GTAAGTAAAATATCAACTTCATCCCACATTGAATTTATTGTAACGTGTGAGTAGAATTTTACTTTTTCTAACAAACAACCGAATTTGGATAAGAAAAATAATGATGCTGGTTTTGATTTACCCATTTCATCTGAAACAATCAATAACTCATTGGTGTCTCTGTATTTCAAATACAATTCATTTAGGTCATTGAAACTAAAAGTCTCGGTTGATCCAGCGTGTCCGAATATTTGCATTACAAAATCTTCATACATAAAATTATATAAATCATCAGAACTATTAAATTTAAAATGTTCCATTAAATTTAATGATGTAACCTCACCTAAAATTTCATATTTAAAATCATCGGTTGTTGTGAGTTGTTCGGTATTTCCGGACATATCTAGTTCGTAGGTTTGTTGATCACTCTCATTCTCCTCAATTAAATGTTTTTCATAAAGTTGGGTAAACTTACCTATTGTGTCTCTTAAAACACCGTTGATCTCAATACCGATTCGTTTCATATATATGAATAATAAGGATTAATTTGTTGTTGTAAATTAATATTCTGTATTATATCTTTTGATGATTTCAGTAATAATTGGGTTTCTTACAATATCTTCAGGTTTGAATTTAAAAATACCGACATCTTTCATATCATTTAATCTTTCAAGTGCGTCGTACAATCCTGACTTTTCTTTTTGTTTAAATTTGTCAGATTGTTCAATATCACCAGATATAAAAAACTTACTATTGAAACCGATTCTCGTTAAAACTGTTTTCATTTCATTGGGGGTAGCGTTCTGAAATTCTTCACCTATAAGCAAAGCGTTGTCCACAGAAAGCCCTCTGATAAAGGACAAAGACATAATTTCAATAATACCAGCTTCTTCCAATTTTAAGGTCGCTTCCCTTCCAATAATCTTTTGTAATAAGTAAAATGAAGCATAAATATATGGATCCATCTTATCTCTAACGTCCCCTGGTAAACTACCCAATTTTGAATCACTACTCTCAACCGCTGGTCTTATGATGATTAATTTTTCATAAGAATTGTCAGGATCCAATAGTAGGTCAATTGCCGCTTTTAATGAAACGTGTGATTTTCCCGTACCCGCCGGACCTGAACAAATTGTTATTTGGTTGTTTTTTAAGATGTGATAATAATTTTCTTGACTTTGTGTTAAAAATTTATTTTTAACTCTTTTTTTAATAACCGAATTTATGAAATCTTTTTTTGAAAATGATTTTTCAGATTCTTCAGTTTGTTGTTGTGGTTTTTTTCTTGTCATTTTTAAGTTCAACTTGTTTATTAATCCAGTTATATGTTTCAACCATACCTTCGTATAGTGTCCTATAATTTGGGTTTCCTATTTTTTGGGTAAATAATTTATTATCCGAATTACGTCCTTTAACACCGACCGGACATTTAAATCCGTATTTGCTAAAGAATTCCTCACCCTCTATATTTTTAATTTTAATATCTTTACCAGAAATATCAATAGCCATTTTTGCGAGTTGATTAATTGTAACCATTTCTTCAGAACCTATATTAACCGGCCCCACAAAATCATTTTCCATCATCTTTAATATTGCATTTACACAATCATCAATAAATAAAAAAGATCTTGTTTGATTTCCATCACCCCACACTTCAATATTGTCACCATTTTCAATTTCAGACACCTTCCTACACATTGCTGCCGGAGCTTTTTCTTTACCACCATCCCAAGTCCCGTATGGTCCAAAAATATTGTGAAATCTTGCAACTCTAACATCCAAGTTATAATTTCTCATAAATGCCAAATATAACCGTTCGCTAAATAATTTCTCCCAACCATATTCACTATCTGGATTTGCCGGGTAAGCCGAAGATTCTTCACAATTTGGGTTATTTGGGTCCAATTGATTATGTTCTGGATACATACAAGCCGATGATGAATAAAAAACTTTTTTTACATTAAATTTTGTGGCATAATGAACAACGTTCAGATTTATAAGTGCTGAATTGTGCATCACATTTGCGTCATTTTCACCGGTAAAAATATAACCAGCACCACCCATATCTGCGGCCAACTGATAAACTTCATCAAATGAATTTTCTTTATCGTCAATAGATACTTGATTTGGTGCGTACATAACTTGTGACACTAAACTTGGATTTCTTAAATCCCCTTGAATAAATTCTGAACAAAATTTATCTTGTTTAAAATATTCGTGTTGTTTTATATCAACAACTCTAACAAAGTTTCCTTCGTTATATAATCTTTTTGCGAGGTGTCCTCCGATGAAACCACCACCACCTAATATTAGTATTTTTTTACCACGTTTTTGATATTTCATTAACTTCATAATTAATATTTAATTTATTGAAAATTTTATCACAACTTAATTTATCCGAAAACCAATTTTTTATATCATTTTCATTGAAGTATTTAGAATTTACCCACCAATCTTCATAAAATAATGTTGGATGATCTTTTTGAGAAACGTCCCCACATACTAAAATAAATCCATTTTGTTGTAATAATTCTCTTTGGGGAATCTTTTCAAACGTGACATAATCGTCATTAATGTAAGAATCATGTTCAATAGTTATCACTTTAAATTCGTAATTAGTTTTTAGTATTTTTTCTAATAATTTAAATCTATCTCCTAAAATTTCCATATCTAGAGATAAATAATCAATGACATTATTATTGTAATTTACTTCTAATAAATGGTTTAAATCTGAGTTTAAACAATCCTGTTGAATGAATTTATTACTTCTTTCTTCCCATTCTTTATGATAATCAATAATATCTACCGACACTCCTGACCACCCATTTAATTCTAAAAGATATGTGTTATTAATTTTTTTGGGTAAATAACATCCTAAATCTAAGAATGTTCCATTATGTTTATTTAAGATATTAAAAACAAAAATATCTTGTCCACATTGTGAGTATGATTCCATCATTTATTTAAATTCCAAGGGTTTATTAATATTTTATTTGATAAGTTATAATTCATTATATTTTTATCATTGTGCATAATTAAAATAACATCTGACCATTCTATAAATTCATTTAAATTATGTATTGTATTATCAGTGGTAACTAATGGATCAAATGTTGATATTTTATATTCTTCATTAAATAATTTTTCATATAAGAAATATCCTGCGGATTCAGTGGTAACCGAAGTTTCGGGTTTAAACGATAACCCGTAAATTCCTATATTTTTATCTTTATATTTAGACGATTTTGAATATAAAATATTAAATTGGTCGTCATTTATTTTTTGAGTTGCTTTAATGTGTAGAGCATCTAATCCCACATTTTCCGACATTTTAATAAATGCCCAAGTATCCCTTGGGAAACAAGTACCCCCAAAAGGTAAACCACTTTTAATATAATATGGTGAAATCCTTTTATCAAATCCTAATGCCTTTGTAATGTTGCTTGGGTTACAATTAAATTTATCTGACACATTCCCAATAAAATTAGCAAAACTGATTTTCATTGTAATGTAAGCATTTAAACTAACTTTAGTAATCTCACTTTCAATTAAAGACATTCTAACAATTGGTGAGTTATTTTTAATGATTTTAGAATAGATTGTTGATGCAATGTCACCACATTTCTTATCGCTTTCACCCATAATTAATAAGTCAGGATTTTCAAAATCCTTAATTACATTACCTAGTGCAACTAAATCAGGAATATAAACATAACCAAAATCCTTATTAAGTTTTTTATTGGTCTCATCTTCAATTTTTTTAATTAAATTGTTGTGGGTCCCCGGCATAACTGTTGAACTTAAAATGATAAGAAACTCCTTTTTGTTGGTTTCTTTAATTTTTTTATTTAGCTCTGTTATTGCGTCGTAAATATATTCATTTGAAAAGTCCCCATCTTTGGTTGAGGGGGTATTAACTAATATGATAAACACATCAGTTTCATTAACCACATTATCAAATGTGGTATTTAAATCAATATTATTATAACCTGAATTTAAATAATCGTTTAAATTAGGTTCATAAAACGGGATTTTTTTATTTTTCAGTAAATTAATTTTTTCCTGGTCAATATCAATTCCTATAATTTTTTGATTATTATTTGCAAAAGTAACTAGTAAAGGTAAACCTAATTTACCTAAACCAATTAAAGAGATTTTATCAATATTCATGTAATGATTTTATCGTTTTTATAATTAATTCCATATGACTAATCTCACCAATTGTAATTCTTACACAATTTTCTAAACTTTTAAAAGACGATCTATCTCTAATAAGAATGTTTTTTTCCGTAAGTTTATTAATCAAATCTACACTATTTTTAACTTTTATAAGTATAAAATTAGACATAGAGTCAATAAACTCAATATTTAATTTTTTTAATTCGTTAGTAAATATGGTTTTATTTTCGTTAATTATTTTTACCCTATCCTTTATATACGTAATATTATTTAGTGCGGTTAACCCTAAAGACTGAGCAAATGAATTTACTTCTTTTGTATTCCTAATTTTATTAATCTCGTTAATGTTATCTATGTTTGAACATATATAACCCAAACGTATTGATGCTAATGAAAATGCTTTTGAGAAAGTTCTAGTTACGATTATATTAGTATAATTTTTAACCAAACCAACACAAGTTTTATTTGAAAACTCATAATATGCTTCGTCAACTACGAATAGTTTATTGGGGTATTTTATTAAAAGACTCTCAATTACTGAAGGATCTATGATTTTACCTGTTGGATTATTTGGGTTTGTAATATAGATAAGATCGTTGTTATCAATATCGTTAAAATCATATTCGTGGATTCCGAATAAATCCTTAATATAAGAATAGTTTAAATTATTTGAATATAGTTGTATATAACTTTCTACTTGACTATATGACGGATAAAAAATTAAAACTTTGGTTTCAGGATTTAAAAATGAAGCAAAAATATAATGTAGTGCAGAATCTGACCCATTAAATATTTGTATATTTTCTTCACTAACCTCACAGTAGTCGGATAAACTAATTATCAAATCTTTATTATTAATGTTTGGGTACTCACTTAAATTTACTTCGTAAATTGATTGTTTTAATTTACTAAGATAATCATCATTAAATGGTATGTTACACTCATTCCAATCCAGTTTTATAGTCTCATTATTTTGAGTTCTATCCGATGGGAGGTAAGATTTAATATTTTTTAAATTTCTATTTATTTCCATTATTTAATATCAGTTATGATACATCTAATTTTACCGGTAATTTTATCTCTCTGAATCTCATCAACAACTTCTATTGTAAGGGGTATATTACCAATTCTTTGATGTATTTCTTTTTTTAAATTACTTAAAATTTTTTCATTAAAATTATCATCAATTACAATACTTAATTTAGTTGATTTATCTAATTTTTGATAAAACTGAAACATTTTAATTTCTTTAATTTTTGACATCACAGTATAAAAATTAACTGATGGTATTTTACAATTTGTTTCAGACATAATCATATCATCAACTCTACCATCAATTGATTTAATTGTTAATGGGGATGAGTAATTATAATTAACCGAATCAATTAATTCAACAACATCGTTTGTTTTATATCTTATGAATGGCATTACATTATTCATAAAGGATGTCCCAACAATTGTATTATATTCATCGTATTCTGTAAAAGAATAAGTTAAACTTTCATGATAGTAATTATTTAATGAAGACTGGTATGCAAATGAAACCTTCTCAACTTGACCATAATGCATTTTAAAATCAAACCCAAATACGGTTTTTATTTTTTCCGACCACATTGGTAAACATTTTTCAGACGCCCCATGTATTGAGGTAATGGTGTCTAACATTAAATTATTTTTTTCTAATAAGCAAGATAACCAATAAGCGGTGGATGGGTAAGTTACAATTGTTTTAATTTTTGATTTATTTATAATCCTAACATAGTCATAAATTGTTTTATCATTTAAATGAAATGCCGATAAATAAATTCTTTTTAATTCGTAATCCTTAACCATTAAATCATTATTATCTTTAGGTGAATGTCTTCTAATCCATACTGACCAGTCATTATATAGATCACTACCATGAGATTTAAAACTATGTGAGATGTATGCCGCTTCTTTCTTATACATAGAATCTTCACCATAAAATTGAAGTCTTTTACCTGTGGATCCTGAAGTTTTAAAAAGATATTTTTTACCATTAAAATTAGTTGATATCATCTCCTCAAAATTATTATTAATAATGTCTTTTGTTAGGTAAGGTAATTTTTTAATGTCATTGAAAGAAGTTATATTAGGATTAAACCCATACTCGGAAAATAACTTACCATAGTATGGAACATATTTTTGAGCATTAATTAAAACCCTTTTTAATTCATTAAATTGATATTCTTTAGTTTTATCATAATCCCAACCATCTACCAAATCTAAAAATTTAGAAGTTTCGTCAAAAATTTTACCATATCTTTTATTAAAAGGAATTACATTATAATATAACCTTTTAATAAAATTGGGTTGTTTTTTAATTATTCTTTGAATTATCCCCATTAAAAAAATCTTCAGAATTTATACCTTTATCGTCAATAAAAAAATCCGCATTGAATTTAACCCCTGCTCGTAACTCGTTAAATTTTAAACCAAAATTCATTAGTTGTAAGTATGTTTGTTCGTACCAATTTTTTTTAGATACACACCCTCTTGCGGTTTCAATTATAATATAATGACCATTGTCAAATAAATTATTGACGACTTCTATTCTATCTCTAAATGGTTCTGAATTTAAATAATCCCAATTACCATCTTCTTTTTTTTTGGTATCACACAATGTGTTATCCAAATCAAAAACGTATCTCATATTAATTCTCTATCTTCATTTTTTATTACTCCGCCTAAAACATCTGAATGTCTCTCAATAATTATTTTTGAGTTTCTAATGTGGGCATTACTATGTATTGTTTGATTTTTCTGTCTACCAGTTCCCCAAGATGGATCTGAGTCATACTCAATCCAATATAACCCACTAACTTTACCCAATTCTTTATATGCTCTATAAGATATGTCGTGATCATCATATGAGTTAGGTACAAAATATTCATCAAAAAAATTTAACTTAACTAAATCTTTATAATCATACATTAATGGCCCTCTATTAGCAATTTCTCTAACCGCAAATTTATCTCTTGGGTAACCTAATCTTCTATCCGCCGACTCAGTAGTTATTACGGTATTATTATTTATTTGATTATTATGTGCAGTTTGAGACGTAACTACAAAAACATCGTCAAATGAAATAAAAGGTTTTAACATCCTTTTATCAAAATCTTTTTCTTTAATAATCATATCATCTTGAATTAAAATAACGTAATCCGAGGTGACCTCTTTTAATCCTGAATTATTTGCTCTTGTTTCAAATACATCGTCAGTATAAACATATTTAATATTTACTTTCGTATCCTTTAAAATATTTTTTACAATTTCTTCAGTTTTATCAATACAACCATCAAAAACTACAATTATTTCTTTTGTTAATTCTGATATGTTATTTATAATACCATTACAAACAGAACCAATTAGGTCCTCTTTATTATGAGTCGTTAAAAGACAAGTAATTGAATTATTCATTATTTTATTTTTTTAAAAACCCTATTATGACCAACACATATAATTTCCGAAAAACTATCATTATTTTCTAAATTATCTTTAATTGCGTTACACACGTCAATATGTCCTTTGAATTTATCAACACTTAAATTTTTATAACACGATGAATCGTCAAAAACAACATATGTTCCTATTTTACTAACATCATACATTAATTTTATATCGGAAACCACACAATCATAATTATGTCCCCCATCAATATATATTAAATCAAATTCCCCTAGTTCTCTAACTTTATTTTTAATTAACTCATCGGTTGATAATCCATTAATAATATTTTTATTAATGTCAAAATCTAAATTAAAATGGTTAAATAACGATGTGATAATTTGACCGTAGTTTACAGAATCGTAATTAGAAAATTTATCTCCTGAATTATTTAAAGGAGTAACACCAACGTACTCAACTACTTTGTTATAATTATTAGACAGTAATTTAATCAAACTTAATACTTGACCTTTATATACCCCTATTTCTAAAAATTTAAAATTAGTTGATTGTAATTTTACCAATTCTCTCCATATTACGTGAAACGGTTTCTCACCAAACCCCAAATTATTAATCTCAATATGGGATCTATGATTTTTTAATAAATCGTCATTTTGGTATTCCGTTAGAAATTCACTATAAATTTCGTCAAGAGTTTTATTTTTTGTTATAAAAGTTTCCATTCTGAAGGTATGTCATTAGTCCAATGATGGTGTGTCCATATTTTAGGGACATAAATATTTTTATGGTCATTTAAATATGCTGACCAAGCTGATAATGTTGATGGTGCGATTATTAATGTTGTACAGTCACTTAAAATCATAAGGTCAACAAACATAGGTTCATTATCTATAAATTTTATTTCTTTATCAAAAGTATTAATGGTTTTTATAAATTCTTTTGATTTTGTAATATTATCCGATACCACATATATTATGTCATAATTATTCATTTCAATTTCTAAAATTTGATTATAAAATGTGTTTGAGACTTGTATTGCTGGATTGTTATCACTATTTATACCAAGCCTAAGGTGTATACCTAAAACTCTTTTATTTTTTAAATCTGGGTAGTTTTGAAATATATGTTTTTGTATTGATGGATTAAGTAGGTTTTTAACTTTTGTAACATATTCCTTTACAAATGAATAAGAAAAAAAATAACCCATAACTACTGCGTCAACATTCGGCGTCATATAATTTATATTATTTTCATAATATAAATTTTTATTTAATAAAATCTCATCTATTTCTGTTGGGTTCGTTTCAAAATTAAGTGATGGGAATATTTCATTTATTAATTTTGGTAACCCGTTTTTATGTACCAAATTGTGACCACCAAAATCATCAAAATCACTTTTACGTAAAACTAAATGTCTATATTTTGGTATATCGGTCGATTTAGGTTTAATTCTGTAAAATTTTAGATCACTTTTATACAAGTCCTGTAATCTAAATGCGTTAGCAATTTGGTATAACCTATTACCTAACCCCCCTATTAAAATTGGTACTATTTCCATTATAATATAAAATCTGGATTCCTGTGGTGTAAAAAAATTTGTTCAAAACCCCTAACCCCACATTTATTACCCCACTCAGAAGGATCAACTAATGGTTTTATCTTATATTTTATAGCTAATAGCGATAAGATACTTTGATCGTGTCTATGGTCGTAATATCCCATATAATTATTGCCATATTTATTTGGGGTGTCTGTTATTATATTATGGTTTTCACAATATTTTAAGTATTCGGATACAAATTTTATAGAATTTTCATTTTTTTGATAAATTTGGTAAGATGCATTTAAATGTGTCCCATACACATATTCATCATTATCGCAACCCATCAATACAAATGTGTCTTTTTTACATGATATGTAATTTTTTGATGCCGACCCATCTAAAACACCGTCTCTATTATCAAATAAAATAATTCCACCAGTCTTTATGTCTTCAAATAAAAATGTCGGATCTTTTAAAAAAATATTACCAGCGTCCACATAAAAAACATAGTCCCCTTTATTTACTAAGTTCAAAACTTTTAATATAAAATAAGGTTTCCACAACCAATAACCGAACCCCCTTGGTTGTGTTAATATTAAACTATTTTTATTTTTAAAGTCAATATCAATATCTTCTGATTTGAAGACGTGAATCTTATCAAAATAATTTTTACTACTTTTACTCAAAGAAGTGATTGCGTTTGTATAATTATCAGTACCAAAAATGACTAAATGTTTTTTCATGTTTAAAAATTTACATTATAATATATTTCAGGTGTAATCACCCATTTATCAGATAAAGATTTTAATTTAATTAAAAAATCAAAATCTTCACCATCTCTGTTATTATCAAATAATAGGTTACCAAATTTATTTTTGTAGCAAAAAGATATCCCAACATCACCAAAAATTAAATTATTATTAGATTGTGAAGGTAAAACTCTACCACTAAAATATTGCATTCTCCAAACTACAAAATCATAATTTAAATATTTTTCAGTTAATGTTTTAACATAATCTTTGTGTAATGTATCATCATCATCTAAAAACCCAATCCATTCAGTATCCACTAATTTAATACCCTCGTTTCTAACTAAACCCGATTGACCATGTGACGAACCACCATTAACCCCGATTTTTTTTATTGATAAAGTTTTTATCCTACTATCTTCAAAATTTGTTCCATCAACACCATCATATACAATAATACACTTCCAATTAGGATTGGTTTGATTTAATAACGACTCAACAGATTTTGAAATTGTTGGTCTATTTAAAGAAGGTATAATAAAAGTAATAATTGGATTCATTCGTAGTATGTTATTTTATCTTTTATTTTTTCCCACTTTTCTTTAATCACCGGAAATAAGTGATTTATATAGTCACTATTCAGCTTCATCGAATTTTCTGGATCC
>Ga0315906_10011069_pt1 | contig 10544 bp, 11 predicted proteins | sample LakEriMetagenome_4_FD_203526 | JGI IMG/M metagenome (GOLD analysis project Ga0315906, IMG submission 203526) | Freshwater fungal communities from buoy surface, Lake Erie, Ohio, United States - Buoy 2 MA122 | ecosystem: Environmental > Aquatic > Freshwater > Lake > Lake biofilm | place: USA...
CGATCGCTTTGACGGCATCGGAATGATCCGATTTCCGAGGCCTCTCGCCCTGGCGGTCGGTGATCGGATGCTGGGCGGACGGGGTTTCGGGGTGAACCCCGATCGGGAACTGCGCGAGGTGGAGCTTGCCTTGCTGAACCAGTCCGTGCTCCTCGCCCTGAAGGAATATTTTTCCCACTGGACCGAGGATGCCCAGGAGCCCCGGCCCCGGATCGTCGGCCGCGAGACCAATCCGAGGCTTCTCTCCGAGGGGCGTCCTGAAGCGCTCTTCTATGTCCTGAACATCCAGGCATCCATCGGCGACTGCTTCTCCTCGGTGGATCTCCTGCTGCCGGTCGACATGATGGCACCCAGCATCCAGAGGGCATTGGTCACGATGTCCGAGGGGGCACCCGTCGAGGTGGAGGCGGTTCCTGAAAAGGTCCGCTGGAATACCGCCTTCGACGACCTCCGGCTGCGGGTCACCGCGACCTGGACGGGGCTTGAGATCACCCCACGACAGATCCTCCAGCTCAAGGCAGGGGATGTCCTTCCCCTCGACTCGGCCCGCCTCGATCAGGTTGAGCTCCGGATCCAGGATTTGCCCCGATTCCGGGGTAAGTTTGGAAGCGCTAACAAGAAGGCTGCCGTCGAGATCACCTCCCGAGTGTCCTGACCTCACCTCATCTCATGTCCACAGAATCCCACGAAACCCCCTCCATCGAGTTCCTCTTGGATGTCCCCATCCAGCTCAATGCCGAGTTGGGCACCTGCGCGATGACCTGCAGGGATCTCCTGAAGCTCGACATCGGTTCGGTCGTGCAGCTCGACAAGCCAGCCCACGCCTCGGTGAACCTCTACGTGAACACCAAGCTGGTCGCCCGGGGCGAGGTCGTGGTGGCGGATGGGAATTTCGGCATCAAGATCAAGGAGGTCGTCTCCCGGCCCGGAACCGTCAGCAAGTGATGACCAATGCGCTGTCAGTCCCGCCAGGGGCGCCCGTCGGATCGTCCCCATTGGTGGATCTTTTCCGGGTTATGGGAACGGTGTGCCTGCTTCTCGGGGTCGCGTGGATCGCTCTCTACTGGCTTCGGGATCGGCCCTGGATAAAGGGAACCCTGCAGCGCCGGATGCGTCTCCGGGTCGAGGAGACGCGTCCCATTGGCAACCGAGCGTTGCTGCATCTCGTGGCCTGTGGCGACCAGCAGTTCCTCGTGGCCTCCTCACCTTCTGGAGTCTCGTTGATCGCAGATGTCATGCCCGGAGACTCGGTGGTGGTTGGCGATGCTTCCGTGCCTCGGTTTGACGAGGTTCTTCGAGGGACTCCGCCGTCATCCGGACCATCCCAGTCATGACGACGCGCCGTTCCATCGCTCCTAAAGACCGGCCATTTCATTCGGGACCCCGGCTGGCATGGATCTTCCTGGTCCTTGCGGGGTTCGGCTGGTTTCAGGGAATGGCCCTGGGGCAGGGGACCAACACTCTGCCGGCGCTTCCGACCGGATTGACCTTCTCGATCAACGGTCTGCCCCAGCCTGACGATGTGGACATCAGCATCCGTATTGTCACGGCGTTGACGTTGTTGACGTTGGCACCGTCGATCCTCGTGCTGACCACGAGTTTCCCGCGGATCCTGATCGTCTTTTCGCTGACCCGGAATGCGATGGGGCTGACCGGTGCCATCCCGAACCAGCTGGTGGTCGGTTTCTCGCTGATCCTGACGTTCTTCATCATGCGCCCGGTGATCCGGGACATCGAGACGAGTGCCCTCACACCCTATCGGGCCTCGCAGATCACGAGTGGCGAGGCACTGGACCGGGCCTCGACGCGGATGAAGGCCTTCATGTTGCGTCAGACGCGTACGGATCAGGTGGAATTCTTCGTGGGTCTTTCGGGGATGCCCCCCACCGAGGCCAAGGATCTGCCCCTGTCGGTGGTCGTTCCGGCGTTCATCCTCAACGAGCTCAGGACGGCGTTCCAGATGGGCTTCCTCGTCTTTCTCCCGTTCCTCCTGATTGACTACATCGTCGCGATCATCCTGATGAGCCTCGGCCTGATGTTCCTGCCGCCGGCCACCATCTCCCTACCGCTCAAGATCCTCCTCTTCGTCCTGGTGGATGGCTGGGCGCTGATCACCCGGTCCCTCGTGACGAGTTTCCTCTGACCCCGAGGTGGTCCTCCGAATCGACGATTTGCCAGTGGTCCGACTCCATCCCCACGAACCGATATGACCCCTCAACTCGCAGTCGATCTCCTGAAGCAACTGGTTGAGCGGATCTTCTTGGTCGCCTCACCGCTCCTGCTCACCGCGATGGTGACCGGACTGGTGGTGAGTCTGATTCAGACTATCACCTCGCTGCAGGAACAGACCCTGAGCTTCGTGCCCAAGGCACTGACGGTCCTAGGAGTGCTCCTGCTGATCATGCCGTGGGCGATGCAGACGATCATGGATTACGCAGTCGGGGTGATCACGATGATGGGACAGGTGTCCCGATGAGGTGATGGAGGAGCTCTGGTCATGGTGGTGGGTTCTGTGGCGGACGGGAGCCTGCCTTTCGGTGAGTCCCCTGATCGCCGGCGTCCGCATGCCGAGTCGGGTGCGTCTCATGGCGGTGGTCGTCCTGGCGTGGGCGATGGTCCCGGTGGCCCGGACAGGAGGCATGCCGCCCATGGAGGGGGGATGGCTTGAGATCAGCCTACTGACAGCCCGGGAGACCTTGGTCGGTCTGACCCTGGGGTTCTCAAGCCGGTTCATCGTGTTCGCAGCCCAGGCTGCCGGTCAGTTGATCTCCTCCGAGATGGGTCTCCAGAGTGCCCAGATCCTGTCGCCTGGTACCGGTGAGACCTCGAACGAGGCCGGGATCATCCTCGAGTTCCTGGCCGTCCTGATGCTCTTCGGCCTCCAGCTCCACCAGGCTTGGTTCCTCGCCTTCGCCGACACCTATCGCATCCTGCCCATCACCGGCGCGGCCTCCGTCTCGGACCAGGGTTTCTTGATGCTCTTCGGAAGCCTGGTGTCGGATTGCCTGGGTCTTGCCGTGAGGCTGGCCATGCCGGTGATCGCGGGTGGATTCCTCCTGAATGTAACGCTGCTGCTATTGGGGCGGGCACTGCCTCAGCTACCGGTTTTCCAGGACAGCTTTCTCTTCCGGTCGGTGGTCGGCCTCTTCCTCTTTGGCGCGGGGTTCCACCTCTTCGCCAGCCATCTGAATGCCCGTGCTGCGGCGATGCCGGCCGACCTCACCTCCACAGTCAGGGTCCTCCGGGCCGCATCCCCCTGAGCCATGGCGGAGGACAAGGCGAGCCGGACAGAGAAGCCGACGGGCAAGCGCATCGAGGACGCGGTGCAGAAGGGGCAGTTTGCCCGCAGCGCCGAGGTCAACACCATGTTCGCCATCCTCGCGGCCCTGCTCGCCATCAAGTGGCTGGGTCAGGGGATCTGGACCACTCTGGTCCTCACGTTCCAGGAGCTTCTCACAGGGCTCACTCCTGATCTGATCACCTCACAGGGGGTGGTTGCGGGCTCGACCGTTGCCGCCGTCACACTCTTGAAGTTCGTCCTCGGCCCCGTGGTATTTGCCGTTGTCGCCGCCATCCTCGCCGGAGGCATCCAGAGCCGGTTCCGGATTGCCACCCAGGCGCTCGAACTGAAATGGGAGCGGCTCAATCCCATCCAGGGCTTCAGCAACCTCTTCCAGAGCGGGACGCTGGTGCGGACCGGGATCAAGATGCTCAACCTGATCCTGATCCTCACAGTCGCGTGGTCGCTCGTCTGGCAACTCGTGAATCATCCCGTCTTCCTGACCGATTCCGGGCTCGAGGAACTGCTCCGCTTCATGGGCAACTCGGTGGATTCCCTGTTGGGACGCCTCCTTGTGGGCCTGGCGCTGATCATGGCTGCCGACTTCGGCTACCAGAACTGGAAGACGTCGCAGGACCTTCTCATGACCAAGGAGGAGGTGAAGGAGGAGATGCGGTCGGCCGAGGGTGATCCCGAGTCGCGCGCCCGGCAGAAATCACTCCGGAAAAAGCTCCGCCTCAGCTGGCGGGCGACGGTGCCGACGGCCGACGTGGTCGTGACCAACCCCACCCACTTGGCGATCGCCCTCAAGTTCGACGCCGCGGTCGATCGGGCCCCGCGGGTCGTCGCGAAGGGGAAGGGGTTCAATGCCTTGAAGATCCGGGAGATCGCCAAGGAGTTCCAAGTGCCCATTGTGGAGAACAAGCCGGTTGCACGGCTGCTCTTCCAGTTGAGCGAGGAGGGGCAGGCCATCGATGCCCGGTTGTACCAGGCGGTCGCTGAGATCCTCGCGTTTGTGTACCGGACCAACCGTTACCGCTACTATCTGGGCTTGAGAAAGCGAGTCGATGGAACGTAACGCACCAGCACTCTCGGGTGTGGGGATCCCCAAGTCCCAGCTGATGGTCGCCGTGTTCGTCATCGGCGCCCTGCTCCTTCTCATCCAACCCGTTCCGGCACCCCTGCTTGACGGTTTGATCGTCGTGAGCCTCGGCAGCTCCATCCTGACGCTCCTCGTTGTGCTGTTCCTCCGCGATCCTGCGGAATTCTCGACCTTCCCGACGCTGCTGCTCATCACGACCCTCTTCCGCCTCGGACTGAACGTCGCCTCGACCCGGCTCATCCTGACCACCGGGGAGGCCGGGTCCATCATCGCGGCGTTCGGTGAACGCGTGGTCGGTGGCAACTACATCATCGGCGTGGTGATCTTCGCCCTGCTTACGATCATCAACTTCGTCGTGATCACCAAGGGCGCAGGCCGCATCGCAGAAGTGGCGGCCCGCTTCACCCTCGATTCCCTGCCCGGCAAGCAGATGGCGATCGACCAGGAGCTCAACTCCGGGGCGATCACCGATGTCGTGGCCCGACAACGCCGTCAGAATCTCCAACGGGAGATCGACTTCTATGGCGCCATGGACGGTTCCTCGAAATTCGTCCGCGGCGACGCCATCGCCGCGATCCTGATCGCCATCATCAACGTGGTGGGTGGCTTCCTGATCGGAGTCTTCCAGCGTGGCGAGTCGGCCACCGAGGTCCTTGGGCGATACACCCTGCTTTCCATCGGTGACGGACTGGTCTCCCAAGTGCCGTCGCTGATCTTCTCCACGGCCGCAGCGCTGCTGGTCACCCGGGCCGCCTCGCGGGAAGAACTCGGATCGGCACTGGGGAACCAGCTCATCTTCCAGCGTCGTCCCGTGCTCATGACGGCGGCATCGCTGGTGCTCCTTGGGCTCATGCCCGGGTTTCCGACGGTGCTCCTGTTGACCGCCGGGGGACTGATGTTCGTGCTGTGGCGACGACTCCCCGAGCACCCGACACCGCTCTTGGGCCCCGACGGAATGGTTTCCGAAGGTGCCGCACCAGCTCCCGCCAAGGCACCGGCCGAGGCCATCGAGCAGCTGCTGGTGGTGGACCCGCTCGAGGTCCAACTCGGCTTCGGCCTGGTGTCGCTCGCGGACATCTCCAAGGGGGGCGATCTCCTGGACCGGGTCACCGGCGTCCGCAGGAACTTTGCCCAGAGCATGGGCTTCGTCGTTCCCTCGGTGAGACTCCGCGACAACCTCCAGCTCGATTCCCAGGAGTATCAGATCCTGCTGCGGGGCCACGTCGTGGGGAAGGGCAGCCTGAGGCCAGGGCGATGGCTGGCCATGAACATCAACCAGAGCGACCAGCTCGTGCCTGGCGAGAGCACCACCGAACCGGTCTTCAACCTCCCAGCCGTCTGGATCGAGGAGACGAACCGGAGCGGCGCCGAGTTGGCGGGCTACACCGTGGTCGATGCCACATCCGTCCTCGTCACCCATTTCCAGGAATGCATCCGGCGTCATGCTCCCCAACTGCTGAGCCGACAGGATGTCGAGGGGCTTCTCGACAACCTCAAGAAGCTGCAACCGGCCCTCGTCAACGAGCTGGTTCCGAACCTCCTCACGCTCGGGCAGATCCAACGAATCCTCCAGAACCTGCTCGCCGAGGACATCTCGATCCGGAATCTGGTCACCCTCCTCGAACGGATCGCGGATGTCGCGTCCACGACCAAGAACATCGACGAGCTCTCCGAGCAGGCACGGCGTACGATCGGCGCCGAGTTGGTGCAGCCGTTCCTGGACGAACAGGGTCGCCTGCGGACCATCGCCCTCGAGCCATGGCTCGAGGAGGAACTCGCAAAGGGGCTGAACCAGGGTCCTTCCGAGACGATACTGGTGCTCACTCCGATGGCGGCCCAGCATCTGAGCGCGCACCTCGGCAAGGCGATCCAGCCTGCCGTCGCCGAGGGACGTGTCCCGGTGCTCCTCTGTTCCGGAGTCCTCCGTCTGGGGCTCCGAAAATTCTTCAGCCCGACGTTCCCGGACCTTCGATTCCTCTCCTACGAGGAACTGCCGGCTCGCCTGAGGGTCCTCTCGGAATATACGGTTCCCAGCCTGCCCTGAGTGCCTGCCAGGCCTGGGAATGTGACGCATGAATCCGTCAGCGATGATCCAGTTCCGTGGAGGGACCGCCGAGGAGGTGTTCCAGAAGGTGCACCAGGCGTTGGGACCCAATGCCGTTGTGGTCCAGTTGAAGCGGATCACCGCCGGGGGTATTTCGAGGATCTGGGGTGCCACCGAAATCGAGGCATGGGCTCGTCCGGCCGATCCCATCCCCACAGCACCGCCCGCCCGCAGAGCTGCCCGCCCCGTTGTCGAGGTGGATCTCCGGGACGTCCTCCGGAGCTGGAGGCTGGATCCCGAGACCATTCGCATCATCCAGCGTCACCTTCCCACGACGCCCCGGGGCTCAGGTCCCGAACAGGGGGGAGTTCTCGCCGCTGCGGGACTTCTCGCCGCTTGGGACCATCTCGGAGGCCACAGGATCGCTTCGCCCCGGCGGATCGCCCTCATTGGTCCCCCGGGATCCGGCAAGAGTGCCTGCACCGCCAAGTGGCTGACAGTGGAGGTCATTCGAAACCACAGATCGTGCCGGATTTGGAGGCTGGATGGTGCAGTGGTGAACGGTGCCGAGGCCCTGTCACTCCACGCCGAACTCATCGGTGTGCCCGTTGAATCCGCCTGGAATCCCTCGGTTCCTGCCCGTGAGGTTGAATTCATCGACCTGCCGGGATGGAACGCGACAGACCAAGATCTGAACGATCGGATGGCCAATCTCTTGGATCGGTTTGACCCGGATTTCGTGGGTCTTGTGCTCAACGCAGCCTATGATCCCCGAGTCCTCGACCTGCAGGCCCGTGCGTTTGGAGTCGCTCGTCCTACGGGACTGATCCTCACCCATCTGGACGAATTGCAGGACCCTGCACGGATCTGGGATCTGACACTCCAGCTTCAGCTTCCACTCATTGCGACCTCCTCAGGCCCCTGGGTGCCGGGCGGCTTCGACAGGCTTTCCGGGGAACAGTGGGTCGAGAGACTCCTGGAGTCGGTCTGAGAGCGTTTCGGGAGCTGTCTGCGCTCCCTAACGGGAGGCCCATCGGAAGGGCAGGGACCGAATCAGACGATCAGACGATTAGACGATCAGACGATCAGACGTAGTCCAGCAGGCTCAATTTCAAGATAGAGCCGGCCGACTGGAGGGCAGCGGAATAGGCCGACTGAAGCTGATTGAGCTCCACCAAGGTCTGGGCGAGGTCCACATCGCTCTCCTGGGAGATCATTTGGTTGATCGATGTGGCCATGGAGGAATTCTGCCGACCTGCCGACTCGAGCCGGGACTGGTTCGCGCCGATTTCGGAGAAGGTCTGGATGAAGCCCGTTTCGTCGTTGGCCAATCCCTTCGCCGCATCCGCCACTGCGGTCTGATTCCCCGCCATCAAGGCATCCCGGAGGGCGACCAGATGGCCGAAGACATCAATTCCGGCTCGCTTGTCATACAGGAGACCCCGGGGACCCTCGGACTCCGAGGTGTTGGCCCCGAGGATGTCCATCGTGATGGTAACGCCCTCCGCCACCTCGGCCTGCCGAGCAGACTGGTTTCCTGAGTAATCGACTGACGTGACTTTCCCAGACTCATTCCGCTTGGCCGTGAACGCCGCAGTGGAACCCGCGGAACCCGCGAAGAGCGGTTCCCCGTGGAGCTTGGAATTCGAAAGACCGAGCGCCGACTCGAGAATCTGATTCACCTCCGAGGCGTAAGCCGCGTAGTCGTCCGAGCTGCGGATGCCGATCGCCGCGGTGGCGATCTCCGAAGCCCGGTCATTGAGTTTCTTCAGCTGGCTGATGGCCTCATAGCCCGAGGCGGAACGCGACTGGAGCTTCGAGATGTTGTTCGAATACTGCCCCAGTTGCTGAAACGAGCCCTGGAATTCGAGAACATTCCTGAAAGCACCCGGATCATCCTCCGGATTGCGGATCCTCTGTCCAGTCGCGGCCTGCGTCTGCAGCCTCGCCTGACGAGCTCCCAAGTCGCTGACGGTTCTCGACAGCTCACGGGGGAAAAAGGATTCGGTCGATCTCACGGACACACGTAGTAGCACTCACTATGCCGGGTTTTGCAAAGGCTATTCTCGATTCAAACAGGAAAGTTATTCACAATGCGGTGGTGCGGTCCTCGGGAGGGTGACGATATCTGCAAGCAGGCCCCTGAGACCCACGGAAAATCGGGCGCGGGTGAGCGGTGAAGCCGCGTCTCTCAATCAGCCTGAAATGCCATTGAAACGGCCCTGGATCGGTGCCTGAAAGACCGCGATCTCCGGTCGTGGAATCGCTCTTCACAGCAGCCCTATGAGGCTTGGCACGCCCGTTGCTGCGGCTCTTCCGTGATCGTCCTCGAGTCCGAATACAAAGTCCGTGGAGGGCAGGAAGAGGTTCTGCCTCCGCTGTCCGCCGTGGGTTCCCTCCAGTTTGCCGAAGGTCTGTTGGGTTTCGAGGCATTCCGTCGGGCCGAACTGATCTCCCTCGCTGATGCTGGACCGTACTGCTGGCTGAAGTTCGAGGGGGTCAATCAGAGGGGATTCCTGGTCGTCCAGCCTTCCTGCGTCGCCGCGCCCTATCGGATCGAGATCGGGGCCAAGGTGTGCGAGGAGCTCGGCCTGAACCGGCCCGCGGATGCGGAGGTTCTGAACATCGTCACGATCCGCCCCGATGGCACCCTGACCATCAATCTCAAGGGGCCTATCGTCTACAACAAGGTGACTCGTGAGGCGCGTCAGGTGGTTCCGCTGAATGCCGCGGAACTCCCGGTGAACTTCCCGATCGGCAACTGACCCGGCCACTTCCTCCCATGCTTGTACTCTCCCGAAAGCTGAACGAGGCCATCCGGATCGCCGAGGACATCACCATCCGGGTGGTGCGATTGGATCGTGATTCTGTCCGACTCGGCGTGTCCGCCCCGAAGAACGTCGGGATCCACCGCGAGGAAGTCTACCTGGAGATCCTCCAGAGCAATCTCGCGGCGGTGGAGACTTCCACGCCGGAACAGCTCTCGCTCCGACTCCAGCAGCTCAAGCATGAGGCGTCTTCGATCCTCGCGCCGTCCACCCACGAAATTCTCTAGTCCACACCGTCCCACCCCAAGAAAGGTTATCCCATGGTCATCAATACCAACGTTCAGGCCCTGCAGACCGCGAACAACCTGAACACGAGTTCCAGCGCCCTCGCGAAGTCGCTCTCGCGGCTTTCCTCGGGCTCGAAGATCATCACGCCTTCCGATGACGCCGCCGGCCTGGCCGTGAGCAGCCGGTTGGAGTCGCAGCTCAAGCGTCTGGATGCGGCGATCAACAACGTCACCAACGCCATCTCCTTCACCCAGACGCAGGACGGCTTCCTGAAGACGGTCGACAAGGCGTTCCGCCGCATGGCCGAGCTGGCGATGTTCGCCCAGGACAACACGAAGTCCACGAGCGACCTTGCCCTGTACAACCAGGAGTTTGAACAGCTCCAGCAGTACATCACGGAATCCTCGGGACAGACCTTCAATTCCGTCTCCTTGTTTTCGTCCGACAACCTGGGGGTCACCATCGACTCGGATGGCAACTCGTTCGAGATGCCCGGTGTCGATCTGGGCGTGTCGGAAATCACGGCCTCACTCCAGTCGAGCGTCAGTATCACCTCGGCTACCTACGCCACGGATGCTCTGGATCTGATCAAGACGTCGATCGATTCCTTGGCCCAGGCCCGCGCGTCGCTGGGTGCCGTCCAGAGCCGGCTCAATTTCACGAACGAGCAGCTGACGATCACCAAAGAGAACCTGTCGGCCGCCATCTCCCGCATCTCCGATGTCGACGTGGCGGAGGAGGCAACGAGTTATGCCCGCTATCAGATCCTGGTGCAGTCTGGCACCTCGATGCTCGCACAGGCCAACAGGATGCCGCAGAGCGCTTTGCAGCTGCTCCAAGGGTGACGACAGACCCGACGAGAGCTCCTTGATTTGAGATTTCCAAAATAGATTTAGGACGGCCAACAGGTCGTTCTTGATCGCAACCCTAAAGTTCCCATGGTCATCAACACCAACCTTCAGGCCCAACAAACGGCCAACAACCTCAATGCGAGCTCCACGGCCCTCGCCAAATCGTTGTCCCGGCTGTCGTCCGGCTCGAAGATCGTCGCTCCCTCGGATG
>Ga0315906_10011073_pt1 | contig 10540 bp, 11 predicted proteins | sample LakEriMetagenome_4_FD_203526 | JGI IMG/M metagenome (GOLD analysis project Ga0315906, IMG submission 203526) | Freshwater fungal communities from buoy surface, Lake Erie, Ohio, United States - Buoy 2 MA122 | ecosystem: Environmental > Aquatic > Freshwater > Lake > Lake biofilm | place: USA...
CCATTCTCCGTGTTTGTTCCGAACCAGCCAGGATCAGCGGTGACCGGCTCCGACCAGCTCGATGCAGTCGGGATCGGCCGGGAGCAGCCCAGACTGGAGGCGGCGCGGTTTGGGGATGAATCGTTTGGGCCGGTTGTCGCGTCTTGGGCGGAGCGTCACCTTATGGCGCTTATGCCCTGGCAGGTGTATGCGGTTACCGGGATGCTGGAACATGAGGGCGGTGAGCTGCGCCGGCGGGAGGCGCTGGTTTCTACGGCCCGCCAGCAGGGCAAGTCCGTTCTGTTGACCAGCCTGATTGGGTGGTGGATCACTGAGCATGCCGCAACGCTGGGCCGACCTCAGCACGTCCTGTCCACTGCCAACCAGCTTGACCGGGCCGAGGCAATCTTTAGCACCCTGGCCCCGATTCTGGTTGAGCGGTTCGGCGGGAAACAAATCCAGCAGATTGGCCGCAAGAAGGTCACCATGCCGGACGGGTCAACGTGGGAGATTCGGGCCGCGTCGAGCAGGTTGCACGGCGGATCGTATGACCTGATCGTCGTGGACGAGCTGTGGAACATCAGCCCCGCCACCATGGACGAAGCGCTGCGGCCCTCGATGATTGCCCGACCCAACCCGCTGCTGGCATGCTTTTCGACAGCCGGCGACATGTCCAGCCAAAGCATGATTCACATGCGGGAACAGGCGTTGGCTGACATTGACAACGGCAACCTGACCGACACCTACTTTGCGGAATGGTCGATGCCGATGGGGGCCGACCCCAAGGACGAACGCTGGTGGGGTTGGGCCAACCCCGCCCTGGGCACCACGGTTACCCTGGCCGCCCTGCGGGCCGCCGCCAAAAAAGAGTCGTTCCTGCGGGCGCACCTCAACCAATGGATTACGACCCGGGGCGCAATGCTTGACCCGGGCGTGTGGGAGAGCTGCACCACCGACCGCCCGATGCCCGGTGGCGGCGTCCTCGCCATTGACTCATCGGTGGACGAGGCCCGGTATGTCGGCACCCGCGCCACCGTCGTCGACGGGCAGATCATGGTTGACGTCGAATTTGTGGTCGACTCCGAGGAAGCCATGTGGGACGAGGTCGCCCGAGTCATGGCCGACCGCACCGTCAACCTGGCCGTAACCCCAACGCTGGAGATCCACCTGCCGCCCGAGCTTGCCCGCCGCGCCGGCACCGTCGGCTACGGCGAGCTGATCAAATACACGAGCCTGGTGCGCGGCATGATCCAGGAAGGCCGCGTCGTGCACACCGGGGCGCGCACCCTGTCCGAGCACATGAACCGTGCCGTGGGTGTCAAGACCGCGCAGGGCTACGTCCTGTCCTCGCAGAAATCGCCCGGCCCGATCGAGGTCGCCCGCACAGCTGTCTGGGCCATCGCCCTAGTCAGCCGCCCGCAAACAAAACAGAAACCCATGCTTGTAGTTTCCTAGTGCTGTATGGTGACCGCGGCGGCCCCGTGTCGGGCGGTGGCCACCACATCGAGACATGGCACTGTTTACACGCAAAGAAACGAAAGCGCAGATAAGCCCCGCCGAGCCGGCGGTGCGCGCAGCTGTCGGCGGGTACAACCCCAACGCCGCAGGCGTGTCCCTCATCGGGCAGTACTACACCTACCAGGAAGGCGAGGCCCGTAACCGCGCAATGCAGGTGCCAGCCATTAGCCGCGCCCGCGACCTTCACGCAAGCGTGCTGTCGTGCATGCCGCTCAAAATGTATCGGGAACGCTGGAACGCTGACGCCCGTGAAATGGAAGACGAAGACCTGGCGCCCCGGTCGTGGCTGCGCCGGCCCGACCCGTCCATCAGCTACGAGACGTTTGTGTCCTGGCTGTTTGACGACCTGTTCTTCTACGGCCGCGCATTTCTGTACGTCACCAGCCGCACCCAGGACGGCTATCCCGCATCGTTCACCCGTCTGCCGACCGGCTCCATTACCACCCCCGACCAGACTGGCCCTGTCTGGTACGCCCCCAGCAACGAGCTGTATTTCAACGGCGAAATGCTTGATCCCGCAAACGTCGTGCAATTCATCGGCGCAAGCCAAGGCCTGATTTACAGCTCAGAGCAAACAATCGCCACCGCCCTACGCATCGAGGACGCCAGGCTACGCAACGCCGCTTCTTCAATACCCTCAGGCATCCTGCGTCAGGTCGGTGGCGAACCTCTCAGCGCCCAGGAACTAGCCGACCTGTCGGCGGCGTTCAACGCGGCCCGGTCATCCAACCAGACCGCCGCTCTAAACGAATTCCTGACGTACGAGCCGACGTCGGCCACCCCAGACAAAATGCTGCTGATCGAGTCGGCCCAATTTTCGGCGCTGCAAATGGCACAAATTGCAAACATCCCGCCGTACCTGTTGGGTGTCCCGACCGGCTCATACGCGTACACAAACAGCCGTGAGTCGCGCTGGGATCTGTGGCTGTATGGCACCAAGAGCTACGCCGAAGTCATCGCGTCCACGCTCAGCTCCAACAGCATCCTGCCGAACGGCACCTACGTTGCGTTCGACTACGAGGCGTACCTAGGCGAAATGGACGACGCAAACACCTCACGCGAAATGGTCGACGTTGAGGAAAACACCCAGGAGGAGATTGCATGATCCGCTTTACGTCAGATTCTGTCAGCGTTCAAGCCGCCAAAGGCGACGACGGCGAGCGCCGCATCGACGCCATTGCCGTGCCCTACAACGTGTTTGCCACCGTCAGCGGCGGCCAGGAAGTCATGTTCAAGCCGGGCAGCCTGCCGGTCGACGGCAAGGCACCCCGCGTTTTCATGTACCACGACGCCAGCAAGCCGATCGGCATCGTGGCTGAGCGCGTCGACACTGACGAAGCCATGCTGGCGTCCATGCGGATTTCGCGCACCGCGCTGGGCGACGAGGCGCTGGTGCTTGCAGCCGACGGCGTGATGGACGTGTCCGTCGGCGTGAACCCGATTGAGTTCACCGAAGACAAGCAGGGCCGCATCATCGTCACGAAAGCCGAGTGGATGGAATTGTCACTTGTTCCCATACCGGCGTTCGCAGGTGCTACCATCACAGAAGTAGCCGCGCAAGCAGCGACAGACCCCGACGAAACCGAAAACCCCGAAGTTCCACAGGAGGAACCCATGGAAGCCACACCCGCACAGGCAGACGTCGTCGAGGCAGCTGCCATTCCCACCCCGGCACTGCCGGCCCAGCCAAAGCGCAAGTTCGACCTCCCCACCCCGGGCGAGTACCTCGCAGCCATGCACGTCGGCGGCCAGACGTTCGCAAACGTCGCCGCAGCCGCCCGCGACTACATGATCAGCAAGCAGTCCGCGTTCGAGGCCGCCGCAGGCGACGTCCTCACGACCGACACGCCCGGTCTGCTCCCGGTGCCGGTGCTTGGCCCCGTGTTCCAGGATCTGAACTACATCCGCCCGGTCGTCGCAGCAGTCGGTGCCCGCGCCATGCCCGACGGCGGCAACAGCAAGACGTTCATCCGCCCGACCTGGACGACCCACACGTCGGTGGGCGCACAGTCTCCCGAGCTGAACCCCGTGTCGGCAACCACGCCGGTGATCGCGTCCAACGTCATCAGCAAGACCACCGTCGCCGGTCAGGTCACCCTGTCCGTGCAGGACGTCGACTTCACCAACCCGGCCGCCATGGAAATCATCCTGCGCGACCTTGCTGGCCAGTACCTGCTCAAGACCGACGACATTGCAGCCGATGCCATCGTGTCGGGCGGTGCCGCATCGGGCGCAACCTGGTCGGTCACCGCAAACGACCCGTCCACGCTCATCAGCGCCATCTACACGTCGGCGTACAACATCTTGCTGGCAACGAACTTCCTGCCCGACCACATCTTCGTGGCCCCCGGCGTGTGGCAGGCGCTCGGCGCACAGCTCGACGCAGACAAGCGCCCCGTGTTCCCGTACGTCGGCGCAGCCGGCCTCATGGGCGTCAACGGCATGGGCGCAGCCAACGTCACCGTGGCAAACACGTTCAACCCGTTCGGCCTGAACCTCGTCGCAGACCGCAACTTCGCGGCCGGCACCATGGTCGTCGCCCGCGGCGCAGCGATCGAGTTCTACGAGCAGGTGCGCGGCCTCATGAGCGTCGAGGTGCCCGGCACGCTGGGCCGCACGTTCAGCTACTACGGGTACGTCGCAGCGTTCATCGCCGACGACACGCAGGTGCAGAAGATCACCGTTTCCTGATAACGGAACGGAACTAGCACCATGTCGCAGATTGCGTACGTCATCCGGGCCATGCGCCTGGATGACTACGCAGTCGTGCAACTACTGGTCAACATTGACGCCGCCCCCGAACAATCCGTAGAGATCACTGGCGTCGGCAACGGTTTCAACGACTCCGACGCTGTCGCGGTTGCGTTCCCGCAATACGAATTCACGGGTGTCGACGACACTGGCGAATGGACGTTCAACTACGAAAACCCGGTGCCCAACCAGGTCATGTACCAGAACCCTGGGGCCGACGTCACCTACTACGCGGTAAACCCATACGGCGAGCTGGAATGGAACCCTGTTTGCACATGGGCGACAAACGCCAACGTGACCGAATGGCTAGGCATCGCTGTCGCCACCGCAAACGACACTGCGTTCATAACTAAGTGTGTCAAGGCTGCAAACCAGTTTGCGTATCGACGCCGGCTGGAGTCTGGCTATCTGACTGACGAGCTGCATACAGTGCCTGGCGACGACGTCCTGCTGGGCACGATCATGTATGCCGCGCTGTTGTATAGGGAGCGCGGATCCGCTGATTCGTTTGCGTCATTTGATGCCATGGGCACTGTGCCGGTGCCTAGCGCTTTGGGCCGCATCCTGCAGCTGCTTGGCGTCGGTCGCCCGCAGGTCGCCTAATGGCCGTCTCAGGCATCCTGTGGGACGCGGTAAACGCCACCAGCACCGCCATAGCCGCCCTGAACACCGGGTACGCGGTCGTCACCGACCCGCGCAACGCCCGCCCCATGACGTTCTTCCTGGAGCTGCCAACCGTCGAGGCGTTCACCTACAACGTCGGCGACATAACCCTGCGGATCAGGATCTGCGCCCCGCCACCCGGCAACCAGGACGCCAGCAACTTCCTGCTTACATTGGCAGACACCATCATGAATTCACCAATAGCCGTGACAGACCTGCGCCCAGGTGTCATGATTATTGGCGGCGGGCAAGAAATGCCAACCTACGATCTAACCGTGCGGGTAGCCGTGCGGCGCAACTAAAGGAAAGACAATGGCCACCAGCACATTCCTCTCGAACGCCACGGTGAACATCACCCAGGGCATGACCACCACCGACCTGTCCGACCAGTGCCGAGCGGTCACCGTTACCGTCGGCGTCGACCCGCTGGAGTCCACCGCCATGGGCGACACCGGCCACCGCTTCGTCGCCGGCCTCCAGTCCGTCGAGGTCACCCTGGAAATGTTCCTCAGCTACGGCGCGAGCGAGGTTGAGGGCATCCTGTCGTCCTGCGTCGGCACCGGCACCACCACGCTGACAATCAGCCCGTCGGGCACCACCGAATCGGCCACCAACCCCGAGTACGTCATCACCAACGCCATGCTGGAAGGCTTCACGCCCATTGCCAGCACCGTGGGCGAGCTTGCCATGGTCACCGCCACATTCACTGGCGGCACCTGGGTGCGCGACGTCACGGCCCCGTAAACACCTACCAACTTAGGGAGAAGAAATGCAGCTGCACCTGCACGTCACCACAAACGACGGCCAGGACTACACCGTCAGCACAAATCTGTTTGTAATTGTCGCGTGGGAACGCAAATTCAAGCGCAAAGCATCCGACCTGGCCGCCGGCATTGGCGTCGAGGATCTTGCGTACATGGCGTACGAATCCTGCAGGCAAACAAATGTGCCCGTTCCGGCTGTCTTTGACGACTACGTCAAGAAACTGGCTGCCATTGAGGTTGTCGGGCAGGAAACCGAAAACCCTTCCTAAAGGGGTCATACCACCACGCGCTAGCCACCGTGCTGGTCGCCACCGGGTACTGGCCTCCACAGATCCCGTTTGAAGGGCGAGCGCTGTCCACGGTGGTTAGTATCTTGAACGAGCAAGCGAGGAAACAACGGTGACGACGACAGCCAACATCAGCCTGGTAGGCGTCGAGGATGCCATCAAGCAGCTGCGCAAGATTGACCCTGAACTACGCAAACAGTTCAACCGTGACGCCAAGGACATTGCGGCGCCGGCAATCACCACAGCCCAGCGCAACTACCCTGAGATGCCGTTGTCCGGTATGGCCCGCCAGTGGCAGTCCAAGGGGCGCATCTTGTTTCCGTATGTGGCTGCCAAGGCGCGTCGAGGCGCCAAGGTCAAGGTTGACACGTCCCGCAAGACCAGCAACGTCATCCTGATTCAGCAGACCGAACCAGGAGCCGTGATCTTTGAGACGGCAGGCCGCAAGACCAATAACGTCCTGGGCCGCAACCTCGGCCCGGTGGACGCCGGGCAAACGCGTGTCCTGTCCAAAGCGGTGGAGTCCAATCGGCGACAGCTGGAGGACGGCTTCGAGAAGCTTGTCAAGGACGTGATGCGCCGCGTAAACGAGGACATGCGCTAATGGCCATCCAGATCCCGATCATTTCCGAGTTTGTTGACTCTGGCATCAAAAAAGCCGTCAAGGAATTCAAGCAGCTGGAGACGACCGGCGCTAAGGCACAGTTTGCGCTAAAGAAGGCCGCAGTGCCCGCCGCAGCGGCGCTCGGGGGCCTTGTGGCCGTCCTAGGCGACGCCACCAAGGGCGCAATGGAGGACGCAGCCGCACAGGCCGAACTGGCCCGCCAGCTGGAGTACGCCGCCGGCGCCACTAATAGCCAGATTAAGGCAGCCGAGGATTGGATTAGCGCCCAGGGCCGTCTGCTTGGCGTCACAGACGATGAGCTGCGCCCGGCGCTCGGGGCACTGTCCCGCGTCACCTACGACGTCGAGACAGCCCAAAAAGCCGCCAGCCTGGCCATGGACATTTCGGCGGCCACAGGCAAGCCCCTGGAGGCTGTCACAAACGCCCTGGCCAAGGCCTACGGCGGTAACACGGCGGCGCTAGCCAAGCTGGATCCGAGCCTGCGCGACATGATCAAGGGTGGCGCATCCCTTGATGACGTCATGGCGTCGCTGGAGTCGACGTTTTCCGGCGCGGCGGAAACGGCTGCCAACACCGCTGAGGGCGGTTTCAAGCGGCTCGGTGTCAGCCTCAACGAGACTAAAGAGTCCATTGGGGCGGCGCTGTTGCCGGTGCTGGAAAAGGTGTTGCCCATCCTGCAGAAGTTTGCGGATTGGGCGCAACAAAACCCCGGTTTGTTTCTCACCATTGCAGCTGCCATTGCGGCCGTGTCCGTGTCAATCATGGCCGTCAACGCCGCTATGGCGCTCAACCCGTTCACCGCTATCGCCGCCGGCATCGCCCTGCTGGTTGTCGGCATCGTGGCCGCCTACAAGAAGTTCGAGACGTTCCGCAACATTGTCAAGGCCGTGGTAAACGGCGTGGCCGCTTATTTCGAGTTTGTCGCTAATGGCTGGATCAAGGCCACAAACATCATCATTCGCGGCCTCAACCTCATCAAGCCTGGCAAGGACATACCGAGCCTTAGCCCCATCAGCATCGGCCGCATGGGCGACGACAGCAGCAGCGGCGGCGGCGTCGGCCTGGCAGTGCCGGCCATGGCGGCCGGTGGCATCGTGACAAGCCCCACGCTGGCCCTGATCGGCGAGTCTGGGCCGGAGGCTGTGGTGCCCCTGTCGCGCATGGGGTCAATTGGCGGCGGCGGTGTCACGATCAACGTGCATGGCGGCGACCCCAATGCCGTGGTGGACGCCCTGCGTACTTACATGCGCCAGAACGGCGCTGTGCCTATCCGAGTCAGCAACGCCTACTAATGCCCCAGAACTACCAGTTCCAGTACAAATCCGGGCTGTCTTATGTGACGGCGTCCAATGTTCAAGGCATCAGCATTACCGTTGGCCGGCAACGCCAGTTGGACCAATACAGCGCAAGCACGGCCCGCATTGAAATCCGCTACCCAACAGGGTACGCCAGCCCGGTAGCCGAGTACGTCAGCGGCACCCAGGTCATCATCCGCAACGCCACCAGCAACCTCGACATGTGGATCGGGCGCATAAGCAACGTGGAAGTGCGCTACGGCATCCCGTACAGCGGCGGCGTTGGCAACGCTGACCGGTTGACCATCACCTGCGAAGGCGCGTTCGCGCAGCTGGGCCGCATGCAGGGCAACGAATACGCATTGACAGCCGACACACTTAGCGCCCAAATTTTTACAGCAGCAACGCAAACAGGGCTGGCCTTAAACATTGCTGGAGCAACAAACCCAAACCTGTCCGCTTACACCGTGTCAGGTACCTGGGGCGACTGGTTCAACATGGCCGCACTAACCACAAACGGCCGCGTGCTCGACGCAATTGCGTTTGACAGCGTCACACTTTGGTCACCGTTTGAGGTGTACGTCTCGACCATCAACTTTAGCGACACCGCAAACAACGCCACCAACCAGGTGTACGACAACATCGAGTTTGCCAGCTGGGCGGACAATTACTATTCGCAAGTCACCGTTGACCCAGACTCACTCAGCCCGGTAGTAGTTACCGACCCAGGCGCGTCGGCCCCTTACCGCACCTACCGGGCAAACACCCTCAATTCGTCAACCAGCCAGGCCACCGACCTTGCCAATTACTTGCTAAACAATTACGACTCAGCAGACTTTGCGTTGACGTCCATTTCATGCCTGGCAGAAGCGCAAAGCACGTTCAAGCTAGACAGCATCGCCTACCAGACAACCGGCCCAACGGTAAACCCAATGTTTGCGTGGTGCATCGGTACGCAGGTCAACGTCACGTTTCGCGGCACCACGTTTACCTGCATCATCGAAGGTGCAACCATGTCGGCCACGCCGGAGTCGTCGCGCTACACGTTTTACTTGTCTGGCGCTGATCTCAACGCTTACCTGCGGTTGAATAATGCGGTGTTCGGCAAGCTGGATAGCAACAAGTTAGGATACTGACATGGCCATCAAGACGTTTACGACGGGTGAGGTGTTGACCGCGTCGGACACAAACACGTTTTTGGCGAACGCGGGCCTCGTGTACGTCACGCAAACGACGTTTACCACGCAAACAGGCGTCAACATCGACAACTGCTTCGACAGCGTCATGGACAACTACCGCATTGTCATCGACCTGTCAGCGTTGTCGGCCAACGACACCATTAGTTGGAACTTTAGGGATGGCAGCGGCAACGTCACCAGCGCCAACTATGACTGGACAATGTTGGAATGGTTCAGCGGCTCAGTCGCAGCCAGTACATCGCTTGCACAAGGCAATTCCCGGTTGCAATTTGCGTACACAACGCCCGGTTACGTCGGCGGGATCATTGACATTTACAGCCCGAACAACGCCCGCAACACTGTTTGGACAAGTAACAGCACCAGCATGAACGGCACCACATGGCCATTGGTTGACCGCATTGACGGCTATTTCAGGCTCAACACGGCGTTCACCGGGTTTCGTTTGTTTACTGGTGGAGGCACAGCAACTATGACAGGCCGCATACGCGTCTACGGATACCGCAATGCCTAAAGAACTGTTCCATGACGTTGAGACCGGAGAAACCGTCGAACGCGAACTAACCGCCGACGAAATCGCGGCCCTGCCCGAACCCACCGTACCGCTCGATCCAGCGTGAACACGCGGTGGGTAATACCCGCCGCAACCGTGTCCCTAGCCCTATTGTGGCCAACCCAAGCCCACGCGCAAGCCTGGACATGCTGGGAGTCCAACACTGTCAACTGGGCCATGACCCAACCCGACGAGCACTACAACGCCGGTCTGCGCCCTACCTGGGCAGATTGCCTTGCCTGGAGGGATGGCGACCCCGGCCCCGAATACGTCTGGTCATACGGGCAACCCACCCCCACCACAACCGCCGCACCCTCCACCAGCACCACCTCAACCTCAACGACCACAAGTTCCACCACGGTGCCCGAGACAACGACCACCACCTCGACGACAGCACCCACGACAACCGTGCCCGCCACAACAACAACCGCAGCTCCAACCACAACCGTTGCGCCCACCACGACAACCACGATCCCGCCCACGGTGCCCACCGCCGCACCCACGACGACCTACCAGCCGACAACAAGCACCAACCAGCCGAACACCACGCAACAAACCGCCAGCACCAGCCAAACGTCGACTTCTTCATCCACCACTGTCCTCCCGGTTGAAACGCCGCCGACAGTAACGCAAACCACCGTCATGCTTGCGGATACTCGCGCAGTGCGCGCCGCTCAAGTGATCCGCGCACAGCTCGCACCGGGCGTTACCCCAATGCAGGCACAAACCGTCATAATTGTCACTGCAGCCCTACAGGCCGTGTCCGTTACACGCGCTAGGAGGCGCTAATGAAAGCTGAACTACGGGCACTGCCGCTAACCCTGCTTGGGTCGTGGTACGTCATCATCACCCTGGGCGGCTCCACAAAGGCTGCAGCAATCTGGGGTACGCTTGTCGGAGTCGTCCTAC
>Ga0315906_10011074_pt1 | contig 10540 bp, 8 predicted proteins | sample LakEriMetagenome_4_FD_203526 | JGI IMG/M metagenome (GOLD analysis project Ga0315906, IMG submission 203526) | Freshwater fungal communities from buoy surface, Lake Erie, Ohio, United States - Buoy 2 MA122 | ecosystem: Environmental > Aquatic > Freshwater > Lake > Lake biofilm | place: USA: Lake...
CGCGATCGACGCGTCCGAGCGGGAGGACCACGCACAGCACCGTCGCGGCAAGACCGAGGACCAGTGCAAGTCCGAGCGTGGCGGCGATTCGCGGGAGCGGCGTCGGCATCCCCGGCATTCTGCGATACTTCGCCCGTGACCGCATCCGACGCCACGTCCAGTCCGACCGCATTTCCCGACACGCTGCATCGCCTCGTCCTCCGAGGGATCTCGGAGATGGGCTTCAAGGCGCCCACCCCGATCCAGGCGGCCTTCATTCCGGCCGCGCTCGGTTCGTCGGACGAGGGTGAAGCCGCCTCCCGCGACTTCATCGGCCTCGCACCGACCGGCACCGGCAAGACGCTCGCCTACGGCATCCCGCTCGCGGACATCCTGCTCAGGCACAAGCCGGTCGAAACCGGCGGGAGGCGACGCGACCCGCGCACGCGACTCCGCGCGCTCGTCCTCGTGCCGACGCGCGAGCTCTCGCAGCAGGTGGCGGAGGAGATCCGCACGCTCGTGCGCGGGTCGCTCCTCAAGGTGGTCGCGGTGTACGGCAAGGTGGCGCTCGCGCCGCAGGTCGAGGCGCTCAAGCGCGGCGTCGACATCGTGGTGGCGACGCCCGGTCGCGCGCGCGAACTGATCGAGGCCGACGCGATGACGCTCGCGCACCTCACCCACGTCGTCTGCGACGAGGCCGACCGCATGCTCGACATGGGCTTCCTGCCGCAGGTCGAGTGGGTGCTTTCGCGCGCACCCGAGGGCCGGGCGAAGTGGCTGCTCTCGGCGACGCTCCCGCGCGCGGTCGAGGATCTCGTCCACAAGCGGCTCGCAAAGCCGCGCAAGATCGAGGTCGGCGTGCGCAACGCGGCGGCCTCGCACCTGACGCACCGGCGCATCATGCTTGCCGAGGACGAGAAGGTGCCCACGCTTCTCTCGATCCTCGCGAGCGAGGATCTCCGCCGCGGCATCGTCGTGTACTGCGCGTCGCGCCGCCGCACGGGCTGGGTGGCCGGTGCGCTGCGCCGCCACGACGTGTCGACCGCGGTCGTCCATGGCGACCGATCGCAGCTCCAGCGCGAGAAGGCCCTCGAGAGCTTCGCCCATGGCCGCTGCCGCGTGCTGGTCGCCACCGACGTCGCCGCGCGCGGCCTGCACGTCCCGGGCATCCGGCTCGTCGTCAACTACGACGTGCCGATCTCGCCGGAGGAGTGGATCCACCGCGTCGGCCGCGCTGGTCACGGCGGCGGCGAGGGCGCGAGCATCACCTTCGTCTCGACCGAGGAGCGCATGCGGTGGGACTCGGTGATCATGCTCGCCAATCCGACCTGGGAGACCGTGCCCGTCCCGGCCGACATCGAGAACTACATGCGCGACGAGGACCGTCGCCGCCTCGCCAAGGCCCGCCTCGAGGAGGCGAAGGTGATGGAGGCTCTCAACGCGCAGGAGCGCGCCGAGAAGGAGAAGGCGAAGCGGCTGAAGGAGGCGGCGCGCAAGCGGAAGATGCGCGCGCCGCGGCACGAGTCGAAGCAGTTCCGAGGCACGCAGGCGAACACACCGATCGACAAGGACGTCCGGCGCGGCGGCGGCGTCAAGCGACGCCCGTCGTGAGCGCCCGGGCGGGCGCGGGAGCCGGGTTCACGCGCGCGCTTCGCGCAGGAGCAGGCGGAACGCAAGCGACCGGATCTCGCGACCGTGACGGAGCAGCATGCGCCGACGCACCGCACGCATGCCGTTGACAGTCATCGTGTTCTGCTGGATGCTCGCGAAGAGCGAGAAGTCGAGCGCCGCCGAGCGCACCCAGTCGATGTCCTTCTCGTAGCCGCTCACCGCGAGCGCCCCGGTCTCCTCGATGAACCGGCGCAGGCGCCGCTGACTCACTCTGAGCGTCTGGCAGCAGCCGAAGTGGATCACCCGGCCGTGGCACTTGCCGCGCAGCGCCTCCTCGAGCTGGTCGAGGGTCACGCGGGCGGCGCGACGACGGAGGTCGCCGAACTGCACCTCGCCCTCGATCCCGTGGAACGCGAGATAGAGGATGGGCAGGTCGTCGTGCCGACGCTGGGTCCACTTCTTCAGGTAGTAGTCGAGCGCGTCGACCGTGACGACGTTGCGATGGACAAACGGGATCGCCAGCGGCGAGCACTTCAGGAGTTCGAGCATCGGCTCGACCGACGGCGACGTCCGCACCTCGGACCAGTCGGTCTCGAGGCAGAAGATGCCGCGCACCTTGGTACGGGCATGGGCATACGTGTAGTCGCTCATCTGCATGGCGGCACCTCTTCCTGACACGGCCTGGCAACCGTTCGCGCAACGCGCGCACAACCTCACGTCGACCGCCCGCGGCGGTCGCGTCATCCTTCCCGTGGCATCGGTCTGTCGGAGCACCGCATTGTTGCCGACGCCGGTGCTCCGGGCGGCAAATCCACCGATTTCCCCGTTCAATCGCCGTGTTTTCATTCCCGGCGCCGGGACCGATCCGGCCCGGATGGCGTTCCTGTCGCGGGAACGGGGGCGACCCCGTCAGGCTCCGTCCGGAAACCGCCGTCGGTGCTGTTCCGGGCCCCGGCGCGCTCGGTCATGCACGACCGTTCCACATCCGGATCACACGGGTTTCGCGCTCGAAACCGAGGATCGAGATCGTGCCGGTCTCGAGGTAGAAACGCTCCGCGTCCTCGGGTGAGAACCGGAGGAAGGTCGCCGCGAGCACCCGCAGGAAATGGCCGTGGCTGAAGAGTGCGACGTCGCCCGGCGCCGCAAGCGCACGATCGACGACATGACGGGCGCGGGCAGCCACGTCCTCGGCGGTCTCGCCGTTCGGGACACCGTCGTGGAAGAGGTTCCAGGAGGGGTCGGTCGTCCGGATGTCGGCGGTGGTCCGTCCCTCGTAGTCGCCGTAGTCCCACTCGCGGAGGTCCTCGGACAGTTCGGCGCGATCCCGGAGCCCGGCCAGCTCGCAGGTGCGCACCGCCCGCACGCGCGGACTCGTCAGGATCAGCCCGAACGCGTGCGAGGCGAAGGTCGGGGCGAGCAACGCCGCCCGACGCTCGCCTTCCGCCGTCAGGGCGACGTCGGTACGAGAGGTGTGACGGCCGGAGAGACTCCACTCGGTCTCGCCGTGCCGGATCAGGAAAAGGCGCTTCGAGGCGGGGTGCTGCTCCGCACCGGGGGCCGCGTGGCCGATGGGCGGAGTGGGGTCGGGGGCCGACGAAGTCATCGGGGCGAGGATACAGGCCGCGCGCGAACCGTCGCGACCTCCCCCGAGCGATCGACGTCACCGGCCCGGCCGGGGGTCGGCCGCGCCTAGGACCGGGAACTCGCGCACAGAGTCGAAATCTCCGTATCATCGCGACCCATGCAAGGCGTCGCGCAAGGTTCCGTCAGTTCTCTCGAGCGCTCGAACGCGGTGGCGAGCCGCGACTACGCGGTCACGGCGAGCACCGTCGTCTTCCGAGTGGTCCGGGAAGAACTCTGCGTCGGGCTTCCGCGCATTCCGTTCGGCGCGACCACGCGCCGCACCGTGCCTTTCGCGTGTCCGGACGCGCTGGCGTTCGATGCTGGGCTCGATGCCGCCGCGCGCATCGCGGCGTCGCACGCGGTGCCCGTTCGCGAGATCGTGCGGGTCGGTAATGCCGGCGTCCGCGTCGTACCCGGCGGCACCGGCGACGCGCGCGCGACGATGCACATCGTTTCGTGGGCGATCGCTCGCCCGATCGTTGGCGGCGCCGGTGCCGCGCAGGCGGTCGAGGCCGAGGAACACTTCGTCTCGCTCGGCGCACTACCTGAACTCGACGACGCCACGCGCTCGATCCTCTCTTGCGCGTTCGACGCGTTCCTCGACGTCACGCTCGCCGACGCGCTCACGCGGCGGCTTCTCCCCCGCCACGTCCTCTTCCGGAAGACCGACGGTTTCAACGGCCGCAGTCCCTTTGAGAAGGCCCTTGGCGCGAGTGACGAGCCCGCAGGCGAACCCGAGGTGCCGCTCTTCGTTGGACTCCTCCCCGATCCGTTCCCGTTGTCGGCGCTGCGCGAGCTCTACGAGCGCCTGCTCGGATCGCCGCTCGATCGCGGCAATTTCCGACGGCAGTTCCACGAAGTGATCGCGAACGGCCCGGTCAAGGCGCTGCCGATCTACGAGCGGGGTGTTCCGCATCGCGCCGGTCAGCTCTTCACGTTCGATCGCGCCGCCTGGGCGCGCTTCGCCGCGAAGTGACCGCGCCGGGCGTCGAACGACGGGTGTGCCGCGCTCGATTCGGTGTGATCGACCTCAGAAACGATCCACCCAAAACGACCAACCCAAAAACGACCAACCCAAAAACGACCAACCCAAAAACGACCAACCCAAAAACGACCAACCCAAAAACGACCAACCCAAAAACGACCAACCCAAAAACGACCAACCCAAAAACGACCAACCGACGGTTTCCGCGCCGCCGGTCGATCGGGCTGAAGTGGTCGTGATGCGTCGGCTCCGTTGCCGGTCGTCGTGTTCCAAGACGCGGGGTCGCTCGCGCGCGGTGCGCGTCTCGGACCCGGGTGCTGCACATGTGCGAGAGGGACTGAAAGGAACTCAGGACAGAAAAGAGAAGGTCCGGCGGAGACGCGCGAGGAGTAGCGCGGGAGCTTCCTCCTGATCAAGGCGCGGATCGGATGCGCCCTGATCAGTCGTCTGCGAGGTGTGCAGGGGGTACGCCTTGCGACGCGCCATCCACCGCACGGCTCCTGATCCGCCGGACCCCTCTGGTGGTGGAGTCCGGAATGAGGTCCGGTTTGCCAGCGATTGCTGACGCAGGACGTTACGCATCGTGCGCCGGATGGTTCGATCGGATTCTCACAATTCCTGAGCGAAATGCCGTAGTTCAACCGCGGACCTTCCTTCGGGCGAACGCCCCATGCTGCAAAAGCGCGTACAACCCCGCGTGACGCGCGAGGTCCTGCATGGTCCACGCGCCTCGATGGAGCGCTGATGCAGGCGGACTCGGACGGACTTCCACGATGCACTCTCGACGGACGCGTGGCCGTGATCCGGCTCTCGCAACCGTCGAAGCGGAACGCGCTCGACGCACGCGCGCTCGACGCGCTCGAGCGCGCGATCGGCGAGGCGCGCGATGCCGCGGATCGCCGCGTCGTCGACTGCGTCGTGCTGCGAGGCGATGGCGAGACGTTCTGCTCCGGCTTCGATCTGGCGCTCTGCGCGGAGGAGCCGCGGCGCGTCGAGGAACTCCTCATCGGACTCTCCGCGTGCGTGCGCGCGCTCCGCATGATCGATGCGCCGGTCGTCGTGCGCGTCCAGGGCGCGGCGCTTGCCGGCGGCTGCGCCCTCGCGGTCGCGTGCGACTTCGTCGTGGTGGCGGACGACGCGCAGCTCGGATACCCCGTCCATCGCATCGGGATCTCTCCGGCAGTCAACATCCCCGCCCTGCTCTCGCGCATGGGGCCGGCCACGCGGGCACTGCTCGTCTCGAACGAACTGCTCGATGGCCGTGCGGCGGTCGAGCGCGGCCTCGCGACACACTCCGCGCCGCGCGAGTCGCTCGACGCAGAGGTCGAGGCGCTGGTCGCTCGGCTGCTCGCGAAGGGGCCGGAGGCGCTGCGCGCGACGAAGCGGCTGATCCGGCGCATCGAGGAGACGGGATCGGGCGCGATCGGCCCGGCGCGCGGCATCGACGACCGCGCCTTCGCCGAAACGCGCGAGGCGAGCGTCGCGCTCGGGGGCGGCGATGAGTTCGCCGACATGCTGCGCGCATTCTGGGCCGCGAAGGCCGCAGGAAGGCCCAGGTAGCGCCGATGCCGCTTCGCGCGATCCGGCGACGGCTGAAGGAGATCGACCGGAACTCGCGCCGCGTCGAGCGCAATGTGTTCGACCGCCTGCAAGGTGCGGCCTTCGTGCTGTCGCTCGTCGCCGCGCCGTTCATCGTCTCTACGATGGAGTCGTGGCAGGTGTCCGACGAGCGCGAGACCGCGTGCTTCGTGCGGGTGTACACCGAGGGCGTGGACCCCACGCTGCGCGCGCGAGAAGTGGAGCCCGACGAGCGCACGAAGCCTTGGCCCGGCGTGACGCCGCTCGCGGAAGTCGACTTCATCCATCGCGTGTCGCGTTGCGGTTGGCCGTTCGCGACGCGCAGCATCGATCGGCCGTTCGAGGTCGAGGTGAAGCTGCTCGGTGCCGCGCAGCAGGAACTCCGTGCCGACTACGTCGCCCGTGCGGAGGCGCTCGCCATCTCGCTCGGGAAGCTGCGCACCATCAGCGAGGAGACCGTGCATCCCACGGCCTGGGCGTTCTCGATCGGCGTCTGGTGGATCCTGCTGTCGCTTGCTTCAGCGATCGTGATCGCACCCGCGCGCGTCGCGTGGTATGTGCTTCGCCGCGGCCGGGCGGTGGTGCGGCAGCGCCGCATCGACCGGAGCCATTGCCCCAACTGCGGCTACAACGCGCGCGAGTCGCTGCTGCAGGGGCGCTGCCCCGAGTGCGGATCGGCGCTCTACGAGCGACCGGACGTGTATTGAGACGTGCATCGAATGGACAGCGCACGTCATCCGTTCCGCAGACTTCGTCTGCGGGCAGACGCGTCCGATGACTCCATGCGCGCCAAGGCCCGCGAGCGCTCGTCCTGAAGGCGGTCGCCGCTGCGGCGGCTCCCTCCGGCTCGATCCACGCCAAAGCGAGCAAGTTGCGAAGCAGGTTGCGAGCGATTCAACACGCGAAGCAAGTTGCGAGCGCTCATCCTGAAGGCGGTCGCCGCTGCGGCGGCTCCCAGTGGCGTGCTCCCCACCAGAGCGAGCAAGTTGCGAAGCAGGTTGCGAGCGCTCATCCTGAAGGCGGTCGCCGCTGCGGCGGCTCCCTGTGGCGTGCTCCCCACCAGAGCGAGCGAGTTGCGAAGCAGGTTGCGAGCGCTCAAACCACGTCGCGAGCGCTCAATTCACGATCGGGCGAAGCAGGATGTCCTTGAACTCGATGTACGCGCCCTCCGACTGGAGCGCGATGCGGCCCTTGTTGACCTCGACGTTCGTCGCCACGTTCTGCAGCAGTCCATTCACCCAGAGCTCGATCGTGCCCTGATTGACCACGATGCGGTAGTGGTTCCACTCGCCGAGCGGCTTCTCGTTCGTGTCGCGCAACTTGACGGTGTGTCGGCCGTTCGTGCGCTTCGCGTCGACTGTCGCCTTGTACTCGCCGATGTTCCAGAAGTCGCCGGCGTTCTTCGAGTGCAGTTGCGCCTCCATCGACTTCGGCCACACGGTGTCCTCGCCGATCGTTCGGAGCAGAACACCCGAGTTACCCTCGCCCTTCGCGGGATCGAAGCGCCACGAGAGCTCGAGGACGAAGTTGTCGTAGAGCGCCTCGGTCTGGATGTAGCCGATCGGACGGCCCGCGCATTGCATCACGCCGTTGCTGACCGTCCACACGGACAGCGGATCCTTGCCGTCCTTCGCGAGGTCGGGCACGAATGCCTTCCATCCCGAGAGATCCTTGCCATTGAAGAGCATAACCTTCTCGTCGACCTTGATCGGCGTGCCGTCGTTCATGAACTGACGGTCGGTGGAACCGAGCTTCTGCCCACCGCTCGGAGGCGCCGACTTCGGAGCCTCGTTCGAAGGCGCGCTCTGCAGCGCGGCGAGGAAGGGAACCGAGGCGGCGAGTGCGATCGTGGCGGCGAGGGTGGTCGTGCGCATGGAAGTTCTCCGGGTTTCGCGCACTGTAGCGCCGGCGCGCGGTCGGGCGACAGCGTTCCACTACGATCGGGCGGTACATCGGAGGAGCCCACATGTCCGCGCGATCGATCCTCGTCCGTCTCGCCTGCGTCATCTCCGCGTTCACTGCGTCGAACATCCCAAGCAACGCGGCGCAAGCACCGACACCAGCGCTCGCGAGCCCCACGCCGCTCGAACTCTGGTACGACGAGCCCGCCTCGAAGTGGACCGAAGCGCTCCCGGTGGGCAACGGCACGCTCGGCGGCATGGTCTTCGGCGACCAGTTCGGCACGATCCAGGCGAACGAGATCTCGGTGTGGGCAGGTCGGCCGATGGATCGCAACCGCACGCCGGCGCCCGGCTCGCTCGCCCGCGCGCGCGAACTCTGGTTCAAGGGCGACGTGATCGGCGCGCAGAAGATCATGCAGGACGAGTTCATGACGCCCGACTGGGTGCGCTCGTACCAGCCGCTCATGACCGTCGGCACGCGCTGGAGCGCGCCATTCGAGAAAGTGACCGACGTGCGGCGCTCGCTTGATCTTGCGACCGGTGTCGCGACGACCGATTTCACGGCCGATGGATCGCGCTACCGCTACCGCGTGTTCGCAAGCGCGGCCGATCCTGCGATCGTCGTCCGATGGGAGGCGCTCGGCGAGAAGCCGCTCGTCGCCGCCATCGCCTCGGGCCGCGACGAACTCGTCGATGGCGGCGCGGACGTCGACGAGTTCGAGGCGAACGGACGCGTCATGCGTCTCCACACCCGCTACGGAACCGCCGTGAACGGCGAGCATCGCGGCGTGCGCTACGCGGGATGCGTCGCGATGCAGCTCGATGAACCGAACGCAAACACGGTGGAGATCGACCGCCTGCCCGAGCGGAGCCTCGGCAAGGCCGAGAGTCGCGATGGCACCGGCTCCGAAACCCGCGCCTACACCGTCGTCATCACCGGTGCGACCGACTTCATCGCCGGGATCAATCCCGCCGTGCGCATCGCTGATCCGCGCGTGACCGTGAAGTCGCGCGCGAAGGAGGTGCTCGCCGTCGGCTTTGACGAGCTGCTCGCGCGACACACGAAGCGCTACACCGAGTTCATGGACCGCGTGTCACTCGATGTCGGCGCGACCGCGCAGGCCGCGAAGCCGACCGACGTGCGTCTCGCCGAGTTTCGCCGCGGCACCGACGATCCGTCGCTCGTCGCCCTCTACTTCCAGTTCGGCCGCTACCTCCTCTTCTCAAGTTCCGAGCCCGACGGACTGCTGCCCGCCAATCTGCAGGGACTCTGGAACGAGCACATTGCGGCGCCGTGGAACGCCGACTACCACACCAACATCAACATCCAGATGAACTACTGGCACGCCGAATCGGCGAATCTCGCCGAGTGCCACGAGCCGCTGTTCGCGTTCACCGATCGCCTCATCGAGAACGGGCGCAGCTCGGCGCAGAAGCTCTACGGCGCGCGCGGTTCGGTCGCGCACCACACGAGCGACGCGTGGGCGTTCACCGAACCGATCGGCCTCACCGTGTGGGGCATGTGGCCGCACGGCGGCGGCTGGCTCACGCGGCACTCCTGGGAGCACTACGCGCACTCGGGCGACGAGGCGTTCCTGCGCGAGCGCGCGTGGCCCGCGCTCGGCGCGTGCGCCGAGTTCTACCTCGACTACCTCTGCGAGGATCCGGCGACGGGCAAGCTCGTGTCGGGCCCGAGCTCGTCGCCGGAGAACACGTTCATCACGGCCGACGGACAACAGGCGAACATCGGCATGGGCAATGCGATGGACCAGGCGATCGTGTGGGATGTCTTCACGAACCTGCTCGATGCGGCGACGGTGCTCGGGAAGAACGACGATCCGCTCGTGGCGCGCGTGCGCACGGCACGCGAGAAGCTCGCGTGGCCGTCGGTCGGCGCCGACGGACGGCTCATGGAGTGGGCGCGGCCCTTCGGCGAGGCCGAGCCCGGACACCGCCACATCTCGCACCTCTACGGGCTCCACCCTGGCGCACAGTTCAACTGCGACACGACGCCGGAGCTGCTGGCGGCCGCGCGCAAGACGCTCGATTTCCGCCTCGCGAACGGCGGCGGCCACACCGGATGGAGCCGCGCGTGGCTCATCAACTTCTTCGCGCGCCTCGGCGACGGAAAGGCCGTCGAGGACAACGTGCGCGCGCTGCTCTCGAAGTCGACCCTGCCGAATCTCTTCGACGACCATCCGCCGTTCCAGATCGACGGAAACTTCGGCGGCACGGCGGGTATCGCCGAGGCGTTGCTCCAGTCGCACGTCGCCGAGAAGGATGCGTTCGCGCCGGGTGCGATGCCGCGCTACGTACTCGACATCCTGCCCGCGCTGCCGCCATCGTGGAAGACGGGCGAGGTTCGCGGCCTGCGCGCGCGCGGCGGCGTGACCGTGACGCGGCTCGCGTGGACGCCGGAGAAGGTCGAGGTCGAGTTCATGGCACCCGCGAGGGATGCGATCCGCGTGCGCCCGCCGCTCGGCTGGGAACTGCAGGGCGCGACGCGCGCGGCGGACGGTTCGTATGCGCTGAAGCCACAGGCGGGACAAGCGTTCCGCGCGGTGTTCACGCGGAAAGTTGCCTAGCAGCACTCAAGCAACAACCGCCTGCGCGTCTCCGCGCGCATCGCTCGCGGCGATGTAGCCGTGCTCGACGCGCTGGATGCACTGCGCGCGGCCGAAGGTGATCGACTTCTCGTCCGCAACCTTCACCTCGTGACCGCGCGCGCGCAGCTCCGCGAGCGTCGCGTCGGGGAAGCCCGGCTCGACATCGAGGCGCAGCCCCTCGCTCACCTGCCAACGCGGCGCGTCGAGCGCGGCCTGCGGATTCGCGCGGTGATCCTCGAGCCGCGACGCGATCTGCA
>Ga0315906_10011076_pt1 | contig 10539 bp, 8 predicted proteins | sample LakEriMetagenome_4_FD_203526 | JGI IMG/M metagenome (GOLD analysis project Ga0315906, IMG submission 203526) | Freshwater fungal communities from buoy surface, Lake Erie, Ohio, United States - Buoy 2 MA122 | ecosystem: Environmental > Aquatic > Freshwater > Lake > Lake biofilm | place: USA: Lake...
GTGCACGGACTGCTCGAAGAACGCCTCGGCCCGCAACCGCCGCTCTACGCCGATGTCATCAACTTCGCGCGCTGGCCTCCCGGCTATGAATTGCTGCCCCACGCCGACGCCGAAAATCCGGGCGGTGAACCGCACCCATATCCGTGGCGGCATTTCGCGTCGGTGATCTACCTCAACGACGACTACGGTGGCGGCGCGATCCACTTCCCGGAACTCGGCATCGAACTCCGACCGCCGGTGCGCACACTGCTCGTTTTCCCGGGCACGCTCGACTACCTGCACGGCGTGCGTGCAGTGACGCACGGCATGCGGCACACGCTCGCTTCGTTCCTGACCTTCGATGCCGTGCACGACGCGGGCGCCGCATGATCAAGGTCCCCGAGAACCATATCCTCGCGCTGCCCTACGACGACTTCTACGCAGGGCGTCAGGACGAGGTGTTCGTGCCGCTGCGCGGCAAGCACAAGCGGGCGTGGTTCTCGAAGCACGCTTATCTTTGTCTGCCGCTCGTCATCGGCAACCAGTACGGGTTCGCGGTGAGATCGCTCTTCCATGCGACCCTCCTGTGGAACGGCGGCCCCGACCCCAAGGACACGACCATCACCGTGCACAACGAAGCCCAAGCGAGCGAGCACGGCAACCTGCAGCTGCTCGCCTCGCAGTTCGGGCTCGGCATCGTCACCGTGCAGACGGCCTTCGCGCTGCGCACCCCGCCCGAGATCAACCTGATGACGATGCAGCCGCCCAATTCCTTCATCGACGGTCTGCAGAACCTGACCGGCGTGGTCGAGGCAGACAACCTGCGGCGGGACTTCACCTTCAACCTCAAGATCACCCGCCCGGACTTCCCGGTCGAGATCAAGGTCGGCGACCTGCTGGCGGCGGTGATGCCCATCCCGCGCGGCTTCGTGGAGCGGTTCGAGCTCATCGACGCCTACGAGGCGCTCTCGCCCGACACCATCGCCGCGGAGCAGCAGACCTCGCGCGACTTCGGCCGCGAGCGCGAAGAGGTCGACTCCAAGAACAAGCGCGGCGTGGGGCGGCGGTATTTCAGGGGGGAGGATGTGTACGGGCGCAAGTTCGAGCACTCGCACCAACAGGTGCTCACAGCGCCTGACGCCACTCCAGATGACCGTGGAAGCCGGAAGCCGCGATCCCGGAAGTGACATAACCGACGCCCGCGCGAAACCGACCGCGCGCATAGCGGACCTGGACATCCTCGACCTCGACCGGACCGGCACTCAAAGAATGCGCCATATCCGGAACGGCGCCCACGCGGTTCGCCTCGACGCGACGCAGCAGCAGTTCCCATGAATCGCCCGAGGGCCGCACCAGCAGCGCCCCTAAGGACAGCATCCGACCGTCGTTGTCGAGCGCATGGCCGATGATGCGACCGCGGTAGGCGTAGCCCTGCGGATAGACGCTGTTGCGGTAGGCGCAGTCCACCTGCGGCCGTTGGCGGCTGAAGCTGCAGGCCGTATCCGCATACTCGAGGTGGAACCGATGGCTGCCGAGGGTGGTCGCGCCCCAGACCTCGGCGCCCATCAGCCCCAGGAACTTGCTCGGCAGACCGCCCGCCTCGTCCTCACCGATGAACTGGCCGTACACCGCCACCGGCAGTTGCCGCCATGGCGAGCGCAGTCGCAGGTCGTAGCCCGCCATCTGGTTGCCGGGCTGTTGCGCAGCCGAGAGGGACCCGTCGGTGTTGTCACGCCCCGTCAGCATGTCCCAGAAGGTGCCGAGGTCGCACTCGCGGCCCTCGCCGCAGAACTGCGCGGTGCGACTAAGTCCGACCTCCATCCACGGGCGCGGCTTGAAGGACAACCGGGCCGCGAAGAACTTTGTGTCGGCGCGCACCGGCAAGCGTCCATCACGGGCCGTCGAGTCCCGCTCGCCCTGACCCACGCTCGCCGAGGCCCGCCACGGGCCGATCCAACTGAGCCAACGACTCTCGAAGGGGTCGGCCATCACCCGTTCGACCGTCAGGGACGGCATGGGCCGGGCATTGGACCCGAGGATCAGGCTCCCCTCCCAACCCGGTCCCCACCACTGATCGCGCAGGCCCGCCGTGACGGCGACATTACCGAGGCGCACAGAACCATAACTGCCATCGAGCCGCAGCGCCTGACCGTCCGCCGGGTCGGCCACTGCCGTGACACTCAAGCGCCCCGACCACCGACCCGACCGCGCAGCCGCAGCGACCCCGATCTCCCCCGCGTCGCGTGGGCTGTCACGGAATGTCCGTAATTCTTCTGGCTCGGCCGCGGCGGCACGCCAGTCGACCACGCCTACCCCCTCGGAGGCGTCGGCAGAGTCAGCGGCGGCCCGCAATCGGGCCAGCGCGTCGGCGACACCGCTGGGCAGAGCGGCCTCCGCCGCCAAGGAGACGCCGCCGACCGCCCGGACGACCTCCGGCCAGGCCATCGGCCAGGCCATCGCCGGCGCCGCGATCACCCCCTCGTCAGCCAAAAGCTGGATGTCGTGCCGCAGGACAGCGTCCCCGGGGGCGACCCACGGGTCGGCGTGGGCGACAGCGCAGAGGGCCAGTAATGCGACGCCTCGCACGGTCGAGCCGGCAGAAAGGTGGTTTGATGACGGGCGCATTAAATCGGATTGTAGGGCGGGATTTCGGTTGACGCCCCATCCCTAAGACCAGTATCCTTGCGCAGCATTTGTTTCTCCTCACCGGAGTCGACGACCCTATGAACAAGCATTCCCGTTTGGCCTCGATCGCGGCGCTCGTCGCGACCGTCCACATGGCGGCCCTCCCGGTCGTCGCCCAGGCGCAGGCCGTACCTGCGACCGGCCTGACCGAGAGCCAGATCGCCCAGGCGATCACGAACATCAACGCCAAGCTCGCCGAGCTCGGGGTGCAGGGTCGGGTGACCGGCGCTACGCGTGAGGGCACGAACACCATCTTCCAGTTGCAGCCGAACGCCGGCGTCTCGGTCGAGACCCTGCAGCAGCAGCTGGTCGCCGCCCAGAACTCCATCGCTGCGGCGACGGTGTCGGGCACCCCGATGAACGCCATCGTGGTCTCGAACGCCACGGCCGCCTCGTGGGCCTCGGGCTTCGGCGTAGCCATCGCCGGCGCTGCGGGTGTCTCGCTGCTGCCTGCGGTGCTCGCGATGGGCCTGCTCGGCATCGGTATCGCCGGCATCGGTGGCGATGCGTCGCCGCCGGCTCCCCCGCCGCCCCCGCCGCCCCCGCCGCCCCCGCCGCCGCCGCCGCCGCCGCCGCCGCCGCCGCCGCCGACTACAACGACGACGACGACGACGACGACGACTGGAACCTAATTCAGTCGCGAACTTGATCAAAGACGCCCGGGTGACGAAAGTCCCCGGGCGTTTTTATTTGTAGCGCCGTTCCAGCACCAACGGCGAGACGCCGGGGATCATGGTCGCCTCGATGCGGCGCAGGGCACCGGCACCATCGAACTCCGCGACCTGCGTCGCACTGACCTTCCGCCCGTCCGCCTCGCCGCGGCACTCGACACGCCAACCCTGCTGTGTAGCGGAGAGCCGCCAGTCACGGCGCGGCGTGCAGACGAGGCGCACCGTCGGCCCACCATCGCGGGCATACCAGCGCTCCTCGCCCTCGATGCCGGACTGCAAGAGTCCAACAGCACCCGGCAGACCCTCCACGCGGTAGACCGCTCGCCCGTCCCAGTAGACGCGCAGCCCGTCCGGGTTCGCGAAGATCACCCGGCCATCGCCCGGCGTCGCCGGATAAACGGTGAAGACCATGCCCGCGAAGCGCAGGTTCCAGGCGTAAGGCTCCGCAGCGACGAGCCGGTCATCCATCTGCGGCAGCGCACGTTTCACCGCATCGATCTGCTGCACATTGACTGCGGCGCATCCCGTCATCAGCGCCGAGATAACACAAGGGACCCAGGCCATGGAGAGAGTTCGAGCGCTCATTCCGGGATCATCCGCGCTTGGTTACGACGCAGCCGGTCTGCCATGGTGTCGCGCATGTTCTCCCAGAGGCTACCCGGCCAGTTGTCGAGCATGCGACCACCATCGCGGTTGATGGGTCGGATGATGGTGCGATACGCCCCGCGGGTGTTCTTGGTCGAGTAAAGATCGAAAGGGATACGGAAGATCAGACCCTTGTCGAAGCTACCTTCACCAAACACCTCGAACGGCACATCCGTCAGCGTGGCGAAGGCACCGACGGACCAGCCATTGGCGAAGCGTTTCTGTATCTCAAGGGTCGAACCGAAATCCTTGGCGAGATAGCGCCCGGTGTGTACCGCCACATCGAAGTCATGCCACGGCGTCGCCCAATAAAGGCTCACATGACCCGTCACGGTGCGGTAGTCCCGCAGACCGAACATCTTGTCGAACTCGCGCTGTTGCACGGCGTTGATGTTCACGCCGATCGCGTACGGCTTGTCGAAGGGGCGCCAAAGCACTTCGCCGCCGACACCCGAGTACATCTCCTCGAGGATGCCGCCGTAGGCCTGATAGTAGACATCGTCACGCAGTTTGCCGCGCTTCACCAACGCGAGGTTATCGATGCCGCTCTTTCCTTGCTGTAAGTACTGGGTCTGATCGGTCCGGACCGGCGGCAGCGCCGAATCGCCCGGGCGCTGAATCCGGTCGAACTGGCTCGTGATGTTCTGCATCCAACGCCCACTCAGACTCCAACCGCCGCCGAAATCCACGGCGCCCCGGAAGGACGCCGAGAGTTGGTAAAGGAACGGGAAATCAGGGTCGAAGAGATAGGTACGTAGGTCGAGACCCACATCGAGCCCGAAGTTCGGGTACTGGAAATCACGCTGATGATCAGGCGCCTCGATGGACTGAGGCGGCGACAGTTCGAGCCGCCCCGGCTGTTGCAGCAAGGTCGCAGATTCGCGGGTCGGACGGCGATACCTCACGGTATGGGTCGGCATGCCGAGCGACTCACCCGTCAGGCTGACCGAACCGACACCGGTCGGCACATAGAGTTCGGTGAGCGTCAGGAGACGGCGGATGGCATCGGCCTCGACCTGATACGCCGCATTAGCGTAACGCACCTGCAACTCGCCCTCGGGGGTCTGCTTGACCTCGCGCACCAGCAGCCCCGAGACCTCGACGTCCTTGAGCATGCGCGGCCACCACTCGACGCCGCGCTCAAATTCGGCCGGCCTCTCGAGCGGTACACGCGCCGCACCGAAGCCGTTCGGCGCCTTGCGCAGCGAGGGCTGCCGAGTATCGAGCGAGGCGCTGATCTTGAGCGCGAGCTGGTTGCCCTGTTGCCAACTCGCACCAACCCGGACACCCGGCGTCGCCTCCCACTCGACCCCGAAACTCACGGGGGCGGCGTCCTTGATCGTGCCCAACCCGCGCTCCCGGGCGTAACTATCGCTGTTGTACGCGGCGAGGAGATCCACTCTCCACCGGGGGATCCGGTATCGAACGCCGCCGAAAACGCCAACCTCCGGGCCGCGGAAAAACGCCTCCCAAGAAAATGTCCCACCGAGACCAAAGTCCGTATCACGAACCGCGAACTTGGGGCTGATATGCGTCAAGGGGTTGGTCGCTACCGCGCGCTCGGCAAACCGCCCCCAACCGATTCCGACGGTCAGATCGAGATCGGGACCCAAGCTCTTCGATGCGACGAGATACTCGCCGCTCCAAGCCCCAGTACCGAGGATGTCACGCGCTCCGACCGACAACTGCGGCAGATACTGCGACTCCTCCAGCAACTTGAACTTCACTTCGAAGCTGCGGTCGAGAAGACCATCGCAGTAGTCGGCGCCCGGAAAGCACTCCGTACCTGGAACAGGCGAAAGTTCGCGCGCGTTGAATATCGTGTAGCGGAAGCTGGCCTCGACCCGCGGCAACACTTGGTAGCCGATGGCGTAGATATCCGCCACGTCCTTGCGGGAGTAGGTGGCGGTCAGCGTACCCTCCTCGGGCATGCGCGCACTTGGGATGTCGAGGATGCCACCCACGCCGAAGTCGTTGACCTGCGCCTCGGCAGCATGGGCGAGCCCCCACGCGAGCAGCAGCGCGACAAGCGTCTTGGCGATCGCCCCCTTCACCGGCGCACACCGCGCCGCGTTTCTTGCCGCGCTTCGACGTGCTTCAAGACACCGCGCAGCGAACCAGACGCCGCGTCAGGCGCACGCAGAGACTCCAGCACCTCGTTCGCGATCTTCTTACCGAGCTCCACGCCGAACTGGTCGAAGGCGTTGATACCCCAGACGACGCTCTGCACGAACACTTTATGCTCGTAGAGGGCCACGAGGGCACCGAGCGTTGCAGAATCAAGACGGTCGAACAGCAGCAGCGAATGCGGTCGCCCGCCCTCATGCACTTGGTGGGGCGTGACGCCCGCGCGATTGCGGCCGCGCAGAAAGGCCTCGGACTGGGCCAGCGCGTTGGCGATCACGAGTTCCTGATGGTCCTCGCGACCGCAGGACGAATGCAGACCAAGAAGGATATCGAGCGCAGCGCGCGGCGTGCCTTGGTGCAGCATCTGGAAGAACGAATGCTGGGCGTCATTACCGGGCTCACCCCAGACCACAGGTGCCGTGCCATGGGTCACGGGGCGGCCATCGAGGCCCACCCGCTTACCGTTGCTCTCCATATCGAGCTGCTGCAGGAAAGCGGGGAACCGTGCGAGGCGCGAGTCGTAGGGCAGCACCGCGAGCGTCGGCAGGCGTTCGCAGTCGATGTTCCAGACGCCGATGAGCGCCATCAAGATAGGCAGATTCCGAGACCAAGGCGCCTCGCGGAAGTGCCGGTCCATTGCATGCGCGCCCGCGAGCAGTTGCTCGAAGCGTCCCGCACCGAGCGCGATCGCGAGCGAGACGCCCACCGACGACCACAGTGAATACCGACCGCCCACCCAGTCCCACATCATGAAACGGCGCTCGGGATGGATGCCGAAGGCATCCATCGCGGCAGCGTTCACCGACACGGCCGCAAAATGCGCGGGCACCGCTGCCTCGCCAAGATGCTCGACAAGCCAAGCACGCGCCGTGCGGGCGTTGGCGAGGGTCTCTTGGGTGGTGAAGGTTTTGGACACGACGATGAACAGCGTCCGCCGCGGGTCGGCCTCGGCAAGGATGTCCGACAGCGCGCAGCCATCGACATTGGCCGCGAATCGCACCCGCGGCGCGCGATGCCCTGCCCTACCCGAGTGATGCCGCAGCGCCTGCACCGCCATGGCCGGTCCGAGGTCCGAGCCGCCGATGCCGAGATGCACCACATCGTCGAACTCGCCGCCCGTCCGGATGGACTCCGCGAAGGCCAGCATGCGGGCTCGCTCGGCGAGGACCTCGGCCTCGATGGCCGGTCCGCCGATGCCGACACCCGCGGGCTGGCGCAGCGCGACATGCAGCACCGCACGATCCTCGGTGCGGTTGATACGATCGCCGCGGAACATGGCCTCGACCCTCGCGGGCACGCCCGCGGCTTCGGCCAACGCGCCGAGCGAGGCCAGCGCCGCGGCGTCGATCCGCTGCCGCGACCAATCGAGCAGAAGCCCCGCCGCCGACGCCGAGCAATGCTCGAACCGTTCGGGATCGCGCTCGAATAGCGTGACGGGGTGCACCCCCGCAAGCCGCGCATACTGCGCGGCGACCGCCGCCCACGCCGCCTCGCGGCGCGAAGCCGCCTCGGACGGTTCAGCCATGATTGGCGTAGAACTGCGCGATGCAGTCGACCACATACTGCAGTTGCTCGCGCGAGAGTTCCGGGAAGATCGGCAGCGCCAAAGTCGCAGCAGCCGCGCGCTCGGATTCCGGGAAGGCGCCGGCCGCATAGCCGAGCGGCGCGAAGCACTCCTGACGGTGCAGCGGCACGGGGTAGTAGATCTCGCTGCCGACACCGCACTCGCCCAGGTACTTCTTCAGGGTATCACGCTGCGGCGCGCGGAGGATGAACTGGTTGTATATATGGCGGGCGCCCGGCAGCGCCGGCGGCAGCGTCACCACGCTCTTCAGCCCCGCCTTTTCGAAGGCGCCGAAGTAGAAGCAGGCGTTCTCCTGCCGCGCTCGCGACCAGTCGTCGAGGTGCTTGAGCTTGATGACGAGCACCGCGGCCTGCAGCTCGTCGATGCGGAAATTGCCGCCGATGATCTGGTGGTAGTACTTCGGCTCCATGCCGTGCACGCGCACCATCGAGAGCTTGGCGGCGAGCGCCGCGTCGTTGGTGACGCACATGCCCGCGTCACCGAAGGCGCCCAGGTTCTTGGTGGGGAAGAACGACAGGCAGCCGATGTCACCGATGCTGCAGGCACGGCGCCCCTCGCCGTCCGCCGAGCCGATGGCCTGCGCAGCATCCTCGATGACGCGCAGCCCGAACTCGCGGGCGAGCGCCATCAGTGGCGTCATCTCCGCCATCTGGCCGTAGAGATGCACCGGCATCAGCGCGCGCACCACGGTACCCGTGGCGCGGTGCACCACCTTACCGTCTCGCCGCTCGCAGTCCTCGCGCAGCAAACGCTCGACGCCCTCGGGCGAAATGTTGAAGGTCGCAGGATCGATATCGACGAACAACGACCGCGCACCCGCACGAGCGATCGTGCCGGCGGTCGCGAAGAAGGTGTACGGCGAGGTAATGACGGCATCACCGGGGCCGATGTCGAGCGCCATGAGCGCAGCGAGCAGCGCGTCCGTCCCGGAGGACATGCCGATGCCGTGCGTGCAGCCGCTGTAGGCGGCGACGGCGGCTTCGAGTTCCTTGACCGCGGGCCCCAGGATGAAGCCCTGCGAGTCGCAGACCCGCTCGATGGCGGCGTCGATCTCGGATTTGAGGGCCCGGTACTGGGGCTTGAGGTCGAGCAGGGGCACCTGCATCGCAGGCGACGGGCGGGGCGCGGTCATCCGCGGATTATAGGCTTCCGGGGCTGCGGAAGTACCCTCGATACCACTCGACGAAGCGCCGCACCCCCTCCTCGATGGGGGTCGTGGGTCGATAGCCCACGGCTCGCTCCAGGTCGGAGCAGTCGGCAAGCGTATCCGGCACATCCCCGGGCTGCAGCGGCAGGAAGTTCATCTCGGCCTTCACGCCGAGGTTCTGCTCCAGCAGTTGGATGAACCGCAGCAGTTCCACCGGCGACTGGTTGCCGATGTTGTAGACCCGCCAGGGGGCACGGCTCGAGGCCGGGTCCGGCGAGGCGCTGTCCCAGGCCGGGTCTGGCGTCGCGACATGGTGACAGGCCCGCACCACACCCTCGGCGACATCGTCCACATAGGTGAAGTCGCGCTTGTGATGCCCGCCGTTGAAGACATCGATCGGCTCGCCCGCCAACATCTAGCGGGTGAAGAGGATCGGGCTCATGTCCGGCCGGCCCCATGGCCCGTAGACCGTGAAGAACCGCAGCACCGTCACCGGCAGCCCGAAGAGCGCAGCGTAGTTGTGGCTCAAGAGCTCACCGGCGCGCTTGGTGGAGGCGTAGATGGAGATGGGATGGTCGGCACCGTGATGCGGAGAGAACGGCATGCGGGTGTTCATGCCGTAGACCGAGCTCGTCGAGGCGAAGACGAGATGCCCGACGCCGTTGTGCCGGCAGCCCTCGAGGACATTCAGCGTGCCGGTGACATTGCTGTCGAGGTAGACCTGCGGATGGCTCAAGGAATACCGCACGCCCGCCTGCGCCCCGAGGTGCACCACCCGCTCGAATCGCTCGGCAGCGAACAGCGCCTTCATGCCCTCACCGTCCGCGAGGTCGAGCCGAACGAAACGGAACCCCGCGTTTCCTTCCAACCGCGAGAGACGCGCGTGCTTCAGCGCGACATCGTAGTAGTCGTTGAGGTTGTCGAGCCCGACGACCTCGTGCCCCTGCGCCAGCAGGCGCTCGGCCACATGCAGGCCGATGAACCCCGCCGCGCCGGTGACGAGGATCTTCACGCCGCCGGCGCGTCCCGGAAGAGGCAGCGCCCGCCGCTAGCCTTGGCGACACGGTCGAGCAGCGCCTCGTGGGCGGCGAGCTCGGCGGCCGTGGGCTCGATGACCGGCAGTTGCCCCGCCGGCCGTGCCGCGGTGGGCGCGATCGCGGCGACGCGGGCACGGGTTTCGACGAGCTCCAAGGCGCTCTGGCCGCCCGTCATGGCGAGGTAGACCTCGGCGAGGATGCGCGCATCGAGCAGCGCGCCGTGCAGGTCGCGGTTGGAGTTGTCGACGCCGTAGCGCTTGCAGAGCGCGTCGAGGTTGTTGCGCTGACCGGGGTGCATTTCGCGGGCGAGCGCGAGGGTATCCAGCACCCGGCACAGATTGCCGAGGGGCGGATGCTCGCCCGGCAGACGCGCGATCTCGGCGTCGAGGAACCGCACATCGAAGGCCGCGTTGTGGATCACGAGCTCGGACCCCGCCACGAAGTCCATGAACTCGGCAGCGATCTCGGGGAAGCGCGGCTCGCGCGACAGCCGCTCACGGCTGAGGCCGTGCACCCCGAACGCGCCCGGGTCGATGTCACGATCGGGGTTCAGGTAGCGGTGGAAATGCCGTCCGGTGACCTTGCGGTTGACGATCTCGACGCAGCCGATCTCGATGACGCGGTGCCCTTCGGAGACTTCGAGGCCGGAGGTCTCGGTGTCGA
>Ga0315906_10011078_pt1 | contig 10537 bp, 10 predicted proteins | sample LakEriMetagenome_4_FD_203526 | JGI IMG/M metagenome (GOLD analysis project Ga0315906, IMG submission 203526) | Freshwater fungal communities from buoy surface, Lake Erie, Ohio, United States - Buoy 2 MA122 | ecosystem: Environmental > Aquatic > Freshwater > Lake > Lake biofilm | place: USA...
CCGCCTCGATCTCGCGGGCGATCAGGCCATAGGCGACGTGGCTGACCGAGGAGCCGCCGTACTGTTCCGGCAGCATGGCCCCGAGGAAGCCCATCTCGCCCAGTTCGGTCATGATGGCGCGATCGAAAGTCTCGTCGCGGAAGGCCTCGACCACCCGTGGCAGAAGCTTCTCGCGGGCGTAGGACCGCGCCGCGTCCTGGATCATCCGCTCGTCGTCGGTCAGCCGGCCCGACAGGTCCAGCGGGTCGTCCCAGCAGAAGGTCTTGGAGGGAGCGGAGGCGCCATCGGCCATGGGAGAAGTCCTTCGCGTTTCATTGGCCGCGGAATTGCCTTGGCAAGCGCGTGGCATCAAATGATATAAGATTATATCTTTTACGCGGTCCACCACCGCGTGCGTTCGGGGATCGGAATGGCTGGGGCCATCGCCATCAAGGGCAGGACACTCGTCGAGAAGATCGCGGCGAAGGCCTCGGGCCGCGCTGACGCGCGCGCCGGTGACCTGGTCACGGCCGAGGTCGATCTGTGTTTCGCCCACGACTCCTCCGGGCCGCGCCGCTGGGCTCCCATGCTGGCAGAACTGGGTCGTGGCCTTTGGGATCCGTCCAAGGTCGTGATCGCCTCGGACCACTACGTCCCGGCCGTCGACGCAGAGAGCGCGGCGATCCTGTCGCTGACCCGCCGGTTCGCTGTGGACCACAGGGTCGGCCATTTCTACGACATGGAGGGCATAGGCCACATGCTTCTGGCTGAGCGTGGCCTGGTCCGGCCAGGCATGCTGGTGGCCGGCGGCGACAGCCATACCCCGATGGCCGGAGCTTTCGGGGCCTATGCGGCGGGCTATGGGGCGTCCGACATGGCGGCCATCGCGGCGACGGGGCGGACCTGGTTGCAAGTCCCGGCAACGATCAGGATCGAGTGGCATGGCAACCTGGGTCATGGCGTGACGGCCAAGGACCTGATGCTGTTCCTGTGCCGCGAACTGGGCATGGACAACGCTTTCAGGGCGGTCGAATTTGCGGGACCGACGGTCGAGGCCATGTCGATGCCCGAGCGGCTGGTGCTGACAAACATGGCGGCAGAGCTGGGGGCCGAGACGGGCATTATCGCTCCGGATGGGGTTACCTTCAGCTGGCTGCGTAAAGCGGGGACGGCGGTCGCCGACGAGGCCGAGGCCCGCGCCTGGGCCTCCGATCCCGACGCGGACTACGAGGCGATCCACCGCTTCGACGCGGGCGCGCTGGAGCCGATGATTGCCCTGCCCCATTCGCCCGCCAACAGCGTTCCGGTTGGCGAGGCCCATGGCCGCGCCATCGACCAAGCCTATATCGGTGCCTGCGTCGGGGCCAAGCTCGAAGATCTTCACATGGCCGCGCGGGTTCTCGCGGATCAGCGGATAGCGTCAGGCGTCCGGCTGCTCATCGCGCCGGCCTCATCGCGCGTGACCCAGGCGGCGGCCGAGGACGGCACGCTGGCCACCCTGATGGCGGCAGGGGCCACCCTGATGCCCTCGGGCTGCGGGGCCTGCGCAGGTATGGGGGCAGGTCTGCTGGCGGATGGAGAGGTCTGCATCTCCACCACCAACCGCAACTTCAAGGGCCGGATGGGCCATGCCGGGGCCGAGGTCTATCTGGGCTCGCCCTACAGCGTTGCGGCGGCGGCGGTCGCGGGGCGGATCGTCGATCCGCGCGGCTACCTGGGTCAACGGAGGGCGGCGGCATGACGGGACGCGCCTTCGTCTTCGGAGACCAGATCGACACGGACCTGCTGGCCCCCGGCCATCTGATGAAGCTCGACCCCGATGCCCTCGCGAGCCATTGCCTGGAAGCCATCGACCCGTCGTTTGCCAGCTCCGCGCGCGAGGGCGATTTCGTTGTCGCGGGGGTCAATTTTGGCCTCGGCTCGTCGCGCGAGCAGGCAGCGATTTCTCTCAAGCGGCTGGGCATTCAGGCGGTCGTCGCCAAGTCCTTCGCCCGGATCTTCTGGCGCAACGCCATCAACCTGGGTCTGCCGGCCATCACCCTGGCCGAGGCGGGAGAGATCGCCGCCGGCGACCGGCTGTCGCTCGATCTGGCAGCGGGACGCTTGACCAATCAGACCACGGCGCAGACCTTCAGGTTCGCGCCCTTTCCCGACCATTTGACGGCGATGATGCGCGACGGGGGGCTGATCGCCCATCTGAAGCGCCGCTCCACCGACGCCCAGCCCGAGACGGGAGCCGCCGCGTGAGCCTCAGGATGCGACTTCATAAGACCGGATCGGCGCTCCATGCTCCGGGAGCCTTCGACGCCCTGTCGGCGTTGCTGATCGAACAGGCGGGGTTCGAGGCCGTCTACCTCTCGGGTGCCTCGATCGCCTATACCCAGCTCGGCCGGCCGGACCTGGGGTTGGTCAGTTTCGACCATGTCGCCGATGTCGTGGCCCGCATCTGCGAACGGGTGGAGATCCCGCTGATCGTCGACGCCGACACCGGTTTCGGCAACGCCTTGAACGTCGCCCGCACCGTCAAGGTGTTCGAGCGCAACGGTGCGCGGGCGATCCAGCTGGAAGACCAGACCTTCCCCAAACGGTGCGGCCACCTGTCCGGCAAGGGCGTGGCCCCGATGGACGAGATGGTCGGCAAGATCCAGGCGGCCCTGGACGCCCGTCGCTCGGAGGAGACCCTGATTATCGCGAGGACCGACGCCATTGCGGTGGAGGGTTTCGAGCCCGCCCTGGATCGCGCCGTCGCCTATGCGGAGGCGGGTGCCGACGTCGTCTTCGTCGAGGCTCCGGCCGATCTGGACCAGATGAAGCGCATCATCTCCGCCCTGGGCACGACGCCGGCCATGGCCAATATGGTGGAGGGCGGCAAGACGCCGATCCTGTCACGTGACGCCCTTGGGGAACTCGGGTTCAAGCTGGTCATCAGTCCAGGGGCCCTGGTCCGCGCCCTGATTCCGGCCGCAGAGGCCTTCCTCAAGGCGCTGAAAACAGAAGGGTCCACCGTCAGCTATCGCGACCGAATGACCGACCTCGCTGGTGTGAACGACCGGATCGGGCTGGAAGACATGCTGAAGCTCGGCGACCGATACGAGCCGGAGCGACAGGAGGCGGCCGAGTGAACCGCTCGGACCCCAACCTCTACGACTATTGGCCGTATCGCGATCGTCCAAGGATCGTCTGGCCAGGCGGCAAGAGCATCGCTTTCTGGATTGCGCCCAACATCGAGTTCTATGAATTCGACCCGCCGGTGAACCCGTCACGCCCCGGCTGGCCCCGCCCGGCGCCTGACGTGGTCGGATACTCCCAGCGGGACTGGGGCAACCGCATCGGCCACTGGCGGCTACAGGATCTGCTGGACCGTCATTCGCTGCGGGGATCGGTGTCCCTGTCCATCGGCCTGATCGACCATCATCCGGAGATCATCGAGGCGGCCAATGCGCGGGGCTGGGAGTTCTTCAGCCACGGCATCTACAACACCCGATACTCCTACGGCATGAACGAGGCCCAGGAACGGGCCGTGCTGGAGGACTCCATCCGCTCGGTCGAGGCCGCGACCGGCCAGCGCATTCGCGGCTATCTGGCCCCGGCCCTGACCCACACGACCCGGACCCTGGACCTGATCGCCGAGCACGACTTCTGGTACTCCTGCGACCTGTTCCAGGACGACCAGCCCCAGCCGCTCAAGACTAGGACCGGTCGGCTGGTGTCGATGCCCTATTCACTCGAGGTCAACGACGTCATCGGCTACTCCGTGATGGGCATGGACCCGTGGCGCTATGCCGATGTGCTGAAACGCCATTTCGACCAGTTGCTGATCGAGGGCCGCGAGTCAGGCACGGTCATGTGTATCCCGCTCCACGCCTATCTGGTCAGCCAGCCCAATCGCATCCGCGCCTTCGAGAACGCGCTGGAGCACATCATGGGTCATCGCGACGAGGTCTGGTTCGCCACCGGATCGGAGATCGCGGCCCACTATCGCGAGCATTGCTGGGACGCGACGGTCGCCGACATCACGCGACGCGGCCTGGCCGCGGGCGGGACAGGGTTCGCCGATGCCCCCCTCTGAAAAAGGCCTGCCTGACGAACACCTGATCTATCCCCACCGCCGCTACGGCATGGACCAGTCGCTCTATGGCTGGCGCCCGGTCGCGGATCGGCCGAAGGCGCGCTGGCCCGGCGACCGGTCGGTGGCAGCGATGATCGTGATGCCGATCGAGTGGCATATGCTCGATCCGTCCGGAAAGCCTTTCAAACACCCCGGCGCGATGCAGACGCCCTGGCCCGATCTGCGCCACTATACCACCCGCGACTACGGCCCGCGTGTCGGGGCTTTCCGACTGCTGAAGGCGCTGAAGGACACCGGTCTGAAGGCGACCGTTCCGGTCAACGCCGTCGCGCTGGACCGGTATCGCCCACTCATCGAGGCGGCGCTGGAGCAAGGGCACGAGATCGCCGCCCACGGCTGGTCCACCGATGCGATCCATCATTCAGGCCTGACGGAAGACGAGGAACGCACCCTTGTCACCAGGACCCGTGAGGCGTTCGATGCGGCGGGCCTGACGCCCCGCGCCTGGATGAGCCCCGCCCGCCAGCAGTCCTTCCGCACCCTGGCCCTGATCGCCGAGGCCGGGTTCGACGTCTGCCTGGACTGGGAGCAGGACGAGGTTCCGGTCGCCATGACCACGGATGCGGGCGTCGTCCGGGCCGTCCCCCTTATGAACGAACTCGACGACCGAACCCTGCTGATCGACCGCCGCCAGACTGAAGACGCCTGGGCCGATCAGGTGCTGGATTCGGCGTCCTTCTTCAAGGGCGACGCGGGCGAAGACGACCGCCGGGTTCTGGGCTTCGCCCTGACGAGCTACGTCGCGGGCCAGCCGTTCCGGATGCATGCTGTCGGGCGGATGCTTGAGGGGCTGGCGGTCGATCCAGCGGTGTGGTCCGCGACGGCGAGCGAGATCGCAGCAGCCTGACCCGTCAGTTCCCGCCCGGCAAGGCGTCCAGCACCTGGTTCAGTTCGATATAGTGCCCGTCGGGGTCATAAACCGAGGCGAAATTCACACGGATCACGCCTTGGCCACCATAGCCGGGATAGGTCACCAGATGCGGGGCCTCGCCGACCGTGACACCGGCCGCCGTGCTGGCGCGTGCGAAGACGCTCTCCTGATCCTTGACGTTGAACACCAGAACTATGTCGCCGGGCCGCAACTCCGTATCCGATCGCTCAGGACGCTCGGGACGGTCCGGCTTGAAATACTGCATCAGGCCGATCTGGCCGATATAGACATCGTTCGATCGCAGCAGAACCAGCCGCAGCGACCGTTCGGCCCCTTCGTCCGTCGTGGCCTCGCGGGGCGTGCGGATATAGTTGTCATAGGTCACTGCCATCCCGAGAGCGTCGCGATAGAAGGCCAGCGAGGCGTCGATGTCGCGCACAACCAGCGTTGTGCGGCGGAAGTCCAGCGGCACCTGGTCGGCTTCAGCCACGCGCTGGGCAAAGGCTGTCGCCGGTGCGCCGAGGCTGAACAAGGCGCAGGCGATCAGCATCAACAGCCGGTTCATGAGCGACGCTCCAGGTGTTCGATGACCTCGGCCGCCGACACCACGTCGGCATACTTCAGCAGCAGATCGGTCAGGTTGGCGAAATGATAGCTCTCGTGTTTGTCGGCGACGCATTCGACCGGGACGATCGTGCGATAGCCGCGCGACAGACTGTCCACGGCCGTGGCGCGCACGCAGCCCGAGGTCGAGCCGCCGGTGATGATCACCGTATCGACCCGGTGCCAGATCAGGTAGCTTTGCAACGGCGTCTCATGGAACGCCGACGGCATCCGTTTGTCGAAAACCAGATCGACGTCACAGTCGATTCGGACGCGCGGATCAAAGGCGTGGCGATCCGAGCCCATCCTGATGTTCTGCAAGCTGTCGGGCGTATCGGTCCGTGTGCCCCAGATGCCGGCGTCGCCACCGTCCGGCTTGTAGCAGACCCGTGTCCAGACGACAGGCAGGCCCGCCTCGCGCGCCGCATCGCTGATCCGGTTCACATGGGCGATCTGATCCGGATCGGTCACATATGCCGAGACCGGAAACAGGTCCGGACGGGTATAGGCCTGCTGGAAATCGACGTTCACCACGGCCGCCCGTGCGCCGAATCCGAAGCCGCGCCGGGCCGGATTGGCGCGCACCTCCTCATAGATCGCCCGGGCAGAACGATCGTCGCGCACCATGGTGGGTTCAAAGCGAAGGTCGCTCATTCGCCAGCCGCCTGGAGGCGGCGGATGTCCTCGATTCCCTCGGGCGGGGCGCGCCAGAGGGGAGCGTCGGTCTCGATATAGTCGCGCAAGGTGGCCGGTACGTCGGCGTAGCGGTCGATCCGCCAGGTCACCAGATGCATGATCGCCGCCCTCCCGCCGGCCCATGGCGGGGCGTCGCCATATCGGACCCAGGACAGCTGATTCGGGGTCGAGGCCCCGCCCTCGCGCTGGATGAAGAAATCATAGTTCTCGAACGCCTGGTAGCGGGCACCGGAAGGGGTGGGGAAGTCCAGGAACAGGGGCGCGCTGAAGACATAGGCGTCACCGATCGCGCGCACCGACATGCTGTCGCCCGGACCGATTCGCTGCAGCCGGGCCCCGGCCCCCTGTTCAACGAAGGTCTGAACCCGGTCGCCGCTCAGCGAATAGGTAATGAACTGATAGGGATAGGCCACGGGCGCGACCGGAAGGCCGTTCCTTTCGCGCAGGACCGCGCCGGTGACAGGATCGCGATAGATGTAGATCTTGCGCGAGAATTGACGCGCCTGGTCTGTTCCGGGTTCCGGCCGGTCGGAGCGCGAGGTGTCATAACCCTCGACACCGGCGAGGAGCTCCCCCGACGGATAGGCCCGCAGGGTCCCGACCGAATACCAGTAGACCGGCTCGCCCGTGCCCGTCCGCGCGTCCACAAAGGCTTCAAAGCTGCGCCGATCGAATCCTTCCGCGCCTGCAGGCCCAATCCCGCCCAGAAAAATCGCGCCGACGACCATTGAGAGGCAAGAAAGACGCATCCGATTGTCTCCGTTCCGCGACAGCGTACCGACGCTTGTCGACTACCGCAAATGATATAAGAGTATACCATTAGGACCGGCCAGAAGAGCCGAATACGCCATCATCAGAGCAGGAGATTTTGACCATGCGTATGTCCCCTTTGCTGCTTACCAGCGTTTCCGCCCTTACCCTTCTGACCGGACTGCCGGCGCTCGCGCAGGACGCGACTCAGGACGAAGCGGCCCGGATCGACGACATCATCGTGACGGCACAACGGCGCGAGCAGAACATCCAGGACGTGCCCATCGCGGTCACGGCCTTCACCGAGACCCAACTGGAAATCGCCCAGGTCGAGGACACTACCGACCTGGTCCGCGTGACCCCCAGCCTGACCGGGGGCCTGAATACCGGCACCGGCGGTGCAGTGAGCTATTTCATCCGCGGACTGGGTTCGACCGAACAGGTCGCCAGCTTCGACGTGCCCGTCGCCACATATGTCGACGAAGTCTATGTCGCCCGCCAGATCGCCAACAACATCACCCTGCTGGACGTTGACCGCATCGAGGTGCTTCGTGGCCCCCAGGGGACACTTTTCGGTCGCAACACGACCGGTGGTGCCATCTCGATCACGACCAGAAAGCCAGACCAGGACTTCCGAGGATCGCTGGACGCCACCTACGGCTCGTTCAATCGCTACAGCCTGCGCGGGGCCGTCAGCGGCCCGTTGAGCGACACCGTTTCTGCCGGTGTGACCTTGCTGAAGATCGGGTCAGACGGTTATGCCGACAGCCTGGTCACCGGCCAGGAGCTGAACGGCGAGGACACCTGGGGCATCCGCGGTGCCATTCGCTTCCAGCCGGGCGACGCCTGGGACTGGAACCTGTCCGCCGACTATGTCGATCAACAGAAGACCACCATCGGCACCAACCCGCTCGACCGGCCATACACCAGCCGCACGGGCCTGCGTGTCGGGGACTGCGAAGACAGCGCAATTGAACCCTATCTGAACCAACGTGTCGGCAACTGCGCGGGCACCCGGGTCGGCACGCTCATCTCCAACCTCACCCATGACATGGGTTGGGCCAGCCTGAGCTGGATCAGCGGCTATATCTCCACGGATCAGCTCTTCTCCATCGACTTCGGTCTGGGCGGCAGCCCGACGCCGTTCGGTGGCTTCACCATCTCAAATGACGTCGAGACCACACAGTGGACCCAGGAACTGAAGCTGGTCGGTGAGACAGGGCGGCTGAACTGGGTCGCCGGGGTTTTCTATCTGGACGAGGACAACTCGACCTATCAGGTCGACACCTTCGCCACCACGCCCGTGGCGACGTCGGCCCTGGTGCTGGGCGACCGGCTGCTGGACAACACGACCCAGTCCTTTGCCATCTACGCCCAGGGTGACCTGTCCCTGAGTGACAGCCTGACCCTGACCGTCGGTGGTCGCTACACCGACGAAAACAAGGACATCGCCTTCACCGACCGGGTTCGGACGGCCTATCCGGCCGGCTTCATCAATGCGACGGGCGCTGCCACGGCGCGGCCGACCACAGCAAATCTCATCACAGCCGGGATTCCGACCAGCCAGAGCGTCACAAAGTTCACACCCCGGGTCGCCCTGCAGTACGAATACAGCGACAACGTCATGTTCTTCGTGTCCGCCACGAACGGCTTCAAGTCGGGCGGCTGGAACGCGCGCGGAACCACGGCAGTCACCAACTCCGCCTTCGGGCCCGAAGAAGCCTGGTCCTATGAACTCGGCATGCGTTCGGACCTGCTGGACGACAGCCTGCGGCTTAACCTGACAGCTTACCGCCTGGACGTTGAGGACCTGCAGCTGCTGTCTGGTCAGCCGCGCCCCGGCGGCGGCATCGACTTCGTCACCCGCAACGCCGGCGGCCTGGAGGCGATGGGCCTCGAAGCCGAGATCACCTGGCGGCCGACCGATGCGCTCGAAGTATTTATCAGCGGCTCCATCGCTGATCGCGAATATGTCGATATCCCGGCGGTCAACGGTGCCGGCGGCGTGCCTTGCAGCAGCACGCCCGAACCGCTGAACTGCGTCACGACGCGGGACCAGCCGGTGCGTTTCCCGGAAAGCCAGGGCACGCTCGGCGCGCGTTACACACTGCCCACCGCCTTTATGAGCGGTGAGTGGTCGCTGAACGGCTCCCTGAGCTATTCGGACGAATACTGGACATCGACCTACAACGACGCGGGCACTGTCACGGGCATTCCGTTCGGGGGCACCACGGCGATCACCGTGCCGCTTTCTCTGACCCCCTCGACCACCCTCTACAACATCGGCATCCGCTACGAGAGCGCCGACGGGGCATGGGAGGCTGCGCTCGACTGCTCGAACTGCGGGGAGGAATACTATGTGACGTCGTCGCTCGTAGGCCTCGGCTATCCGAACGATCCACGCCGGGTGACCCTCCGCCTGCGCCGCAGCTTCTGATCGGGAGCGAAGCATGCGCCGCCGTTCGCTCCTGATCGGCGGCGCTGCGGGGATGGTCCTGAACATCTCCCCACTCGGGGCGCGGGCCGAGCGTCCGCGCCCCGTTTTCTTGCTCGTGCACGGGGCCTGGCACGGCGGCTGGTGCTGGCGGCGCGTCGCCGAGCGGCTGGAGGCGGCCGGGGCGCGCGTGCTGACGCCGACCCTGACCGGCTGCGGCGAGCGGTCCCACCTGATGGGGCCGGGCATTGGCCTGGACACCCACATCGCGGACATCGTCGCCGTGATCGAGGCCGAGGAAGCAAGCGGCGTGCACCTTTGCGGTCATTCCTACGGCGGCATGGTCATCACCGGAGTATGCGACCGGCTGAAGGATCGAATCGCCTCGGCCCTCTATCTGGATGCCGCGGTTCCGATGGACGGCCAGTCGATGATCACCCAGTCGCCGGGTATCACGCCCGGTGCCGCTGCCGCCACCGAGATGGGCCTGCGCGCCCTCGCCCCGGACGGCGTGGCCATGCAAGTCTTCGCCGATGTGACGATCTTTGGCATCGCGCCCGGCGGGGACGATGAGGCGTGGCTGAGGCGGCGCCTGACCCCGCATCCGCTCAAGACCTGGCTGGACCCCATCCGGATGACGAATGGCGGTTCGGACGGCTTGCGGCGCGCCTATGTCCACTGTGTCGATCCGGTCCTGCCGATGGCCTCCTTCGCTGCCCATCATGCGCGGCTGAGCGGGGACCAGAGCTGGACGACGACCAGCCTTCCCACTGGTCACGACGCCATGATCACTCGCCCCGATCTGGTCGCTGATTTGCTGATCGCCCAGACTGTATAAGGATGACGCCATGAACACCGACCGCCGCACTCTGCTGATCGGTTCCGCCCTGGCCCCGGCCGGTCTCGCGGCGACGGCGGTCGCCCAGACCCCGCCGCCCACCGGCCAGCTGGTGCGATGCGCCCTGTTTGTTTCCGATCTGGATGCCTCGACGGCCTTCTATCGCGACGGGATCGGCCTGCCGGAACTCCTGTTCGAGGGCGCGCTCCAGGGCGCCCCGCTTGAACGACTGCTGGG
>Ga0315906_10011079_pt1 | contig 10537 bp, 8 predicted proteins | sample LakEriMetagenome_4_FD_203526 | JGI IMG/M metagenome (GOLD analysis project Ga0315906, IMG submission 203526) | Freshwater fungal communities from buoy surface, Lake Erie, Ohio, United States - Buoy 2 MA122 | ecosystem: Environmental > Aquatic > Freshwater > Lake > Lake biofilm | place: USA: Lake...
CTGAATATTAAATTTCGCAAAAGAGCACGAAACAATACTTTGAGGAACCCAATATTGCCCTGCAGCCGATTATTATTAAATTCATCTGCATGCATCACAAAACTTTTTCTTAGAACAATTGAACAAATAAGGGCAACTAAGGTAGTAAAGTGGACATATCCCGAGATGTAGATTAAATCTGTTTTGCCACTCCAAATTTTTTTTGCAACGAATAATGCAGAGCGCAATGTGCCATATATTCCCTTACCCTCAAAGACAGTATTCTCATGTCTTTTGGAAGGCCATTTTAAATAGTTATGTCCTCCATCAGGAGACCAGTTTTTTCTTTCTGTGTAAACAACAAATAATTCAATTTCATTTGAGTCGGAAAAAGTATTCCATAAATCTATTTTATATGGAGCGGGCTCCAAGTCAACTGCCAGAATACAATAAGTCTTTTGCTGCTTTATTTTTTTTGATCTTATCAATTCCATATCAATCTTCAGGATGAGATTATTAAAACACATTCACTATATTATTTCTACGCGAGATTATCTATTTCTGGCAAATGTATGAATTCTTTAGTCGATGCTTAATAAAAGCTTATTCGTAGGTTTTGTTATTCCCTAAAATCACTATAATTGTATCGGTGCCTTTAGGTAATTCAATGCCATATCAATCACCGCTTCTTGTGCAGCGCCTAATCCAACCCACAATGGCAACCTCACAAGACGGTCAGAGAGGTTGCAGGTAACTGGCAAATCCCCAATGGCACGCCCTGAAATACGTCCCTCGGGTGCTGAGTGCAGTGGAACATAATGGAAAACACAGTGAGTGTTTTGTTCTTTCATGATGTCAATAAACGCTGTGCGGTCGCCAAGGTCACGCATCAACAGATAATACATATGCGCATTGTGCTGGCAATTACCGGGAATTTTGGGACGGCACAGCCTACCCTCTGATTCCAAATCTGCAAAAGCAGCGTGGTAGAGTTCCCAAATCTCCATTCTGCGCGCGGTGATGTCATCAGCGTCCTGCATCTGCGCCCATAAAAAAGCTGCGATAATTTCGCCTGGCAAATAGGAGGACCCGATATCCACCCATGTGTATTTGTCCACTTGGCCGCGGAAAAACAAGCTTCGGTTAGTGCCTTTTTCTCGGATGATTTCTGCCCGTTCGGCTAGTGACGGGTCGTTAATTAGCAATGCACCGCCTTCACCTGAAATTATGTTCTTTGTCTCGTGAAAGGAATAGCAGCCTATGTTCCCGATTGTACCTAGCATCCGCCCCTTGTATCTCGCCATTACTCCTTGTGCGGCGTCTTCGATCACCAGAAGGCCATATTGGCGTGCAATATCCATTATGGTGTCCATTTCGCAAGCCACACCAGCATAATGGACTGGCACGATGACTTTGGTTTTTGAAGTGATGGCTGCTTCTATCAGTGTCTCATCGATGTTAAGAGTATCAGGACGAATGTCTACGAACACCGGCACTCCACCGCGCAGCACAAATGCATTGGCCGTTGACACGAATGTGTAGGACGGCATAATCACTTCGTCACCTGGCTGTATGTCGGCGAGAATTGCCGCCATCTCCAGCGCCGCCGTGCAAGAATGGGTGAGCAGCACCTTATTGCAGCATGTGTGCTGCTCCAGCCATGCGCTACAACATTTGGTGAAATAGCCATCGCCGGCCAACTGCCCACGTGAGTATGCTTCGGCCACATAGTGTAGCTCTTTGCCTGTCAGATAGGGTTTATTGAATGGAATTTTCATGGAGCTAATTCAAACGATATTTGAAAATGAATGTCTGAAAACGTCTAACACAATTTGGGCTTTTAACCAATGGCGGTATTAATTTATACAAGGAAAAAATAGAATTTATTAAACGGTAAGCTAAATTATTTCGAGCAATAATAGTTGGTTAGTGATACGCATCACTGCCGTATTAGGGAATCCTCTGAAGAAGTTCACTTAAACTGGTAATCGAGTCAGGGCAATAAGGATAAATCCCAGCTTCATCAAGCAGCCAGGTTTTTAGACCCATAGCATTGGCGGGTAGAAAGTCCAAAACATAGCTATCACCAACGTAGAACGAACTCTTGATTGCCACATCATACTTCTTGAAAAAGCTGAGATAGAACCGTGGGTCGGGCTTTTCTACTCCCTCAATCTGTGAAATATGCAGATAATCGACCATACTGGCGAGTCCAAGATGATCATACACCAATTTTTTCAATCGAGTATCAAAGTTGGAGATTATGCCGATGAAGTAACCCCTGCGTCGTAGTTCATCCAAAATATCACGAACACCGAGTTTCAATTGCCAGTGTGCCTTGCGTTCTCCGAACGCGGTATACAAACCATCAGGATCAGCCATGTGGGAAATACCAAGCATAGCAAATAAATTGCGGTTGTATTCCCTATAAAACTCGGCACGCTGCTCCATCGAGCGGATTCGGACTGAACTGTATTGCATTAGCAATTCGACTGCCCTATTGGAGCGGATAATGACATCTGTATCTACTCGAATTCCACTTACGCTCTCGATGTAATCGCCAACAATATTTTGTGGCTTAGGTTGGAGCTCCGCTAGAGTGTCGGCAAAATCGAATAACGCACAGCGAGTTTTAGAGCTCATATCTCTGAACTCCGAACCATGAGGTTATCTATTTGATCCGGCGTAGCATAGACCTCCTCATAATATCTCATTGCCACAAAGACATATGAATTATCGACGCGTGCGAGGTTTTCTCTCAGAAGACGTTCACGAATAAACATTTCCGGCGCATTGAACACCTTAGAGACCATAGCTGTAGTGCCTGAAAGTCGGCCATTGAACTCGAAAGGCACTAGTTCGCTTCCTCTTCGCATAGACTGAATATTCAGGTATTTCATACCAAGCTTCCGAGCAATGTCCTCCAGAGGTTTTTCCAAAATTGGATCAATGATACGTTCAGCAATAAAAGTGGAACCGTACTTCAACTTGCGACGGAAGGTGCAGATTCCTTTGATCTCACCGTCATCACCCAAGTAAAGTCCGGAGGTGTATTCGCCACAGACAGGGTCCAACCATTCTTGTACAACGAAGTCTGCTGTGCCAAATCGTTGTTCAAGTTCAGTAGCGTCATTTACCTGGTACACATTATGATTACCCTTGCCGCTCCGATTTTTTACAATTAATGGATAACCTAAATGTACTGCCAAATCGCGAGCCGATTGGCCATCAGCTATTGCCGACTTGGGATAAGCGAAATTATTGTGACGAAGGAATTCGGCAGTGTTGAACTTGTCGTCGCAGATAGATACTTTAAATAAATCGTCAACAAACACCAAAGCGCCTGTTTCCATTTCAATGCGGGCTTTTTCGCGAGCAATCTTTGGTATTTCACTATCCACTGTCGGGAAGAAAACCTGAATGCCAAATCGGTGGATTAGGCGGATTAGGTAAGTAACATAATCTTCATTGGCGGATGGAGGAGCAACAAAGCTAATAATTCCCATGTGCAGCCAGGAGCTGTGTGGGTTGATACAGGTAGTATAAAGCTGAATGTCAAGCTGGGATGAGACCAACGCTTTCAACACGCCCTGTCCAACATCACCACCAGCACCACTAACCAAAATCTTAATTGTCATATTATGTTTTTTTTATCCCGATCAATATCCGCAACGGCAGCTGAGATGGCATCGTCAATATCAAATTGCGGTATAAAGCCAAGTTTATTTTTTGCCTTTTTTATCGAAACATCCCACGAAATACCTTCTTCAGGATCTATGCGGTCACTGAAAATAACAGTTGAGGTCGATTTACAGCGTTCCACACAACGACGAGCCAACTCGAGATTTGAAATGCATGTGCTTGATGCAATATTGAAAACGCCTGAGACATCCTTCTGCAAACACAATTCACTTGCTCGGGCAATATCCCGAACATCAATATAATTTTGCTTACGTGAGCCAACCCCGCTTATAAGCAAAGGTAAATTATTCAAAGCACGGTACACAAGCATTGAAAGTAGTCGGTCCTTTGGTATTTTTGGACCAACAGGTGCTGTGAGCCTCAGGCTTGTCCCCATCACTCCATGTGCTTCTACCAATCGTACAAGATATTCGCCGAACAGTTTAGATGCATGGTAGGCAGTGAGAGGCTGGGTTGGATGAGCTTCTGTAATAGGCATAAACTTCGGAATCCCAATCACCGGCACACTAGACAGGAAGATGAACTTAGCACATCGCCACTGGGTTGCCAACCAAAGTATATTCTGTAACCCAGTGCAATTAACTCGGGTAACATCACCTGCAAACAGGTTCATATCCAAAGAAGCCGCTGCATGAATAATGGCGTCACATGGTCCCGTTTCCTTGTCTATTCTCGAAATCGCATCAGTTGACGCAATATCTGTTAGGACAACGGACAATCCCTTTCTGGCAACCCAACTATTGGGCTTAGCATGCAAGCCAACCACCTCGTGTCCTTCAGACACTAGGTGGGAAGCTATGGCGTCACCGATAAACCCACTAACCCCGGTCAAAAGAACTCTCATTAATACACAGTCGTTTGGAAAAAAATTGGAAACATCAAAAGTAATATTTTTAGGTCCAACTCATAATACAATAAAACTTGTATAAGGTAGAAACTCACTCTTAATAGGTTGCATCTTCATTGTATCGAGAATCTCTCTCACTGCAATCCCCTCTTCCGGAAACCTAGGATGTGAGTATTCATCAAATACGAGTACAGTTCCCTTTTGTGAATGACGGAGAATATGCTTCATTGATTCGCGTGTTGGGATGCCAAGATCCATGTCAAAGATGCAAAGTGCAACTGTCTCGCTAGGGTTGGTCTCGAACCAAGCAGGTAATGATTCCATCACGTCACCTTGCACAAATTCGTGTCTTGACATATGGCTCATCCCGGAAAACACTTGATGTGCATCAAGACAACGCTCCGCAATTTGCTTTGCATCTGCAGACGCAGCCAAATCATGTTCTTTCCAGCCTTGTCCCACTTCCATGTCTGACAAAGAACTTATTGGGAACCCGGAAAAGGTATCAAATCCAACGATTTTGCGTCGAAAGTTAAAGGGCTCCCTAATAGTAGTGAGGTTGTATAGAAGACTAGTTAAGGCACCCCATTGAACCCCTAATTCAAGTACTGAGCCTGGTACATTTATAATTTTTTTGATAATCTCATCATAAAATAATATTTTAGACAGAGATATACGGTTCAGGCAGGAAACACTCGCAACCCAGTTTTTTTCATTCTGATAGTTACATCGTTCAATAAGCTGTAATCGCAAGCTTTCAAGATTTTGAAGTGCCTCTTTTTCTTCAGAACGCCCGCCCATGTGATGATGACGATTTATCATTACTTTCTTTTTAGTGAGAATTTTATTAACTTTTACTGCTCGGTGATTTTTATACTAAAAATAAATCACGATTTTTTTCTTCTTTGTCCAAAATAAATAAACCAGATTGTTACAAAATACAATTTTAATGGCGGTTTATTAGTGATTCCTGACTTAAGCAATTGCATAATTTAGGAGTTACAACAACAGAAACAATAAATATTAAAACCAGCACAACATATTGTTTATCATTCAAACGTCTAGCACATGAAAAATAAACATTATGAACAACACACTTGTCTATAAAGTAAACTATATTTAACGCCTTTGGTTTTGCAACCATGAAATAAATCTATTAACTTGATATGTCCATGTATGCGTTTTATTGAAATTGGAGATACGAACCTGAATATCTCTGTATTCTTTAATTTGCAGGTTCAAAACATTATGTATTGCCGAACTTAGACTTTCAACAGAATCATCACCTATCGGAATAACAACGTCTGCGTATTCGGGACTAACTCCATCAGTAAATGTGGATATAACCGGTTTCCCGTATGCGAGGTAATGAAGTACCTTTGAGGGATAATTAAGCTTGTTCGGAGCAAAAGAATTAGGGCGGGGATTCGCAAATGCAAATGCAGCACCAGCTATTTTGCTTAACTCCGCCTCATCAACAAAGCCCTCAATTTTGATTCTTTTATCAATTTCAGCTAAACGCGTCAACTCAGGATTTTTCCCTCTGCCACAAATCCATAGCTCAATATTTTGATCGCTGAGTTTGTTAAATGCGCGTGCTAATTGTGACACGCCCCCGTGCTCTGTAAGGGCACCCATATATAGCAATTTTTTTTTTTGCTTGGAGAAATCGCTTGCTAAAAAAAAATCATATTCAAATTTAACTTCAGGAATTCCGCCATCAATATGTATTGATGGCGTGAGTGCAGATTCTGACTGATAATAAGACCAAGGTAGATATACATAACCATCAGCTCCAGGCGGAGCGGCACCGTCAGCGACAATACATATCCAAGGCACGCCGAAATGTTTTCGAATATATTTCGCCATTCGAATGGAAGGAGTCAATTCAGTGGACTTCTCTAAGCATGAAAATACAATTTGGTAATCTGGCTTCTTTTCGCGTGTGCGCAAATAGATTTTCACAGATTTTTGCAAGCTAAGATATTGAAAGGTACTCCGCAAATAAGGAAAATTAATATACCCAACTACTTTTCCAGTTAAGCCACCCGACAACGAGGCTTGCTTACAACTTATCATTAGCCTGCCAAATGGCCAAACGCGTTCAACGGGAAAACCTATTACATCGACGCTATGCCCTAACTTATACAATGCCTCTACAAAACCTCTTTGCCAAAAGTTTGAAGCAGGGCTAATGCTTAAAAAGGAATTTACGGTATCTTCGTTGAAAATTCCTTCTAGCCATAAAAAACTTTCTGGCCTTCCAATAATATTTTCGCTTTTTTTCATATGTCCTCTTTTAGACCTTTGTTTCAAAAGTAAGTAACCCAAGGCTTTATTGCGCCCTGTTTTTGATTAGTATCACGATAAACGTAAATTACTTGGTCGTGAAGGTTTGTTTCTCGCTGAATGATGTACCGTAACATTCCGGCTTCAATATTCTGGCGGATTTTGATAATGTTAACTTTGAAAACGTAAACAGTCTTCACCTTGACTGATGAAAAGCAAATCTGTTTTTGCTCATCAGAGGAAAATAAAATACTTTAAATATGGCAGGCAATTATACTCCAACTTGTGTGTTGCCTCCAGCCATCGTTTACTTTGGTAATCTAATACGATTTGCGCAAGAAAGAGGGATAAGAACCAATGACAAGAGAATAATCTTATTAGGGCTCAATATCCCACCATTTTGCGAAAAAATTCCTAAAATACATGCTAAAGCCAAAAGTGACAATCTAACAGACCTGGCTAGAATGTAGGAACGGTATAAAAGAAATGCGAGCCAACATATACCTCCAATTCCTGAAATTCCAATAATGTATAAAATCCCATTCTGAAAACCATGCATGGGTATTTTAGAAGCATCGCTAATCCCTACTAAATATTCTTGGAAACCAAAATCAAATATACTGGAAAATCTTTGCTCAAAACTGTTACTTTCTGAAACATTAGTTAGCCGGTAAAAATAGAAATCAAAAGCCGACCAAACGACTCCACCAAGCAAAACAAATAATATCGAAATAACTAATAGCTTTGTATGTGTCAGTTTTAGATTAAAATGACCATGTTTTGCAGATAGAAAAAAAGTAGCGCAAACCACTAACGCGTAAAAAAATGAACTGAATGATCGGATGTATACCATTGAAGCTAACCCGACAAAAATCACAAGGCTTTGTAAATTATCGGTAAAAGAAAGTAGCTGGCCTTCTTTGTTAGCGCCGTGAATTTGTTCCTGCCTTCGCAGATTGATAGTTTGTAATAGCCTATTGCTTATAAGTTTTGAGGTAATGCAGGCAAAAATAACCACTGACAAAAAACTCTGTTCTCCATAAAATAAATCAAGATTTGCATTAAGCCCGTTTCCTTCCAGATAGGCGAAGTCTTCTAAAAGCCGTTCCATTGTAGTATTGTTGGTGATCAAGGTCGTGTTTTGTAAGACCAAAGTCTCCCTGGTAAGAAAAGGTATTATGGACAAATCTGTTATGAATATCAGGCTCGCGATGATGACCAAGGTCACAGTCGATACAAAACTAAAGAAATGTAACATGTTTTCAGGTGATTTAAACACAATATTTGGAATACTGATAATTATAATCGCATAGCCTACTACTCCGATGATTGTAATAAATATATTTTCACTATTCTCACTGACTGCCAAAGGAACATTAAAAGCCGTAATTGACAAAAATGTAATGAATACAGAAATAAAGAAGAGTATGGAGGCCAAATTAACAATTGAGGGCCGATTCTTAATAATAACGAATAGGAGTATCGCAAGAGCAAGGGTCTGAAAGGATTGGTAGTAAGTGATGCCGACTTGCAATAACAAGATGCAAAAAATAAATAGCAGCCTTATGATAAGTGTAGTACCAAGTTGGGGATATTTAACTTGAGGTCGTAGCTTCATTTTATCCCACAATATTCCTTACAATGAGTCGCGACAACTAATGAAATTATTATCAAACTTATGCAATTTGAAGTTGTTGGCTTTCGCATACTTGTCATCGTAAAAGTATTTCGGTAACTTAATTATTCTCGTTTGAGATTTTTTATGAACTGACTTCCAGAAAGCTCAACACCCCAATTCTACAAATGGCTTCCGTTGTAGTATTGAAAAGAAGCACTTGTAGATTTTTATTAAAAGCTTTTAAAGGAAGTAATAAACATAATTTTCTTAAGTCGCATCCAAACAAGATTTATATTCATACTTTAATTATTCAAAATCTCCAGCTAACACCCATTTCTTTTAAGATATTTTCAAAAACCTATTTAGATTGAAATCTCAACGTTGAATAAAGAAGTTTTTTCAATGAATAGGCTTTAAAAACTCAAATAAATTCAGTAATAAAGTAGGTCAAAATCGCCCGTTTACTATTTTAAATTAAATCTCCAATAGGTTTGTTGAAACTTTCGTTTACTACAATCTTGCACACAGTTAATACATTTTAATTTTCAAATGGGCAATATGATTATCTGACCAAATATAGCAAATGTTAGGTTCAAAGACGCTCTTTCCATTATCAAATGCGTTAATTTCAAGAAAGATATTCATTTATATCACAATTATCACGTTTGCATATTTTGAATTAATTGATAATGGACGCACTTGATGTTTTAATCGGCACAACGGAATTCACCGTCTAAGAAAAATGTTGTCGGTGGCTCATAATTGCATAATTCATTTGTTCCACGACAAGATTTTGTAAATAAAACGATTTGGAAAGAAAATTACTTAGAGGCCCAGCATGAAAACAACCTATGAGAGCATCAAAGATATAGTTATCATCTCAATTAAGCAAGATTGGTCTAGAGTCATAAAAGTAGTGCCCCAAAAATGAATTGTAAATGCCTGAAATTTTTGTGTGATGCTTCATTATGAATAATTAAAACTTTAGTAATATATCGATTTCTATTTCTTCTTTTAGATATACCGATTACAAAATAACAAACCCACACCGAAGAACTTAATGCAAATATTATTCTTGGGTTGAACCTTTTTTTATATCTAAATGGGTACTGAATATATTTCCAACTTAAATATCCAAAATCCAAAGTGATGAACATTAGATAGTCGGTTAAAAGCTTATTAGATTCAAATAAACCTCTGTCTTACACAAAAAAAAAGAAGTTTAAGTTATAAATAAACTAATTAACTAGGTAGTGGCATTTCAATATTAACCTTTTCGGTGAGAAGCTAAGCAACAAACTTTTGCTATAACGCGAAAAGAACCAATATCAGCTCAAAAACCAATAGGAGAAAGTGGGTAAATACTTGAGGGCAGCGTTATTCAGCCGAAATCAAAGATATATTAAGTAACCAGCAAAACCTGAGTTGTATCATCAAACTGACGATCATATTTTCCACCTACAACTTTCAAATTAGTTAGAAAAATGAAACCGTCAAATGACCTTATTAAATACTCCTAAATTCTTATTGACTGGCAAGTAGCTTGTTGCACTCAATTGTTATATGCACTCCACCGCGCTATTCCAAAACTCTAATCCGCTACAATAAAAATCTTCGCTATTTTTCAACTCTCCGTCATGCGTAACATAAACAAGAGTCTAATTAGTAATACTAAAAAATAATGATTCTCATTTTTGAGCTCCAAGTGTATAGTAACAGATTAAATTCCGACGCTTTCCCAGAGTATACACCCGAACTCTAATAGTAGACAGTTTATTAAAATATCGTAGACAGCGTTTACCGGAATATTATCTCGTAAAAATTTGTTAGCGTGAAACGGATATATTATTTTTCTAATATTAATAGCATTGTTAAAAAATATCAATCAAAGATAAAAATTATGTAGCCCCGCACAAATCGATCATTAAAAATTACTGACAATTAGGCTATCACCCCTAATCTATTTATTTTTTATGAAACTTTTTGTTTTGTATTAAATTTGGTTTGATATATATTTTTGAGCTTCAGCATGGAAATATAAACATTTAATAATGAATGTGAGATATACATATTTTGTATTTGTAGTGGTTTCAACGATTGCG
>Ga0315906_10011080_pt1 | contig 10535 bp, 5 predicted proteins | sample LakEriMetagenome_4_FD_203526 | JGI IMG/M metagenome (GOLD analysis project Ga0315906, IMG submission 203526) | Freshwater fungal communities from buoy surface, Lake Erie, Ohio, United States - Buoy 2 MA122 | ecosystem: Environmental > Aquatic > Freshwater > Lake > Lake biofilm | place: USA: Lake...
ATCCATTGAAATTTTCCCAGACAAAATAGTTGCGGACAAAGAAATCATGTCCTTGTAATTCAACCTTACTGGTGTTCATGGTAAAGTTTCGTGTAGAGTAACGGCTACTTCCACTGTAGTTGGAGTTTCCTCTACCAACATTTTGTTGCACTATCAGTTCAGTACGAGGAGCAAGTTTAAAATGCATAGCAGCATTTAATTTTAAGCTGTACACATTCATGTCTGATAAATATTTTTCCTCGTAGCCAGTTCTCGAAACGAGTCCTATGCCAGGAATGGTAATAGCAACTTCATCGCCATACGTGTTGAGTTCATCTTTTCCAGGATTGTTTGGTCCGCGAAAATCAGGTGGGGTTAATGCGCTTACATCTGTTCTGTCGTTGGCATACCAGTCAAATCCTTTTAAATAACCGGCATTGAGTTTGAAGGCAATTTTTTCAGTCAATTTTTTTGCATATCGTAACGAGTAATCTGTATATCCTCTTATGCCAGTTTCGGTTTCGTTGACATGGTTGATACCATTTTTAAGCTGTATGGTTAGTCCCTCATGTTTAAATGGATTTTTGGAGTGCATGTATAAAATGCCGTTAAACGCGACTGGTCCGTATAGCGCTGAAGAAGCACCAGGTATAAGTTCTGCACTTTCAAGATCTAGATCAGTAATTGAAAACTCATTTCCAAATACCCAGCCCAATCCAGGTGATTGTTGGTCAACACCATCCACCAATTGGAGAAATCTTGTATTTTGGCTTCCTCCAAATCCACGGGTATTGACTTGTTTATAGTTTAACCCATTGGTGATCAGATCCATTCCTTTGAGCATCCTCAATCCCTCATAGGCATCAATCGAGGGAGTTTCTAAAACATTTCTATTGTTATAATGCTCTATACTAACGGGGGACCTCAAGATAGATTCTTTGGTTCTTGATGCAGTAAAAACCAAGGGTTTAAGTTCTGAGTAATGTGGTTCCAGATAAATAGTTATATCACTTGCATTTTTTGATATTCTTAGTTCACGATCATCAAAACCAATGCAGGTTAAGAAAAGTATAATTGAATCTGTATTATAATTATGCTTTAAAATAAAGTTTCCAGTCGCGCTTGATATTTCACCAGCTGTTTTTCCTTTGATACGAACACTCGCACCACCCAGAGGTTCCTTGTTGGATGAATTGATGATTTTGCCAGTGATGGAAAATGATTCTTGTGACTGACTTGTTGCACAAACCAGTATAAATGCCAATAAAAAAACAATGCGATTCATAATTGAATTGATTTAAAAAGCCCCAGTTTAGGGGCTTTTAAGATTTCCGCAAAAGTAAAGATTCGTATTGAATCAACTCTACATTAGATGATTAATTATCATTACAGCTTGTTCTTTTTTAAATCCTCAATTATTCAAAAATTTCTTTATTCTAAATATGATATAGGAGATGTAGGGGAATCAAGTTATATATTAAAGAATTTAATTGACCACGTCAATTATTCTAAATGATTAATCTCATATAATTTAAAAGGTTATTGGTGGAATTTCATAATCCATATTTTAGAGTAAATTAATCATGAAGCCAACATTACTAGATATCAGGAGAATAAATGCGTTAACCGATGCCACTTTTGGTGTTGCCATGACGATTTTGATCTTGAGTGTGGAAATGCCTGAAGGATTGACAACGAAAAACATGCTGATCATGTTTAAAGAGCATGTACTACCTTCTTTGTTGATTTATGGATTGGGTTTTATAATTCTTGGATCTTTCTGGAATGAATCTCATTCGCACAATCACCTGGTTTTTAAATCGGACGTATTAAGCAGTTGGTTGTACATTTTGTTTCTGATGATTATATGTATCATCCCATTTTCATCACATTTTGTATTGCACTATCCCAATCAAAAACTAAGTGTACTTTTTTATTTATTTAATTTATTGATTGCAAAAGTCATCAATATTATACTTGTATATTATACCTGGAGAAAGAATTATTTGAAACCAGGTATCTCAAAAGAACATTGTAGAAATGTGCTGATTCGAAACACAATTCCTGCAGTATTTTATGTTTTGTTTATTCCTCTTGCGAATTATTTCACCAACTGGATTTTATTTCTCTTTCCGCTACCACTTTTTTTACAAATTTTTGTTGGAGTACTTGATACAAAGGAGAATAAAAATGAAGATTTTGTTCTTTGATTTTTATTGTTTACTCTCCTGCATGTGTAGCAATTGTACGGGACCAATTAGTCCTGCTGATTCAAGTGGCGAATCTGCTTTAAAAAGTGGCATGGTGATGAAACCAATCTTTTTAGCGCCTGGCTGCATATCACCTACTAATCGGTTTACCCAGGAATTAATCACTTTAATTTCTAAAGTATTCTTTCCAACTTTTAGATAAGAAGAAATATCGATTTGATAAGGTAGCTTCCAAACGATGCCCGCATTTTTCCCATTGACAAAAACTTCAGCCAAATTCTTGACATCACCCAAGTCGAGCACAATTTTTTCTTTGTTGTTCAAGCTGTTGATCTCAAAGCTATTTACATAAGTGGCAGTCCCGGAGAAATATTTGATAGTACTGTCTGTTGAATTGGAAAATGATATAAGCTGTTCAAAATTCACCGGTGTTTCAGGAGCACCTCTGTCTTTTTGGAAATGTACATGCCATGGTCCGTTGATGGTAGTAGAAGCAACAGCTTTCCAAGTTGGTACTTGGAGACTTTGTTCTGTTGCTGTTCCTTCAAATACAATAAAGTAAGCATCCCAGGGACTAAAATTTAAGTTCAGTTCCGTCCTTCCATTCTTCATGGTATATCCTACTGCGCTTACTTCACCAGTGATTGGGTTGAGCATCATTGGCTTTTTGCCATTCACTCTGAATGAAATTGTTGCATTGTTGTTTTCAGCAGAACGGTTGTTTAGCCAATAAATTTCTTTGTTGGAACTTGTTCTGTGTACATACAAAATTTCAGCTTTTTGGTTGTTGATGATAAGATCTTCAACAGTGCCCAGGCTCTTTAGTGCAGTCTTATATTCGGCACCAAACTTAACCGAAGGTTGCGCCAGCAAGGTTTTGAGAGCAGCTTGGTATTGGGTTAGGTTATCGCTCAAACTTGGAGAATGAAGTGGTTGTTGTCCGGTTATGGTAATACCTGCTTTAGCAAATTCAACCAATTTATTGAGCACCCTGAGTGTCATCATCCTTGCGGATGTATCTAACACCAACATGGAATATTTCATACCGGTTGTTGTTATAAGTTTTTTGTTGACAGGCTTTACGGCATCAACCAACACATTTGCGTTAGCAAAATCATATTCATATCCGAAGGGCACATTTGGAAGTGATTTATCGAATTGCGATGTAATGTTGGTGTTTTCGCCATAGTAGTAAAGTACATCTGCAACAAATTTTCCTTCTTGTAAGAGATAGCAACTGCGAGCAAGATAGTTGGTCCATGCTTTTGCTTGTTCTGCCCAGGTTTCCTGACGGGTAAACCATTGTCCGAATGGTCCTAATGAAAATCCTGGGAACAAACTATCCAGTGGTTGGTGAACGGAAGTATGCACCACAAAACGGTTTAAGCCAGAAGCCATTTCCACATCGGCTGTGCGTTTTAAAACAGCAGGGTGTGGACTAAATGAATTCCCTATGGTTGTCATGGATTCACCGGCAACAATATTTTGTCCGTAGATGTGAGCAACAGATGCCGATTCACGGATGTCTGCACGCGAACGAATTTCTTCATCAGGTCCTTCAGCCAATGCACCCGGTTGCCACATGGCAGACATAGGAATGTCTGATTTTCTTTTTACATCCATTCCATCGGCCAAATAGATGCGCATGTTTTCATGCGATTCGGTGTAGCGTTTCATACCACGCTTGTGCAGTTCATCGCCTATTATTTCATAATGACTTTCTGCTATCAGTTCTCCAATGGTTTTGCGGAAGTCCCACAAAAACTTTTCACTTTCGAACCTGCTCTTCACTACGCGCCCTGTCAACACAGGGATCCAAGTGTATATATCGTATCCTTTTCTTTTTTTGAATTCAGTTGGAAGTGAAGCTGTCCATGTCATATGTCCTGCTTCATAACTATCCAGCATCATATGAGTTAGCCCTTCTGTGCCCATTGCACCGGCAGTCGCATCTTTATACATATCCAGATAGGTATTGATGTAACGCTTGACTGCTTCTTTATCCAACTTATCGACTTCCAAACCAGTGGCTTCAGGAGAAGCAGGATGATTCTCTCTTCCAGTTAGTGAATAACCCAACCTGATGATCGTCCATTTTCCTGGAGGCACATCCCATTGCAGATTTCCTTCAGCATCCATTTTGTTGGTTAGATCGATAATATCTCTTTGTGCAATTGCATCAGAATTACCAGCAGCCATTGTTGGAAGTTCTCTCCATGGATCAAATCCAGCTTTGTCTTCAAATTGATCAATGCGATCTGTGTTGTATAAAACAAATTCCGCAACATCCGCATTTTGTGGTTTGCTTGCACCCATACCAAACATTGCCAACATCGGATCCACTTCTTGTTTGAAAGGCTTGAAAGTAAGTCTCCAGTATTTGGCTGTTGTAGGTTCAAATGCAACAGTGTTGTGTGGAACAACACTACCGCTTACTTGAGCAATCGTTTTAAAATTGATACCGTCGTTGCTGACTTGTAAAGATCTGTTTTTGGGTCCTCCATAAAAATCTTCTTGTGGAAGATGTTGTGCACCTGATACCGTAAATGCTTTGAACGTTATGGGGTCATTGAAACTGTATTGGATCCATAAATCTTCTTCATAACTTTTGAATGGAATTTGCGAAGACTTAGTAATGCTTCCATCAGTTAATTCAGAGAGATTAAATTTGCCACCACTGGAACTTACCATCGGATTAAATTCCTGAATTGTTTTTTCATATACCGGTTGTTTGAAAGCGATGACAGCTGCGTCTGCATAGAAGTCGGGTATCTTTTTTGAAGAGGCGCCGAATCCTCCAGCGTTTAGTTTTGCATCTTGAATTTTACCAGTCGAACCAGGAGCTGCTGAAAGTTTACCATTGAATGTTGTTCCGCCCATTACGGTGGTAGTCGACCATACATATTTTTTCATCCCATCTTTTGATTCCACCCATGGTCCGCCAGTAACACTCCATCCTGGAGAACCAGCTATTGCCAATTCCAATTTTTTCTGTTTTGCCAGTTCAGTAGTGAATTTGAAAGCATCCTTCCATTCAGGAGTCATATAAGCAAGCTTTTGCTTTACAACAACTGGTGTAAATAGATTGGCGTCGAAATTCATCAATCCGCCTATGCCTGAACGATCCATCCATTCCATGTCCTTTTGAATTCCTTCTTTGGTGATATTGCCATTCATCCAATGCCACCATACACGTGGTTTTGCGGCTGCGGGTGGGGTATTGAAATTTTTATAAAATTCTTCTTGCGCTTGACTAACTATAGAGAGAAGGGAAAACGCAATAAGAAAAATTTGTTTCATGTTGGTTGAATTAGTTAAATCAATTTAAGCATTTCTCTCTTGTTAGATGCTAATAATTGTTTGGGCATTTGCTTACATTACACAAATTAAAAAAGGGATCTCACCTGAGATCCCTTTGTGCACACCACCTGGTGTACCGACCCATTTGGGTCTTATTTAGGAAGAACGACTGAGTCAATTACGTGTACTACACCATTACCTGCTTTCAAATCAGCAGCAACAACTGTAGATGTGTTTCCGTTTTCGTCTGTCAATATCACTTTACCATCTTTTAGAGATGCAGTAAGTGTACCACCACTAACGGTTTTTACTTGTGCTGAACCTTTACCAGCTTCAATTGCTTTAACAACTGCAGCAGCATCAAGATTACCAGCAACAACGTGGTAAGTAAGAATTTTTACCAAAGTAGCTTTAGCCTCTGGCTTCACCAATGCTTCAACTGTTCCAGCAGGAAGTTTACCAAACGCATCGTTTGTTGGAGCAAATACTGTGAATGGTCCAGCACCTTGTAGTACTTCAACCAAACCACCTGCTTTTACTGCAGCAACCAAGGTAGTGTGTGCAGGAGATCCAACAGCTATATCAACAACGGTCTTTTGAGCAAATCCGAAAGAGAAGGCAAATAAAGCAATCGAAGAAAGAAATAAAGATTTGAGTTTCATGTTTGTTTTTTTACATAAACCGCTATCTCTCTTTAAAGTTCAATTTCACCATGTTAATTTTTAATAAATCATGCAGAATACAGTTATTGTTTAGTTTGAAACAAAGAATTGTTTATAATAGGTAAACAAAACAAATGAGGTCACTATTCGCGACCTCATGTATGGGGTAATTCAATTATTCAAGCATTCAGGTCGATTAATTTCTGAGAAAATGACGCAACCAAATTGGTGTTTTCCCCGACAAGGATTGGAAAGCGATCTGCATATTGTAGATCGAATAAAAAATCCAATTCATGCAACTAACCAAATACCTCAGTAAGGCAGGATATGACCTGGTTGATGGTCCAGTCCGCAATCACAAGCCTTTACAATTATGGCTGAAACAAGGCTTCAATCGTCCCGAGCTCTATTATGATAGTATTGATCATGCTTTTGTCAGCGATGTTCAGTTGGAAATAAAAGAGGAGGCTGCCCTAAGTGTAGACGGGAGTAAAAAACAAACGCACGCATTTAATATTGGGATAACCATATTGGATGAGGTATTAAAATCTATTGGACTTGCTTCTTTAGAAATGTCTGCTAAAATAAAACAAGGCAGAAAAGTAAGTATCAGTTATAAGAATGCAGTAACTAAGTCTGTAACCTTAGGAGCAGTTACAGAATATTTTACCAAAGCAGATTTTCTACACGTGAATCCAATTTTATTGAATAATGCTAACCAGAACAATTTACTTTTGGTTACAGGTGTTGTGTTTGCACAACAATTAGTGATAGATATCGATACTTCGTTGACAGTCGATAATAAATGGATGGCCTCTATTAAAAAAGAATTAAAAGGGAAAATCGACATCAGCACGGACAAGCAAGAGAAATTAAAAATGGTTACTAGTGCAAAAGATTATTTTCCTGTCGCAGTAAAAGCAAGTCGATTGGATTTTGACAAAGGACAGTTTAAAGGCTTATTGCAAGTGACCGACAACAGGAATTTCTTTTAACATCATTTCTTAATTCCAGGGTTTAATTGAAATTTCTCTGCAGCATTGTTTAGAATTTTTTCCTTTGAATATAATGCAGGGAAGTAGCGATCGTTGGCCCACTCTTCAAAGAGGTTGCGGTAAAAGGGACTATCAGGATTACCTGATTGTCCGGGTGTGTTGGTCATAACAGCTTTGTCCCAATCAGCAAGATCAACTACAATCCTGAAACTTGCTCCTGCTGTCTGATTGTCTGCTGTTCCATTTGCACCTGGTGTTAAACCATATCCACTGCGCGGGAGTGGACCAAAATTAATTTTAGATTTCATGGTTTCATCTACCCAATCTGACAAAGGATGTTTGATGCTGATGTGTTTATATTTTGCTTGGCCATATTGCCATTTCTGCATATCCTCACCCAACTTAGTTTTCAACTGTTTAATGGCTTTTTCAAAACATTGCTTTAAAAATGTATCTCTTTTTGAAATTGCGTTTTCTCCAAATACCGCTTCTGGCATTTTCATCCATTTTATAACAGTAGATGTTTGCAAAGTGATATAGGCGTTGATTTCTTTTGGAACGAATTGATTTTTTGCATCAGCAGTTATTGTTCTTTCCCACATTACATAAATAGCAGCAGGAATACTTTCTTTATGCAATACATAATTCCATCCCTTCAACATCTCTTTTGCTTTTTCAGTTTCTGGATTGGAAAACTGCAATGATAAAAGCAGGGGGACTAATTCACGAGCGGGTAAAGATGTGTAATCAGTTTGCAATGCCATGGAAGAAGCTACAGTAGATTTTTGAGCTGATGCAAGCACTTCATTTACACGGTCTCCGCGATAATCATCTGCCCATGTATAAGCCAATGTAGATGCATGTTTGTAATCAGATGGTGTTACATGTTGGTTGGCTGTCGCGAAAAATCCTTTAGCAGGGTTGAATAGATGCGGCCTTTCTTTGATGGGAAGAAATTCCTTCCACTCGTATTGTCCGTTGCCTGGAACGGGCACCATTCCTGAATGCGTTGTTCTGATTGGCGTAATGCCGACAGCCTGCCAACCGATGTTTCCTTTTTTATCTGCCCAGATCATGTTTTCACCTGGGATGTGACTGTAAGAACATGCATCTCGAAACTCTTCCCAATTTTTTGCTTGGTCGATACGAAGGGATGCCATGTAAGGTGCTCCACCTGGTTCCAGCCATGCGCAGCGAATGGCGTATGCTTTATTATTCTTTGTATCAATCTTTGTAACTGGACCATGGTGCGTGAAATACAAAGTGACAGTCGTATCTTTTTTGTTTTTTCTTTTAAATGTTTCTGTTGCGCTACTCATGTTTTTCCATGCACCATTGAATTTGTATTGCGATGGATTAGTAGGGTTGATATCATACACATAAAGATCTTCTGCATCGGTTTCAAAAATGGTGAGTCCCCATGCCCCATATTGGTTATGTCCGATAGAAACACCAGGTATCACTGGTTCTCCGCCGCCAATCACATCCCATCCTGGAGCAACTAGGTGTACAATGTATCTCAATGAAGGCGTAGAAATTTTTCTGTGCGGATCATTGGCCATAATAGGCAAGCCACTTGCAGTTCTACTTCCACTGATGATCCAGTTGTTGCTACCTTCCGGCATTTGTTCTGTTTCAAAATCTTTTTGATTGAAGGTCAGTTCTTTGTTGACGGCTTCATAAGGTGCAAGAATATCATCAAACAACAGATCAGTATAAATGCTTGGATCAATTTTTAAATCCGGTTGTTGGGGATGAAACCACACCAGGTCTCTCACTTTTTCTTCACCCACTTTTGTAATGGCTCTTGCCATGTTCAGTTCTTGTGTAACATTGGAACGGATACCTTGGTGTCTTGAAACAACAATCGCGGGAGTCCAGTAGCCTGGTTTTGTATTGAGCAATTGAAATTCGAACGGAAGCAGTTTGGGATTATTGTTTGCTTCTATGATGTAAGCATTTACACCATCTACATATGCGTTAATAATTGCTTTTCCTCTTGGGTGGTAGTGGGACAATTCTTTTTCCATGTCGCCACGGTATGAAAATAACCTTGCACCGATGTCTCGTTTCAAAGCAGATTCACCCATGAGTTCAGCCATGGTACCTGTTGCTTGTCGCCTCCAGATTTCAAATTGAAACAACCGGTCTTTAGCTGCCAGATATCCTTGCGCAAAAAATAAATCATGTTCGTTCTTGGCGTAGATATGGTTTACGCCCCATTTGTCGCGGACCACTTCAACAGTAGTGTCTAGTCCATTAATTTGTAAAGAGGATTGGGCAGCTACTAATTGAGTAAACCACAAGGAGGCCAGCAGGTAGATTATTTTCATAAAAAAACTTCTTGTCTTTTGAAGTTACAAGAAGTTTTAATTCAACTGATTGATCAATCTTTTATTAAATCAACTTTTTGAAGTTATCAACGCTTCTCTTTAGTGCTATTTCTGGATTTTTTACGATGTCTTGTTCAATAATGAAATGCTCCATGCCATTGGCTTTTGCAGCAGTAAGAATATTTTTTAAATCAAGTACGCCATCGCCGACAGTCGTCATTTGATCAAACAGTGCCATCCACTGTTGTGCATTTCCACCATCACCAGAAAATCTGGCTTGAGATTTCATGTCTTTCACATGCATCATTACATAGCGACCTTTATTTTCTGTGAAGAGCTTGATCGGATCTGCGCCACCCGCGACTGTCCAGAACAAATCCATTTGCAAATAGACCAGTCCAGGATCTGTTTGCTTGAGTAACAATTGAAAAGGAATTTGTCCCTCCATTTCACTAAACCCATATCCATGGTTATGGTAGGCAAATCGAATGCCATATTTTTTAGCAGCTTCACCAATTTTATTGAAATTACTTGCAATCTTTTTGTAATCATCCAGATTTTTTCTTTCTTCATCTGGAATGGCTGGCAGAGTTACATAGGTCGCTCCTATGGTTTGAGCAGCTTCTGCAAGTGGTCCCATATGGTCTCTTAGTGTATCAAGATCAGTATGCATGGAAGGACTAGTTAGTCCGTACTCTTTTAAAATCTTTGTTGTTTGTTTTGCGTCGTTGCCAAAAAATCCACTTCCGCTGAAGCCTACCATTTTTGCAATATTCGCCCAGCTTTGTTTTTGTTTTTCTGCGCTGAAGGAATAAGGGCCATAAAATTCTATTTTCTTGTATCCCATATTGGATAGCATTTCCATGCCTTTTCTGAAATCTTTTTCAAGTACAGTTGGTAATGAAAATAGTCCGATGCCTGGGGCATCTACATTGTTGAAGTTGAATTCAAATGAAGATGGTATCATTAAACTGCCAAGTCCTAAGGCAGCTGTATTGCGGAGAAATAATCTTCTTTTGTTCATAATAATATAATTGTATTCACTAACTAAGTTAT
>Ga0315906_10011081_pt1 | contig 10535 bp, 10 predicted proteins | sample LakEriMetagenome_4_FD_203526 | JGI IMG/M metagenome (GOLD analysis project Ga0315906, IMG submission 203526) | Freshwater fungal communities from buoy surface, Lake Erie, Ohio, United States - Buoy 2 MA122 | ecosystem: Environmental > Aquatic > Freshwater > Lake > Lake biofilm | place: USA...
CCCGCGGCCGCATCCCCCGACCCCGCCCGCGTCGCTGGAGGGCCCGCTGCCCGTGGTCACCGTCCAGATACCCGTCTTCAACGAGGCCGCCGTGGTGGAGCGGGCGGTCGACGCCGCCTGCGCCCTGAAGTGGCCGGCCGGCCGGTTGGAGGTCCAGGTCCTCGACGACAGCACCGACGAGACGACCCGCCTCGCCGAGGCGGCCTGCGCGCGGGCGCGACTGCGCGGCGCGGACGCGCAGGTGCTGCACCGGGCCTCCCGGGACGGCTACAAGGCGGGCGCGCTGGCGGCGGCGCTGCCCCGCGCGCGCGGCAGCCTCATCGCCATCTTCGACGCGGACTTCCTGCCACCGCCCGACTTTCTCCAACGGGCCGTTCCTCCCCTGCTCGCCGATCCGGGGTTGGGCCTCGTGCAGGCGCGCTGGGGGCACCTCAACCGCAGCGCGAGCTGGCTCACGCGGGCGCAAGGCGCGCTCCTCGATGGCCACTTCTGCGTGGAGCACGCCGCGCGGGCTGCGTCCGGGGCCTTCTTCAACTTCAACGGCACGGCGGGGGTGTGGCGCCGGGCGGCCATCGAGGGCGGCGGCGGCTGGTCGGCGCGCAGCATCACCGAAGACCTGGACCTCAGCTACCGCTCCCAGCTCGCCGGCTGGCGTTTCCACTACGACGACGCGCTGGTCGTCCCCGCCGAGCTACCCGCCGACGCCCGCGGGTTTCGCGTGCAGCAAGCCCGCTGGGCGGCGGGCACCCTGCAAGCCGCGCGGTGGCTGGTGCCGGCGGTGCTGCGCGCCCGGCTGCCCGTCGCCGTGAAGGCCGAGGCGCTCGCCCACCTCGGCGCCAACCTGGCTTGGCCGGGCGCGGCGGCGCTCGCCATCCTGTTGCCGCTCGCGGCGCCCGCCCGCGCGGCGCTGCCGGCCGGCAGTTGGCCGTGGGAGTTGGGGGTCATGGCGCTCTCCGTCGGCGCGACCGCCCTCTACCTCGGGGTGGCCGCGCACCGGGCAGGCCGGGGCGCCGCCCGCGGGCTCGCGGAGCTTCCGGTGGTGCTCGTGGTGGGGGCGGGGCTGTGCCTCTCGCAGTCCGTCGCCGTCGCGCGCGGGCTGTTCACCGGCGACCGCACCTTCCACCGGACGCCCAAGGCCGGCACCGCGGGCTCCGCGGCCGAGCGGCCGGGCCGCGGGCCGTTGCCGCTGGCCGAGGCCCTGCTCGCCGTCTGGAACCTCGCCGGTGTCGTGGTCTCCCTGCGCGCCGGGGTGCCGGGTGCCGCGCCGGCGATGGCGCTCTTCGCGGCGGGGCTCGGCCTGTTCTCCGCCGCGTCGGTGCTTCCGGGCCGGCGCCCTGCCCCGCTCCGGCGCAGCGCCGCACCGGCTCAGCCCGGCAGCGCCCCCGCGACCAGCCGCCCCTGAACCAGCACCGCGGCGGGCGGCGGCGCGTCGAAGCGGAACAGGACATGCTCCACGGCCGAGCCCGGGTCCCCCTCCGGAGGCAGGGGCCAGGCCACGAGGTCCGCCGCGTAGCCCGCGTCCACGCAGCCCACCTCACCGTCGAGACCCAGCGCCAGCGCGCCGCCCCGCGTGGCGTGCCAGAGGAGCGCAGCGGGCCCCTGGGGAGCGCCGACGACGAGGCTGGCGTCGTAGCCGAGGGCGGCGCAGCGGGGCACCGAGAAGCTGCGACCCGCGCCAACGTCCGTGCCGATGCCGACGCGCACACCCCGCGACTGGGCGGCGGAGAGGTCCATGCAGCCCGAGCCGAGGAAGAAGTTGCTGTCCGGACAATGGGCGACCCGCGCCCCCACCGCGGCCACGCGGTCCCAATCGGCGCCGGAGAAATGAATGGCGTGGGCCAAGAGGGTACGCGCGCCGAGCAGCCCATGATCCGCGTAGACCGAGAGATAATCCGCCGACCCAGGGAAGACCGCGGCGGTGGCGGCGATCTCGGCGCGGTTCTCGGAGATGTGCGTCTGGACGAGGAGGCCGTGGTCATCGGCGAACCGCCCGGCCGCGCGCAGCAGCGCGGGCGTGCAGGACAGCCCGAAGCGCGGCGTGACGACGAAGCGCAGGCGCCCTCCGTCATGGCCGTGCCAGGCGGCGTGCAGCCGGGCGCTGGCCTCCATCGCAGGCCCGACCGGCACGCACAGCGCCTCGGGGGCGTCGCGGTCCATCAGCACCAGACCGGCGAGCCCACGCAGGCCGGAGTCGGCGAGCGCGCGAAAGAGAAGGTCGGTCGCTGTGGGATCGCTGGACGAGTAGATCGCCGCGGAGGTGGTGCCGTGGCGGGCCAGCGCCGTGCAGAAGCGGGCCGCGACCGCCGCGGCGAGGCCAGGCTCGCGAAAACGGGCTTCTTCCGGGAAGGTCGTCCGATGCAGCCAATCGAGCAGCGGTCCCGAGGCCGTCCCAACCATCCGTGTCTGCGGAAAATGGAGGTGCGCATCCACAAAGCCCGGGAGCCACACGCAGCCGGGCATCGACTCCGCCGGGTCGCCGGCGCGGGGCGGGCGGACGGTGTCGATGCGACCGTCCGCGGCGATCTCGATGACAACGTCCGCAGCGTCGACGATCTCGGGGCGGTCGGCCGCCGGGCGCAACACGCGGCCGCGCAGGACACGGGCAAGGGACATGGTGCCTCCGGAACGGGCCCGACTACCCTGCGCCCGCCGTCGGCGCTGATTCACCCGCGCGTCAAAGTACGGTCACCCGCGCTGCAGCGCCTGGACAAACGCGGCCGCGCGGACGACCATCGCGCGATGCCTGCCTCAACCGTCATCCGCCAGACCGGCCGTGAAACCGGCCCCTTGCGCCACGCGTTCGGCAAGTTCGTCGCCCGGGTCCTGGGCTGGACGATCGTGGGCGGTGTGCCCGAGCCGGAGAAGGCCATCTTCATCGCCGCCCCGCACACCACCAACTGGGACGGCTTCTACATGCAGATGGTCGCCTGGGCCATGGGCGTGCGCTTGTCGTGGATGACGAAGCACACCCTGTCGTTCTGGCCGCTGGGGCCCGTGCTGCGCGCGCTGGGGGCGGTCTTCGTGGACCGCCGGGCAAACCACGACACCGTGAAGTCCATCGCCGCCCAGATCCGCGCGGCCGACGGGATTTATCTCGCCATCGCTCCGGAGGGCACCCGGAGCTGGCGCCCCCACTGGAAGAGCGGGTTCTACACCATCGCGCGCGAGGCGGGGGTGCCCATCGTGATGGGCTTCCTCGACTACAAGAACAAGCGCGGCGGTTGCGGGCCGGTGCTCCACCTCACGGGCGACATCAAGGCCGACATGGACGCCATTCGCGCCTTCTACACCCCAATCGAGGGGCTCCACCCGAAAAACCAGGGGCCAATCCTGTTGCAGGCCGAGCTTGCGGCCCCCCCGGTGCAGGCGGAGCCGCCTTCACCCGCCACCGCGAGCGCGCCCGCCGCCCGCTGATGGGGCGGGGCGCCCGCCAGCAGCGGGCCCCGAGGGCCACCGTGGTGCCCCCCAGCGGCCCGGGCCCGGCTCAGTGGTCGTGCGCGACGCCGTCCATGCCGTGCGCGTGCCCGTGGGTCTTCTCTTCGGAGGTCGCCTCCCGGACGCGAATGAGCACGCCCTGGAACCGCAGGGTGCGGCCCGAGAGCGGGTGGTTGCCGTCCAGCGTGACCCAGGCGCCCTTCACGTCGACCACGTAGGCACGGGCCTCGCCCTTCGGGGTCGGCACCCAGATGGCACGGCCCTTTTCGAGGACCTGATCCTTCGGGAGGTCCCGGCGGTGCACGCGCAGCGGCGGGCGGCCGTTGTGCTCGCCGTAGGCGTCGGCGGGAGAGAGGGTGATGTCAAAGGAGGAACCCGCCTCCTTGCCCAGCAGCGCGGCTTCGAGACCGGGCACGACCTGCTTGTGGCCGGCGAGGAAGGCGACCGGCTCCTGGGTGGCCTCGACGAGCTCGCCGGCTTCGTCGTGGACGGTGCAGAAGAAAACGCCGACGTGGTCAGCGGCGAGCGCGACGGACATGGGATGCTCCGAATGGGGCGCCCCCTCTATCCGCCCGCGGCCGCGCCCGCCGGTGCAGGATAGACGCTGGAGAGCCGGCGGGTCCGGCCCGGAGGTCCCCATCGAGACGCTGCATGGAAACCGCGACGGTCTGAAGCCGAGCGAGTCGAAGGCCCTGCTCGCGCTGTACCAACGCCGCATGCCGGCCAATCGCTTCCTCACACCGGAGGTGGCGCGGCGGCTGACGGAGGTGTCCCGAGAGACGGGGCGGCAGGTCGGCCTGCTGGTGGACCGCCGGGGCCAAGTCGTCTACGTCATCGTGGGCGACGCGCACCGCCTCTTCATCCCGGACTTGTCGCGGCACCGGGCGGGCGCCGGCCGCTTTCGCGGCCTTCGCTTGCTGCACACCCACCTGCGCGGCGAGAGCCTGTCCCGAGACGACCTGACGGACCTCACCCTCCTCCAGCTCGACGCAGTGGTGATGGTTCAGGCCGGCCTGGACGGCCTGCCGGGGGCCGTCGAGTGGGCCATGCTCAACCCCGGGGCGCAAGCGGAGCGCGGCGAGGCAGCACACACCCAGGAAGCGCGGGCCGACGTCTACAACTGGGAAGAAGACTTCCGTTCGCTCGTCGAGCAGCGCGAGGCGGCCCTGGCGCGGCGGGACGCGACGCGGCGCGTCGATGGCGGCGAGAGTTGCCTCGTGGTCGGCGTCACCACCGGGCCGGCGACCTCGGCCCACGCGAGCCTGGACGAGCTGGAGCGGCTCTGCGACACCGCTGGGCTTCTCGTGGTGGACCGCGTCCTGCAGGTGCGCCGGCAGGTCGACGGTCGCTTCGTCATCGGCGAGGGCAAGCTGCAGGAGGTGCTCGTCCGGGCGATGCAGCTCGGGGCACACGCCCTCGTGTTTGACCAGGAGCTCTCCCCCTCGCAGCTCCGCAACGTGGCCGAAGCCACCGAGCTGAAGGTATTGGACCGCACGCAGGTCATCCTCGACATCTTCGCGCGGCGCGCCAAGACCCGCGAGGGCAAGCTGCAGGTCGAGCTGGCGCAGCTTCGCTACCGGAAGCCGCGCCTCGCGATCATGCCGACGGCGATGTCGCGGCTGACCGGCGGCATCGGCGGCGTCGGGCCCGGCGAGACGAAGCTGGAGATCAACCGGCGTCGGGCCGACGAGCGGGAGACGCGCCTGGAGCGCGAGCTCAAGGACTTGGAAAAGCACCGGGCACTGCGCCGCAAAAGTCGCGACAAAGCCGGTCTTCCAGGCGTGGCAATCGTCGGCTACACCAACGCCGGCAAGTCCACGCTGCTGAACGCGATGACGAACGCCTCCGTCGACGCCGAAGACAAGCTGTTCGCCACCTTGGACCCGACCTCTCGCCGCCTGCGCTTCCCCGAGCACCGGGAGATCATCCTCACCGACACCGTGGGCTTCATCCGCAACCTCCCGAAGGACCTCATCCACGCGTTTCGCAGCACCTTGGAGGAGGCCAAGGAAGCGGAGCTCATCCTGCACGTGATGGACGCGTCGAGCCCCGAGGTGGACGTGCACAAGCTCGAGGTGGAGAAGACCCTGGAGCGCATCGGCGCCGAGGCCATCCCGCGGATGCTGGTCCTCAACAAAGTCGACGCAGTGGACCCGGCGCTCTGGTCGGCCCTGCGCGAGCGGTACGGGGGCCTGCTGGTGTCGGCCCGGTCCCGCGAGGGGCTGGACGCCTTGCTCGGCGAGATCGAACGCCGTCTGTTCTTGCAGCGCGCGGATGGAGAGGGGGAGAGCGGGCTGCACCTCGTCAGCGAGGTGGGCGAAGAATGAGCCTCGCCCTTCTGTTTGCCGCTGCCTGCGGGTTCGTCGAGGTGCCGTGCGACCCGGCCACCGAAGAATGCGGCACGCCCGGGGCCGGCGCGCCCTACCGCGGCGCCCCGGCATTGTGGGCCTTGGAATGGGGTTGCTGCGCGCCCGGCGACGCTCGCTGCAGCCCCAGCGGCGCGTGGTGGGTGGACGTGGTGACGCGCGGCGAGGTCGCGTCCGTCGCGCTGACGATGCGCGAGACCGCCGGAGTGCAGCCGGGGCGCGCGTACAGCGAGGCGCACCCCGTGCCCCTGCTCGCGGCCGACCCGGACGGCTGGTGGCAGGACTACGCGCTCGGGCTGGACGTCGGGTCCCTGCGGGGCTGCACCTCCCGGGCCGACTGCGTCGGGCGGCTCGACGAGGGCACCAACACCCTGTTCGCCTGTGCCGATGAGGTGCTCAGCCGCGAGCTGACGGCCGTGGTGACGGTGGAAGGCACGGATGGCGCGCAGATCGCCTGCCGGGCGTGGGGCGCGCAGGCGGCGGCGGTGCTCGACTGCGCGCCGCTCGACACGGGCGGCGACACGGGAGGGGGCGCACGATGAGGGGGCTCGGGGCGACGTTGGGACTGTTGTCCGCCTGCATTCGGCCGATGCCCGACGCCGCGCCGGGCCCGCTCGAGGGCGGCCCGCCCGCCATCACGGGGCTCGACCTCCAGTGTGATCCGGCCTCGGACCGCTTCTCCTTGCGGGTACGCACGGACGCCTGGGCCGGCTCGGCGCGGCTGTGGCTCGGCCAAGGCATCGACGCCGTCGAGTTTCACCGCGGGGCGTCGGTCGCGGCCGCCGCGGATGGCAGCGCCGACTGCCTGCAGCTCACCCTCGCCGCCGCGGAGGACCCGGAGGAGGCCCGTCCGGACGCGACGACGCGTTTCCGCTGTACCGACTTCGCCGACCTCTCGGTGCTCGTCTCCGTGACGGCCCTGGACGCAAGCACGGTCACGGACTGCCGAAGCTTCGGCGCAGACCCGACGCTCTGGGAGCGGGTTCCCCAGGGGCCCGCCTGCGCGACGCCGTTGACGCCGGAGGACACCGGGCAAGTACGGTCGTTCACGGAGGGAGATCTCGCGGATTGCCCCGCGGGCTGAGGCGGTCTACGGTCACGTCTTGAGGAGCCCCCCATGCAGAACCTCTCCCGCGCCGCCTGCGCGCTTCTGTTGCTCCAAGCTTGCGCAAAAGACGGCGGCGACGACACCTCCGCCGGCGCCACCGACACGGCACCCGAAGCGCTGCCCGCGCCGCTGCGCGCAGTGGAGACGGAATGCGGCGCCGACACGTTCACCGCGCGGGTCGAGCTGGACACGCCGGCGGGCGCGGTCGACCTCGTGCTGGTGCCGTCCATGGGCGGCGCGGAGAGCCACCTGCTCGTGGCCAGCGACGGCGGGCGCACCTGGACGGCCAGCTTGGCGCGGGACCCATCGACCATGGAGAGCGGCGTTTCGACCCGGCTGGACTGCGCAGACCCGTCACTCGGCGTGTCTCTCGTCCTCTACGCCGACGACGCCAGCGTCACCGGGTGCTTCCACCGCGGCGCCGTGGTCACGGAGATGGTGGACGCGCTCTGCGAAGGGGAGTCGACGCCGTTTTAGGCCTCCCGCCGCGCCGCGATGGACGCGGCGAGTCCGAGCGCGGCGCGGAAGCTGGACGGGTCGGCGCGGCCGGTCCCCACCAGGCCATCCGCGGTGCCGTGGTCCACGCTGGTGCGCAACAGCGGAAGCCCGAGCGTCCAGTTGACCGAGCGGCCGAAGTCCACCGCCTTGAGCGGGGCGAGGCCCTGGTCGTGGTACATGGCCACCACAAGGTCGTTTTCGTGGTTCCGGGCGGCCAGGAACGCCGCTTCGGCCGAGACGGGGCCCCGCACCAAGAAGCCTTGCGCCCGCAAGGCCGCGCAGGCCGGGCCGATGATGCGCTGCTCTTCGTCGCCCAACAGGCCGTCTTCGCCAGCGTGGGGGTTGAGCCCGCAGACGTCGACCCGCGGCGACGCGATGCCGAGATCGCTCTGCAGCGCGGCGGCCGCGGCCGCGGTGACCGCGACGACCCGCGGCGCGCTGAGGGCGGCCGGCACGTCTCGCAACGGCAGGTGCACGGTCACGAGCGCGACGCGCAGCTCGCCGCCGACGAACGCCATCACGGCCTCATCCTCCTCCCGCCCGCAGAGCGCAGCGAGGAAGTCGGTGTGGCCGCGATGGGCGAACCCCTGCTGCGCGAGGCGTTTTTTGTGGATGGGCCCCGTCACCATGCCAGCGGCGCGCCCGTCGAGGCAAGCCGCCGCGGCAAGCCGAATGGCCGCGACCTCCGCCGGCTCCCCCGCGTCCTCCGGGTCGAAGACGGGGATCGTGCCCGGAGGCGCCGCCGCCCACGGGGCCGCGACCCGCTCGAGCCGCACCCCGGCCGGGCCCGCAGCCGCCGCAAGCGGGGACCACCGCCCAAAAATGCGCAGCGGGCGGCCACTCCACCCGGCCAAGGCCGCAACGCAGACCTCGGGGCCAACGCCCATCCCGGGGGTGACGATGAGCGGCCTCAGGGGCCCTCCGCGGGCTCCAGCTTGATGACGATGGCCGCGCGGCTCCGTGCCTGCCGGGCCCACTGCTCCAGCTCGTCCTCGATGCGCGCGCCGTAGACCTGGCTCATCAGCTCTTCGCGTACCTCCTCGAAGGGCGGGGCATCCTGCGCGCGGCGGTCGAAGACATGGAGGACGAAGACGCCCTGGGCGGTGTCGATGGGGTCTGAGGTGCCAGCGACCGGGAGGGTGAATGCCGGGACATCCAACAGCGCGCGCAGCTCGCCCTTTTTGTAGGCGCCCATGCGCCCCGCCTGCGCTCCGTAGGGCCCCTCGTCGACGGCCGTGGCCACCTCGGAGAAGGCCGCGCCACCGCGCACCTGGGCGATGGCGGCCGCGGCACGGGCGCGCACGGCGTCCTTCGCGGCGTCATCTGCGCCCGGGGGATAGGCCAGGAAGAATGCGCCCAAATCCACCACTTGCGGACGGTCTGCGCCCGCATGGGTGCGCCGCCAGGCGTCCAGAAGCTCGTCCTCGACCACCGAGATGCGCGGCTTGATGACCGCCTCGGTGAACTTGAGCTGCCGGACGTTCTCGCGCAGCTCGTCGCGGTATTCGGACCAGGGCAGCCCGGACTTCTCGACCTCCGCGCGCAGCCGCTCCCGATCCAAGCCGTTCTGGCGAGCGATGTCGTCGATCGAGCGTTCGACCTCCTCCTCCGTGACATCCATGGAGAGGCGGCGCAGCTCGGACGCGACGAGCACGCGCGTGACCAACTCGTCCAGCACCTCCAGCTCGGCCACCCGCCGCCCCTTCGACCCGGACTCGGCGCTGCCCTGCTCGATGAAGTCAGCCCCGAGCGCGTACACTTCGCCCAGGGTGATGACCTCGTCGTCCACGACGGCCGCGACACGATCCACCAGCGCGGCCGAGGCAACCCCCGGCCAAAGCGCCAGCCCGACCGCCGCGACCAGCCGCCGAATGTTCATTCGCCGCCTTCAGGTGCCGCCATCTCGACGCCACCGCCCGCCGGAGGCTCGCCGCCCGCGGCCGCCGGCGGGGCCATCAGCTCTTCGCCACCGCCCATCGCGGGGTTGAGCTCGATGCCGGGGCCAACGCGCTTGGGCGGCTTCACCTCGACGAGAGCAAGCTTGTCCTCCTTGACATCGACCTTGGCGCCGGTCTTGAGGTTGGCGACGTAGGTCTCGTAAAGCTCCTTGAGCTTCTCGTTCTTGACCTTGCGAAGGACCGACCCCTTCATCTGCTGGAAGGTGCGCTCGACGGCCTCGCGACGGTTGGCGACCTGGATGACGTTGTAGCCCTCGTCCGTCTTGAAGACCTCCGAGATCTCTTCCACCTTCAGGGTGAAGGCCTTGTCCACAATCGCCTGCTCGAGGCCGGGCTTGCCCTCCTTCGCGACGAAGCCGACGTCCCCACCGCGGCGACGGAACGGATCCTCGCTGTGCTGGGCAGCCAGATCCTTAAAGGACGCCGGGTTCTTGACCAGCTCGCCGCGGATGCGCTCGGCCTCGGCCTTCGCCGCGTCATCCGCGCGCTCCGGCGTGACCTTGATCAGGATGCGCTTGATCTGCACCTTCTCCGGGACGATGAACTCGGCCTTGTGGGCCTCGTAGTAGGCCTGGAGCTGCTCGTCGGTGAAGTCGGTGTTCTTCACGGACCCGTACACGTCCTGGCGGAGAAGGGTGTTGACCATCACCTTCTGGACCTTCGGGTCCTTGTCGAGCCCCTTCTTGAGCGCCGCTTCGTAGAGCAGCTTTTCCTCGACCAGAGAGTTCATCACCTCTTTCTTTTCGTCGAGGGAGAGGCTGTCGCCGGCGGCGGGGGTCTTGCGGGCCGCGGCCTGCTCGAACTCCTTGGAGCCGATCTGCAGCCCGTTGACGGTGGCGAGCACCTCGCCGATGTCCTGCGCGGGAGCGGTGGCCGCGCCGCCGCCCGCCGCCGGACCGGCGCCGCCGTCACACGCAGCCAGGAAGGCGGTCAATGAGAGGGCGAGCACAAGGGGGAGGAACCGCATCCGATACTCCGATGGGCGCCCGCAGACGGGGCGCAAGCGAGGGCGGCGGGGCCATACCCGCTCCGTTCGCGGTCCGCAAGGACGCCCCCGGGTGGGTTATGCGCGGCGGATGGGACGCACGCTCTTCGGGATGTGGATGTGGGGCCTCAGCGGCGGGGCGGCGTGGGCGGGCGCCGTGTCGATCCGCACGGCGGGGCCGTGCA
>Ga0315906_10011084_pt1 | contig 10534 bp, 9 predicted proteins | sample LakEriMetagenome_4_FD_203526 | JGI IMG/M metagenome (GOLD analysis project Ga0315906, IMG submission 203526) | Freshwater fungal communities from buoy surface, Lake Erie, Ohio, United States - Buoy 2 MA122 | ecosystem: Environmental > Aquatic > Freshwater > Lake > Lake biofilm | place: USA: Lake...
CGCAGCGCGCCGGACAGGCAGTTGAACAGCGTCGTCTTGCCGGCGCCGTTGGGACCGATCAGCCCGACCAGCGCGCCGGGCGCGACCACGAATCCGACGCCGTCGACGGCGCGGACGCCGCCGAAGGCCTTGACGATGTCGCGGACCGTAAGCATTGGGTGTGCGAGAGATAGCGGCTCGCCCAGGGCCGGGCAATGCCGTCGGTCGGAGCCGCAAGGTCGGCGCCGTCGCTCGAGAGGACCATCGCGATGCAGGACGACAGCTTCGAACTCCACGACCTCCGCGTCGAGGTGGTCGTCCCCGAGCAGGGCCGCGTGCTCTGTGGCGCGAAACCGGGCGACCATTTCGAGCTGCGCGGCGAGATGCTGCACCTTCCTCCGGGCCAGGGCTTCTCGATCTATTCGCTCGCCGCGGTCCTGCCGCTGCTGGCCGCAAAGCAGCGCCCGACCCATCCCAACGATTGGATGACGAGCGACGCCGAGATCGCCTGCCCCGACCCGAATTGCCCAACCCGCCTGCGCATCACGCGCCTCGGCAAGCGCCGCTTCAGCCACGCCGAAACCACCGCGGTGCCGCTGCCGCCCAAGGAGAGCTGACATGTCCGTCGAGACCATCGAACTCGCCCCCGGCTATCGCATCTCGCGCGTGCTGCGCGGCGGCTGGCAACTGGCCGGCGGTCACGGGCCGGTCGATCGCGAGCGGGCGATCGGCGACATGTTCGCCTTCGTCGATGCCGGCGTGAGCGTCTTCGACTGCGCCGACATCTACACCGGCGTCGAGGAGACGATCGGCGAGTTCCGCCGCCGGCTCGCCACGACGCGCGGCGCGGAGGCAGCGCGCGCCCACAAGGTCCACACCAAGTTCGTCCCGGACTGGGACAGGCTGCCCACGATCGACGACGCCTATGTCGAGGGGATCATCGACCGCTCGCGCACGCGGCTCGGCATGGACCGGCTCGACCTCGTCCAGTTCCACTGGTGGAACTACGATGCGCCGCGCCTCGCCGAGGCCGGCCAGATGCTGGCCCGACTCCAGCGTGACGGCCGGATCGACCGCATCGGCGGCACCAATTTCGACGCGCCGCACGCACGGCTGCTGATGGATGCCGGCGTCCGGCTCGTCTCCATGCAGATCCAGTACTCGCCGCTCGACACGCGGCCGGCGGGCGCGATGAGCGCGCTCTGCGCCGAAAGCGGCATGAAGCTGCTCTGCTACGGCACCCTCGCCGGCGGCTTCCTGTCGGAGCGCTGGCTCGGCCGCGCGCGTCCGGAGGCGCTCGAGAACCGCTCGCTCATCAAATACCTCCTGATCATCGACGAGTTCGGCGGCTGGGACCTGTTCCAAGAACTGCTCGCCGTGCTGTCGCGGGTCGGTGCCCGCCATGGCGCAGGCATCGCGGCCGCAGCGCTGCGCTGGACGCTCGATCAGCCCCATGTCGCCGGCGCGATCGTCGGTGCCCGCTACGCGGACCAGCTCGCAGACACGCTCAAGGTGTTCTCCTTCGCGCTCGACGCGCGCGACCGCGCCGAGATCGACGCGGTTCTCGCCCATCGCAAAGGACCGAACGGAGATTGCTACACGCTCGAGCGCGACCGCGACGGCCCGCATGGCCGAATCATGAAATACAATCTCAACACCCGCTGAGGGTCCCGGCTTCCGCCGCGCTGCGGCTTGGCCTAAAGATTGCGGGAACCGCCGAGATGCTCGGCCGAGAAGGAGGTTCCATGCGTCATGTTCTTTTCCTGGCCGCAGCCGCGGCGGCAGCGATCGCGCCGGGCATCGTCCAGGCCCAGCAGGCCGCCTGCACCCATACCGTCGGCATGGTGGTGTCGCTGACCGGCCCCGCCGGCCGCTTCGGCCAGGCCGCGTCCAAATCCGCCGAACTGGCCTTCCGCGACCTCAACGCCGCCGGCGGTGCCGCCGGCTGCAACCTCGCCATCGATCTGCGCGACGCGCAATCCCAGGGCTCGGTCGCGGTCGATCAGGCGCGCCAACTCGTCGATCTGCGCCGCGTGCCCGCGATCCTCGGCGGCATCATCTCGTCGGTCTCGATCCCGATCGCGACCTCGGTGACGGCGCCCGCGGGAATCGTCCAGATCTCGCCCGCCTCATCCTCGCCGACCCTGACGAAGATGGCGGTCGAAGGTCAGACCAAGGGGATCTTCTTCCGCACCATCACATCCGATGCGCTGCAAGGCGTCGCGGCGGCGAAATACGCGATCGACCAGGGCCTGAAGCGGCTGGCCATCATCCACGTAAACAATGATTTCGGCGTCAACATGGTAGCCGAGTTCGCGCGCGCCTATCGCGCCCTGGGCGGCGAGATCATCTCGACCACGCCCTACAACCAGGGCGCCGCGTCCTACGCGCCGGAAGTTACCAGCGCACTCAAGGGCGAGCCGCCCGCGCTCTACCTCGTCGCCTATCCGGGCGACGGTACCAACATCGCGCGGACCTGGATCTCGCAGGGCGGCAAGCCCGTGTTCCTGCTCAACGACGGCATGAACAGCGCCGATTTCATCCGCGACGTCGGCCCGCGCTTCCTCGAGAACGCCTACGGCACGTCGTCGGGCACGGTGCGCACGCCGTCGACCGAGTATTTCGCGGCCGCGTATCCGGCGATGTCCGGCGGGTTCGACGCCAACGCGCCGGCGGCCGATCGTGCCTACGACGCGGCCGCCATACTCGGCCTCGCCATCGCCAAGGCCGGCAAGGCCGAATCGGCGGCGATCCGCGATGCCATCCGCCAGGTGACGGGCGGCGACGGCGAGGTGATCCATGCCGGCCCAGACCAGTTCCGCCGGGCGCTGCAGCTGCTCCGCGAAGGCAAGGCGATCCGCTATGTCGGCGTGATCGGCCCCGTCGCCTTCGACCAGAACGGCGACATCACCGGTCCGTTCCGCAAATGGCGGATCCAGAACGGCCAGGTGGTGACCGTCGGCGAGATGGGCATCGACGAGGTCAACGCGGTCAAGGCGCGACTCCCGCGCTGACGCATCGCCGATGACCCGCGCCAGCGCCGCGCCGCCGCGCATCGAACTCGCACCCGGCCTCGAGATCCCACGCCTCGTCACGGGGCTGTGGCAGGTCGCGGATCTCGAACGCGATGGCCGGACGATCGATCCGGAGCGCGGCGCCGACGCGCTCGCGGCCTACGCGGCCGCGGGCTTCGACGCCTTCGACATGGCGGATCACTACGGCAGCGCGGAGATCATCGCCGGCCGCCTCCTTGCCCGCGCTCCGGCGGGCGGGCGGCGGCCGCTCGCGTTCACCAAATGGTGCCCCGAGCCCGGCCCGATGACGCGTGAAACCGTGCGCGCGGGCGTCGATCTTGCCCGACGCCGCCTCGGCGTCGAACGCATCGACCTGATGCAGTTCCATTGGTGGAACTACGCGCATCCCGGCTATGTCGACGCGATGCACGAACTCGCGCGGCTGCGCGAAGAGGGCGTGATCGCCCAGCTCGGGACCACCAATTTCGACACCGACCACCTCCACCTGCTTGCACGCGACGGCGTGCCCATCGCCACCAACCAGGCCTGTTTCTCCCTGCTCGATCGTCGCGCGGCGGACGAGATGACCGCGTTCTGCCTTGCCAACGGCGTGCGCCTCCTCGCCTACGGCACGCTGGCCGGCGGCTTCCTGTCGGAACGCTGGTTGGGCAAGCCAGATCCCGGAGCCGACGGAATCGCGGACTGGAGCAAGATGAAGTATCGCCGCTTCGTCGATGCGGCAGGCGGCTGGGACGCATTGCAAGCCATCCTCGAGGCCGCCGGCGCGATCGCCGAGCGTCACGGCGTCTCGATCGCCAATGTCGCGACGCGATGGGTGCTCGACCAACCGGCCGTCGGGGCCGTCATCCTCGGCGCGCGGATCGGCGAGCGCGAACACCGCGCCGACAACCTGCGCTGCTTCGCCTTCGACCTCGACGCGGCCGATCATGCGCGGCTCGATGCCGCCTTCGCGCGCTCGCGCCGTATCCCCGGCGATTGCGGCGACGAATACCGCAAGCCGCCCTTCCTGACGGCGTCAGGCGATCTCAGCCACCATCTGAGCGGCCAGGTTCAGCCCTATGCCGCGACACGCTCGGGCGGGCGGTTGCGCGTCGACACCGGCAGCGTCTGGGAGCCGATCTGCGGTTACAGCCGCGCGGTAAAGGCTGGCACCCGCATCCTGGTCAGCGGCACCACGGCCACACATGGCGCCGGACGGGTCGTCTGTCCGGGCGACCCCGGCGGACAGGCGGTCTACATCCTCGACAAGATCCTTGCGAGCCTCGCGGCCCTCGGCGGTTCGGCAGACGATGTCGTGCGCACGCGCATCTATCTGCGCGACGCGGAGGATTGGGAGCCGGTCGGCCGAGCCCATGGGCGGTATTTCGCGAGCGCTCGCCCAGCGAACACGCTGATCGAGGTCTCGCGGCTGGTCGGCGACTATCTCGTCGAGATCGAGGCGGAAGCCGACCTGACCCGCGACTGACAACGCGCGCTCGGCGGCGCGCCTTGGGAAATGCCGCGACGATCAGGTCGCGGAGGGGGCGAAGTCGAGCGCGAGGCCGTTCATGCAGTAGCGCAGCCCGGTCGGCGCCGGACCGTCCTCGAAGACATGACCGAGATGGCCGCCGCAGGTCCGGCAATGCACCTCGGTGCGGACCATCCAGAGCGTGCGGTCGCTGCGCGTACCGATCGCGCCGTCGAGCGGGCGCCAGAAACTTGGCCAGCCGGAACCGCTCTCGTACTTCGTCGCCGCGTCGAACAGCGGGTGGCCGCATCCCGCGCAGAGAAAACGTCCCGGCCGCTTCTCGGCGTTGAGCGGGCTGGTGCCCGCGCGCTCGGTCTTGTGTCGGCGCAGGATCGCATGACGCTCCGGCGACAGGCGGGCCCGCCATTCGTCGTCCGTCAACGTCACGGCGAATGTCTCCGCCGTGTTCGCGTCCGTTCCAGCCATCGGATCACCTCTTTCCCGCCATGCGTTGCACGACTGTGCCTCGCCGCGGGCGTATACGATAGGCTGGACGTTGGAGATATCGAGGGAGGACACGATGAGCGGCGCGACGGCGCCATCGGATCCCGTGCGGCAACCGGGGGGCGGCGCGCGTCTGGCGCGGCGCGTGGTCGCCGTCGCGCTGGCCGGAGCGCTCGCGGTCTACGGCGCAACCCTCCTCGCCGCACGCTGGACGCGCGTGCATATCGACGACGCGCGTATCGGCGCCGAGATGGTCACGCTAAGCAGCGAAGTGAGCGGCCGCGTATCGGAGATCGCGGTGATCGCGGGCGACGCGGTGTCCCGAGGCACCGTGATGCTGCGCATCGAGCGTGCCCAGGCGGAACTCGAATTGCGCGTCCTCGAAGCCCAGCTGGCTGGGTTGCGCTCCCAGCGCGCCCAGATCCAGGCCCAGCAGGAGATGGTTCGCGCCCAGGTCGCGAGCCGCCTCGAAGCCGCCGCCGCACAGGCCAACGCGGCCGAAGCGGCGCATCGCTCGAGCCGCGCCGCACTCGAAAAGGCGCGCGCCCAGTTCGCCAGGATCAGCGCGCTCATGGACCGCGCGGTGATGTCGCGCCAGATCTTCGAGGATGCGCAGGCGACGCTGCAGATCGCTCAGCAACAGGAATCGGCGGCGCTCGCGGGGATCGAACTCGCGCGCGCCAATCGCGGCGCGATCCAGGCGGAGGAGGCTCAGATCGCGGTCCTCGATCATCAGATCGCGACCCTCGCAACCCAGGAGGCGGCCCTCGCCGCACAGGGCGAGCAGAAACGCATCGAACTCGCCAAACGCGACATCGTGGCCGCGTTCGGGGGCGTCGTCGACGCCACCTTCGTCGATCCCGGCGAGTACGTGTCCCCCGGTACGCGCCTGCTGATCTATCACGATCCCGCACGGATCTGGGTCGACGCCAACGTCAAGGAGACCGATTTTCGGCGGCTGAAGCTTGGCGCCCGCGTCGAGATCCGCGTCGACGCCTATCCGGGGCTCGCGGTCGAGGGCCGCATAGAACGGCTCGGCCATGCCGCGACCAGCCAGTTCGCGCTTCTGCCGAGCCCGAACCCCAGCGGCAACTTCACCAAGGTCACGCAACGTCTTCCCGTACGCATCGCGATCGCGCAGAACGAGGGTCGTCTGCGCCCCGGCATGATGGTGGATGTCGGGGTCGATGTCGTCGATTGACGATCTCTTCGCGCGTCATGGGCCTGCCTATCGCTGGCTGGCCACAGCGACGGCGATGATTTCGGCCGCCGCGGTCGTGCTGTCGACCACGATCGTCAACGTTGCGATCCCCGGCGTCATGGGCGCCTTCGGCATCGGCCAGATCGAGGCGCAGTGGATCTCGACGGCCTTCCTCGCGGCGATGACCGCGACCATGCTGCTTGCAGACTGGGTCGATCGCGCCTTCGGATTGCGCGCCGGCATGAGCGGCGCGCTGATCCTGTTCGCCACCGGCTCGGTGCTGGGCGCGCTGGCGCCCAACGAGATCGTGCTGACACTCGCACGGGTGGTCCAGGGTGCCGCGACCGGCGTCGTCCAGCCGCTGGCGATGGTGCTCATGTTCCGCGTCTACCCGCCCGACCAGCGCGGCATGGCGATGGGGATATTCGGGATCGGCGTCGTCCTCGCGCCGGCGATCGGACCCTGGGTCGGCGGCCTGCTCGTCGATGCCTTCGACTGGCGCTACGTCTTCTATCTCGGCGTTCCCTTCGCGCTGCTCGGCCTCGGCCTGTCGCGCGCCTTCCTGCCGACCCGCGCAGGGCAAGGGCCGCGTCCGCGTTTCGACTGGATCGGATTTCTGCTGCTCTGCGCCTTCCTCGGCGCGGCCCTCGTCGCGCTCACCGATGCGCAGCGCCGCGGATGGACCAGCGCGCCGATCCTGCTGCTCTTCGGTGCCGCGCTGATCTCCGGCGCCGGGTTCATCCTGTGGGAACGGCGCGTGACGCAGCCGATCCTGGATCTGCGCCTGTTCGCGGTGCTGCCTTTCGCGGCGGCGAGCGTCGTCAGCGCGATCCTCGGCGCGGGGCTGTTCGGCTCGATCTACCTGCTGCCGCTTTTCGTGCAGACGATCCAGGGGCTCTCGGCGTCCGAGGCGGGATTGATGCTGATGCCCGCCGGCCTCGTCCTGTGCCTTCTCTTCCCGCTCATGGGGCGCGTCGCCGACCATGTGCCGCCGGGCCTTCCGATCGGCGCGGGGCTGGCGATCTTCGCCCTGTCCACCTGGCTGACCGCGGGGATCGACATCGGCTCGTCCTTCTGGATCCTGGCCTGGCTGACCGCGCTGTCGCGCATCGGCCTCGGCATGATCTTCCCGCCGCTCACGGCGGGTTCGCTTCGCGTCCTGCCGCGCGAACTCGTCGCCCAAGGCTCGGGCGCGATCAATTTCGTACGCCAGTTGGGCGGCGCCTTCGGCGTCAACCTGCTCGCGATCTTCCTGGAGCGCCGCACGGCGCATCACGCCGACGCGCTGGCGGCCACGCAGGGCCACGACAACGCGGCGACCGCGGAATATCTCGGGCGGGTCGCGCAGATGCTGCGTGCCGCAGGTCTGCCCGACATGCAGCAGATCCCGGCGGCGATCGCCTTCCTCGGCGAGGCTATCCTTGCCCAGGCGAGCACCCTCGCCTTTCGCGACGGATTCCTGGCGGTCACAGCGACGTTCCTCGCCGCGCTCCTCCCGAACTGGATCCTGCACCGCGCCACGACAGGACAGGCCTTGCGCCGGTAGCTACCGGGCGATGCAGAAGCGTCCACGCGCCGGGACGCGCGTGTCGGGCGCAGCGAGCCAGAACCCGAGCATGGCCCCCATCGACCTCCTGCTGTTCGGGCTTCATATGCCCGTGGCACGGAAATGCACTCTGCGGATCGGCGGACTGTTGCCGCATCCAATTGCGCAGCATGCTCGCATGGATATCGAGATCACGCGCTGCCTGCGCAACCGACACGCCGCGATCCCGCACCAGCCTCACCGCCTCGAGCTTGAACTCGCGGCTGAATGTCCTTCTCTGCCCCATGGTAGTCCTCCGGTTCCCGTGTGACACCTATCTCGGTGTCCACGAAACCCGGGGCAGGCCAATGAGGATCAGAGGACGGGTCACGTAACACCTCGCTGTACGCAACGTGTCACCGTTGCATGCGAGGTCGACACGATCGAGGCGAACGCGCGGACCCCGAATGTGACAGTTTAGAGACGCTTGCGCCCGTCGCCGTCACCCGGCGATCTCAAACCCCGCGTCGACAGCGTCACGCCGCAGGGCCGTGAAACCCATGCGCGCGTAGGTCAGCGGATGCGCCTTTGCCGGGTCCTGCTCGGCCTCGACGACCAGCCAACCCGCGTAACCAGCCGCGCGCAGAACGCGCAGCACCGGCGGAAAATCCACGCTGCCATCGCCGGGAACCGTGAAGACGCCATCCAGGACGGAGTCCAGGAAGGACCGCCCGCCCGCGAGCACGGCTTCGAGCACCGGACGGCGGACATCCTTGCAATGGACATGGACGATCCGCCCGGCATGGCGCCGCGCCAGATCCAGAGGGTCGATGCCGGCATAGGTCGCATGCCCGGTATCGAGCAGCAATCCGACCGCCGGCCCCGTAAGGGCAAGCAGGCGGTCGATATCCGCCGCGCTCTGAACCGCCGTGCCCATGTGGTGGTGGAAGGCGAGGCGCACGCCGCGGGCCCCCATGTGCTCGGCGACGGCCTGGACGCGGCGCGCATACTCAGGCCAGAACGCCTCCGGAACATGCGGCCGATCATTGGCGGCGCGGGTGCGATCCCCCTGCACCGATCCCGTCCCCTCGGCGAAGACCATCACTGGGCAGCCCATGCCGGCCATCAGGTCCAGATGCCCCTGCATGGCGGCGATCTCCGCCTCGGCGTCCCGCTCGAGCAGACGCGCGCTGTACCAGCCCGACACGAAGGCGAGGCCATGGCGCGCGAGGATCGGCTTCAGCGTCTCGGTCCGGTTGGGGAACTTCCCGCCCATCTCGGTGCCCGCATAGCCCGCGAGCCGCGTCTCGGCGAGACAGGTCTCCAGCGGCGTGTCGCCACCCAACTCGGGCAGGTCGTCGTTGCTCCAGGTGATCGGGTTGATACCGATGCGAATGGCCATGGACGTGGTTCCGGGATGGTTGCGCGGCTCAACCGCCTTGATAGCCGAACATCCGCGGCAGCCAGAGGACGATCTCCGGGAAGAAGATCATCGCGAAGAGCGCCGCGATCAGGACCGCGATGAAGCCCCAGATCTCCGCGATCATCAACCGCAGCGGGATCCCCGTGACGGCGTTGGTCACGAAGAGCAGCACGCCATAGGGCGGCGTGATCAGCCCGATCATCGCGTTGATCACCGCCACGACACCGAAATGCACGAGATCGATGCCGAGCGCCTTGCAGGTCGGCACGAAGAGCGGAAGGATCACGAGGATGATCGTGCTGGCATCGAGCAGACAGCCAAGGACGAGAAGCAGCAGATTGACCGACAGCAGGAAGGCGAGCGGCGAGATCTGGATTCCCGTCAGCCAGGCCGACACGGTGCCCGGGATGTTCTCGCTCGCGACGATGTAGTTGAAGATCAGCGCGCCGCCGATCAGCAGTCCGACCGAGGCTGAGGACCGCGTGCTGTCGAGCAGCACGTCATAGAGCGCCCGCCAGGTGAGTTCCCTGTAGAAGAACGCCGCGAGCAACAAGGCGTAGGTCGCGGCCATCGCCGCCGCTTCGGTTGGCGTCGCGATGCCGCCATAGATCCCATAGAGCAGGATGGCGGGCATGAGCAGTACCGGGAAGGCGCGCATCGTCGTACGCGGGATCTCGGCGAGCGGCACTTTCTCGTCGACCGGAAAATTGCGGCGCACCGCGACCCAGTGATTATAGGCCATGAGCACGAGGCCGATGAGCAGCCCCGGCACCGCACCGCCGATGAACAGGTATCCGACCGACGTGTCGGACACGAGCGCGTAGAGAACCATCGGGATCGAGGGCGGGATGATCGGGCCGATGACCGCGGACGCCGCCGTGATCGCCGCGGCATAGCCCGGCGTGTAACGGTTGTTCTTGGTCATCAGGTCGATCGAGATCTTGCCGGTGCCGGCCGCGTCGGCAACAGCCGACCCCGACATGCCCGAAAAGATGATGCTGACGACGATGTTCACATGACCGAGACCACCGCGAAACCGGCCGACCAGCGCGACGCAGAACTCGTTGAGGCGGGTCGTGATCGAACCCGAATTCATGATGTTCGCGGCGATGATGAACAGCGGCACGGCGAGGATCACGAAACTGTCGTAGAGGCCCTGGATGATCTGTTCCGCGGCGAGGCCGAGATCCTGTCCCTTGACCAGCAGATAGGCGACCGCCGCGACGATCATGCTGAGCGAGATCGGCGTGCCGAGCGCCGCGAGGCCGAACATGGCGGCGAGCGTGACGGCGAAAGCGAGGCTCACGTGCGGGGATCTCCGTCGAGGACGTTCGTCGGCACGCCACGCGCGAGGATCACCACGCGCCAGCCATAGCGCACGATGATCGCGACGGCGAAGATCGCGTAGACGCTGAAGACG
>Ga0315906_10011094_pt1 | contig 10527 bp, 8 predicted proteins | sample LakEriMetagenome_4_FD_203526 | JGI IMG/M metagenome (GOLD analysis project Ga0315906, IMG submission 203526) | Freshwater fungal communities from buoy surface, Lake Erie, Ohio, United States - Buoy 2 MA122 | ecosystem: Environmental > Aquatic > Freshwater > Lake > Lake biofilm | place: USA: Lake...
CTTTGTTTTTGCTAACAGGATTAGCAATTGTAGTATATCTTAATCAATATCCATATCAGCCAAGAGAGCGAGATTATGCTTATGCCGCTTCTTTTTATGCATTTTCTATCTGGATAGGGTTTGGAATGCTAGCACTTTTTGATGTATTATCTAGAAAAATTCCTGCTAAAATTGCTGTAACATTAGCTTTTATTCTTACAATAGGAATTCCAACTCTTATGGCAAAAGAAGGCTGGGATGATCACAATCGTTCTAACAGAACCATGGCAAGAGATTTTGCAATTAATTATTTAAATAGTTGCGAAAAAAATGCAATCCTATTCACAAACGGAGATAACGACACATTCCCTCTTTGGTATGTGCAGGAAGTAGAAGGTGTGAGAACAGATGTAAGAGTTGTTAATTTAAGTTTATTACAAACTGATTGGTATATTAATCAAATGCGTCGTGCAGCTTATGATTCGGATCCTGTTCCTTTCACTTTAGATCCAAAAAAATATGTACAGGGCACTAGAGATGTTGTTTATTTTAATGATCAAAATTTAGGTTTTGTTGATATAAAAGAATTAATGAAATATGTAGAAAGTGAAGATCCTCAAAACAAATGGGTAATTCAAGGAAGAGATAAACCAATCGATATTTTTCCATCGAAAAAAATTAAAATTTCTGTTGATTCAGCCAGTGTGGTGAATAACGGAACTGTACCAAAACAAATGGCAGGAAGAATTCCTAAACAAATGGAATGGGAAATTTCAAGAAATTATGTTCTTAAAAATGATTTAATGATTATGGATTTACTTGCTGCAAACGATTGGAAAAGACCAATTTATTTTGCTGTAACTACTGGTTCAGATGCTTACCTTAATCTCGACAAATTTTTACAACTTGAAGGTTTAGCTTACCGTTTGGTTCCAATAGAATCAACACAAAGTGAAATGGTTAACGGACCGAGAATTGCAGAAGATATTATGTATGAAAAAATTATGAAGTTCAAGTTTGGAGGAATGAAAAACAAAGGTGTTTATCTTGATGAAAATTGTTTGAGAATGGCTTCAAATATGAGAATTCAGATTGCACAGCTTGCATCAGCTTTAATTGAAAAAAATAAAAAAGAAAAAGCAATTAAAGCGCTTGATAAAGCCATGGAAGAAATGCCTGAATACAATGTGCCTTTTGAGGCAACTATGTACTCCATATGCGTTGCATATTATCAAGGTGGTGCAAAAGAAAAAGGAAAAAAATTAGCAATGCGTTTATTTGATCTTTTTGAAAAAGATTACATGTATTATAATAAAATGAAACCTGAGCAAAGAACTTATTATCGCCGTGAAATGGGGCAAGCAAGCGACATACTTAACAGGTTAATTTCATTAACCGGAGCATATAAAGACACTGAGCTTTCAGGTAAGTTCTTAAGCAGAATAAGAAATATTTTACCTGCCGAAGAAATTGACGCGTTACAAATTGATAAGCCTGTAATGCCTTAATTTAGATAATGTTTGCGTGTCCTCCTTCAATAATTAGAAAGCTTTACAGGAACGTAATATGGCGTATGCCAACTTATGAAAAAAAAGTATACCTAACATTTGATGATGGACCTATTCCAGATGTAACTGAATGGGTTCTTGATTTCCTTAAGTCACAAAATATTAAAGCAACTTTTTTTTGTGTAGGTGATAATATAATTAAGCATCCAGAAATTTATAACCGAATTCTATCTGAAGGTCATATTGCAGGTAATCATACTTTTAATCACTTAAAAGGCTTTTATACATCAAACGAAACCTATTTCGAAAATGTAAACAAATGCAATGAAGTTATTAATGGATCACAATTATTCAGACCACCTTATGGTCAATTAAAATTTTCACAATTACGTAAGCTATCCAAAAAATATAAAATCATTTTTTGGGACGTTCTTAGTTACGATTATTCAAATTTAGTAAGCCCTGAAAAATGCCTGAAAAATGTTGTTCAATATAGCAGGCCAGGTTCTATTATTGTTTTTCACGATAGTATAAAGGCTAAAAATAATTTAATGTATGCTTTACCAAGAGCGGTTGAACAGCTTAAAGAAAATAATTACAGGTTTGAGTTGTTATAATTAATTATAGTAATTCTTAAACGAATTTAAAATGGTATTAAAAAACAAGTTCACTGATACTTTAGTTTATGCAAATATTTTTATCTCTTTTGCAGGATTAAGTCAGGTAATTTTAACACTACTTCTTTTTTCAATTCAAATAAACTGGCAATCTGTTTCATATGTACTTTTTGTATTTCTTTCTACATTTTTACAATACAATATGCAAAGGGGTTATAATTTTTTAGAAAAACACCCAGACAATGATAGAAACAATTGGCTTTTAAAAAATAAAAAAACACTATTAATTACTATAGGTTTAAGCATAATAATTCTCTTGTTATTATGCAGGTGGTTAAGCTCAATGTCAATTGGGATAATGATTGCAGCTGAATTAATTTCTACTTTTTATTTTATAAAGCCTCTTCAGTTAAGAAAATTTGGTTTTATTAAGCCTTTCATCATTTCTTTAATATGGGTTATTTCTTGTACTGTAGTTCCATTTATTGAAAACAATTTAATTAATTCTAAAACCATAATATTTTGCATAGCGCAATTTTTTTTTATTGCTGCCTTGTGTGTTTTATTTGATATAAAAGACAAAAAAAATGATTTAGATGAAGGTATTAAAACTTATGCAAATTCGTTTGGAACCAAAATCACAAAATTGATTGCAATTATTTTAACCCTGGTTTATTTTATAACAATGTTGTTTGTTTTCAATTCTACAAATTTTATTTTACTGAATTCAATATTTTTTTTAATAGTTGCATCTTTAATCATAATAACAAACGACAGTAAAGATTCTTTTTTCTATTATTTATTTGTTGATGGTTTATTAATTTTTCAACTTATAATAACTTTAGGTTGCCTATCTTTGTAAGTGCTTAGATAATAAACTTAAATAAACTCGATTTTATTATAATATACTAAAACTTTAAAGTGATATTAAGCAATATAAAAACAGATCGAGTTTCAATAAATTTCTATTTTGCATTTTTGATTGCATTGCTACTTCCTTTTAAATTTTTAATATCTCCATTGATTGGATGCTGGTTGCTTTATAATTTATTTTCTTTTAGTAACCAGAATTGGAAATCAATTTATCAAAACAATACCATAATGTTTTCATTATTGTTTTTTTTAGCTCATACATTAGCCTATTTTTTTTCAAATAATAAAAAAGAAGCGCTTTTTAGTATTGAACTGAAATTAAGTTTTTTAATTATGCCTGTACTTTTTTTTATTTCAAGATTCGATAATAAATCAAAAAATAAATTACTTTTTTCTTTTGTAATTTCTTGTTTATTATCGGCATTTATATGCATAACTAATAGTTTAATTAATTTCATTAAAAATAATGAACTACTAACTTATAATAACTTTTGTTTGTTTATGCACCCGAGTTACTTTGCTATGTATTTATGCTTTTCTGTAATTATTTTAATTTTAAGATTTAATGATTTAAAATTTTTAAATTATCAAAAAATCATTGTTGCTTTAACGCTTTTCTTATTGATAATAGGTATTTTCTTATCTGCATCAAAAATGGGAATTCTTACTTTTTTAATTCTAATTCCATTTGTTATTCTTCATCTTTTATGGAAAAATAAAAATTATAAACTTATTGTTATTTCAATATTATTTTTCTCTATTGGTTCATTATTTTTTTTAGCCTCAGACAGTTTACCTGCAGCAAGATTACGTTCTTCATTTCAGTTTTTATCATCTTCTGAAAATGAAATTGATAAATCATCTACTGAAAGTAATGCTGTAAGGGTTTTAGTTTGGCAACAAGCAGTGGAATTAATAAAAGAAAAGCCTTTTTTGGGTTACACCCCTGGCGATGTAAACGATGAGTTGTACAGATCTTACAAAGAAAATGAATTAACCGGTGCTTTAGAAAATAAATTAAATGCACACAATCAGTTTTTACAAACAATTCTCGGAAATGGAATTATAGGACTTTTACTTTTGTTCTTTTTAATTTTATCACCAATTATAAATGGAATAAAAACAAAAAATGTGCTCCTCATTTTTTTTAGTTTTTTAATAGTTTTAAATTTTGCTGTTGAATCAATGCTTCAAACTTCAGCAGGAACTTTATTTTTTGTTTTTTTCATTAGTATATTTAACAATGTTAAAAGTAATTCACTAGAAAAAATTCAATAATTACAAACCATTTTCGTCATAATCTTCACATATAAATTTAAACTAATTTTAACAATAAATAAATGAACCAACCTATACATAAAGCAGGTTTTGTAAATATAATTGGATGTCCAAATGTTGGTAAATCAACATTGTTAAATGCACTTGTTGGAGAACGATTGGCTATCATTACTTCAAAAGCACAAACCACAAGGCACAGAATAATGGGAATAGTAAGTGGTGACAACTACCAAATCGTTTTTTCAGATACTCCTGGCATCATAAAACCTGCCTACAAACTTCAAGAGAAAATGATGACCTTTGTTGCTGAGGCATTCAGCGATGCAGATGTGTTTTTATTTATAACAGATGTTTTTGAAGATATTGAACTAGACGAAAAATACATCAATAAGTTGTGTAATGTAAATGTTCCTGTATTGGTATTAATTAATAAAATTGATAAAGCCAATGAGCAAACCATAGATGAATTTTCTAATAAATGGAAAACAAAATTGCCCAATGCAGAAATTATTTCCATTTCAGCACTTCAAAAAATAAATTTGGATAATGTAATGGAGCGTTTAATTTCATTACTTCCACCAGGTGAAGCTTTTTACGATAAAGATGAATTAACAAATAGACCTGAACGTTTTTTTGTGACTGAAATCATTCGTGAAAAAATTCTCAAAAACTATAAAAAAGAAATCCCATACAGTTGCGAAGTAATTGTTGAAGAATTTAAAGAAGAACAAAAAATCATTCGTATAAGAGCCAACATTATTGTTGAGCGCGATTCTCAAAAAGGAATTCTCATTGGTCATAAAGGCGAAGCTCTAAAAAAGACAGGTACTTATGCACGTGAAGATTGTGAAGTTTTTTTTGGAAAAAAAGTATTCCTTGATTTGTATGTGAAAGTTGACAAAGATTGGCGCAATAATGATAATCGTCTTAAACAATATGGCTATAATTAGTATTTTTTTGAGAGAATTAATTTAAATTTGTTTTAAATTTTAGCGTGATGATAACAATGACAGAAAATAAAAGTAAAAGCCAAGAGTTAATGGATTTGGAAGATAATTATGGTGCCCATAATTATCATCCGTTACCGGTAGTTTTAAGTAAGGGCGAAGGCGCTATTGTTTGGGATGTAGAAGGAAAAAAATACTATGATTTTCTCTCTGCTTACAGCGCTGTCAATCAAGGACATTGTCACCCTAAAATAATTGGTGCATTAATAGAACAAGCAGGAAAACTATGCCTTACTTCTCGCGCATTTCATAATGATCAATTAGGGATTTACGAAAAATACATATGCGAGTACTTTGGCTATGACAAAGTACTTCCAATGAATTCAGGAGCAGAAGCTGTTGAAACAGCTATCAAATTAGCGAGAAAATGGGCATACGAGAAAAAAGGTGTTGCCGAAAATCAAGCAAAAATTATTGTTTGTACTCAAAATTTTCATGGAAGAACAATAAACATTATATCTTTCAGTACAGATCCTGACTCTAAAAATAATTTCGGACCTTTTACAAGTGGTTATGAAATTATTGAATACAACAATCTGGCTGATTTAGAAAAAGCACTTTCAGATAAAAATGTTGCTGGATTTTTAGTGGAGCCAATGCAAGGTGAAGCCGGAGTTATTGTTCCTGATGAAGGTTATCTTAAAGGCGCTTATGAACTTTGCAAAAAGAACAATGTACTTTTTATTTCCGATGAAATTCAAACAGGAATTGCTCGTACCGGTAAATTATTAGCTTGCGATTGGGAAAATGTTCATGCCGATATTTTAATATTAGGAAAAGCATTATCCGGCGGAGTTTATCCCGTATCAGCAGTTTTAACAAACGATGAAGTGATGCTTTGCATCAAGCCTGGACAGCATGGCTCAACTTATGGCGGAAATCCTTTGGCTTGTGCTGTTGCAGTTGCTGCATTAGAAGTTGTAAAAGAAGAAAAATTAGCCGAACGTGCTGAATATTTAGGTGAGATTTTAAGAAGCGAACTCAAAGCTATTCAACACCCAATGCTCACCAAAGTTCGAGGAAAAGGATTACTTAACGCAATTGTAATAAAAGAAATTAACGGAAAAACAGCATGGGATGTTTGTTTGAAATTAGCCGAAAATGGTTTACTTGCAAAACCTACACACGGTGATATTATTCGATTTGCACCACCTTTAGTTATTACAGAAGAACAAATAATAGACTGTGTTCGTATAATTAAAAACACTTTAGAGTGTTTTTAATTTATTTTTTGCTTCGTTCCAATATTTATCCATTTCCTCAAGCTTGCAATCAGAAATATTTTTACCTGATGCTTTTATTTTTTCTTCCATATATTGAAAACGATAAATAAATTTTTTATTTGTTCTTTCAAGGGCATCTTCTGGATTTATATTATTGAATCTTGCATAATTAATTAATGCAAATAATACATCACCAAATTCGTCTTCCATTTTATCTTTGTTTGCATTACCTTTTTTTAATTCAACATGGAATTCTGATAATTCCTCTTGAACTTTTTCCCAAACTTGTTCTTTATTTTCCCAGTCGAAACCTACCCCACGTGCTTTTTCCTGAATTCTCATAGATTTTACTAGTGCAGGCAATCCTTTTGGAACTCCTGATAATACAGATTTATTACCCTCTTTTAATTTTATTTTCTCCCAGTTTTGTTTTACTTCTTCTTCACTATCTGCGATTACATTCCCGTATATGTGAGGGTGACGTTCAATTAATTTATCGCATAAAGAATCAATAACATTAGTAATATTAAATTCATTTGTTTCGCTTGCAATCTTTGCGTAAAAAACAATATGCAACAAAATATCGCCTAATTCCTTTTTGATGTCATTCATGTTTTTTTCAATGATGGCATCACTTAATTCAAACAGTTCTTCGATTGTAAGATAACGTAAACTATCTATGGTTTGTTTTTTATCCCACGGACATTTTTCACGTAATTCATCCATTATTTTAAGTAATCGTTCGAATGCTAAACTAGATTTTTCCATGTTTAATTGTATAAAATAAAAACTACCAGTTTGTATACTTTATTTTTACAATTCTGATTGTTTTGTTGATGTGATCTCTGTTTATAAAAGAATTAATTCTTCTGTCTTCTTCATATATATAACTTAGTTCATTTAAAATTAAATCATTTTTATATTGTTTCTCAATTAATAAATTTCCCTTTGCATCATATTCAAAAATAGATTTGAGATTTAAACTTCCGCCCGAATTTGATTTAAATAATTTTTCTGTAAGTTGTCCAGTTTCATTATAAGTAAAAATTGATTCCTGATTTATCCAGGTTGAAACATAATATTCATTTGCAGAAATAAGTTTATTCTGTTTGTTATAATTAGAAATTATTTCTTTGTAAGTTCTACCTTCATCATTTAAGCAGATTGTTTTAATTTGGTTTTCGCTTGTTTTAATTTGTTGAAAACGTTCATCTGAAAGAACATACTGCATACCAAGTTGAAAATTTGTTTTATCATTACTTAAATTAGTTTCTTTTGCTCTTATTATCTTAGTTGGAAAACCTGTGTTATCATATACATAGTAAGTACTCTCATAATAATTTCCATCATTAAATCGCATTAAAGTTAATCGCTGAATAGAATCATAATAAAAGCATGTAGAAATGGTATCGTATATAAACTCATTTTTAACACTTACACCACCATTTCTTACTTTTTTGGTTTTTTTATTTACTATTTCGGTGTGTATTTCATGACTGATTGTTTTAGCAACAACTGTATAAAAAAATCGTATTAACAAACCATCTTTATTAAATTCATAATAATGTGTTAGGTTTTTATCTTCTGCAACCTGCATGTCTTTTTTATCAATGATATCAAACACAAGGTTTTTAATTTTTTTTTCTTTAATAAATTCTTTATTAAAATTTGGATACTTATCTGTTGTTGCAGAATAAGATGGAATTATCATCTGCGCATAACAAATAATTAAATTAAGAAATAACAGAAAAGTGAGTACAATTTTTTTCATTCGTTTACAAATATGAAATAAAATTGATTGTAATTAAATTTATTAGTAAAAACTAATTAACCATTAAAATTGATAACTTATTAAATTTAATTCATTACAAAAGCACCATATTCATATGTATTCCAATAATTACTTAAATTAATTTTTTGAATGTATTTCCGAGTTTTAAATGTATTATTTCCGTCAGAAACAATCATTTTTGCAACAGCTGAATTTAATCCCTTCAAATAAGGATTATTTGTTAGTACTAAACAATCAAGTTTATAAAATTCTAAATTATATTTATTAAGCGTATCACCATTTAAAATTCCGATTTTTTTATTGTTTACAGATAAAACAAAAAAACCGTTATTTAGTATGTTTTCATTTATTGAATTTACTCTACTATTAATTCGGTTTGGTTTTGCAACAACACTTAATTTGCTTGATTTATCTTTCTCAGAAGTATAAGAATAAGCTATATTATTATAAAACACATCTATACCTGACTCATTGTTCAAATGATATACTGTTATTTTTTTATCTGCATTAAATTTTCCTACAACTGAAGTAATTATTAATAATGAAATTATTGAAAATGAAATTACTGCTGAAGAATAATTTTTTTTGATAAGGAAATGAGATAAAAAAAATATTAATAAAAAAAATAATAAAGTTTCTAGCAAACTTATTTTATTATCCGAAATATTTAAAAAACTAAATCCATCTAAAAACATAGTAATCTTATTCATACTTTCCACGGAAAAATTAAGCAGAAATGTTAATCCTTTTGCTATAAAACTAATTGGACTTAATATAACAAGAAACATTGCCCCAAACATTACAACATAAGAGAGTGGTATTATAATTAAATTCGAAATAAAAAACAGAACCGGAAATTGTCCGAAATAGAAAAGCGAAAGTGGCAAAGTACTTATTTGAGCACTAATAGAAATTGCCGTTGTTTGCCATATTTTTTCAATTAATTTATTTTCGAATGTAAACCAACCCGATATGAATGGATAAAAAAACACAATTCCTGCAATTGCAAAATATGAAAGCTGAAAACCTATATCAAAAATCAATTTAGGATCAGCCAATAAAATTATAAATGCACTTGCCAATAATGTGTTGTAAATATTACCGCTTCGATTAAACATATTGCCTAATATAACAAACGAGAACATAGTAGCTGAACGAATTACAGAAGGCGATAGACCTGTTAATGCTGCATAAAACCAAATACATAAGAGCATAAGTATTCCTTTCAATAAAATGAAAATTCGTTTTTGTGGGAATTTTAAAATAAAATTCAGAAGTAGAAATACCAAACCTACATGCAATCCAGATACTGACAAAACATGCAAAGTGCCTGTTGAGGAGTAGGCATTTAATAATTCTTTTGAAATTTCATCATCATAACCAAGTAGCAATGCAGACGTAACAGATAAGTTATCATCACTTAAACCATATTGAACAAGTATTTTTAATAAATAGTTTTTAAATTGATCAGCATAAGCAGTAATTGGTAAATTTTGAGGAATATTAGTTAGTTTAAAATCTTCAGGTTGTAAATAAATCTGATGGTAAATTCCTTTAGAGAATAAATATTCTTTATAATTAAACTCGAACGGATTTTTAGGTTCTGGAATATTTGAAAGATTGTTTTTAAAAGTAATCCCGGTGGTAATATCAATTTTCTCAATAGATTTTGGCAAATAAGCAAGTACCTCTCCAGAACATACTTTCCAATTTAATCCATCATAAATTTCAAGAAGTTTAATTTTTGTTTTTTGATATTTAGTTCCGTTTTTTTTTGGAATATCACTAATATATCCTTTAAACAAAATATTTTCTTTAACTGAATAGTTTGCGTAATGATTTTTTTTATTTAATGATTCGTTTAAAAATGATGCTTGTAAGCCAACATAAAAAAAGAAAACATGTATAATAAAACCATAAGTTGTTTTTTTAGTAAGTGTTACTGAATTCTTTAATAAAAAATAAATTCCAATCAGTAATACATAAAGAAAAATTAGTTCATAAAAAACAGGACTTAAATTATCAATTAATTCATAATAAAGAATTCCTAATGCAAAAGGAATAAAAATTCTTAAAAATGGTATGCGATGAAGTAACTCAGACAAACTACAAGATTAATAATTTGATAAAAAATTTTTATCGAGTGAGCGTAATAAAGCCTTTAGCTTCAAACTTAACATCATCCATTTTAGAACCATTCAAAATGTAATAATAAGTTCCCTCTGCGCTTTGTACACCATTTCCATTTGT
>Ga0315906_10011095_pt1 | contig 10526 bp, 7 predicted proteins | sample LakEriMetagenome_4_FD_203526 | JGI IMG/M metagenome (GOLD analysis project Ga0315906, IMG submission 203526) | Freshwater fungal communities from buoy surface, Lake Erie, Ohio, United States - Buoy 2 MA122 | ecosystem: Environmental > Aquatic > Freshwater > Lake > Lake biofilm | place: USA: Lake...
TGTGCGGACCGCAACTGAGCCGAGTTTAGGAACTGCGGCAAGGAGCTCTTGTGTATATGGATGCTGCGGACGGTTAAAGATTTGATCAGCGGTTCCGTACTCAACTGTATTTCCATCCTTCATTACAAGAATGTCATCAGCAAGATCTGCCACCACACCCATATCGTGAGTAATTAGAAGAATTGCAGAGTTAAGTCTGTCGCGAAGGTTGCGAATAAGATCAAGGATTTCTGCTTGAACAGTTACATCAAGAGCAGTTGTTGGTTCATCTGCAACAAGTAGTCCTGGATCGCAAGCAAGTGATTGCGCAATCATGGCACGTTGACGTTGTCCACCTGAAAGTTGGTGTGGGTACTTATCAAAGGATGCTTCAGGGTTTGGAATTTCAACCATGGTAATCAATTCAATTGCTCGAACCTTGGCCTCTTGTGGACCCATATCAAAGTGTGTACGAAGAGTTTCAACAATTTGAAAACCAATGGTGTACACCGGATTCAGAGCCGTCATTGGCTCCTGGAAGATGTAGGCAACATCGCGACCGCGGGCTCTGCGAAGTAATGTCTTGTTTGCGCCAACCATCTCTTGGCCCTTAACTTTTACACTGCCTTCGATGCGAGCATTAGATGCTAAAAGATCCATAAGACCCATGGCGGTAGTGGATTTTCCCGAGCCAGACTCGCCTACGATGGCAAGGACTTTTCCAGCTTGTACATCAAAGTTCATGTTGATCGCTGCTGGGTACCAGACACCTTCGACCCAGAAGTCAACGCTGTAATTAGATACTTGAAGTACTGCCTGGTCCGCTTTGCTCATTTTGTTTCTCCTGCGATACTTGTGAAATGAATGAAACCTTTAGACCCCGCAGCAACTTTCTCTGGGCGGGTGTGTCGCTTGTATTGATCCTTCTCTTTGCTGCGAACAGTATGGTTGTAGCTACAAGCTTTGAACAAAACATTTTCGAATTTTTGATCTGCCTGATTTTGGTAGCTACTGCTTACCTGATCTGGATTAAACCCAAAATGGTTCTGCGAGATGATCACATCGAAGTTGTAAATCCCTTGAGTACTGTCGTGATTCCTTACTCCGACGTAGTTGAGCTCAATACCAAGTGGACGCTGACGATCACTCATAGCGGAGGCCAAACCAAGGTATGGGTTGCTCCCGCGGGAGGAAAACAACGATGGGTTGCCGATAAGAAATTTGGTTGGCTCAGTAGCGACATCCCGCTTTCCCAATCTAGAGAAACCGAGATGGAGTCGATGAGCGCCAGTCTGCACAGTTCTAGCGGGCAGGCTGCTTACATGATCCAAGAGCGAATTAAGAGAATTCACTAGCTCTGCATCCTCTTCATCTCATTGGCTCTCTTGCGGTCCTTGGCGGAGATGTGTCTGCGCTGTCTAGGATCGAAGGCATCACGCAGTCCATCACCAATAAAGTTCACACAAAGTGCGATCGAAACAATGAGCGCACCAGGCCACCAGAAAAGCCAAGGGCTAATACTGAAGGTTCCTTGATACTCGCTAATAAGTAAGCCCAGAGATACATCGGGTGCCTGGACGCCAAAGCCGAGGTAGCTCAGAGAAGTTTCGATAAGAATTGCTCCAGACATCAGAAGTGTGCCGACAACAATAATAATTCCCATTGCGTTTGGAAGAATGTGCTTAAAAATAATTCTGCGGTTTGACGCACCTGCAACACGCGCCGCATCGACAAACTCACGTTCGCGAAGTGTTAAGAATTCGGTACGGACAAAGCGCGCGAGCCCCATCCAGGCAAAAAGGCCAAGCATCAGCGCAAGTACAATCACACCCAGATTACCGAATCTAAATCCGATCACAGCTCCAATAACAATGACTGGAGTAACCAAGAACATATCGGTAAGGCGCATCAATACCGCATCGACAATACCGCCAAAATATCCGGCGATTGCGCCGATTACGGTTCCAATCAAAATTCCCAAGACGCTCACGATTACCATCACCATGAGTGACTGTTGAGCGCCTCTGGCGACCAAGGCGAAGTAATCAGTTCCAATAAGGTCAGTTCCAAATGGGTGATTACCAAATTGAACACCATCACCATCTAGAAATGATGGTGCTAAATCAAGTGTGGGACACCCAGTAACACCGCCATTACAGGTGCTAGCGATCGCTCCTTCTGGGTCGATATCTGTGATCGAGTATGGCCACCATCCGGGGATGGTAAAACCAAAACTTTTAAACCCGACGCGAATACCTGTTGCAGTAAAGACAGTTATTACGATACCGATCAAGGTAAAGAGTGAAGCCATAGCAGCTTTGTGGCTTGTAAATCTCTTGATGACAATTTGACGCTGACTTAGCCCGGCTGTTTGCCGATTTGCAATCTCATTCTCATCTTTTTCAGGAATGACAACAGACTGTGGTTTCATTTCGCTCATGGCAACCTACTTCCTGATTCGAATTCTTGGGTCAACTACGCCGTATAAGAGGTCGGCGACGAAGTTAGCAAGGACTGTCAGGATTGCGCTCAGGATAAAGACGCCCATAAAGAGATTCATGTCATAACCCCTGATGGCATCGTTGAATAAACGCCCCATACCCTTCCATGCAAAAACACCTTCGGTGATGATCGCACCACCTAAAAGTCCAGCAAAATCATTCACAAGAATTGTTGTTAGTGGCAACATCGCATTACGCATACCGTGGCGGACAATTACGGTGCGCTCGGTTAATCCTTTTGCACGGGCGGTTCTGATGTAATCCATGTTCAATACTTCAAGCAGGCTGCCTCTAGAAAAACGCACATATCCAGCGAATGAAATCAGCGTCAAGGCGATTGTCGGCAGAACTAAGTGCACAGCAGTATCCAAACCAGAGATCCAATAGTTCTCTAACTGTTCAGGTGTGAGCATGTCATTATTCTGACCCAAGGTAGGAACTGGTCGACCGTTCACGGCATCAGAGTTCATGTAGTTTGGAAATTCCTTCATGAAACGATCAATAATGATCGGAAATGTTGAAAGTAAGGCGGTGAAAAGTCCTATGCGAGTGTAAATGCGGCGATCAATCTTGCTAACAAAGTGACCAACTGTCATTCCCAGCGAAATAGTGATGGCAAAGATTGCAAGAATGTTCAATAAAGAAGCATTTTCATTCATCAAACCCTGAAGTGGGTAGTACAAAATAGCTATCGCAGCTGCCGTACCGAACCCCGCATATCGGCCTTTAATGTTATCTAGTCCTGAAATAAGTTGAATGACTATAACTGCGTTACAGAGCGCCAAAAACGAAACTCCAAAAATTCCAAGTGCTGGCTCCAAGAACCAGTTAGATCCGCTCATGAAAGTCAGTGTGGCTGCCGTAAAAACCGCACCACCTGCGATAACTGAGAAAAACTGTCGCCGGCTCCCGCCCACGAAACTAGCCATAATGAAGCCGATAGCGAGCGAGGTAGTTGCGATTGTTGTCGGCGCAATTTTGGGGTCGGCCAGGAAGTCATTGAATTGAATCGCCATAAACTCTTTAAGAAGAACTGCGACCCAGAAGATGGGAAGTGAGAATAGTAGAAAGGAGAAAAAGGTCATTACGTAGTCAAAGCGGCTGTATTGGCGGATCGCCGTAATCATTCCCACTGAGACTCCAAGGATGATTGCAAGGAATGTTGCTGTGATGACAAGCTTTACTGTCACTGGAATAGCTTGGCCGAGAAGTTCAGTGACTGGAACACCGCTACGACTTAGACCCATGTCGAAGTCTCCCCAGAGACCGCCCACGATCCCACGAAGCCAAGAGAAGTATCTTATTGGTGGTGGGACATCTAGCTGTAGATTCTTGATCGTACTCTTAATCAGGTAGTCCCTGTTCTCTTCTTGACTTTCAGCGTAGGCAGAGAGGGGGTCAGAAGAAAATGCTTGCAGGTTGTAGGCCAAGAAGCTAGCCCCAAAGACGATGACCAACATCATTCCTAGTCGTCGCAAAATATATTGAAACAAAGCATCTCCCTTACTGCAGTTACACCCCAAAAAATCAGGATAAAGAAAAAATGACTACCACTTCAGTAAAGAAACTGGGGCGCCCTTGCGGACACCCCAGTTTCTTTATTTACTGGATGTTTTGATCGGTTAGTACGACCACTCGAAGAAGTTCCAAGTGAGTGTATCCCCAACTGGCGCCGGCTTTACATTCTTAAGTGCTTTGTTGTAAGCCGCGATTGTTGGATTTGTATACAACGGAATACCCCAGTAGTTGCCCATAACGATCTTATCCGCTGCTATGCGCTTAGCCGTTACTTGTGCTGGGGTAAGAATATCGCCCTGAAGGCTTGCGATAATCGAATCCAGTGCCGAATCTCTCCAACCATGGCTGTTATTGCTACCGTCTGACTTGAAGATGCCTGTTGCATTTGACTGACTAATAGAATTCAAGCCAAAAGCGTACAACGTTGCATCGTACTTAGAGTCTTTCATGCCAACCGGGAAATTACTGACTGCGTTGTCGATAACTTCAAAACCGGCCTGCTTGGCGTTTTCCATCAGCAACTTCGCAGTTGCATTGCGAAGTGTGGTGGTGGCGTGCCAGAACTGGACCTTAACTGCAGGAGTTTCTGGTGAGGCGTTCGGATAGTACTTCTTAACAAGGGCCAGAGCTTCAGCATTTCGTGTTGCCTGTGTTCCCTTGCTATAAATAGATACTCCTGAAGCCTTTACGATTTGATTGTATTCAGGGGTGCCTTGGAAGGTCCACTCTGTATCCAAAGGTGTCAGATCTGGCTTGATTGGCTTTATCAAAGTATCAATGATCTGTTCACGAGGAACTGCTAACAAGAAGGCCTTACGAAGGTCCTTTGCACGCTGTCCATTTCCAGCAAATGGGCCGCTGTATACATCAGACTCGCCTGCCGCTGAATCCACGCGTAGGTGAAGGTGTGAATAAACTCCGCCTTCCTTTATCGCAGTTGTGACATTTGGAAGAGCCTGTAGGGTGATGCGGTTAGCTGCTGTTGCATTTGAGTTGTAGTAGATGTCAATATCACCATTTCGTAGCGCTTGTACTGCAGCGGTGTCGTCATTGATGATCTTGATTACAACTGTCTTAATTGGGTTCTTGGTTGCCATCGCAGGACCTGACTTGTACTTAGGATTGCGTACAAACACCATTGAGTCACCATATGTGAACTTTGAAACGATAAAACCACCGTTTGAGATTAGAAGCAATGGATTTGTATCTTTGTCAACCTTCGTTACGTTGTAACTATTGGTCCATACATTACCGATGGCCTTCATGTGAGCAGTGTTCTTAGAAGTAAATGCCTTCACGAACTTTGCCTTTGCCGCAGCATTTACAGCTGCAGATTGCAGACCCTTCTTGCCATCAGCAAGAAGTGAAAGAGCGTGTACTGGACTTGGTCCTGGGGCGAGTAGCTCCCAATCTGGAAGTGGCTTGTTGAACTTGACTGTAAGGCTCATCTTGTCCGCACTGACTTTTGGAAGACCAACAACGTGAGTTCCGTATGCTCCACCATAGCCAACGGCATCAAATGCTGGCTTGATATCGGCACTCTTTGGGTCTCCAAGACCTGCATCCTTTGAGTATTTATCTGAGGCGACAACGTGTGTAAGAAGAAGATCTTCGGCATTAATTGGTGTGCCATCAGACCATGTCTGTCCCTTTTTAACTGTGTATTGAATCTGGAAGTCTTTAGGTTCTTGCTTAACAATTTTCATTGTTCCGAAAGCAGTATTGGCAATTAATTCCGTATCAGAGTTGTAATACTGAAAACCCATTCCTGTTAAAGAACCGACCGTGGCGTTGTAGCTTGTATTTCCCTCGCTAGTGCCTGAGTTTAATGAAGTAATATCTCCAGATGAAAGTAAGGTAACCGTTGATTTAGTTGCAGCTTGTGCAGGTGCAATTGCTCCTACTGAAAGACCTGCAGCAACCATCGCTGTGGATGCAAAAGCAGCCACTGCGCGTAATGCCAGTTTTCTTTTCATATAAATTTCTCCTTATTAGTGGGACCCAAGACGCAGCACCGCATCCCTGAATGGGATAGAAATGTACGACCAGACCAAGTGAGGAGAATCCTAAGGTACTTTGTAAGCGATTATCTACCCCGCCTTTGCTAACGTATTGATAACGATTTCATAGCGAAAACTAGGCCCGAGTGGGGGAAAGGGTGATTTCTATGCGTAATTCCGAGCGCTGGCTCGGGGTTCGGGAGTGCGCGCGAAGGGATTCGAACCCCTAACCTTCTGATCCGTAGTCAGATGCTCTATCCGTTGAGCTACGCACGCTTATTTATTGGTGAACCGCAATAGTACCCGCTTTTTATACATCGCCCAAATGCCCTTCAAGCCCTTTAAGCAAAGCCCTTTAACCAAAGTCCCTTATTAAACAAGCGTAAGCGAGCAGTAAAAGGGCGCAGCCAGGTCAGTCTTAAAAGTTAAAGCCCTGCCTGTCGAAGAATGCTTGTGAGGTCCACACTTTTAACCCGAGGCTTACCCTTTGGTTCACCTGCTGCAACTTCTGCTTCGTTGATCTTTTGCCAGTGTTCCTGGGTAACAACAACTTGATGAGTGAGTAGTTCTGAAATATCGCCAGCGTTTTTGGGGCTCTTCAAATCTGACACCAGAAGCTCAATAACCGCTGCTGCATCTGATTTATTCGTACCAATTACTCCTGATGGGCCACGTTTTGCCCAACCCACAACATACATATTCTCTGTCACTCGACCATCTGTATTTACAACTTTTCCATTCTCATATGGAACGCCAGTAATTCCCTGTGCTTGGTATCCAATTGCAGTTATAACTAGTCCGCACTTGATGGTTACGTCACCATTTGGGGTTGAATACACAACACCTTCAACTCGATCTGTGCCAAGAATTTCCTTTGGTGTGTGTTGGAACAAAAACTCCATTGTGCGTTCATGTTCACTCTTTGGATTTTCTGCAATTAAAAGCATCGCATCCAAATTACTTTTTACATCTTTCTCTGGCTCTGAACCTGCACGAACTATTGCGGCTTCGATATCTTCTTTACGCATAAGTACATTTGTGTGTTCTAGTTTTGGAAGTTCTCGTAATTCAGGTGATGTGAACGCTGCATGTTCTGGCCCGCGGCGCGCACTGATGTATACCTTGCGAATGTTGCTCTGCTTAAATGCATCAATTGCGTGATCTGCGGTATCTGTTGGATCTAGTTCGGTTGGTTCTAATGCCAATATACGGGCAACATCCATCGCAACATTGCCGGCACCAATTACTACCGCGGTGTCGGCATCTAAAGGTGTATCCACGCCAACAAAATCAGGGTGTGCGTTGTACCAAGGCACAAAGACCGCTGCAGATAAGGATCCGCGCAGCTCTTCACCCGGTATCCCTAGCTTTTTACCGATTGAGGAACCTGTGGCAATGATTACTGCGTCATACTTTTCTTGTAGTTGCGCAACAGTTATATCACTGCCGACTTCAACGTTTGCAAACAATCTAAAGTTTTCGCTATTTGCAATCTTCTCAAAAACTTTTGAGACAGTTTTAATCTTTGGATGATCTGGCGCAACACCACTTCGAACTAATCCCCATGGTGTTGGAAGACGCTCGATCATGTCGATTTCAAATACACGATCTTCGGTAGCAAGATTTTGTAGAGCTTGAGCAGCGAAGTAACCTGCGGGGCCTGCCCCAACAATTGCCACTTTAAATCTAGACAAAACTACTCCTTTAATCATCTGCATCAATGAGAAAAGTCTATCTCTTACTCTTAGGCACGCGTGTTAGGGTCACTTTATGAAGAAATTTGCCGCATTTGTGACCCTTCTGTTGTTGATTTCTGGATGCGCGCAAACAGCCACTGAAAGTTCGGTTGAAGATGGCGTTCCAGTTAAGTTTTACTTTGTCTCAGATACTGCTCGTGGATTTAAACTCTTTTCTGAAACACAACCATTGATCGCTGCTAACGATTTAAATCTGCAGGTTGTTTCAGATCTCGTTACTGGAAAAATAGCTCCACTAGATCCTGATTATTCAAACCTGTGGGGTGGAACCAATTCAGTTAACTCTGTAGGCATTAAAGATTCAGTTGCAACCGTTGACTTGGGTGAGATCTCATTAAATGTCGGAGCCGAAGGCGAACAGCGGGCAATCGATCAAATTGTTTGGACCCTTACCGAATTAGCACCAGAAATTACTTCTGTTGCATTTACAGTAAATGGTGAAGTTGTTGAATCCTTTGCTGGCCATGTTGACACAACCTCTGCATTTGTAAGGGCTATGGATTATGAGGTTTTGAATCCACTTCAAATTAGCTCTATTAATCAAGGTGCGGCGTTAACTTCTCCGGTAACAATCTCGGGTCAGGCTTGTACCTTTGAAGCAAATGTTGTCTGGAAGCTTTTTCAAGATGGCAAGGTTGTACAAGATGGTTTCACTACCGCAACAATTGGTTGTCCAGATCGTGGGGATTGGAACATCTCCTTTAATGATCTAAAGCCAGGCGAATACACCATCCAGGTTTTGGAGTATTCGGCAGAGGATGGTTCACTTTTTGCGATAGATGACAAAAAGTTTTCAGTTAAATAAGTGCGGAGACGAGGAGATTTGAACTCCTGAAGGGTTTAACCCCTTACCTCGTTAGCAGTGAGGCGCACTCGACCGGGCTATGCGACGTCTCCTTGTTACAGCGCTAGTTTAGCGCACCCCTTTGGCTGCGCCATCCCCGCCTTGTAGGCTAGATATATGGAGAATTCAGATAAGGTGTTAAATACTGGTGCAAAACGTGTTTATGACGTGGCTCCATCAGAGATCTTTGCTGAGTTCATGAAAAGTGGATGGGCACCAACTCCTTTAACTGGAATTACTCAAGATGAAGTTGTTTCTCATTGTGTTCGTCGTCGCGCTGAATTATCTGCCGCATTTACCGGAGTTCGTTTGGTAATTCCAAGTGGTGGAGCAAAGCAACGCAGTAATGACACTGATTACTTGTATCGCCCTCACACCGCATTTGCTTATTACACCGGTGTTCAAGGTGTTGAGGCACACCCTGATTCAGTTCTTGTCATGGATCCAGCTGATGGCGCACACACACCAATTTTGTTCATCAACCCGCGCTCTACCCGTGATACCTCTGCTTTTTATACCGATGCAAAAAATGGCGAACTATGGGTTGGTCGTCGCTTCACAACGGATGAGGCATCACAGCGTTATGGGATTGAAGTCCGTGAGATTGCAGAGCTTCAAAAGTTTTTAAAGGGAAAGAAAAGCGCAGCACTGCACGGTTTTGATGAAGTTGTTGATGCAGTAGTTAAAGAGCATCCTCGCGATGCTGAATTACTAGAATTTGTCTCTGTTGCTCGATTGATAAAAGATGAGTACGAAGTTAATGAAATGCAAAAAGCTGTCGATGCAACCCACCGTGGATTTAATGACGTTATTCGCGCGTTGCCAGCCGCAGTTGCTACACCACGCGGAGAACGTGTTGTTGAGGCCGCGTTCTTTGGTCGTGCGCGGATCGAAGGTAATGATCTTGGGTACAACACAATTGCAGCTTCTGGTTCACATGCGTGCGTACTGCACTGGAACCGCAATGATGGTGATGTAAGAAATGGAGATCTACTTCTATTAGATGCAGGTGTAGAGGTTGATTCTTATTACACCGCCGATATCACCAGAACTTTGCCAATTAATGGAAAGTTCACACCAGCTCAGCGTGCGCTTTACATGCTGGTTTATGAGGCTCAAAAAGCTGGAATTGCAGCGGTTAAGCCTGGTGAAAAATTCTTAAGCATTAACAGAGCAAGTCACACAGTTCTAGCGCAAGGTTTAATCGATATGGGAATTCTTACTATGAGCTTGGATGAAATTATGGATCCAGCAATTGGATTACATAAGCGCTGGACCTTGCATGGAGTTAGCCACATGCTTGGTATGGATGTTCACGATTGTGCTCATGCACGCGCAGAGCAGTACCGTGACGGAATTCTAGAAGTTGGAATGTGTTTAACTGTTGAGCCTGGTTTATACATACAACCTGATGATGAATTATTTCCCGCTGAATATCGTGGAATTGGTATTCGAATCGAAGATGATGTTGTGGTTACTGCAGATGGATGCTTTAACTTAAGTGAGCATATTCCTCATCACCCAGATGAGATTGAAGCCTGGATGGCTTCACTGCGCTAACTGCAAACCGATCCACGCAGCTAGTAAGCCAATACCTAATGACATAACTAGGTTTACCCATGCCTCTTTGTGTCGCTTCAATTCATAGGCAAGATAGATGTCCAACATAAAAGTCGACCAGGTCGTAAACGCACCAGCAAAACCAATTGCAAATAAATCAAAGCCTGCTTCGACTCTTCCGTACGTCAAGCCCAGCAGAAAAGATCCAAGAATGTTTACGGCAAAGATTCCGTAAGGTTTTGCTGTATAGGTACGAATCTTTTGATCTACAACAAATCGCATTGGGCCACCAACAGCGGCTCCAAGAAGAATAAGTGTCATTCTCATGAGCGCACCGGAATCACTTTGCGGGCAAGTGGTAGAACAA
>Ga0315906_10011096_pt1 | contig 10525 bp, 9 predicted proteins | sample LakEriMetagenome_4_FD_203526 | JGI IMG/M metagenome (GOLD analysis project Ga0315906, IMG submission 203526) | Freshwater fungal communities from buoy surface, Lake Erie, Ohio, United States - Buoy 2 MA122 | ecosystem: Environmental > Aquatic > Freshwater > Lake > Lake biofilm | place: USA: Lake...
CTTTGGTGCTTCGGTCGAAAACATCGTGCCGAGATCCCGGTGTTTGAGCGCTCGCCGCTGCGGCGGCTCGCTTTGGTGCTTCGGCCGAGAGCATCGTGCCGAGATCCCGGTGTTTGAGCGCTCGCCGCTGCGGCGGCTCGCTTTGGTGCTTCGGCCGAGAGCATCGTGCCGAGATCGTTGTATCGGCGACCCATCGTCTTCGAGATGGGCACCCGCCGCCCAAGGGGGCGGCGGCGGTCGTGATCGTGATGGTTCGTCGTCGGCCGTCGGCCGTCGGTATGGAAGTTCGACGAGTCGTCTCGGCTCGTCGCCGCCGCCGAAGGCGGCGGGTGCCCATTCCGGGAGCAATGGGTCGCCCAGTCGAACGATCCCGAGTAGGCCGCGGCGCGAAGCGCCGGTTCGGTCGTCCGTTTCCCGTCGACCTTCGGCCGACGGCATCGTGCCGAGATCGTTGTATCGGCGACCCATGTTTGAGCGCTCGCCGCTCCGGCGGCTCGCTTTGGTGCTTCGGTCGAAAGCACCGTGCCGAGATCGTTGGGTCTTGCGACCCATTGCTCCCGGAATGGGCACCCGCCGCCCAAGGGGGCGGCGGCGTCGGCGGACATCGCAAGCGCTCAAACCCGCGGCCGTAGCACCAGAGGGAGCGGCCGCAGCCGCGACCGCTCAAACCCGCGGTCGCGAGCGCTCAAACCCGCGACCGCCAAAGGAATGCCGATGGGCGGACTCGAACCGCCGACCTTCGGGTTATGAATCCAACGCTCTAAACCAGCTGAGCTACATCGGCGAAGGGTCGCGAAGTATAGCCGAAGCCGCGCGCGGCTCAACCCCTGCGGGCGGGCGGGATAACCGCGCGTTTGCGGCTAGAGGATCGGCGACAGCAGGCCGACTCCGTTCTCGATCGCCCGCTTCCACGCAGGACGCGCGAACCACGCCGCCGGTTCGATCCGGGTCGATCGCGCGAGATACCCCTCCTGGACGCGGCGCAGCGCGGCGCTCGTCGCGTCGTCGTAGACGACGAGGCTCGCCTCAAGGTTGAGCTCGAAGCTGCGCCGGTCGAGATTCGCGCTCGTGATCATGCTCGTCTGCCCGTCGACCACCACGGTCTTCGTGTGCAGGAGTCCGCCGCGATACTGCCAGATCTCGACGCCAGCCTCGAGGAGCCGCTGGAAGAACTTCCGGCTCGCGAGCGCCACCGGCCAGCTGTCGACCCGCTGCGGCACGACGAGGACGGTGCGAACCCCTCGCCGCGCCGCGACCAGCAGCGCAGCGAGCGTCGGTTCGTCCGGCACGAAGTACGGAGTCGTCAGCACGACCTCTTCCTCCGCCATGTGCACCATCGAGAGGATGACCTGCGGCATCGCGCTCTCGTAGGTCGTCGGTCCGGTGGCGAGGACCTGCGCGACCGCGGGTTCGGCGATCGCGATCGGCCCCTCGGCGACGAGATGCCACAGCGCCTCGTCGGTCTCGAGGTACCAATCCTCGGCGAAGATCTTCTGCAGATCGTTCGCGACCGGACCGCGCACCCGCACCGTCGCGTCGATCCACGGCGCGTAGCGCGCCTTCACCTTGAAGTCGCGCGCCGCGAGATTGTGGCTCCCGATGTACCCGACCGCGCCGTCGATCACGGCGATCTTGCGGTGGTTGCGCAGGTCGATGCGGCTCACCTTGCTGCGCACGAGTCCGACGGGCAGCATCTCGACGACCTCGACGCCGGCGGCCGAGAGCTCCGCGGCGCGCGCCGACAGCAGGAATGGCCGCGAGCCGAACCCATCGAGCAGGAGCCGACAGGCGATCCCGCGACGCGCCGCCCGCTCGAGCGCGCGGAACACCGGGCGGCTGACTTCGTCGTCGAGCGCGATGTAGTAGAGGATGTGGACATGGTGCTTCGCCTCGTCGATGTCGCGGGCAAGGCGCTCGAAGAGCTCGTCCGCCTCCTCGAAGATCTCGATCGCGTTGCCGCCGACCGGAAACTCGCCGGAGATCGACGCGGCCTGCACCGCGAGCCTTCGCTCCCCTTCGACGAGCGCCGACTCGACGGCACCTACCGCCTTGCGCCGCACCGCGGCGAGCCCGGCCGCGTCGGCGCGCGCGCGCTGCTCGGCGCGCTCGGCCGCGACCTCGCGGTACGCCTTCTCGCGCTTGCGCGAGAGCCACGCGCGCCCGAACACCCAGTAGACGATCGCCCCGACGAGCGGGGCGACCACGATCAGAAGCACCCACGAGATCGCCGTCTGCGAACGCGACCGCCGGTCGGTCAGGACCGCAAGCACAGTCACGATCGCGATCACCACCGACACGGTCGCCACCGCCGACGCAGCGGTCGACAGGAGGCTGGCCTCGCCGGAGAGCACCTTGTCCATGCGGCCGCTACTTTACGCGCATGACGAGCGCACGAACGGATCAGCCGCCGGCACCGAGCCTCTTCTCGCCGCTCCTCAGCGTCGCGGTGTTCGGCTACTACGGCTTCCTTGCTGGCCTCACCACCTCGGATGCGAACGGCCCGGTCCCGATCTGGATCGCGTTCCTCTGGGCGATGCGGGTCGCCTGCGTCGCCTCGCTCGCATCGGTCGCGCTGGTCCTGAGCCGCAGCCCGCGCGCGCTCGCCGCATCGGCCGCGATCGACTTCCTGAACAGCCTCGCGCTCGTCGGTCTCGGCGTCTGGGACCTGCTCGATCCGGACCACACCGTCGCCGTCCACCCGATCCTGCTCATCCTGATCGGCTGCTGGTTCGGCTACGAGGCCTTCGCAGTGCTCCGCAGCCGGCGCAGGTGACCCCTATACTGCCCGACCCGGCCGTTTTCGGACCGCATCGAGGCCCTCTTAGCTCAGCTGGATAGAGCAGCGCTTTCCTAAAGCGCAGGTCGCAGGTTCGACTCCTGCAGGGGGCGCTTCCCGGCATCCGATAGGATGCTCGTCCACCCGAACCCAGCGAACGCACCCATGAAGCTCGTCCTCCTCTCGAATCTCCTCTGGATCATCGTCTGCGCCGTCTGGTGCATCCTCTGCTTCGCGCAGGCGCGCGCCGACCGCGCGAAGGGCGCGGGCTTCCAGCGTCCGCTGTCGAAGGCCGAACTCGAGCGCTGATCCAGCGAGCGATGCCATGACGAACGGCCCGGCCGGCGGCCGCGAGCCGCGCATGCACCTCGCGCTGCTCCATCCCGAGATCCCGAACAACACGGGAAACATCGGCCGCACCGCGGTCGCCCTCGCCGCGCGCCTCCACATCATCCATCCCATCGGCTTCGACATGGACGAGAAGGCGCGTCGACGCGCCGGACTCGACTACTGGCATCTCGTCGACTGCGTCGAGCACGCCTCGCTCGAGGCCTACCTCGAATCGGCCCGTCCGACACGGCTCTGGTTCTTCACCCGCCACACGACGCGCACGCACTTCGAGGCCGCGTTCGAGCCGGGCGACCACCTGCTCTTCGGGAAGGAATCCCGCGGCATCGAGCCCGAGGAACGCGAGGCGCTCGCCGCCCGCTTCGGCGCCGACCACGCGCTCTCGATCCCGATGCCGGGCTCGGACGGCATCCGCAGCCTCAACCTCGCGACCGCCGCCGCGATCGCAGGCTACGAGGCGCTCCGGCAGTTCTCCGCCATCGCCCGGCCGGGCTGAGCACGCCCCCGATCAACGAGTCCAAAGTGGCCCGGCGAGGCCGCAGGAGCCGCCAGGGCCGGTTCTCCGTACAGTCCGGAGCCGGGTCCCCCCTGTCTCAGGGGCACCTTCCCGGTAGGATTCAACCCATGCCCGATTCGAACCGTCGCGTCGCGTCTTCCCGCGCCTTCACCCTGACCGAGATGCTGGTCGTGATCGGCATCATCGCGCTCCTGATCGGCATCCTCCTGCCGGCCCTGAGCCGCGTGCAGGAACGCGCCCGGAAGACCCAGTCCGAGTCCCTGATGCAGGAGTTCGCGAAGGCCTGCGAGACCTTCCAGCAGCAGTTCGGCTTCTACCCGGGCATCGTTCCCGAGTCGATCCTCGCGGCCGACACCGCGGGCAACGGCGGCGTGCCCCGCATCTCGTCCACCGAGAACGCGATCCTGCATCTCTGCGGCGGCGCGGTCACGCAGGACGATCCGAACTACACGGCGACCACCTACAACTCGTGGACCGAACTCACCTTCGGTACCGGCGCGAACCAGTTCAAGATCAAGGTGAACCCGCTGAAGGTCGGCGAAGGCCCGCGCATCCGCGGCGTGCAGTACAAGTCGTTCTTCTCGCCGAAGGCGACCGACCTCGTCGCAGCGCCCGGTCAGTTCAAGACCGACATCAACGCCGGCGACTTCGACAACGACCCGCTGCGCATCCCGGATCTGCTCGACGCGTGGGGCACGCCGGTCCTCTACTTCCGCCAGCTGCGTCCGCAGGGGTCGACGCTCGTCTCGGGCGCGAACACCGGCGACGCGATGACGGACTGCATCTTCGCCTTCCAGGGCGTCAAGCCCTACCTCGGCTCCGTCGGCCTCGGCGAACTCGGCCGTGGGCAGGCCGACAGCATCCTCAACGCCGCCGCGACCGGAAACAAGAACGCGACGCTTGCCCAGATCCTGCGCAATGTGAGCTACGGCGCGGCGAACCAGCCGCTCAACGGCTCGCCGCGCGGCGCCTTCGCGATCATCTCGGCCGGCCGCGACGGCATCTTCTTCGCGAAGCAGGATGGCCCGGGCACGATCCTCGGCAACCCGCCGAACATCGTGACCTACCCGACCGGTCCGTACGCGATCAACGAGTACGACGACATCCGCGTCTTCGGCGGCGGCTGATCGCGCGTTGAACCACCGACTGAAAACGAGCGCGCCCCGCGGAATCCGCGGGGCGCGTCGTTTGGTCTTGACTGGCTCGTCGGGAAACCGACTCACTCGGGCTTGCCGCCGCCCTGATCCTGTCCCTTCGGCGGGGCGCCATCGCCGCCGCGTCCGCGGCCGCGGCCGCGCGGCGCCATCGGCGCATCGCCGTCCTTGCCTTCGCCCGCGCCGGCGCCGCCGTTCTTGCGGGCCTCCTCGGCGCGCTTGGCCATCTCCTCGCGGTACTTCTTCATGCCCGCGTCGAAGTTCGCCTTGAGCTGCTCGTTCTGCTCGGGCGTCAGCGCAGCGGAGATCGAGTTCTTGAGCTCCTCGACCTTCGGGCGCTTCGCCTCGAGCTCCTGCATCTTCTTGCGGAGCTCCTCGCTCGGCGGCTGGTCGGCGGGCGCGTTGCGGCGCGCCTCGGCCATCGCCTTGCGCTCCTCCTGCGCCTTCTTCTCGAACTCCTCCACGCGCTTCATGAAGTCGGCGCGGATGCCGTCGACCTTGGTCTTGGTCTCGCCCTCGAGCTTGAGCTCGTCGATCGCGGCGCCGTAGACGCGCAGCTCGACCATCGGGCGGCTGCGACCCTGCGCGGCGCCGCCGCGACCGGCGAAGCCGCGGTCGTTCTCGAAGCCCTCGCGGGGCACGCGCGGACCGCGCAGCGTGTCGTCGCCGGCGGCGGGCTTCGCGGGCTCGGTCGGCGGCGCCTTCTGGTCGTCGGCATGCAGAAGCGAGGGCGAGAGGAAGAGGAGTGCGGTCGCGAGAAGCGCGTGCGTGGAGCGTGTCGTGATCGAGTTCATCGTGTCGTTCCTTTCAGTCGGTCCGCCAAGGGCGGCGCGGGATTCCGTGGACTTCGCGGGCCCCGCTCGCCGCATGCAGGCGCAGGACTCGTTTTTCGGCCTCCACGTGGAGGCGGCTGCAGAACGCGCGTGGCGCGGGCGCTATTGCATCCCGGAACGCGCTACCATCGCGATCCCCCGGTTTTCGGGCCTCTCCACCCATGCAGCTCACCCCAGACGATCTCCTCGCCGCCCTCCGCACGGTCCTCGATCCCGACATCCGCAAGGACCTCGTCACCCTCGGCATGGTCAAGGCGACCACCGTCGAGGACGGTCGCGCGAAGATCACCGTCGAGCTCACCACTCCGGCGTGCCCGATGAAGGACAAGATCCGCGGCGACATCGAGGCCGCAGTGGCGGCGAAGGCCGCCGAGCGCGGCGCCGCGTGCGCGGGCGTCGACGTGACCTTCACCGCCGATGTGCGCCGCGCCAACGAGAAGACGCGCGATGCGGCGAACCCGCTGCCGGGCGTGCGACAGGTGATCGCGGTCGGCGCCGGCAAGGGCGGCGTCGGCAAGTCGACGGTCGCCGTCAACCTCGCCGTCGCGCTCGCGCGGATGGGCGCGAAGACCGGCCTTCTCGACGGCGACATCTACGGCCCGAGCGCGCCCACGATGCTCGGCCTCGAGGACGAGGCCACGCAGGCGCGCGGCAACATGCTGCTTCCCTTCGATGTCCACGGCATCAAGGCGATGACGATCGGAAAGCTCGTCGATCCCGACAAGCCGCTGATCTGGCGCGGCCCGATGGCGCACGGCGCCTTCAAGCAGCTCGCGACGCAGACGGAGTGGGGCGAGCTCGACTACCTGATCGTCGACCTGCCGCCCGGCACCGGCGACGTGCCGCTCACGCTGTCGCAGCTCCTGCCGCTCTCGGGCGCGGTGATCGTCTGCACGCCGCAGCAGGTCGCGCAGGACGACGCGCGCCGCGCCGCCAAGATGTTCGAGCAGCTCGGCGTCCCGGTGATCGGCGTCGTCGAGAACATGAGCGTCTTCGTCGACGACACCGGCCGCGAGCACGACCTCTTCGGACGGGGCGGCGCCGAGATCATGGCGAACGCGATGGGGCTCGAGTTCCTCGGCGCCCTCGCGATCCGCACCGCGCTGCGCGTGAACAGCGACCGCGGCACCCCGCTCGCGAACTGGAACGACGCGCGCCTCGGCGCCGAGCTCGATGCGGTCGCCCGCGCGGTGGCGCAGCGGGTATCGGTGCTCTCGATGCTCGGTCAGTACGCGCAGCCGACGATCAGCGTGCGCTGAGCCGGGCCTGCAGCAGCGCGAAGCCCTCGTCGCCGAGGTAGTAGCGCAGGATGCGCTCGTCGATCTGCGCGATGTCGACGAGCATCAGCGCATCGACGACGTCGCCGAAGTCGGGATCGACGTTGAAGGCCAGCAGCTTCGCGTTCAGGCGCAGATACTGGCGCAGGAGCACCGGCACCGCGCGCTCGCCGCGCTCGATCTCGTCGATGATCCGCTCGACCTGCTGGAGGTCGGCCGTCGCCTCGGCGGTCTCGCGCTCGGTCCACGCCTCGACGCTGCGGCGCGCGGGCGGATGGCGCGGCGTGACCAGCTTCGCGAACGGCGTCGCGAGCCGATGGCGCTCGAGGAACTCCATGATGAGCTCCTTCGACATCGAGGTGTAGTCGTTCGAGATGCTGACCGGGCCGAACATCCGCCGGTGGCCGCCGCGGAACATGAAGATGCCGATCCCCTTCCAGAGGAGCGACAGCGGCAGCGCCTGGCGCTGGTACGCGGGCGCGACGAAGGAGCGCCCGAGCTCGATCGCGTCGCCGAGCTCCGCGAGGATCCGCGGCGAATACTCGAAGAGCGTGCTCGTGTAGAGGCCCTCGATGCCGGCGTCGCGCGTCACTTCGGCCACGATTCCCGCGCGGTAGCCGCCGACGATCTCGCGCTTTGCGCGGTTCCAGACGATCAACTGGACATAGGTGTCGTCGAAGCGATCGACGTCGCACGACTTGCCGCTGCCCTCGCCGACCGCCCGGAAGGCGATTTCGCGGAGCCGGCCGATCTCCTGCGTCGCCTTCGGGATCGAGGCCGAGCGGGCGGCGAAGACGTCGTAGTCGGACTCGGAGCAGAGGATCGCATCGGCAGGCAGCGCGCGGAACTCGGCATCGAGCTCGTCGGCGCTCGCGAAGGGTGCGCCGATCGGCGCGTGCTCGACCGCCGGCTTCTCGGCAGGCGCCTCGCGGCGCATCAGTTCGCAGCGCCCGCGCGCGAGCCGCGTCAGCGCCTCCTGATCGAGCGTGCTCCCGCGGGTCACGATCGGCCGGCCGATGCGGATCTCGATCTCCTTCCCACGACGGGCGATGAATTCGTTCGGCAGAAGCGCCGTCCGCAGCAAGGGATGCACGAGTCCGAGGGCGTGGAACATCTCGCTGTTCGTCCCTTCGAACCAGACCGGCACGACCTTCGCCTCGGTCGCGAGCGCGAGCCGCGCGGGAATCGTCGACCACGGCGGATCGGCCGGCCGCCACTGGCCCCAGTGCCGGGCGCTGACCTCGCCGGCGGGGAAGGTCCCGAGCACATGCCCGTCGCGCAGCCAGGCGAGCGCCTCGCGGATCGCGGCTGCGTTGCGCCTCGCCGCCCCGCCGAAGGGATCGACGAAGATGCAGTGGGGCTTCAGGAACGGGAAGCGCCCCATGATGCCGTTCGCAAGGAACTTCACGTCGGGGCGCCGGCCCACGGCGGCCGCGAGCAGCGCCGTGCTGTCGGCGCCACCGAAGGGATGGTTCGCGCACAGGATGGCGGGTCCCGTCGCCGGGATCCGGGCCAGTTCCTCCGGCGCCACCTTCACCTTGAGCTTCGTGGCCTCGATGATCCGCTGCATGAGCGGAATGGCCGGGTCGCCCTGCTCGACGGCGCTCGCCATCGCCTCGATCTCATCGAAGCCGAGCGCCTTCTCGGCGAGTCGGAACGGACCGTCGACGAGGGCGCGCGCCCAAGCCTGCGAAGGCCTTGGAATCGCCACCGGATCTCTTCGAGCCGAACCGCTGTCCATGGAAGCCATTGTCGGCTTCCCGACCGATCCCGCAAGGGCGAAATCGGCCCCAAAGCGCCGAATGAACCGTTTCGACAACGCCCCTGAACCTGATGGATCAGGCGAACTCGCGCCGCAGCACCTTGAGGCCGTCTGCGAGCTGCCTGATGTGCGCCGCTTCGTGGGCGGCCGAGATCTGGACGCGCAGGCGCGCGTGGCCCTCGGGCACGACCGGGAAGCCGAAGCCGATCACGAAGACGCCGAGCTCGAGCAGGCGCTTCGACATCGCGATCGCCTTCGCGGTGTCGTGCACGATGATCGGGCAGATCGCGGTCGGGCTCTCGAGCACCTCGAAGCCGGCCTCGCGGATGCCGGCGCGCGCGGCGTCTACGTTCGCACGCAGCTTCGCCACCCGCTGCGGCTCGCGCATCAGGACCTCGATCGCCTTGTCGGCGCTGCAGGCGATCGTGCAGGGAAGCGCGTTCGAGAACAGCGTCGGGCGCCCGCGCTGGATCAGGAGGTCGATCGCCTTGCGCGAGCCGGCGATGTAGCCGCCCGCGCCACCGCCGAGCGCCTTGCCGAGCGTGCCGGTGAGGTAGTCGATCTGCGTGCCCGCGAGACCCTGGTGCTCGTGGGTGCCGCGGCCGGTGCGGCCCATGACGCCCGTGCCGTGCGAGTCGTCGACGACGAGGTACGCGCCGTACTCGTCGCAGAGCCGGCGCATCGCCGGGAGATCGGCGATGTCGCCCTCCATCGAGAAGACGCCGTCGGTGACGACCCAAATCGTGCCGGTCATCTCGGGATTCGCCCGCGCCTCGGCGAGTTTCGCCCGCAGCGAATTCAGGTCGTTGTGGCGGTAGACGGTCTTCAGGAGCCCCTTCTTGATCACCGCCGCAAGCCGGATGCCGTCGATGATCGAGGCGTGGTTGAGCTCGTCGGAGATGATGATGTCGCCCGGTTCGCAGAGCGTCGGGAAGATCGCCTCGTTCGCGTTCCAGCAGCTCGTGAAGGTGTACGACGCCTCGACGCCGTAGAACTCGGCGATGCGCGCCTCGAGCGCGTGGTGGCAGTCGAAGGTGCCGCAGATGAACCGGACGCTCGCGGTGCCGGCGCCGTAGCGGCGGATCCCCTCGATGCCCGCCTCGACCACCTCGGGGTGGTTCGCGAGGCCGAGGTAGTTGTTCGAGCAGAAGCAGGCGACCTCCCCGTAGCCCTTGAGGCGCACGGTGGCGTCCATCGGGCCCTCGATGGTCTGGAGGTGCTTCAGCTGCCCGCTCTGGCGGAGCGTCTCGAGGATCTGCTGGGTGCGCGACGGGAAGGTGGGCGAGGCGACGGCGGTCATCGGACGGAGTCTACCGGGCGCGTTCCGCGCCGCACGCGCCCGCACCCCCGCTTGCCGGGGCAAAAACGCCCGCCGGCCGCGATCAGGGCGGCCGGCGGGCGTGAGGAGCGATGCGTTCAGTAGAGGAGGATCATGTCGCGGTCGAGGAGTTCGGCGCCGCGGTAGATGCTCACCGATCCGCCGTGGAAGGCCCAGGGGAGCGAGGCGAAGGCGAACCAGGTCTCGCGGGTGTCGTCGATCAGGGTCTTCGAGGGGGCCAGCACGGCTCCCGCGTCCTTCGCGAGGGTGTCGTCGTCCATCTCGATCGGGTCGGACACCTTGCCGCTCGAGACCGCGGTCGAGTCGTCCTCGATCGCGCCGGCGTCGCCGAGGTCGGGCTCGGTCCCGTCGCCGTCGGTCGCGGCGCTCTTGGTCGGCTCGGGCTTCGGCAGCGGCTTCGGCAGCGGCTTCGGCTCGGACGGGATCTTGTGCTCGCCGCCGGTGATGCCCTTCTCGAGCTCCTCGATGGTGGCGGCCGCGAAGACGCTGCCGTCCGGGAGGCGGATCACGACGAGGTCG
>Ga0315906_10011102_pt1 | contig 10523 bp, 15 predicted proteins | sample LakEriMetagenome_4_FD_203526 | JGI IMG/M metagenome (GOLD analysis project Ga0315906, IMG submission 203526) | Freshwater fungal communities from buoy surface, Lake Erie, Ohio, United States - Buoy 2 MA122 | ecosystem: Environmental > Aquatic > Freshwater > Lake > Lake biofilm | place: USA...
TTTTATAGGATTGCTTTATATTTCGAATTTAGAAAAAAAGTATTTTTTAATTGCTCTAATAGTTGTGGGGATTTTTTCTAATCCTTTATGGAACTCTCTTCAGGATTATCAAAAAGAAAGAGTGTTGGTTTTTTTAAATCCTCAAATGGATCCTTTTGGTTCGGGATATAACACAATTCAAGCTGAAATTGCTGTTGGATCAGGGGGTTTTTGGGGTAAAGGTTACGCCAAAGGAACTCAAACTCAATTAAATTTTTTACCGATTTTTTGGACTGACTTTTTGGTAGCAACTTACGCAGAAGAATGGGGGTTTTTTGGATTAATCTTTTTTATCTCTGTTTATTTTTATTTGCTTTACCAAATTTATCTGGTTTTTTTGAATACTAAGATAACTATAAATAAATTTGTATCTTTTGGAATATTTATTTACTATACTTGTCAGTTTTTAATAAACTTTGGTATGAACATCGGTCTTCTTCCGGTTACAGGAATTCCGATTCCGCTATTTTCATACGGAGGAACTTCCTTAATTTCCAGTATTTTCCTGTTATCAATACTTAATAAAATTTCTCTTGATAAATCTCGTTAATTTACTATAAAATTAACTTAAATTTGAGTATAATAAATTTATGCATTTTTTAATAAGTACTTATTCTAATTTTTTAACCATTTCGTTGAACGAAAATGGAAAATTAACTGAAAAATCAATTCCACTAGATGCAACAGTTTTAAACGACTCAGAAATAAAAAATGTTACTGAATTTACTAAAATTCTTTTTAACGCACTTTACGACATTAAAGGAGGTGGTTATAAAAATATTCCTATTATTTTTTTAACAGATCCTGTAAAAAATCACTTTAGATTTATAAAGTCTCAAAAAGAATTAAATTTTGACAATCAAACTTCACAGATTTTTACTGAATTAAACTTAGATCCTGAAAATTATTATTTCGGTGTGCATAAAATTTCTCCTTTTGTATCTCAGTTTGTTGCATCCAAAAAATCTGATATCGAAGTTTTAATAAATGTTGCAAATGAGTTAGAGTGCGAGCTTCTAGGAATTTTTTCATACCTACCTTTAATAGCTAAACATACAGCTCATAACGGAAATTTGATAATCATCTCTTCTTACTTGGGTAATATTATTGTTGCACTATCAGAAATGAATGGTATTTACTTTAATAACAAATATGGAAGTTTTAAGGATGCTCCATCGGTTAAAGAAATGGTCGATAATTTAAGAGTTTTTAAATCATCTACTCAAACTAACAAAATTGTTTCCTTTAATTTTGAAAATCCTGAGGCATCTGCTAAATTAGGAATTTCTGAAATTGTAATAAATAATGATTTAGGTTTTAAAAATCCAATTCACAATTTAGCAGAACAAGTTATTAATGAAGATTACATAAACTCTACCTATAATTTGGTAAATTGCTATTTTCAAAAATCAAAGGAAAAGAAAAAACCTTCTATTGTAGTTGTAGGGGCATTCATGATGTTTGCAATGCTTGGGGTTGGAGGATGGGCTTATAATACTTATGTAGACAACAACTTTTATAATTTGGTAGTTCAAAATGTATTGGGGGATAATACCAGTGATCATGATCAGATACTTACAGAACCTACGCCAATTTTAAATAAATTGCCAGAGGTTTCTCAAAATAGTAGTTTTCCTGTAGGGGAGATAAAAGAGACTCAACCTGGAAGTTCTATAATAACTGAATTTTCAACCCCTCCTTCGACTGTAGGTGAGTTTAAGAGAGAAACCTATAAAGTGTCTATCGTAAATTCGACAGGAGTAACAGGATTAGCCAAAAGAAATTCCCAAGTTTTAGAGATTTTAGGGTATAAAAGTATTCAATTAGGTACCTCAAATGATCCAATCACAGGAAGTTTAGTAAAAATTAAGCCTTCTCTAGTTAAATATAAGGACCAGATTTTGAAAGATTTAGTGACATTTAAGGATTTAAAGTTAGAGGAAACTCTTCCTGAAACTTCAGCTGTAGATTTAGTTCTGATTTTAGGAAAATAAACCCTTTAAAATATTGAATTATTTGGTAAATTGATGTAATATTACCTCTTGAAAGTATGAAACAAGCAATAATCAGCCTATCAGGCAAACAATTTAACATTAAAGAAGGCTCAACATTTAAAGTAGATTCTTTATCTAATACTGAAGGAATTAAAGTTTTAGCTGTATCTAACGGAGAATCCTTCGAATTTGGAGCTCCTTTTTTAGATAATGTTAAGGTTACTTTATCAAAACTTGAAGATAGATTAGACGACAAGCTAAGAGTCGCAAGATTCAGAGCAAAATCTAGATATAGAAAGAATAAGAGTCATAGACAACCAATATCAGTAGTTAAAGTTGAATCTATAGAGATTTCAAAATAAAGGAATAAAAAATGGCAAGTAAGAAAGCAGGAAGTTCAAAAGCTACACAAAAAGGAAATGTTGCTGGAAAAAGATTAGGTGTTAAAGCCTTTGGTGGTGAAGTTGTACAACCTGGAAGCATTATTGTTAGACAAAGAGGATTTAAATTCCACCCTGGAAAAAACACTTTAGCTGGTAGGGATCATACTATTTTCTCAACTATCGAAGGTATTGTTGAATTTGTTAACTTTAAAAGAACTAAAAAAAGAATTGACGTTCTTCCTAAATCAAACTAAAAACTTAAAACTACTTTTCCTAAAATATTAGATAATTTTACAGGTCCGTATTCTCTTGAATCTATGCTTTCACTCAAGTTTTCTCCAATAATATAAATCTCATCTTTACTTAATTCAATTGTATTAGAATCAATAATAATTGTTTCGCCTGGGAATCCTACAATCTTTTTGACAACTTCCTTATTATCAATATTTAGCAGTAAAATGTCTCCTTTTTGAATTGCGAATAATTTATGTAAATATTTGTCGGCTATAGCAAATGTGTTATTTTTAAGTGTTGGGTACATAGAATTTCCTTGAATTTTAATTACCCTAAAATTTAAAAGAAATAAAATTGTTACAAATGAAAATAAAAAAATGCGATATTTTTTCATCAAATTATTATATTTCATTTAAGGTAAAATTAGATTAATGGATTTTATAAAGAATAGAACAATCAAAAGTATCGCATCAAATACTTTTTTTCAATTAGCCTCAAAAGTTATTACAATGACAATAACTTTTGCCTTAACTATTATCATATCTAGAGAGTATGGTTCTTATGGTTACGGATTATTTACTTTATTTCAATCTTTTCCGGTACTTTTTTATATGGTGGCTGATTTTGGATTAAACGCAATTGGCACCCGAGAAATATCGAGAAATTTAAAAGATATAAATAAAATTTTTAATAATGTTTTATTCTTGAGAATTTTTTTAAGCTTAATTTTAGTAATTGTTTCGATTATTGCTACTTTGGTTCTTTATGAAGATGTAAATATAAGATATGGTCTTATATTAGGTGCCTTAATAATAGTTTCTCAGACGTTAGTTTCAACCAGTAATATTATTTTTCAAATTAAACTAAGGTACGATTTAAGCTCATTATCAAATGTAATCTCATATATTTTTTTATTGGTAAGCGTGTTGCTTCTTGTTGAAAACAGAGTTGATGTTGCAATTTTAAACTTTATCTATGTTTTAGCCTCTTTTTTAGCTTTTATCATAAATATCTACTTATTAAAAAGATTTGACATAAGAATTGATCTAAATATTTCAAGAAGTTACCTAAAAGAGCTTATGATAATGTCTTGGCCTTTAGGATTAATGTTTATATTTTCACAGATCAATTTTAAAGCCGATTCTATTATGCTTTCTTTGTTAAAATTACCTGATTTAGGTTTGAACAATATCCAAACTGTTGGGGTTTACGGTTTGCCATATAAAATTTTTGAAGTTCTTTTAGTAGTTCCTACTTTTATTATGAATTCAGCTTATCCAGTTCTACTAGATTCTTATAATTTAAATATTAAGAAGTTTAAAAATAACTTTATCAAAACAGTATTGGTTATGAGTTTAATTGGAACCCTAGTTTCTCTTTTAGGTTATATATTTATTTCTAACTTCTTAACTTTGGACTTAATTGAAAAAATCTTTGGAAGTGAGTTTTCATATTCTAAGCAACTTCTTCTTATATTAATTTCTGGAATCTTTGTATTTTTTATCTCCCAGCCTTTAAGCTGGTTTATGGTTATAAGAGATAAACAAAAAATTCTCCCATTAATATACGCAGTTTCTGCGATATTTAATGTTTCTTTAAATTATTATTTAATTCCTAAGTACTCGTTTATTGCCAGTGCCTATTTAACTTGGATTTCTGAGGGAGTAATTCTTTTATTACTTTTAATTTTTACTTTCAAATATTGGCCAAGAAATGTTAGATAAATTAATATTTTTTACAATAACTGCCTTTACTTTAGGTAGTTTGGGGCAAGTATTTCGAATTTCTGGCTTTAACTTATATTTATTTGATTTGGCTGTACTTGGGGTGAATTTATACCTTCTTCTTTTTTTTGTAAAAAAGAAGAAGTTTTATATAAATTCGCCCCTAATCCTTTTTAGTTTTTTCTCAATTTTTTCTTTAATTATTACATTACTTCAAATCTCGGGTTTTTTACTATCCGAAAAATTTTCTGTTTTAAGTTTTTGGGTTAGATTTAATCTTTATTTTTGGTTTGGAATTTTTGTCTTTAATCTTCTTAAATATAAATTTTTAGGAGTAGAATCACTAAAAAGAATTTTTATTAATAATTTTTATCTCCTAACAATTCTTAATTTTATTCAATATTTCTTTATTTTAGATATTTCTTTCATGGAAAGTTTTGGTTTTGACCCTCATACTCAAAGATTAACTGGATTTTTCTTAGACCCAAATTTTATAGGGTTTTATTTAGTTTTATATATATTTCTAAATGAAACATACTTAAGGACTAAATTTATTTCTTATATTTCTATATTTATGCTTTTTCTAACAGAATCCCGCAGTGCTTTTTTAACTCTAGCTCTTTTTTTAATTCTGTATTTATTTAAAAACTTCAAATCATCTGCAATTTTAATAATGTTTAGTTCTTTGTTATTTTTATTTTCAAATTTAAATTCTAGAATTGAGCATATTTCAGCTTCAAATGACTCCTCAAATTTAAGAATAGAATCTTGGTTAAATGCGCTAAGGATATATGAAAGTTCGCCTTATTTTGGAGTTGGTTTTAATAATTATAGAAATTATTTAATTGGGCTAAATATTGTCTCTCCAGAAGGCTACTTTTTAAATTCGAGTAACTATTCGGATTCTAGTTTACTTTCCGTCTTAGTCTTTTGTGGAGCTTTAGGAACGCTAATTTTTATATCAGTTTATATTTCTTATATAAAAAATTATTCCTCTTTGATTTTTTTAGCTATTATATTTTTTAATAGTTTCATAATAAATAGTTTATTTTTCCCACCAACTGCATTAATGATTTTTTTAATTTTAAATTTAGAATTTGATTAATCTTTTTTGTAAGTAACGTTATAGTTTAACTTCTTTTCATTTCCGGCTTTATCAACAAGCTTTATTTCAATTTTAACTTCTCCTTCAGAAACTCCTAAAAGATATTCAAATTTATTTCCATCTTTTTTAAAGACTTTTTTACTATTAATTTCAATATCGCAAGGTTCGTTTGTTTCACCTATAATATTAATATTTTTATTTAAATTTTTGATTTCTTGTCCGTTTGAGATATTAATTTCTTTTATTTCTGGTGTTTTATCGTCGAATTCAACATCATAATCTTTTGATTTTTCTGATTCAATTCCCTCTTTATTCCTGGCAGTTAAATAATATTTATTCTTACCTTTAAGAATTGCTACATTTTCAAATTTAAATTTACCTTCATTATCAGAGGTAATTTTGGCGTAACTAGCTCCATTTAAAAGTAATTCCACAGAAACATTTCCCGAGGTAACTCCTTCGATTGTAATTTCTTTTTTATTTGTTAATTCAGAGTAATTAGAAACTAAAGGTTTATTTACGGTTGTTTTAACTACAACTTCTTTTCCGGTACTAAATATTTGAGTTAAAATTCCCGAAATAAAAGGAGCTATATAAAACAATGAAACATACAAAACGACAAGTAGAGAGGCTAATTTTACTAAATTTTTGGTAAATTTCTTTTTGCTATCCATAAATTTATTTTATCATTAGATTTCAAGTTCGGTTCCTGGGTAGATTAACCCTTCTCGTCCGTCCTTAAATTTAAAGGTTTTGCCCGGATTTTTTTTGATAATCTCTTTGTATCTTGCACCATCTCCATAATATTTAACACTTAAATCCCATAAAGTATCTCCTTTTTGAATTATATGTTTATTTTCTGTGATTTCTGAATTTATTTGAGGTTTTATATCTTCTTCTTTTCTTATGGTGTTAGTAGAAGAGGTGTCATTTAAAAGTTTTTGGGAATAGGAAAATTTTTGATAAATAATTACAACACAAATTAAAATTATTATTCCGGAAATTATGTAGCCAAGATTTTGTTTGATCATTATTAAAAGGGGCAAATTTTTATGGCGGAACCGGCGGGACTCGAACCCGTGACCTCTTCCGTGACAGGGAAGCGCTCTAACCAACTGAGCTACGGCTCCACACAACACAGGTATTTTAGCATATTTGACTACAAAAATTAAAATTTAAGGCAAAACTTCATGAATAAAAAATTGAAAAGAGGCTGGTAGATAAATCTACCATCCTCAAAATTAAATCCCCCCTCTCCATATAATGAAGAAGAGTACTGCAATTAGGATGTTAAATCCTATCGCAGCTAGGAAAACAGTCTCGAGGGATTTCTCCCCAGCAGCGTTGGCCCCCTCAAAGGCAATAACATGCACGGCCAGGTACCCCAGGCCGAAGAATACTACGGCTAGGGAATTAATCCCTAACCACCAACCGACGATAACTGAAAACGAAAAGATATTGTAAAGAAAAATGCAAACCAATACAAGGTTTGCAATAACATCCAAACTCTTTTTCATATTCTCTCCCTTATTCGAATTACTTGATTATTTTACAATATAAAATTTCACATGTCAATACTATAGGGTATATAAATTTGTAAAATTAGAGGAATAGCCTTAATTATTAGATGGTTCCGTTGCATAGTACTGCTTATTAAAACAAAAGGCACCTGCAAGAAAAACTTGCAGGTGCCAAGACCTAAACAAAAATGAGATAAATCGAGAAATTTACAACCAAAAATAACATCATTGTTATTACGGCTGTAAAAACTTGCCAATTAACTGCATACTCTATTAAGTCATGCCCTTTAGCTAAAGCCCAGTTACGGGCATTTTCTGTTTGGAAGGGCATAAACTCTCGTATCTTCTCAATAGTCATGTTGTAAACAATAGTGTTTACTAACACGCTTGGAAAAAGCGCGAAAAGATTTAAAAGCGGAAACAATACCATAAATGTCATATAAATGTTCATGAAACCTGAAAATATGACAGTCAAGTCAGTTGCAATTGCCTGTAGCTTTTTCACTCTTACTCCTTACCTAGAAATTAGGATAAATTAGCCAGTTTACTACCCATAGAATTGCACTCATAACGATAAAAATTACCGCCGAATGAACTTTTGGATAACTGTTTCGAGCCAGCTTGTATCCCAAAAACGAGATACCAAGTGCAAACAAAAAGCTTATAAATCCTTTCGGAAGAAAGAACATTAAAAACTTAGTTGCTTGGAAGTAGTAAATAATCCCAAGTGGGATATTTACGACGAAGTCCCCCTTTTTATAGGGCGTCTCACTGCCTTTAGACATATATATATTCTCCTTTAAATAATCCTTGAGTATTGTAAATGAATTCTTTAAATTGTCAATGCTATAGGGTATTTAATTAATAAAAAAATTGAAATTGCTTAGGATTCTGGGGCGGCGTAGCCGCCCCAGAATCCTAAAAAGTAAACTAATCCAAGTCACTGCTTTCTACTCGTTTGTAGATAAAATAGTGCTTTCCTTCTCGTTTGACCAACTTATTCATTTTGGTCCAAACTTCGATATCCATTTCTATTTTCCACGACATACCTATAAAAGAATTGTAGTCTTCAAGCGAAATGAGCCCACAGTGTGTAGCTTTTTGCACTAAACGACCTAGGCTTTGCTTAAAGGTGTATCCTTTAAAAATTGGGATAGGGTAGGCCATCTGGCCATTTGGAAATGCAAAATTACCCCGGTAACCCTTTTGGGTTTTCTTAAGGGTAAATTTTACGTTGAAAAGAAAAAGAGTATGGTTAATACCCTTAGGTTCTTCGATATCCATATATATCTCCTTAACTGACCCTAAAGTCTAGGGCAGTAAATTATCTTATATAAGTATGCAAATGTCAACTATGGGTTATTTATCTTTAATTTTATTTGGAAATTTGAAAAAGTGTGTTCCCCGTTCCAGTATTGCTACTAGAACGGGGAGGGTGGTTTTTAATTGATCCACCCCAACAAGTGGCACGCCTGTGCCAAATAATCGATTGCCCGAATTGAGGTTTTACCCTCCTTTCGGATTGCGTCCAACAAGCTGACCAGCTTGTTGAATTTACCTATCTGACTCTTGTTAGCAGCGCAGCCCGGGAAACCAGCCCGCGGGAAGACTTCGTAGGCCTCCCTCCAGGTGAACCCTTGGTTGTTCCAGACCCACTCAAGGACGTTCAACACGTCCTTGTTGTCGGCAACAGCCTTCAACTGTGCCAACATGTGGGGCCGGAATGCCTGCCAGCGGGCCAGCTCGACGGCCAAGGGGAGCCGAAGCTCCAAAGTCACCATAATGGCAATCGCTTGCCGAATGGTGGGCTTGCCGAACATTGTGGTCAGGCGGTACCAGGTTTTGCCTGGCAACTGGTGAAAGCCTTGCGGGCCCATCACCAAGTCACCTTTCCCCAAGTCGGGGATGGCGAAGACCTGGGCTTCGGCCTTTGGAGCCTCAGTCACCACGGGGGCTTCGACAGCCGGAGTGGTCTCGGCCACTGAGGCCTTGGTTGGGGCCTTGATAAAGCGACCGTTCGCCCCACGGGGGCGGAAATTAGCGATCTTGGTCTTTGACTTGCTAGTCATGATGTCTGACCTTTCCCGGCAAGAGCCGGATAGGGGCGGCGGAATTGTGCCTCGCGCGCCCAAAATTGCATATAGAATCTGAAGTACCATTTCTGGTCTCCACGAATCATAAAAATATTATAGGTTATATTTAGATATATGTCAAGTAGAATAATTTATTGAAATTTATAAGGATTAGGGTTGTGGCCCCCAAACAACTTAGCCGAAGCTTTGTTGAATGGGGGAGGCGATGTTTTACTTGTTCGCCTTAACAAGTTGGGCTAGTTCCAGTTGCGCTTGCCGCGCTTCTGGGCTACGTCGTACAAGACGTCGCTTACCCAATTCCAGACTACTAGCAAGGCGAACCCTGCCAGAAAGCTGAAAAGGAATACGGCCGGCCCATTCCAGAAGGTGTCCTTAAACTGAAAAGTCAGCAGCCCGAAGGCTATGCTGATCAGACCAGAAAGGCACCAGAACGGCCAGACGGCGCTACCCACCAGCGAACTCTTTTGATTCACCCCCTCTCTTTTTGACCAAAAGTAGTCGGCGGCTAGCCATCCGAAGTAAGTCAGTGTGGCAACAAGATATCCAGCACTTGCAGTGAGGTTGGCCTCACGCATCTCCGGAATCCAGAACGCAAGGATGCTGGTGATTACTCCCACCAGCAGGAGGAAGATCATGTCTAACATGATTTCTCCTTTGCAAGCAGTCGCTCGCTATGAATATATAATATCAAAAATGATTCGTTCTGTCAAATATTATAGGTTATTTTAGAATGTGGAAGGTGCCTCAGGCTGCGCCGCAAAGCGGCGCAGCCTGAGTGATAAAAACCTAACGAAGAGCTTCTTCCCGAGCTTTGAGTTCCGCCCGAATTAAGCGCTCTTTTCGCTGCTTTTTATCAATATACAAGACAAAATAAAGGCAGAAAAAGAACCCGAGTGTGAAATATACCGAAAATTCGGCAACTTTCATTAAAGCTTCCATTCCAAAGAAGTATTTGATCACTTCTTGAAATAAAAGACTAAGTCCTACCATAAGCGCGCTAGTAAAAGCACCCTTAAGAAATTCTTTCCAATACTTATACTGGATAAGTGATTCCAAAAGTTTGTTTGCTTTTTCTTTAAGCATACCTAACTCCTCAAGTACTCCCCTCATTCCTCTACCAGTTAGAAGTTATGGAGAAGAACTTGCCCTAAAGACCACTTCAGAGCAAGTTCTTCCCCAAAACCTATAATATTTAAAGGTAGTGAAATTTTATACTATTTTTAGGTTTTGTCAAAGTTATTTTAGGTATTTCTTTTGTTTTAAAAAGTAGATTAAACCAATATAAAAAATGAGTAAAAGACTCGAGATCTGTAGTCCTAAATAAAAAGGCTTAGGAATATATTTTATTTCTACCACATTCTCTCCAGCCGGTGCTTTAAATTTAAGAAAAATCTCATCGGACTCGTATTTTACTTCTTGGCCGTTTATTTT
>Ga0315906_10011104_pt1 | contig 10523 bp, 8 predicted proteins | sample LakEriMetagenome_4_FD_203526 | JGI IMG/M metagenome (GOLD analysis project Ga0315906, IMG submission 203526) | Freshwater fungal communities from buoy surface, Lake Erie, Ohio, United States - Buoy 2 MA122 | ecosystem: Environmental > Aquatic > Freshwater > Lake > Lake biofilm | place: USA: Lake...
GCCACGCGCAGTCGGCGCCCATGCCGAGCTCGACGGCCTTGAAGGCCTGGATGCCCATCACCGCGGCGGCAATGCGCGAATCAAGCCGATCCTGCCACTGGACGCAGGTGCCGAGCCCGGGCGGGACGCCCAGGATGTGCGCTTCCACGCGGCCTCCGACCGTGTCCTTCTCCACCTTCGCACGGTGGATGTGCTCGATGATCCGCGCCGAGGTCTCGGCGTCCGGGCAGTACACCTCGCTGGCATCGCGCGCGGCGCGCAGCTCCGGCAGCGTGGCGGCGCTCACCTCGGGATCGCAGGTGGCATCGATGGCGCCGCTGACGAATCCGAACACCTCGATGCCGAACTCGCGGAGGAAGACGCGTGCCAGCGCACCGGCGGCAACGCGCGCGGCGGTCTCGCGGGCGCTTGCGCGCTCGAGCGTGCCGCGGCAATCGGTGGTGAGCCACTTGATGCTGCCGGCGAGGTCGGCGTGCCCGGGGCGCGGGCGCGTGACGGGCGGCGTCTTGGCCGCGTCGTCGAGGCGGTTGTCCTTGTTGGGCACCTCGAGCGCCACCGGCGAGCCGAGGGTGATGCCCGCGCGCACGCCGGTGAGGACGCGGACCACGTCGGTCTCGATCCGCTGGCGGCCGCCGCGGCCGTAGCCGCCCTGCCGGCGTGCGAGTTCCGCGTCGATGAAGGCGGTGTCGACCGCGAGTCCTGCGGGAAGCCCTTCCACCAGCGCCAGGAGCGTGGGGCCGTGGGATTCGCCTGCGGTGCGGTAGCTGAGCATGGGGCGGAGGATAGCCGTGGCGTACGCGGCGATTGCCACGAAACCACGTCCCGGCGGTGACATGCACGGCAACCAATCCGACACAATGGGCACCATGGAACGCATCGCCGGGATACGCACCGCCTCACCACTCTCGATGTTCCGCGATCCGGCGTGGTGCGTGGCGCTGGCCGCCACCATCGCCTTCGCGGTCTCCGTGCGCGGCGCCATGCTCTTCCGCGGCGAGGTCCCCGCGGGCGTCGATGCCGGCTACTACGCGGTGCAGGCGCGCGAGCTGCTCCTCCTCGGCAAACTCCGCTGGGCCGACGTGCCGCTCACGTTCCTCCTCGATGCCGCGCTGGCGAAGGTGGCGATGCTCGTGTGCGGGTGGGACATCGACACGGCCACGGTCTGGGCAACACGCGTGGTGGACGCCGTGTCCGAGCCGCTGGTGGCGGTGGCGGTGTTCGTGGCCGCATGGACATTCGCACGCGGTGCGCGCGGGGCGATCATGGGCGCAGTGGCGGTGGCGATCGCGGTCACCGTGAGCCCACCGCTCCTGCGCATGGTGGGTGACTTCGAGAAGCAGTCAATGGCGTATGCGTTCATGGCCAGCACGTGGACGTGTGCATGGCTTGCGATGCGCGCGGTGGATCGGCGTGGCATGTTCCGCTGGAGCGCCGCGGCGCTCGTGATGCTGGGGCTCACCGCGCTGACGCACGCCGGCACGTTCGCGGCCACCGGGCTCGGCACGGTGCTGGTGTTCGCGGTGTGGGTGACGCGCGGCGGGATTCCGCGCGGGATGGCCCTTCGGGCGCTGCTGGTGATGGGGCTCGTCGGCGGCCTGGCATATGGCGCCGTGTGGTGGCTGGCGCCGGGCAAGGCCATGGCGATTTCCACCATGATTTCCACGCTGATTTCCGGTGAGGGCGGCGGACCAGGCGGAAGCATGCGCGGGCCCCGGGGGCCGGGTGGACCGAGTGGTCCCGGTGGCCCGGGCGCCCTTTCGCTCGGCGTCGTGTGGTCACTCGCGCTGGCTGCCGGACTCGCGTTCGTGTGGTGGACCACGAGGCACCTGCGGCGCGCGGAGTCGGAGACAAGGGGCCAGGCGCGCGCGGATGAGGCGTTCCTCTTCGGCATGGTGCTGGCAGCGGCATGCCTCACGTGCCCGGTTCTGGGTGGCGACCAATCGATGCGGCTGGCGCTGATGGTGCCGGTGCCGCTTGCGTTCGTCGCAGCGTTCGTGTTCTGCGAACGCGTCGATGACGATGCCGCTTCGCGGTTCGTGCGCGGTACGCGATGGATCGTCCAGCGGCCCATCGCGACGCTGGCCGCGTTGGCGCTCGCGGTGTCTGCCGTTGGAGGAACCCATGGCCGCACGCCCGAGATGGTGGATGCCGAGGCCATGGCGCAGCTCCGCTCGTGGCGCGCCGAGATGGCACCGGGTGACCGCGCGGTGGTTGCGGCGCGGCACGGCCTCGAGTTCTGGGCCGCGTTCGCGATGGACACGCACGCGCGCTGGGGCACGCTGAAGCAGGAGGATTTCGACAGCTACGACCGGTTCTTCATCCTGGAGGAGCGCCGTGGCGGGCGAGGTGGGCCGGGCGGGGCCGGCGACATGATGGATGAGGATTTCCCGCCGAGGCGACGGCCTGGACCAGCCGACATGGGGGAGGACACGCGGATTGGCATGTCGCAGCAACAGCAACGAACGCGCCCCGATTCGAGAGGCAGCGGCCGACCGGATCGGCGGCGCGTCGAACCATCGGATGGCATGGCGGAAGAAGGTCCGCGTCGCCGCGGTGGTCCGCCGGACGACATGGGTGGACCGGGTGGACCTGGTGGACCGGGTGGTCGCGGTGGTCCGCGGCGTGGTCCCGGCGGTGGTCCCGGCGGCGACCCGATGTCCGTGGTGTCGGTGCCGCGCGAGGCGCGCATCTTCAAGCAGACCGATCGCTTCACGCTGTGGGAAGTGCCGGCATCCGCGCGCGAGCGGTTCCCGACGCGTGAGCAGGCGAACAACCGTGCGCAGCAGGGGCCGCGGTGACGCGCACGTCGATCGACGCGTGCAGGCTCAGTCCGTGTTCCACAGCGCGTACTGCCGCTCGGCCTGCTTCGTGAACATGGCCCAGCCGTCCACCGTGCGTGCACCGCGCGAGCGGGCCTCGCGGATGAGCGGCGTCTCGCGCGGTGCGTAGACGGTGTCCATCACGGTGACGGTGTCGTCGAGCGCCACGTCGTCGGGAAGCGGGCTTCCGTCCGGCTCCGGCCCGCCGGCCATGCCCACCGGCGTGCAGTTGACGAACGCGTGGAAGCAGCCGCAGCCAAGCTCGCTGCTGCGCCCCGCCACGATGCGGCCTTCCAGCGCGCCGCAGCCGGCGGCGGCACCGGTCGTTCCCTGCGTGAGTTCCGCGCACATGCGCCGCGCACGATCCTCGTTGCGGTTGAACACCACGACGCGCGCGCCTTCGTCGGCAAGCCCGGCGGCCACGGCTCGTGCCACGCCGCCGGCTCCGAGGACGGCGATGCGCTTCTCGCGCGGCGCGTTCGATGCCCATTCCTTCGCAGAGCGCATCCACCGCGGCGGGAGCATCGGTGTTGGTGCAGCGGAGCGTGCCGCCCGGCTCCACCAGCAGCGTGTTCGCGGCGCCGATCCGCGCGGAGAGCGCGTCGACCTGCCCGCCCTGCTCGCGCACGAAGCGCACCAGGTTCTCCTTGTGCGGGAGCGTGACGCTGGCGCCGCGGAAGTCGAGCGGCGCGAACGCCAGGAGCTCCGCCACCGTGGCCTTGAAGTGCTCGTACTCGGGCGGCACCGGGATGGGCACGTACACGGCATCGCCGCCGTCGCGGCGGAACCACTCGTTGTGCACCTGCGGGCTGCGCGAGTGGCCCACCGGCCAGCCGACCACACCGAAGACGCGCGTGGCCGGGCCGATGCGACGGAAGCCGTAGAGGTCCACCATCTCCTGCACGGAGACCTGCCCCGGCGCGGTACCGGCGGCGTTGGCAGCGGCCCGATGCGCGTCGGAATCGTTGCCTGCGTGCGCAAAGGTGAGGAACGCGCCGAACTTGGGCGCCAGCACACGGCTCATCAGGCCGGCCTCGCCCATGCAGAGCGCGATGGCGGGCTTGGTGCGCGTGCGCAGCAGCTCGAACGCCTCGACGTTGTCACGCACGCTGCGCGCGCGCCACGCCACCTTGGCCACGGCGCATGCGTCTCTCTCGGCCATGGCGGCCCACTGGCGCAGGAGTGCCGGCGGCCGGCCCTCGAAGTCGTGCGCGCTCAGGATGAGTCGCGTGCCCACGGTGCGCACCTGCCCGGGGTGTGCCACGCAGAGTTCCAGCTTCTGGCGCAGGTTCGCGCTGCGCTGCATGTCCGCAAGCTCGAAATCCACGTAGGTGGGCGCAGGCTCGCCGTCGGCGGTGCAGAGCGCCTCCAGGAAGCTGAGGCGGTCGGCGTCGTTGCCGCGCCACTCGCCGCCCTCGCGCGCGCCGCGCACCGTCACGATGCACGGCACCGGAGAGCCGCGCACCAGCCGCCGCGCGTGGCGCAGCGCGTCCTCGCACTCGGCGAGCGCGTCGATCCGCCACTCCACCATGTCGGCACCGTGCTCCACCGCGCGCACCGCGTCGGCGAGCGCGCGATCGACCTCGTCGGGGGCTTCCACCGCAATGGACACGCAGAGATGGGTCACGGGCGCATGGTACGGCGGCCAGTTACGATTCCGTGATGAGCGAAGCGATCGCCGAAGAGGCCTACGAATTCCTGCGCGCGCACCTGATGGGGCGCATCCGCTTCGACGGCGACCGCGTGGACATCAAGGTGGCGCCCACGCCGAGCGGGCACCTGGTGGCTTCCGTGATGGTGTCGATGCTGCGCTCGGTGGACGTGGTGCTCGAGCTGCCGGACGACGGCGACGACTCGCTGGAGCTGCAGGTGACGCTCGAGCAGATCGAGGAGAACGGCCCCGACGGCGCACTCTGCGACCGCTGGTGCATCTACCACGGCGAGGCACCGGACGTGCGCTGGGCGCGGATCCAGATCGACGCAGCGCGCTACAAGGGCTACTTCGTGGACGGCCAGGCGCTGATGCGCGAAAACCCGTTCGCGGCGCAGGAGGGCGCGCTCTGCAAGGAGCTCAACGCGCACTGCCGCGAGGGCGTGATGCGCGCGGCCGAGTCGACCGGCACGCACCGGCTCATCGACCCGAAGGTGGTGGGCGTGGATCCGTGGGGCATCGACGCGCGCGGGCAGATCGGGGTGGCGCGGATCCCGGCCTCGCCGCCGTTTGCGTCTCCGGAAGAGGTGCCGGCGCGCTTCGGGCGATAGGCCGGAAATTGGTGCCAGATGCACACGGCACCAATTTCGGGTGGTCTAGAATGTCCCCCATGCAGAACAAGATGTCCGGAAGCCTGAATCACGCGATGATCGACGGCCCCGCGGGCCGCGCCGCGCAGGAGTACGCCAACCAGTTCGGCCAGCCCGGCTTCCAGGACATCACCCGCGCGTACATCGACCAGAACTACGCCGGCTACACCGAGGAGAACCAGGAGACCTGGCGCACCCTGTACGACCGGCAGATGGAGTACCTGGCCGACACCGCCAGCGACGTCTACCTCTCCGGCGCGCGCAACATCAAGCTGGTGCGCGACCACATCCCGTTCCTCTCGGGGCCGCAGTCGGTGAACACGTTCCTGATGCCGCTCACGGGCTGGCAGAGCAAGGCCGTGCCGGGCTACCTGCCGGCGAAGGCATTCTTCGCCTGCCTCGCGCGGCGCGAGTTCCCCACCACCATCGTGATCCGCCCGAAGGAGTCGATCGACTACCTGCCCGAGCCGGACATCTTCCACGACATCTTCGGACACGTGCCGCTTCACGCCGACCCGACCTTCGCCGACTTCCTGCAGACCTACGGCAAGGCGGCGCTCACCACCGACGATCCGCACCACACCGAGCGCCTCGCGCGGCTGTTCTGGTTCACGGTGGAGTTCGGCCTCATCCGCGAGGGCGGCCGCAACCGCCTGTATGGCAGCGGCCTCATCTCGAGCCCCGGCGAGAGCAAGCACGCGCTCACCTCCAAGGACGTGGACCGCCGGCCGTTCGACCTCGAGGCGGTCTGCAACACGAGCTTCGAGATCGATCATTTCCAGCCGATTCTCTACGTGCTGGACAGCTTCGAGCAGCTGCGTGACGCGATGGATACCTATGCGAAGCGCCTGCTCGATGCCGCGCGCGATAACGCCGCTGTCTGACGCGCGATGCGGCGCGTCCGGAACCGGGTCAACGCCCTGTTCACGGCTACACTCCGCGCGATGCGACGCGCCACGATTGCTTCCGCCGCCACGGCTTCCCTCGCGGCCTCCGTGCTGGCCGGCATCCTGTGCGGCTGCGCCCTCGGCCCCGACTACCAGGAACCGAAGGTGCCCACGGCAGCGAACTTCAGCGTGCCGCTGACCGACGGCGTCGGCGCCACGGAACCGAAGAGCGAACGCTGGTGGGAAAGCTTCGGCGACCCGACGCTCAACGAGCTGGTCTCCCGCGCGGATCTCCAGAACATCGACCTGCGCCGTTCGCTGCTGGCGCTCGAGGCGTACCGCGCGCAGTACACGATCGACTTCGCCAAGTTGTTCCCCGAGATGGATATGGGGCTCGCGTACTCGTACCGCCGCGTCGACAGCAACCAGATCGGCATCCAGAACCCGGACTCGCTCCGGCAGGGCTTCGACAACTGGCAGTGGAACATCGCGTCCGCGGCATGGGAGGTCGACGTCTGGGGCGCGGTGCGCCGGCAGATCGAGGCCGGCGTCTCGCGCGTGCAGATGAGCGCCGCCGAGTACCGCGCCGCGCTGGTGAGCGTGCGCGCGGAGGTTGCCCAGGGCTACATGATCATCCGCCAGCTGCAGGGGCAGCGTGCCGCATTCCGCGACCTGGCCAAGGGCTACGGGAAGCTGGAGGACGCCATCGAGAAGAAGGTGCGTTTCCAGGCCGGTTCCAAGGTGGAGCTGGCGGAAGTCAGCGCGCGTCGCGCGTCGGCCGAGGGCGAGGCCGCGCGCTTCGACGGACTGATCGCGCAGCAGGTGGCAGGGATCTCCATCCTGCTTGCCGAGACGCCCGAGCGCGTGCGCGCGATGGTGGCGCAGGACCGCGGGGTGCCCGTCATGGGGATGCCGGTGACGGTGGGCGTCCCCACCACCCTGCTGCGCCGCCGGCCCGACGTGATCGCCGCCGAGCGCGAGCTGCAGGCGGCCACCGCGGACATCGGCATCGCCGAGGCCGGCTACCTGCCGCGCTTCACGTTCACCGGCAATTTCGTCATCCAGACGCCAGACTTCAGCGGGCTGACGAGCATCTCGAACAACATGACCTACGGCATCACGCCGGCGGTCAGCTGGAACTTCATGAACATCCTGACCGGCGCCGCCGAGGCCCGGGTCACGCAGGCGAAGGCGCGCGCCGCCGACTCGGTGCTGCGCTACCAGCTGGCGGTGGTGAAGGCCATCAACCAGGTGGAGTCGTCGATCGCCACGCTGGAGGCATCGCGCCGGCAGCACGGCCACTTCGACGAGAGCACCAGGCAGATCAGCTCCGCGTTCGACCTGGCGTTCATGCAATACAACGCCGGCACCATCGACATTTCGCAGCTCATCAACTTCCTGCAGGCCTTCGTGGTGGCGCGCAACGGCCTGGCGCAGGCGCAGGGCCTGATGGCGCAGAGCACCGTGGAGCTCTACCGCTCGCTCGGCGGCGGCTGGGAGAACACGCCCATGCCGTCCGCCGTCGAGGACGTGAAGCGCTTCAACCCCACGCCCACCGCAAACGACTTCCTGGCGCCGAGCAAGCCTGCCGCCGCGCCCACGAACGGCTGACGCAGCCCGAGGACACGGAACACACCATGAGAGAGAACCGCACCACCCTGGCCATCCTGGCTGCCGCACTCGCGGCCGCTGCGCTCCCGGCCATCACGCTGACCGCCGGATGCTCGCGCGCGCCCGATGCTCCTGCCGGCATGCCGCCCGCACCCGTGCGCACCGTCAAGCCCACCGTCAGCGACGTCCCGGTGTACCGCGACTACCCGGGCCTCACCATGAGCGTCCGCACCGTCGAGGTGTTCCCGCGCGCCAGCGGCTGGATCGATTCGCAGGGCTTCGAGAACGGCCAGCAGGTGACCGAGGGGCAGCTCCTCTATTCCATTGACCCGCGCCCCTACCAGGTGACGGTGGAGAAGGCGAAGGCGGACATCGCCGTGGTGGAAGCGGACCTCCGCAACTACCGCGACGTGGTGGCACGCAACCGCCCGCTGGTGGAGGTGTCCGCCATCTCGCAGCAGGCGTTCGACCAGATGCTGGCGAACCTGCGCTCCGCGGAGGCCACCCTCGACGCCAAGCGCGCCGCGCTGGACGAGGCGAACCTCAACCTCTCGTTCACGCGCATCACCAGTCCCGTGACAGGCCGCGCCAGCGCGACGAACATCTACGCCGGCACCAACGTCTCGGGCAAGGACCTCCTGGTCACCATCCGCCAGCTCGATCCGCTGTGGGTGGAGTTCGAGCCGGTGCAGGGCGACCTCCCCGCGCTGCGCCGCATGCAGAAGGACGGCGACGCATCCACCACGGCTGCGCTCCCGAGCGGCGAATGGTCGCGCAACGGCAAGGTGGTCTTCGTCGACAACACCGTCAACCGCGCCACCAGCACCATCCGCACGCGCATCGAGGTGCCGAACCCCGACCGCATGATGGTGCCGGGCGCGTACGTGAACGTGCATCTCAAGGTGCAGGAACTCGTCGGCGCGCTCTCGGTGCCCGAGGCGGCGCTCGTCTACCAGACCGCGGCGGCCACGCTGTGGACCGTGGACGCACAGGGCAAGGCCCACCAGAAGGTGGTGAAGCCCGGCCCGCGCGGCGGGGCCGGCATCGTGATCAGCGAGGGCATCACCGCCGACGACGTGGTGGTGGTCGAGGGCGTGCAGAAGCTCCACGAGGGCGCGCAGACCATGCCGCCGGAAGTCATGCTCGGCGCCATGAAGGCCGCCGCGGCAGGCGCCGGTGCGCCGCCGGCGAAGCCTGCGGAAGGCGCGAAGCCGGCGCCAAGTGCTGACGCCACCAAGGACGCGCCTGCACCCGAGGCGCCCGCGAAGGACGGCACCGAGGCGGGCAAGGCCGCGCCATGATCGACTTCTTCATCCGTCGGCCCATCTTCGCCACGGTGCTCGCCCTGCTCATGGTGATCGCCGGCGGGCTGTCGATGACCATCCTGCCGGTCTCGCAGTTCCCGCCCATCACGCCGCCCACGGTGCAGGTGTCGGCCTTCTACCCCGGCGCCTCCGCCAACACCACGTCTGACGTGGTGACGCGCCTCCTCGAGCGCCAGATCAACGGCGTGCCGGGCATGATCTACATGTCGAGCAACTCGGTGAACGGCGGCAACGCGGTGATCACCGTCACGTTCGACGTCGGCTACGACCTGTCCATCGGCACGGTGGACGTGCAGAACTACGCGCAGACCGCCATTCCCTCGCTGCCGCCCGAAGTGCAGCGACAGGGCATCTCGGTGCGCAAGCAGTCGACGGACTTCGTGCAGGTGGTGGGGCTTCGCTCCCCCCGGGGCACCTACGACGCGGACTTCCTGGCCAACTACGCCGACATCGCCATCGTGCAGACGCTGCAGCGCATCCCGGGCGTGGCGCAGGTGTCGAACTTCGGCCTGCGCCAGTACTCGATGCGCATCTGGCTTGACACGCAGAAGCTCGCCTCGCAGGGGATCACGCCGCAGGAGGTCTACCGCGCCATCGACGAGCAGAACCGCCAGGCAGTGGGCGGACAGGCCGGCGCGGCGCCGTACGCTGCCGTGCCCGGCTTCACCATGCACTCGGCCGCCTCACGCAGGCGAAGGAGTTCGAGGAGATCGTGGTGCGCAGCGGCGACGCGGGCACCGTCCTCCTGAAGGACGTGGCACGCGTCGAGCTCGGCGCCGCCAGCTACTCGTCGGTGGGCAAGCAGGACGGCGAGGCGAGCGGCCTGCTCGGCGTCTTCCAGCTGCCCGGCTCCAACGCCTTCGAGATCGCCAAGGGCGTGCAGGCGGCGATGGAGAACCTGCGCAAGGACTTCCCGGAGGACGTCGAGTACCGCATCAACTACGACACCACGCGCTTCGTGCGTGCGTCGATCGAGGAGGTGGTCTCCACGTTCTGGGAGGCTGCGCTCCTGGTGCTGATCATCATCTACGTGTTCCTGCAGAGCTTCCGGACCACGCTGATCCCGATGGTGGCGATCCCCGTGTCGATCATCGGCACCTTCGCGGTGATGCTGGCGTTCGGCTTCTCGATCAACACGCTCACCCTGCTCGGACTGGTGCTTGCCATCGGCATCGTGGTGGACGACGCGATCGTGGTGGTGGAGAACGTGGAGCGCAAGTTCGAGCACGGCGAGACCGACCCGTACAAGGCCGCCAGCTCCGCGATGAAGGAAGTGGCCGGGCCGATCGTGGCCACCACGCTCTCGCTGGTGGCGGTGTTCGTGCCCGCGGCGCTGATGCCGGGAGTCACGGGCCAGCTCTACAACCAGTTCGCCATGACGATCGCCATCTCGGTGGTGCTGTCGGGCATCAACTCGCTCACGCTGAGCCCGGCACTCGCCGCCATCTTCCTGCGCCCGCGCAAGATGGCCGAGACCGGCCCCTTCGGCGTCTTCAACCGCGGCTTCGGACGAACCGAGCGCGCGTACGAGTCGCTGGTCGGCTGGCTGATCAAGCGCTGGCTGGTGGCGGGCATGATCT
>Ga0315906_10011107_pt1 | contig 10522 bp, 11 predicted proteins | sample LakEriMetagenome_4_FD_203526 | JGI IMG/M metagenome (GOLD analysis project Ga0315906, IMG submission 203526) | Freshwater fungal communities from buoy surface, Lake Erie, Ohio, United States - Buoy 2 MA122 | ecosystem: Environmental > Aquatic > Freshwater > Lake > Lake biofilm | place: USA...
ACCCTGCCACTGCTGTTGTTTAAAATATTTTATTAAAAAAAATTTGGCTATTTAAAAATCTCGCTGAAATTTTACATACAAGATCGTTGTACCATGGCAAAGGCAACTAAAAAAACAAATCCAAAGACAAACGAAGGACCTACGAGTCCAAAGAAATCTTCCACCCGTGCTAAAAAACAGGAAGAGGAATCATTGGAAGATGATGAGCTCGATGATGAACCTGCTTCAAAAGGAAAAGGTGCGGGGCAATCTTTGTCCAAATCAAATCAAAAAAATGATGATGATGAAGGAGACGATGATCTTCCTGAAGAAGATGATGACTGGAATAAGGATGATGGAGACTATGATCCTGATTTCGAAGAATTTGATATGCCTAAGTCTGCCTCCAAAAAAGGCACTAAAGGCAAGTCGTCTGATGATGATTTAGGATTAGATGACGACTTCAAAGAGTTTGATTTGATGGGTGGCGGAGGATTTGATGACGATGATGACGATGATGATTTTTAAATCAAAATGTGAAAAGACAATTCCGATCTTTCCCCATAAGTAATTTTAATACTACTAAACAACAGGTGCTGTGCTGGGCTCATCAGTCCGGCACTTGTGTTTTTTTAGATAACCACCAATATCATTTACCGCATCATCAATATGAATGTCTGGCTGCCGTTGGTACATATGCCTCTTTGAATATGAACAGGGGCTGTTCGCTTGATGCCTTACAGTCATTTTTAGACTTGCATCAGGATTGGTGTTTCGGGCATCTGGGGTACGAACTGCAAGAAGAAACAGAAGCAGTGCATACTGATAAAACGAATTTGGCAGGGATGCCTGATCTGTTTTTTTTTATTCCTAAAATATTGATTCGATTAAGTAATGAAGAAATTCAAATCGGAAGTTTGTCGGACAATCATGAGGTGATTTGGCAAGAGATCAGAAGTGTGGTAGATGATTATAGCAATTTTAGGTCATTGCAAATTGAGGAAAGGGTTTCTCGGGGTGAATATATTTCGACGATTGAAAAAATAAAAAAACATATTCTTCGAGGCGATTGTTATGAGTTGAATTATTGCATGGAGTTTTTTGCTGCAAATGCATTGATAGCGCCATTGCAACTGTATCATCAATTGACTTCATTTTCTCCCAATCCTTTTGCGGCTTATTACAGAAACAATGATTTGTATTTGATGTGTGCAAGTCCGGAGCGCTATTTGTCTAAGCGCGGCAGGTATATTTTTTCCCAGCCCATCAAGGGTACGAAGCGAAGAGATTTAGAGGATGGGGCGCATGATGAATTACTGAAGCAGGAATTAAAAACAAATAATAAAGAGCGCAGTGAAAATGTGATGGTGGTAGATTTAGTGCGTAATGATTTGAGTAGAGTATGTGAAGAGGGTTCGGTAAAAGTGGAAGAATTATTTGGCGTTTATACCTTCCCGCATTTGCATCACATGATTTCAACGATCAGCGGTTCAGTGCGGGAAGGAACGAAATTTACTGATCTAATTCGAGCCACTTTCCCAATGGGAAGTATGACAGGTGCGCCCAAAAAAAGTGTGTTGGAGTTAATTGACCGTTACGAACCAACCGCGAGGGGCATTTTTTCCGGAGCGCTGGGATATATCACGCCTGATGGGGATTTTGATTTTAATGTCGTCATTCGAAGTATCGTTTACAATCAGTCAAAAAAATATCTTTCTTATCATGTAGGTAGTGGAATTACAGGGTATGCTGATCCAGAAAAAGAATATGAGGAATGTATAATAAAGGCAGCGGCAATAAAGAATGTTCTGAATAGGCAGTGACCTTTATTTTTCTTCATGATACGTTTGCATCCACTGATGGCTAATATTTAACAAAGCTGCTTCATCAAAATGTTTTGCATGTAATTGCAGTCCGAAGGGAAGTCCGTTGCTATGTTTAAAAAGTGGAAGCGCAATGGCAGGTATGCCTACCAGATTTGCAAATACGGTGAAGATATCTGCCAGATATATAGCCATAGGGTTAGCTGTTTTTTCACCAATTTTAAATGCTGTACTTGGGGAAGTGGGCATTAAAAGAAAATCAACCTGGTCAAAAACGATTGTACAATCATCCCATAGGAGACGACGCACCTGTTGCGCTTTTGTATAATAAGCATCAAAAAATCCGGCACTTAGTACAAAAGCGCCCAGCATAATTCTTTTTTTAACTTCTTTTCCAAATCCTTCAGAACGGTTACGTGCGTAAAAAACATTCAGGTCGTCAGATGTTGTCTTCGTTTGATAGCCATATCTTATTCCATCATATCTGGAAAGGTTGCTGCTTGCTTCCGCTGTTGTTAACACATAATAGGCAGGCACAACATGTTCTGTTAAAGGGAAGTCCAATGCCATAATTTCATACCCTTCAGCAGAAAGCTGATGAATAAAATTATTGAGGGTTGATTTAATTTCAGCATCAAGTCCTTCATGCTCCATCATTTCTTTGAAATAGCCAATGCGAGGTTTTTTTGTTAACGGAATATCTATTTGTCTTGAATATGCAGGAACAGGATGAGATGAAACGGTAGCATCAAAGTTATCTTCTCCTGCAATCACTTCAAGCACTAGTGCAGCATCTTCTACATTGTGCGATAGAATACCTATCTGATCAAAACTTGAACCATAGGCAATCAGTCCGTGTCTGCTTACTCTTCCATAAGTGGGTTTACATCCAACTACTCCGCAAAAATCAGCAGGTTGCCTAACTGATCCGCCTGTATCGCTACCCAGACTCACCATACAAAGTCCAGCCTGCACCGCAACGGCTGAACCTCCTGATGAACCACCGGGAACACTTTCCTCGTCAATAGCATTTTTTACAGGCCCATAAAAGGAGTTTTCATTACTGCTACCCATTGCAAATTCATCACAATTGACAGCACCTATGATAATGGCGCCTTCTTCCAGTATTTTTTGAATGGCAGTTGCATGATAAGGGGCAACAACATCAGTAAGCATTTTAGATGCAGCCGAAACAGGATGATCTTTATGAAGAATTACATCTTTGATGCTTATTACCACACCATGGAGTTTGCCAATCTGTTTTCCTGCTATTCTTTGTTGATCCAGCTCAGCAGCTTTCACAAGCGCCTCTTCCTCATATACCCTAACAAATGCATTGAGTGATAATTTGTTTTTTATTTCGGACAGAAAATGCCTAACAGCATCCACGCAAGTAGTCTGATGTAGTTGCAGGGCAGTATGATAGCTTTGTATGTTGGTAAATGAAAACAAAAGAACGCGTAGCTGCTTTGCAGGTAAGATTTAGTGAAAGGTTGAATCAATTATTTTTTTGCTTCAGCATTAGATTCTGCACCGCCTTCTTCAATTTCTTTTCGTACAGAATTTTTGGCATCATTGAATTCGCGGATTCCTTTGCCGACACCTTTCATGAGTTCAGGAATTTTTCTGCCACCAAACATCAAAAGAATGATAATGGCAATAATAATAATTTCTTGTGTGCCGAGAACCCCTAATAAAAACATGCTAGTATTCATAAATAAGTATTGTATTGGCTAATCAAAAAAGCTATGCTTTTTTTTGCTTGTAAAATCTTTACAAAGTTACAACTTAGATGTTATGTATATTAAATAAAAAACCCCCTTTTCAGGAGGTTAAATTTTTTTTTGACAAAATGCCAAAGCCGTATGATTTTTTATATGCAATTAACGCATATAACCTCTACCACATTTGTTTTTCCCATTGGCTGCCTGATAGGGAGACATACCACGATTACAAGACATTAAAATAAAAGCGAGTACGGCGAAACAAAGTAACATCTTTTTCATAATCGAAAATGTTTAAAAAGTTTTTTGAAAAGATTCGATAGGAAGGATTTGTTAGCTTTCGGAGGTATCGGATAGTCAAATCTATTACATATTAAACGCAATTCAAAGCGATTACGTATAATTGTAGAGAAATTATTTTACGCGCTTTTCCTTAATACGGGCACTTTTTCCGCTTCTTTCACGCAGATAGAAAAGTTTGGCGCGGCTAACTTTACCTACTTTATTCAGAATCACCGAATCAATATTAGGTGAATTAACTGGGAATGTGCGCTCAACACCAATACTGTCAGAAATTTTTCTAACAGTAAAAGAGGCGGTGGCACCTTGCCCCTGACGCTTGATTACGTCCCCGCGGAAACTTTGGATACGTTCTTTACCACCCTCTACGATTTTGTAATTGACGGTAATATTATCACCTGCTTTGAAAGCAGGGTATTCTTTTTTTACTGTGAGTTGCTCATGTACAAACGCAATAGCCGAATTCATAACTTAAAATTTAAGGAGGGCAAAGGTAAAGTAAACCACTCAAATCAGGAAATATATCCCCAAAAACTTCCTAATCTTTTATCGGGCAACGTTTACCGCTCTTTTTTCACGGATTACGGTAACTTTTATTTGGCCGGGGTACACCATTTCTGTTTGAATTTTTTGGGCCATAGAAAAACTGAGGGTGTCAGATTCCGCATCGGTAACCTTATCGGCCTCTACAATGACTCTCAGCTCACGGCCCGCCTGGATGGCATATGCCTTCTCTACACCTTGATATCCCAGGGCTAGATTCTCCAGATCCTTAATCCGCTGAATGTATTGTTGCATAATCTCCCTTCTTGCACCCGGACGTGCGCCGCTAATAGCATCGCAGGCCTGAATGATTGGAGAAATTACAAACTGCATTTCCATTTCATCGTGATGGGCACCTATCGCATTTACAACTGCAGGGTTTTCACCATATTTTTCAGCAAGTTTTGCCCCCAGTAAAGCATGGCTTAATTCTGTTTCTTCATCCGGAACTTTCCCGATATCATGCAGAAGCCCTGCTCGTTTTGCCAGCTTGGCATTAAGGCCAAGCTCGGAAGCCATGATGGCACAAAGATTGGCAGTTTCACGACTATGCATAAGAAGATTCTGTCCGTAGGAAGAACGGAAACGCATTCTTCCCACCATTCTTACCAATTCTTTATGCAATCCATGAATACCCAGTTCAATTACAGTTCTTTCACCAATTTCCATAACCTGCTCTTCAAGTTGCTTTCTGGTTTTTTCTACCACTTCCTCGATTCTGGCAGGATGAATTCTTCCGTCTGATACAAGACGCTGCAAACTTAAGCGGGCAACTTCTCTGCGTAAAGGATCAAAGGAGGAAAGCAGAATTGCTTCAGGGGTATCATCTACAATTAAATCTACGCCTGTAGCCGCCTCTATGGCACGGATATTTCTTCCTTCTCTTCCAATAATCTGACCTTTGATTTCATCTGACTCCAGATTGAAAACAGTTACTGTATTTTCTATGGTCTGCTCCGCAGCCGTACGCTGAATTGTTTGAATGACAATTTTACGGGCCTCTTTATTGGCCTTTTGTTTGGCATCTTCAATTATTTCCTGCTGATAAACTAATGCTTGTGTCTGCGCTTCGTGCTTCAGGCTTTCAATCAGTTGTGCTTTTGCATCTTCCGCTTTTAGTCCGGCAATTTTTTCCAACCGGCGGATATGCTCTTCCTGATGTTTTTCCAGTTCCGTTCTTTTTTGGTTTACCACATCAATCTGGCGGTTAAGATTTTCCTTAATTGCTTCATTTTCGCGAATCTGTTTATCCAGATTTGCTTCTTTTTGATTGATGGATTGCTCTTTCTGACGAACACGGTTCTCTGTATCGTTGATTTTTTTGTTTTTATCCAGAATTTCCCGGTCGTGATCTGCTTTTAATTGTACGAATTTCTCTTTTGCTTCAACTGCTTTTTCCTTTTTTATGGTTTCTGCTCTTAACTGGGCTTCTTTAATGATACTTTCTGCCTGAGATTCCGCTTCTTTGAATTTTTTTTCTGTATTTTTTGTGAAAATGAATTTACCCGCTGCAATCCCTGTTGCCAGCGCACCAATACCGATGATTAGATATGAAATTATATGTTCCATTTTTTTGAATAGATTTAAATGATTCTTTCCGCACTGTTTTCACGCTTATAGTGGTAAAACTGTCCATAAAGAAAGTTAAAAAACAAATTTACGAAATTTTAGGCAGAGCAAATGTATATAAGGCATAAAAGCCTGAGGTTATTCAGGTAGCTCCATTACAGCGCATCTTTAACCCGCTGTTCCAGCTTATTGAGTTCCTGCTGAAGTTCGAGTAATTCAATTTGCTGTGCGGCGGGTGTTTGCTGGGTTACCTGACTGGCATACCAAACAAGCACCATCGCTACATAATCCTGCATGTCCTTACCGGCAAATCCAGTTTTGAATTCGATGATTTTATCATTAATCTGTTTCACGGTTTTTCGAACAGCCTCCTCATCGACGGCAGCCACTTTAATGCGATAACTACGATCACCTATAACAATATTTATGGGGATGAGCGAATCCATGTTTGTAATTTATTCAATTAGCGACTGAGCATAGCGACACAAAGGTCTATTTCTTCTATAAACGATTGCAGCTTTTTTTCCAGCGCCCTTTTTTCTTGTTCTGAAAGCATTTGTTGAGAAGCTTTTAGCATAGCGTGCTGCATATCCATAATCTCGGTCTCCTTTTCCTGTGTTTCCACTTTTTGCTTCAGCCTTTTAAGCTCCGCTTCTTTTTTTTCCAGTTCTTTGGCAAGCTGGTCTTTAAGTTTAATCAGCTGTCCTATTTGCTGATGAAGATTCTTTATGGATTGCTGCCATTCTTTCATTGTACAAGAAAATCAAAACAATATATAAAATTATTTTCTGATTTCTGCCTTTAATTCTTGCTCAAGCTTCTGGATGACCTGCTGCATTATCTGATCTGTTTCATTGTCGGTCATGGTTTTTTCTTCATCCAAAAAGTGAAAATTCAATGCCATTGATTTTTTATCTGCTCCGATTTTTTCATTTTCAAAAACATCAAAGAGGCGTACTTTTTTAAGTTTTTTGATTTTGCAATTTTGAATGGCCTGTTCAATTTGTGTAAACTTCAATTGTTTGGCAACAACTATTGATAAATCGCGCGCTACCAGCGGGAACTTGGGTAGTTCCTTCAGGCGTGAAGCATTTTCTCCTGCGGCATGCACACAGTTTTTCCAGATAAAATCGGCTGCTATTACAGGCTGCTTAATATCAAATATTTTTTTTGACGCGGCAGATACGACAGATAGTTTCACTAGGGTATTCCCATTCGATTGAGCCGTCAGCACGTTGCCCGTTCCCGTCCATTCAGGTTTTCTTTTTAATCCCATCTGTGAAAAAATATTCTCACAAATGCCTTTCAGATAATAAAAATCAAGTGGCATCCCCGGGGTATTCCAGCTTTTTTCAATTGTTCCGGAACAATATATCATCAGGTGATCTGATTCAGTATAGTCTTTTTTATCATTGATATGATACGATTTGCCAAATTCAAAAAGGTGCAGTGTGTTATTTTTTCTGTTTAGATTGAATGCGATACACTGTAGTCCGCTTTCCAGCATTGAAGGCCGCATCATATCCAACTCAGCACTCAGGTTATTTAACATTTTTACACCGGTGGCGAGCGTTGTTTCATCGTACCATTGACTATTTACAATGGAATTGGAGAGTATTTCATTAAACCCGCAACCGGTGAGGTAGTTGCTGATTTTTTCTTTGAGTTTTGCATCAGTGTAGTTTATTTCTGCGGAAGGCGACATCGTAATTGAGGTAGGAATCTCTACCTGGTCGAGCCCATCGATGCGCATAATTTCTTCGGCAATATCGGCAGGATGATGGATATCTGATTTGCTGAATGGCGGGGCCACCCAAAACTCATCAATGGTTTCTTTTATCCATTCAAAACCCAGCGCAGTAAGAATTTTCTTTACATGATCAGGGTGGTAATTCTTCCCGCTTATTTTTTTCAAATAATGATAGCGTACTGCTATTTCTTGTTTTTGTGCAGGTGCAGGGTATATATCGCTAATGGCTCCTGTGATGACACCTCCGCCCAGTTCCTGTATCAACAAAGCAGCTCTTTTTAAAACTTGTACAGTATTGCTAATATCTACTCCTTTTTCAAAACGGGTGGCAGCATCCGTTCTCAGCTGATGCCTGAATGATGTTTTACGGATACCTTTGGGCTCAAACCAGGCACTCTCTAAAAAAATATGGGTTGTTGTTTGTTTAACACCGCTCTTATATCCGCCAAAAACCCCAGCGATACACATCGCTTCTTTTTCATTACAAATCATTAGGTCTGCGGCATCCAGTTTTCTTTCTTTTTCATCGAGCGTTTGAAAGATTTCACCTGGCTTTGCGTTTCTTACAATGATTGTATTTCCTGTAATTGTATCTCCATCAAAGGCATGCAATGGCTGTCCGGTTTCATGCAATACGAAGTTGGTTATATCAACAATATTATTGATGGGTTTTAGGCCGATGCTTTGTAGTTTTTCTTTGAGCCAGTCTGGGCTCTCTTGCACTTTTACGCCCATAATTGCTATTCCTGCATAGCGTCTGCAGGCATCTTCATTTTCTAAACGAATGGAAAAGGAGCTCTTTTTTTCGTCTTTTTTAAATTGATTGGTATAGGGCAATACAAGTTGATCGCTTCTTTTATCATGGAAATTGAGATAGGCCAGTACATCACGTGCTACGCCCAGATGACTCATCGCATCCATTCGGTTGGGGGTGAGACCAATTTCGTAGATCCAGTCTGATTTCAATTGGAAATAGTCGGCTGCGGGCGTACCGGGGATAGCATCTTCATTTAAAACTAATATGCCTGCATGACTATCGCCTAAGCCCAGTTCATCTTCAGCGCAGAGCATACCAAAACTTTCGGTGCCTCTGATTTTTGCTTTTTTGATGACGAGGGGTTCGCCGCTGCCTGGATATAATGTTGTGCCGATTGTAGCTACAATTACTTTTTGTCCTTTCGCTACATTGGGGGCGCCACAGATAATGGTGGGGTTTTCTGATGTGCCAATGTTTACAGAAGTGATGCTGAGTTTATCTGCATCCGGATGTTTGTCGCAGGAGATGACTTCTCCAATCACACAACCTTTTAATCCGCCTTTCACTTTTTCGTAGGGCGTCATACTTTCTACTTCCAGCCCGATGGAAGTAAGGATATGGCTTAATCTTTCCGGATCGGGATGCACGGGAAGATAGTTTAGTAACCAGTTATAGCTTATTGTCATACATCAAATGCATTCATGATTGGCAAAGATAATCGTTACTTGCTTTCTCTGAGGTAAGTTAAAAGTGAAAACTTAAATCTTAAAAGTTGGTATTGATATTGAAGTTTTAACTTTTAAGTTTTGAGTTTAAAGTTAAAACGCAAACCGACAACTATTGTAACGCTTGCTCCCAATCTTTAATCAAATCATTAATGTGTTCAATACCTACTGAAATACGCAACAGATTCTCGGGAGTTTTTGAGGCTACCCCTTCTATGGATTGACGATGTTCAACCAGACTTTCCACGCCGCCTAAGCTAGTAGCGTGTTTAAAATATTTTAGTTTGCCGGCAACAGAAAGCGCTTGTTCTCTGCCTCCTTTGATCAATACAGACATCATTCCGCCATAGCCGCCTTTCATTTGTTTGGATGCGATGCTATGCTGAGGATGAGAGGGGAGTCCGGGGTATAATACTTTTTCTATGGCCGGATGTTGCTCTAAATACTGCGCCAGCTGCATAGCATTATTGGCGTGGATTTGCATTCTTACTATGAATGTATTTAAGCTTCTGCATAGCATCCAGCAATCGTGCGGAGAGGGGACGGCACCGCCTAAACGCTGCAAGTCTCTGATGAGCTGATATTTTTCATTCGGCTCATGAAATACCAATGCACCACCTAAAATATCACAATGACCACCCAGATATTTAGTGGTAGAGTGCAAAACAATATCTGCGCCTAATTTCAGTGGTTTGGTAAAATAGGGCGTAGGCCAGGTATTATCCACAACTGTAATGCAATGATGTTGTTTGGCGATTTCAGCGATTACAGTTATGTCGGTTATTTTTAATAATGGATTCGAAGGCGTTTCGATCCAGATCAGTTTGGTTTCTTTTCTGATTTGTGCTATTACATTTTCCGGTTTTGTCATATCAACGGCCGTATAGCTTATCCCCACGCGAGAGAATACGAGATCCAGCAAATGCTTGACCGCAAAATAGGTATCATCGGGCATGATGATATGATCGCCGCTCTGCAAGCTTTGAAAAATAGCATTGGCGGCAGCCATACCTGATGCAAAGCTGATGCAGGCAGCCCCTTCTTCCATAGCAGCGATTTTTTCTTCGAGCGACTGACGATTGGGATTGTTATAGCGACTGTAAATATATCCGCCCGGAAAATCGGTTCCGGATTCACCTCTTTCAAATGTGGTTGCAAGGAACAGAGGTGACACAACCGCTTTTTCCTTATTTTCTATATTGTTTTCGTGAATTAAGCGCGTTGATAAATCCATGATACAAGTTAAGTCAAAATTCAAAAGGCAACCCCCAAAAGTTATTACCCATTATACGCCCATTTTACCAGGGTGGCACCCCAGGTGAAGCCGCCGCCGAAGGCGGCGAGTACGATAT
>Ga0315906_10011109_pt1 | contig 10521 bp, 27 predicted proteins | sample LakEriMetagenome_4_FD_203526 | JGI IMG/M metagenome (GOLD analysis project Ga0315906, IMG submission 203526) | Freshwater fungal communities from buoy surface, Lake Erie, Ohio, United States - Buoy 2 MA122 | ecosystem: Environmental > Aquatic > Freshwater > Lake > Lake biofilm | place: USA...
TGACAATACTTTGATGTAAAGACAATGGACTATGTTTTGTTTGATAGAGAAAATGGATTTGTCTTAGAGGCTAGTGGAACTTTTCCAGATCCATACCAAATGTTAATTGAACTTTAAAATTTCATTTTGACAAAAATCTGAATATTTTTCTAAGATGTATGATGCAGCAATTATAAAAATAATACAAAAAAAATAGTGCGACCACATTTGGGATCGCACCTATTTTGTATGTTATTTACCTAATAGGTTTTGTGCCCTGTAAATATCCATCTATTCCTAATAAATCACAAGTAATCTTGACTCGTTGATTTTTCTTTAGTGATGATTTATACAAGTCAATAAAATAATAAACATCTTCTTTTGTTGGAAGGTTCATTGTAGATGTATTGCCTGCCATACTAGTTATCGTTAGTTTCATTTGTATCTACCCTTTCTTTTTCGTAGTGGCTTCTATCATAGTTAGCAAGTGTCCCACCATTTTCTAGGTGGGCTTTCCTGCGTAGTTGTTCATCAGAGTAATTCATCAGTGCTTACACACTCGCAAGGCTCAACATAGTAATCATTTTCATCGCCAATGAATACTACTCCCTCACCATAACAAGATGAGCAATCTATAATCTGTATTGCGTTTATCATTTACTTATCCTTTCTTACTGATAATAAATTGTAGGTAGCGTCTTTCTCTACTACCTGTAATTCTTTCATAAAGTCTAGTAATTCTTTTGTAGATGTGAAAGTTTCTACACCTAATACCTTAGTTTTCTTACCGTTCCAAATTGCGATTTCTATTTTCATTTTATTTCCTATTCTTTCTTTTTGTTTATAGTTCTATCTTATAGTAGGGGGCTGACATTTTGGCTACTTATTTGCTAGGCTCATTGTGATTTGTATCACACTTATTTGCTAGGCTCATTAGCCTTGTGTCCTTTATTTAGTTTTGATACTGAGTATCCTATCAAACATACCGCCAAAAGTCAAGGCGACACGCCGTAGGCGTTGTGTGATTTAGATCACTCGTGGATACAGTTGGACTCTATTTCGTGTCCAAACTCTTCTACTAATTCATCGTAGATTTCATCCATATAGTCTAGGTAATCGTTCATTTTAGTTATCCTTTCTGAGATACTTTCTTAGGTTCTTATTTGCTAGGCTCACCCTATTTCTAGGTTTATTTGCTAGGCTCATAACCTTTATTTAATTGTTATAGGAGTATCCTATCAGACAAAAGTCAAAAAGTCAAGTCCTAACACGGCGTGTCGTGTGTGATTTACACCACATGGGTCGGGGGGTGTGTCCTACATCACATGTGTGCTACATCACAATGTCTACAATGTCCGTTTTATACCCCTCAAAATGTCAGTGGTAGGTGTTAGGATACTTGTATTAGATAAAAGAAAGGTTAGGTCTAAAAATGACTAACACTAAAGTAAATAAGTGTAAAGCAAACAATTGCTCACACTCTAAAAAATTCATAGAACGCTATGATGTAATAGATAACAAGGTTATCCGTAAAGATAATCATAAATGGCACTTCTGCCAGACTTGTGATAAAGTAGTTCACAAGGACTATATACACTATCATGAAATGCGTTGTAAAATCTTTCATGACTTACAAAAAAATTGTTTAGAAAAAAATCACTATGAACTAGGTGTTCATGGAGAAGGGGTTGCGTGTAATCTCTAATGAGTATTGAAATCTTTCGCCTAAATGAAAATGGTGCAGGGTGGGTAGACATTGAAGATGCTACCACTGCAGAATTGCTAGATTTAGAATTAGCAATTGTAACTAAAGCAGAAGTAAAAATGCTTTGCTTCAAGTGCCATGTAGAAATTCCTCGTGGTAATGTTTGTGTAAATCATAAAAATGTGAGAGGAGGTATTTACCTTGACTAAGAAAAATGTTTTGATTAGTTTTGTTACTGATGCAGATACAGATTTGCAAGCAGTATTTAATTTAAATAAAATAATGCAGAAACTTTCTGATGATGAATTAGAAAAATTTAATGCATTTGAAGTTTTAGACGTAGAATAAAATCTGCGCTAAAACGCCCGATCCTAAAGGGGTCGGGGCGTGTGATACGAATCACATTTCGAAATGTCCGTTTTGTACGCATACTCGTCAGTAGAATGTCAGTGGTCTATGTTAGACTTCTAGGTATAGAAGGTTGAAAAAGAAGTAAGCCCCCTAATGAAAGGAGTCAATAATGACTCACTATACAATAAACACTCTCCCAGTAGAGTATGCAAATAAAATTGTTTGCGCTTTTTGCTCACAATACGCTAATGAAAATTTCTGCGTATCTTGTAATGAATACAAGGGTCTAATGACTCTTGCTGAATTCATGACTACCTATGAAATCTCTGAATGGGTTTCAGATGAAGCAGATGAACTATCTGCTAAGTTAGACTCTCTAATTGCGAAAGGAGTGTATGCCTAATGTTATCTCAAAATACACTAGATAAAATCGTATATGAATATCAGCATGGTGGTGTAAAAAACTATCACCCTGAAATTTCTATGTCTGAGCGTAAGGCTTTGCTAAAGTACTTATTCTCTCTACCTACTTATTGTTCATGCTGCGTGAAAGGATAAAAAAAATGAATAACACAATGATAATGCTCTCATGTCAAATTTGCGAGGAGCCAACTGTAGAAGTTGCTCTTGCAGATGCAAAATTACTAACGGCTACATGCCAAGAATGTTGGGGTTAATTCATGAATTACTATGATGACTACTATGACTATCAGAATGATAATCTGCTTGCAGTAGGTTGCTATTGCAAATTAAATTACTTGTGTTCAGAATGTAAAAGGAGTTACAATTGAAAACGCTACAAGAAAAATTAGATCTTGCTGCTAAAGAATTAGAACCAATTCTTTGGGAATTGCTAGATGAGATTGATGAATAAAAATTCATAACACTGCATAAAAATGCCCCGACGCATTCGGGCGTGTCGCACCTTACGTAAGATGTGATAAATCTCTCATTTTTTCAAAATGTCCGTTTTGATAGCATTTTGGATTTGATTTTGTCATAGGAAAATGCTAGACTTACAGAGTAAGAAAATGAAAGTCTCTTGAAAGGAGAACTAAATGTCCGCAAATGTCTATTCAATAGAAAATCTACTTGTAGGAAAAACTTATCGCTCTCGCTCAGTAGTGGGAGAAATTGTAAATGCTGAAAAGCACCCTCACGCTGTATGGTATGAGAATTGCGAAAGTTATCTTGTCGAAATTCGCCCTACTAATTCTCTGCGTAATACTTATCGCACTCTCGCTGTAAAAGTTTCAGACTAAGAAAGGAAAACTAACAATGAACTATCCTGTAAAAATTGAAACCTTCAATGGTTCAGTAAAAACTATCACACTTCCCTCTAAAGGCGCAGTAGCACAATTTATTTCTACTTACCCTGAACAATTACCACAAGGTATCTCTGTAAAAATTTCTTGCGACCTACTTGGCGTAAGAGGAACTCTGAAAGGAAAACTAAAATAATGAACACAACTTATACAGACTATCCATTTACTACTAATGGCGTGAAATTTATTTCTCGCATACATAATGATTCACCATTCGCAGGCAGAATTGCTATGCTACCCGTTCAGGTTATCAACGACATGAACATTCAAGCAGTTACAGAAATGATAGGTAACGCTTCTAAATTTACTCGTAACGAATTACTCGCAGAATTAGAGCGTGTAAATGATGGTGGCACTCATGCTTTCATTCTATTAGATGAGGAGAATAACTAATGATGACTAGAAAAGACTATGTAAAAACTTCAGACATTCTGCGTGGATTTTCAGAGGAAATTCACCCAGCAGTTTTTGAAGATTTAGTAGAGGAATTCGCACAATATTTCGCTGCTGATAATGAGCGATTTGATAAAGCACGATTTGAAAAAGCGTGTGGCATTGATGAGTTAGGACTAATTCCAGCATGAGTAGATTTCTAACAACTATTGTTCAGTTATCTTTGCTAACTGTAACAATTTATCTTGTGCGATTAATGATTCAAGATATAAAAGAAAACGGATTTTAGTTTTCAGATCCTGAGCATGATTTAAAACTGCTTGAAATTTCAACTAAATGCCCCGACCCTGTGGATATGTGGATAACTTTACGCAGATGTGATTATAATCACAAAAATATTTTTCCCGAAATTGCGGCGTGTCGATTTGAAAATGTCAGTAGAAAATGATAGGCTGGAAGCCTGAAAATAAAGAAAGGAAAAAACAATGAGAGGTTATTCAATTGTTGATTTACTAGTAGACCAATACTATGCGCCTACTTCACTACGCCGTCGTTTCAATGGCGGTATCATAAACTTCGCTGAAAAGCGTGAGGACACTTATCCACCTGAAGGGTGGGAACACTTTGCTATTCGCTATCGCCCAACAGGTTCATTCAAAGATGAGTGGGCTACAGTTGCCGTAAGAGTTTCAGACTACTAAGAAAGAAGGAAAATAAATGGGACTAGATATGTATCTCCACGCTAAAAAGCATGTGGAAAAAGTAAATTGGCAGGCTATTAGAGATAATGAGGAATTATCCTATGAAAGTCCTGAAGTAATTAATCAGTTATGGAAAGATGTTGTAAATGTTGCTGAACTAAGTAATGTTGCTACTGATATCTATGGTGTAAGTGTTGAAGTAACTTGTGCTTATTGGCGCAAGGCTAATCAGATACACGCTTGGTTTGTAAAAAATGTTCAGGGTGGTATTGATAATTGCGATAATTACTATGTATCCCGTGAAAAATTACAGGAACTACTTGATCTAGTGAATAGAGCATTAGCAGAGCGTAATCCTAACTTGCTACCCCCACAGGCAGGATTTTTCTTTGGTGGAACAGATATCGATGAGTGGTATTGGCAAGACCTAAAGGACACTAAAAAGAAGTTAGAGCGTATCTTTGCTCTGCCTGAAATGTCCAAATTGTCCTTTTACTACACTTCATCGTGGTAGAAGGGCGTGGTGGGTTGAAAATGTCAGCCCACTATGATAGGCTCAGAGTATTGAAAGAAAGGAAATGAAAAATGGATAAATTGGAATACGCTCTAAGAGCGATAAAAAACTGCGACTTCTGCGGAGGCGTTGGCGCACACTACTTCTCTAACGGAGAGGACTATGACTTTGAGGACTGCGAGTGTAATCCTTATGGACTTATTCTTGACGGAGATGAAGTAATTTGGGATAACGGCTTGCTAAGTGAGCCAGAATTGGCTATCTTTGGAAGCAAGGAGGCTAACTAAAATGGGAAGTAATTTTGCTCACGACTTATCACTACTTGATGATATGGCTATTGAAAGGCAGGTAGCAATTCACCTATCTGCTAATCACTACCCACCCGTTCCACGCTCTATGGTTCAACCTTGTATTGAGGCAATAGATGCCGTAAATGACTTAGGACTATGGGACTTAGAAATACCAATGCCTGAAGGAATAACCTATAAGGGTTTGACTACTGCCCCTGCTTGGGCTATTATTGAACAACACCACCTAAATGCGTGGCTTATTGAAAGAGAGGAAATCTAAAATGGAATACACTTATTCACTTACTACTTCCTATGACGGAAGCCTTGTAAATACCCTGCGAGTTTCAGACCTACTTGAAGCGGTAAATGCTTGGGATAAATGCGTAGACTTTGGCGAGGCTAAAGAATATGCTACTTACAATCTATCAGACCCAACAGGTAAAATGTATACAAAAACTTTTTATCGTAATGGCGAAGTAAGTATAAAATAGGGCTACAATGCTTACTATGGATTATCGTTTAGTAGATGTTCTCAACGCTGACCAATTAGAAGTTGAAGATCTAATTGGTCTTGGCGATGAGATTGTCAAAATTATTTCAATTGATTCAATTAAAGATGGATTCTCACTTCATATTGAAAATGAATTTGGTGAAAGAGATATAGTTGAAATTGATGACTCAGAACAATTTGAATTATTTATTTTAGAGTAAAACCCCCGACCCGTCCGAAATGTCCGTTTTGTTACGAACCTCCTGATTTGCTTCCCGAAAATATTTATGATAAGATTATTTTATGTGGAAAAAAACGGCAGAAGAAATAAGGCGTATTCAAGAACTACGCAGATCTAACGCTGCCTCCCCATTACGGGATAAGAAAAAATATTCCCGAAAAGTCAAGCATAAGAAATTGACAAAAAATAAATAAAATGTTATTCTAGGAAGTAAGAAAGGAACCCCTATGAAACTAAAACGCTCTATGGATAGAAAGGTCACTAATGCAGTATCACCAAACGGAAAAACCGCAACCATTGCCAACACTTTTGGATTGCCTGCTGGAAAGGCTTTCTCGTGCCCTGGTGCCACTAACACTTGTGAAAGTGTATGCTACGCAGGAAAACTTGAAAGAGTATACAAAGGAGTAAGAGAAAACCTTATTCATAACTGGAACCTGCTCAAAGACGCAGACCACGATACTATGGAAAACCTATTGCAAGAAATGATAGATGATTTCCGTAAAGATTGCAATAAAAGAAATGCAGAAAAATTATTCCGTATTCATTGGGACGGAGATTTCTTTTCAGATGAGTATGCTTTTGTATGGAAGCATATTATCCTAAATAATCCTGATATAAAATTTTGGGTATACACTCGTGTGGCTACCGCCGCAAATATACTAAAAGATATGGAAAACCTATCTCTCTATTTCTCAACAGATAAAGATAACAAAGAGATTGCTATTAGTCTAAATAAAGATAAGGGAATAAAGTTAGCATATCTTGCAGATACTTTTGCTATTGGGCAAGAAGACCTAAAGGCTATGATTGGCAAGGTAGGTGCAAAGTGCCCTGAGAATAAAAAGGCTATTCCACTTATCTCTAAAGAGGGTAGCGCTTGCGTAAGGTGCTCTCTATGTATAGATAATAAGGCTAATATAGTTTTCTCTGCTAAGAAGAAGTAGGGGATCAAGGGGGACTTGCTAAATACCCCCTAAAATGCTATACTCTAAATGGAAAGGGTGTAAATGGAGTTATTCATAATAATCTTATTACTCTCTATCCTGCTATTCGCAGGTATGGGGCATAGAAAATAATCTCAAATAGTGAGATTTTTAGAAATACAACTTGACAAATAAATACCAAAAATGCGATAATAATACAGTAATGAAAAAACCAACCAACAAAGGAGAAACAAAAATGGCAGTAGCAAATGCGCTATACAAAGTAGGAGATACCTACACAACTCAGAAGTCAAAACTGACAGGAGTTATCAAGGAAATCGTGCCAACTGACAAGAATACAGTAAGAGTCAAACTAGACATAAATGGCTCAACACGCTGGACAACTTGGAAGCAAAAGTAATTCCTAACTAAACAGGAAAAGACCTGAGCAAGTCTGCTAAAACTGCTCACTTGATTTTCTACCTAGAAAATGCTAGGATAGATACCCACCAAACAGAAAGGAAAAAAAATGGCTAGAAATGGCAAAAGCATAAATGTCAAGATTGCTACAAGCAAAGTAATCAAGGCACTTGAAACTAAATTGGCTCAACTCCAAAAGGATAAGGCTAATCAGAAAGTAAATGAGGAGAAATACTCAAAGGCAACAGAGAAGTGGAACAAGGAAATTGCTAAGTTAGCACTTGCTCACATCTCTAAGGCAACAGAGTTATCTGCTAATGTTCGTTGGAACGGCGAAGTAAATGTTGATTTCAATTTACCAAAAGGTTCTATTGAATTACCTGAAATGCCTGAGAAAGATTTTGAGTCTTTCAATGATTGGCAATACAAGGAAATGATAGATGAAATTGAAAACGCTATCCGTATCCTAAAGATGACAGATGAGGAAGTAGTTTCTACTTCTACTTACAACACTATCGCAAGATACTTGTAAAAAACTTTCCTGAGTATGAAATAAAACTGCTCAACACACACCAACAGAAAGGGTAAAACAAAATGACACTAGGCGGTTATACTTATCAAGTAGGAGATTTATTCACTACTTCCAAAACAGGTATCACAGGTCGCATTGAAAAGTTTGTTCCACAAACTAAAAATGTCACTCGTGTAATGCTTCGTCTAGCAAATGGGCAACAGCGATTTGCTATGGTAAAAACTTACTAATAGAATTGTGGCGGGTTTGAACTGTGTAATCATCTAGATTCCCGCCACAACTTTTCTCTCCTGCGTTCATGGCAGATCTATCTGCGAAAGTCCCCTGGAGAGATTGTCCTGAGTATGACAATAAACTGCTCTAAAAGCCCCCCGACCCGTGTGATGAATATCACATCTCATTATGTGAGATTATTTACGAACCTGATTTGTATTCCCCTGATATTTTTGATATGATTAGTTATACAAACAGAAAGGAAAGCCCTAATGATATCAACCGCATTAGCAATACAAACCGCAACAAGAGATGCCGTTCATGACGAAGAAGTTATGGAAATGGCTGCTCATATTTTTCATAGCAGAAACGAAGTAGATGAACAAACATTTTCTAAAATGTTATATATGTATTCTGCTCACTTATCAGCGATGACCGCTACCCTAGTTACTCATGCCTGCTTGACTGAAAGCCAACTAAATGATATGCTAGAAACAATAAAAGAAATGGATTCAATGGGAAAGGATATTGAAAATGGAAACAACTAATGAAATAGTAGTGCCCCAACACTACAACCCTAATCAAATCGTAACTTATAGGATTATTGATTCTGAAGCACACCAAAGCGATTATACAAATTGGTATCCAACAGTAAAGGTTAGCGACCTTGAATATGAATTGCATCAATATCGTAAAGACAAGCGTAGTCTGAATAAATATATTGAGCATACAGGTATGTTAGAAAACCGTCTTCCTGATTATCTTGATATGGATTCAGAAGAAATTGTTGCAGACATATGCAGTATCTTTGGATTCAATCCTACTAAAGAAATTCAGTTTGAGGCTACCGCAACAATTACTGGAACAGTTTCTGTTCCGTTGGATGAACTTGCTAACTTCGATATCAATGATATTGATTTGAATGTTTATGCTGATTCACATTCACATGATGCAGAAATAGATGTTGAAATAGATAATATATATCAAGTGTGATAGTGGGGCTATCCAGGACCTGAGCACGTCCTAAAACTGCTTTATTTTTTTTGATCCCCGCTGCAGGTCGGGGGGTGTGACAAAAATCACATTTAAGAAGGTGTCCGATTTATCCCATATCTAGCAAGATAACTTGACTTCGCTGCCAATGTTTGCTAAACTTGGTTGTAAATAACTAATGAAAGGAAATAAAAATGGCTCATGAATTAGAAACGCAAAATGGCGTTGCTTCTTTTGCCTCATTTAGAGAACCTGCTTGGCACGGCTTAGGCACAGTTTTCTCAGATGAAAAAACAACAAGCGAAATGCTTGCTGCTGCTAATCTAAATAATTGGAATGTTAGATTAGTTGATGTTGAGATTCCAAATACACTTACCTCAGACAAGAATTATTCTTATGTTGTAAGAACCAATCCTACTGATAACACCCAGACAGATATTCTTGGTGTTGTAGGTGAGCGTTATCACGTTTTACAGAATGAAGATTTATTTTCATTTGGTGATAATATCCTTGACGGCGGAGGTCGTTGGGAAACTGCTGGCTCTATTCGTGGAGGGCGTGTAGTATTTGGCTCTCTTGCTCTTGAGCGTGAAACAGTATTAGACCCTAATGGTGTTGCTGATAAAGTAAAAACCTATTTGCTTATCAACACAAGCCACGATGGCTCTATTGCTATTCAAGCAAGTATCACACCCGTTCGTGTTGTATGCGCTAACACTCTCAATCTTGCTCTTGGTTCTAAGCGTGGCAAAAACGCTATCAAGCAATCATTCAAGATTCGTCATACACAGACCGCTAACGGCAAGGTTGCTATTGCTCGTGAGGCTCTTGGTCTTGCTAATAAATATATGGACGCTTTTGATGTTATGGCTAAGGCTATGATTGAAAAAGAAATTACTGCTGGTCAATTCAATGACATTATTCTTGCTGCTTACCCTAAGCCTGAAAAAGATTCTAAGGGTTCAATCAAGAAATGGACTAACAAGGTTGATGTTATCAATGACATTTATACAGGTGAGTTCAACGGAATGATTGCTGGTAATGCTTGGGGTGCTTTCAATGCGCTAACTGAGCGTTTGGATTGGCACAGAAATGCTCGTGGTGATAATAACGAATCACTACTTGCTGCTGCTAGTGGTTTTGACGCAACAATTACCGCAGAAAAAAATCGTTTGCTAAAAGTTGTAAAAGATGTTTTAGCAATAGCGTAAAATAAATACGCAACTCCTGAGCAAGAGTATAAACTGCTCAACTTTTTTTTGCAGATCATAAATCAAAATAAAAATCCCGCATATTGAGACGGGTCGGGGGTGTCCGTTTTGTCCCTTTTACGTAATTATCTTGTATTTCTTGAAAACTTTTATTACGGTAGACTTGCATTTTTCCCCGAAATTTTGTATACTTGATTCATACAGAAAGGAAATAAAATGAGAGTAGAAATACATGAA
>Ga0315906_10011111_pt1 | contig 10521 bp, 9 predicted proteins | sample LakEriMetagenome_4_FD_203526 | JGI IMG/M metagenome (GOLD analysis project Ga0315906, IMG submission 203526) | Freshwater fungal communities from buoy surface, Lake Erie, Ohio, United States - Buoy 2 MA122 | ecosystem: Environmental > Aquatic > Freshwater > Lake > Lake biofilm | place: USA: Lake...
GCCCGCGGGAACCCATGACCTTCCGAAGGAAGAACTGGAGTCCGTCATCCCGCGATTCACCGATTTCGTTCTCGACGACATGCGAGGTTCGCGACCCGCCGATGTCGTGCACGCGAACTATTGGTTGTCCGGGATCGCGGGACACGCCATCAAGCACGAACTCGGCATCCCCCTCGTCACGACCTTCCACACGTTGGCGCGCGTGAAGGCCGAGGGAGGCGATCCCGAGCCGGAGCGACGCGAGCGCGCCGAGTCCGAGATCATCGGGTGCGCCGACGCCATTTGCGTCAGTTGCGACGAGGAAGAGGAACAATTCGTTCGCCTCTACGGCACTCCTCCCGGTGGCCTCGAGATCGTGGCGCCCGGAGTGGAGCACGCGTTCTTCACCCCCGGTGATCGCCGAGGGGCGCGCCACGCGTTGGGCATGGGCGATGGTCCGGTGTTGCTGTTCGTCGGTCGCATCCAGCCGTTGAAGGGTGTCGACGTGGCGGTGCGCGCGCTGGCGGCGCTCGGTCGAACCGATGCGCGCTTGTACGTGGTCGGTGGAGCGAGTGGTGCCGAGGGCGACGTGGAGGTGCAGCGGGTGCGAGCTCTCGTCACCGAACTCGGTCTCGACGGACGCGTGCACTTCGTCGCTCCGCAGGCGCACCACATTTTGTCCACCTACTACCGAGCGGCCGACGCGGTGTGGGTGCCCTCGCGTTCGGAGAGTTTCGGCCTGGTGGCCCTCGAGGCGGCCGCCTGCGGAATCCCGGTGGTGGCCAACGCCGTGGGTGGCTTGTTGTCGTTGGTGGATCACGGATCCACCGGGTTCCTGGTGAACGATCGCGATCCCGAGCAGTTCGCCGCCTACACCGATCATCTGCTGCGCAACCCTTCGTTGGCCGCCACCATGAGGTCCGCCGCGGCCGAACGTGGTCGTCGCTACACCTGGAGCTTCGCCGCGGCCCGTCTCCGCCGCGTCTACACCGACATCACGGCCCGCTCGCTCGTCAACTGCTCGTGAGCGATCTCTTCGACGACGAATCGCTCGCGGTTTTCGAGCGCCGCATCGACGAATGGCTCGCGGCCATGAAGTCGTCGAACGAGACCATCCTGGCCATCGACATCGCCGAACCCGATCCGATGTTTCGCGCGCGTTGGTACGTGCGAATGCGCGGCGAAACCAAGGACTTCATCACCGTCTGGATCACCCTCGGTCAACGGACGTTGCGTTACGAGACCTACGTGATGCCCGCACCGGAGGAGAACATCGCCGAGTTCAACGAGCAACTGTTGCGGCGCAACGACAAGTTGGTTGGCGCTCACTTCTCGCTGGGCCTCGAGGACGCGGTGTACCTGCGCGGCGACCTTCCGCTGAGCGGCCTCACCGAACCCGAGTTGGACCGCATCGTCGGCTCGTTGTACGCCCACGTCGAACAGTGCTTCCGGCCGCTGTTGATGTTGGGATACGCCTCGCGTTTCGCCGACTGAATCGCGCCGAGTCGCGAGGCGGCTCGCCGGTGCCCGCGATCCGTCGCCCACCCGTGGTCGTCTCGTCGGCGTCGTTCGGGAAGTCGGCGCCGACGAGATGCCCCCGAGCGTTAGCGTGACGGCATGTCGAAGAGCTCGCGGTCGAACCTGGTCGTTGTCGGTGGGGGCAACATGGGTGCGGCCCTGGTGGGCGGCCTTCTCGCCTCCGCCTCAAGTCCGGTCGACCCGGCCGAACTGTCCATCGTGGAGGTGGTCGAGGCCCGTCGTGAGGTGCTGAAGACCATGTTCCCGACGGTGAACGTGGTCGACGAGATGCCGAACTGCGCGGCCGCGGTCATCGCGGTGAAGCCTCAGGATGTCCCGGCCGCGGTGACCCGGGCCGTCGCGAGCGGTGCCACCCGAATTCTGTCCATCGCCGCCGGAGTCACGCTGTCCACGCTCGAAGCGGCGGCCGGAGACGCGGTGGCGGTGGTGCGCTCCATGCCCAACACGCCCGCGATGGTGCGTGAAGGTGCATCGGCGATCGCGGCCGGCCGTCATGCCGGTGATGACGACGCCGCATGGGCCGAATCGATCCTCGGTTCGGTGGGCACGGTCGTTCGCGTGTCGGAGGCACAGATGGATGCCGTCACCGGATTGGCCGGAAGCGGACCGGCGTACATCTTTCTCGTGGCCGAGGCTCTCATCGACGCCGGTGTGGCCGCCGGTCTCGCGCGACCGACGGCCGACGCGCTCGTGCGTCAGTTGTTGGTCGGCTCGGCGGCGTTGCTCGCTCAGGGTGAACCACCGGCCGATCTGCGCGCCAAGGTGACGTCACCGGGCGGCACCACCGCGGCCGGAGTGGCCGTACTCGAGAGCCATGCCGTTCGAGCGGCGTTCGTCGACGCGGTGCGCGCCGCCACCGAGCGCGGACGCGAACTCGGTCGCGGCTGACGAAAATTTTGGTGCCGTTTCGCTGACATTTTTCCGAGGCGATTTCGGGATCTCGCAGGTCAGCGATTTAGTGAAAATCGTCGGCGATTCGTGCAGTGTGCAATCTTCGAAAATTTCCCGACGTGACACTTTTCTCGGGACGTTTTCTGTGTCTAACGTATGTCACAGGTCACAAGACCACCGGCTGATTCAGCCGGGAGACGCGCCCGCAAGGGCAGCGCCGACAGGGCCGGTGCCATCGGGGGGTTGGCACCGGCCCCGTCGCATTTATCGGCCAATTTCTCCGGCGGTTTTTCCCGTCACGAACGCCACGTTTCTCGTGCGGACGGACACACTGTGTTCATGAGCGCGACACGTTTCTCCACGGTGTCGTTCCTGTCCGATCTCGGGCTCGACTCCGAACACGTCGGAGTGGTGAAGGCCGTCATTCGCGAAGAAGCTCCGCACGTCGCGGTGATCGACCTGTCGCACAACATCACGCCCTTCGATGTGCGCGCGGCGTCGTTGTCGTTGGCGCGGGCGGTCCCGTATCTCACCGAGGGTGTGGTGATCGCGTGCGTCGATCCCGGTGCCGGAAGTGATCGTCGATTGATCGGCATCGAAGTCGCCGACGGCGCCGGGGTGTTCCTCGGCCCCGACAACGGATTGCTCGCTCCGGGTGTCGCTCTCGTTGGCGGCGCGGGTCGTGCCGTCGTGCTCGATCGCGACGAACACCACCTGAGCGCACCGGGATCCACGTTCGCCGCGCGCGACGTGTTGGCGCCGGTCGCCGCGGCCTTGTGCAACGGCATCGACTTGTTCGACCTCGGCACGCCGATCGACGCGGGCGCGTTGTTGCCCGGCGTGGTGCCGATCCCGCGCGAGGAGAACGGCGGACTCTCGTGCGAGGTTCTGTGGGTCGATCGCTTCGGCAATTGCCAGTTGAACGTGTCGCTCGACGACGTGCGATCGACGTTCGGCTCGGACGTGGCGCGGGTGCGAACCACCATCGGTGGCGACGTTCGCAACTTCGAAGTGGTGACGGCTTTCGATGCTCTGGGTGCGGGAGCCGCCGGACTGGTGGTGGATTCGACCGGTTTGTTGTGCATCGCCGTTGGTCGGGCCTCGGCCGCCTCCGAATTGTCCGTGGGCGAGGGCGACCAGGTGTTCCTCGCCCCGGGCGGCGAACCGACCCCCACCAGCGTGTCGGTGACCATCACACCGAACCGCTGATCCTTCCGAACCGCTGACGTTTTCGACTCGGGCTAGGGTGAAATCATGCGTCCCGCCACCACGTTGACCATGGCCCTGCTGCTCGGCGCGATCTTCGTGGCCGGAATCATTTCACTCCTCCAACTGTGAGGACTCGCGCGATGAGGAGACACCGGTCGTGAACCTGGCATCCATCGTCGACAAGCACGACGGATCTCGTCCGGCCATCATCAGTCGTGGTCGCACCACCTCCTACGGGGAGTTGCGCGACCAGATCGATTCGTTCCGCGGATCGCTGGGGGCCCTCGGCATCGTGCCGGGTGACCGAGTGGCGTTGATGTGCGGCAACGGACGTTGGTTCGTGGTGGCGTACATGGCGGTGGTCGGCGCCGGAGCCATCGCGGTGCCGTTGAACCCGTTGAGTCCGACGCCCGAACTCGAGGCCGAACTGGCCATCGTCGACCCCAAGTTGGTTCTGGTCGAGGCGTCCGGTGTTTCGTCCTTCTCGGCCGTCGATCGTCGTCGACTTCCGTCCTTGGCGCACGTCGTCGTCACCGACGCGTCGAGTGCGTCCGCGGTGCAGGGCACGGCGAGCGTGCGCACGTTCGACGAGATGCTCGGGGGTCCGAAGGCGCACTGGGTCGAGGTGAACGACTCCGATCCGGCGGTGCTCATCTTCACCAGTGGAACCGCGGGCTCGCCCAAGGCCGCGATTCTCACGCATCTCAATCTGCTCGAGAACATTTGCCAGAACTTCTCGACCTCCGATCACATTCAGGAGGGTGACGTGGTGTTCGGCGTGTTGCCGATGTACCACATCTTCGGATTGAACGTGGTTCTCGGAATGTCACTGATGGCGGGCGCCTGTGTCGTGCTCGTGCAGCGATTCGATCCGGTGACCGCGGTCGAAACGTTCGTCGAGCGCGCCGTGACGATCGTTCCCGGCGCACCGCCGATCTGGGTGGCGATGTCGTTGATGGAAGGAATCGACGAGTCGGCTTTCTCGACGGTGCGGCTCGCGCTCACCGGTGCGGCTCGCATGCCGGAAGAAGCATCGGAACGACTGCGAGTCAAGTTCGGCTTGGATCTGCGCGAGGGGTACGGACTCACCGAAGCGGCGCCGGTGGTGACCAGCTCGGTGGGCGTGCAGAATCGCCCGGGTTCGGTGGGTCGTGCGGTGGAGGGCGTCGACGTGCGCATCGTCGACGAGTCGAACAACGACGTTCCCGTCGGCGATTCCGGAGAGGTGTGGGTGAAAGGACCCAACGTGTTCGCGGGTTACTGGAACGATCCCGAGGCCACCGCGCGAGTCCTCGATCGTGACGGTTGGTTGCACACCGGCGACATCGGTCTGGTCGATGACGACGGATATCTGTATCTCGTCGATCGAGCCAAGGACCTGATCATCGTTTCGGGATTCAACGTGTACCCCGCCGAGGTCGAAGAGGTGTTGATGCGACACCCGGCGGTGTTCGAAGCCGGGGTGGTGGGAGTGTCGCATCCGCACACCGGCGAGGCGGTTCGCGCCTTCGTGGTGTTGAAGCCCGGCGCCGAGGCCGACGAGGACGCCTTGATCGATCACTGCCACGATCACATCGCGCGATACAAGTGCCCGTCGAAGGTGTTGGTGGTGGACGAGCTACCGCACAATCGCTTCGGAAAACTGCTCCGACGCGCGTTGTGAACCCGGCGGCTTCACCGACGCGGTGAGGAATCCGCTGAACAAAATCACGACCCCCACCAACAACGTCACGGCGAACGCACGATCCTCACCGAGTCGTCCCGCCAAAGTGCCGCTTCCCGACAGGACGAGAGTTCCGGTGGCGATGAGAAGATTCGCGAGGGCGGTTCGTCGCGGGTTCATGATCTGACGCGATGCTCCGGCGGTGGCGGGCATTCGGCCACGCAACACGCGGGCGATGGACCACACGGCACCCACGATGATGACGAGCGCGGCCACACCCGAACCAACCGCGGCGAACACCCGAGGAGCCGCGCCGAACAATTCGCTCCCGCGGGGGAGCCCATCGCCGGTGATCTCGCCCGCGGGCGCCACGAGCACGACGCCGGTGGCGGCTCCGGACAACCCGATCAACCAGAGTCGGGTGACATCGCCGATTCGGCGACCGAACAACAGGTAGACGGTGCCCAGGGCCAGCCAGGGAACGTTCAACACCGCGCCGGCGAGGAAGAAGACGCGGAAGGACGCCAGGCTCCAACCACGAGCCTCGGCCCACCACAACGCCATCGAGCCCAGAGCGAACAGTGCCAAGGACACGGTCCACGCACCGTCGTGCGGTCGGCGGCGACGCAGCCATCGATCGAGCGTCGAAATCGCGAACGCCAGGGCGATCAAGGTCGCGGCGGCGGCGAGCGCGGCGTTCAACGTCACGCATCGCAGGCTATGTCTTTCTTCGGCAGGGTCGTTCGTCGGCGGGGTCGTTCATCGCTCGTGACATCGATCGGTCCTGATCGACCGCTCGTCGGCGGGACCTCGGGGCGAGTGTTCCCCTCGTCGGTGACGAACGACCGCTCATCCACCCCAAAGACACCTCGGCGTAACTTCGTGAACATGATCACGAGGACCTAGCGTTTCGGCGATGGCCGATCGCCCCCGACGCCGAATCCCCGAGGCCACCGTGTCCCGGTTGCCCGTTTATCTGCGTTTGCTGAACGAGTTGGCCGATGCGGGTACGCATCACATTTCGAGCGAGCAACTCGCCGAACTCGGTGGGGTCAACGCGGCCAAGGTTCGCAAGGACCTCAGTTATCTCGGCAGCTACGGAGTGCGCGGTGTGGGGTACGAGGTTCCGTATCTCGTGTACCAGATTCAGCGCGAGCTCGGTTTGAACCACGACTGGCCCGTCGTGATCGTGGGAGCCGGCAACTTGGGTCAGGCGCTGTCGGGTTACGGCGGCTTCGGGCAGAAGGGCTTCCCCGTCGCCGGAGTGGTGGACGTGGACCCCGGCAAAATCGGGTCCGTCATCGGGGGCGTTCGGGTTCGACACATCGACGAGCTGCCCCAGATCGTGGCCTCCCGGTCCGTGTCGATCGGGGTGGTCGCGGTTCCGGCCGCCGGAGCGCAGGATGCCGCCGATCGGCTGGTGAAAGCCGGCGTGACCAGCATCTTGAACTTCGCCCCGGCCGTGATCGCCGTGCCTCGCGGAATCAACGTGCGCAAGGTCGATTTGGCCCTCGAACTGCAGATTCTCAGCTATCACGAACAGAGTCGGGCCAACACGTTGCGCGCGGTTCCCGGCTCGGGCAAGAGCGCGAGCGCGTAGGGCGACGGCGCGGGTCGAGGGAATAAGGTAACCACCGTGTCCATCGTCGTTTTCGGGGTGAATCACCGCACGGGGCCCCTGGCTCTCCTGGAGCGGGTCACGATCGCCGACGATGCGATCGCCAAGACCATTCATGGTCTCATGTCCCGTCCGAACATTCGCGAAGCGGTGGTGTTGTCCACCTGCAACCGGACCGAGGTGTACGCGGTGGCGGAGAAGTTCCACGGGGCCTACGGCGACCTGCGCGACTTCTTCTGCGATCTCGGCGGGTTCTCGGCCGACGAGTTGGCCCCGCACTTGTACAGCCAGCACGACGAGGCGGCCGTGTCGCACCTCTTCGAAGTGGCGGCGGGACTCGACTCGGCCGTTCTCGGCGAGAGCGAGATCCTCGGGCAGGTGCGTGACGCGTGGAATCGTTCGCAACGCGAGGGCGGTTCCTTGTCGACTCTCAACTTGTTGTTCCGACATGCTCTCGAGGTCGGCAAGCGCGCGCGCTCGGAGACCTCGATCGGTCGACACACGTCGAGTGTGAGTCACGCGGCCGTCGACATGGCTCGTGATGGCCTCGGATCGGTCGAGGGCCTCACGGTTCTGGTGGTTGGTGCCGGCGACATGGGCGAAGGCGTCACCGTGGCTCTGGCCGGAGCGGGCGTGGGACGAGTGCTGGTGGCCAACCGCACCATCGGCCGTGCTCAGGATCTGGCCGATCGCGTGGGCGGATCGGTCACCGAGTTCTACCGGCTGAACGAGACCCTGGTGGATGCCGACGTCGTGGTCACCTGCACCGGTGCCGGTGGCACCGTGATCGATCACGAAATGGTCGCTTCGGCGATGGCGCGTCGAGCCGACCGTCCCTTGTTCGTGGTCGACATCGCCGTGCCCCGCGACGTCGAACGTTCCGTGGGCGACATCGACGGCGTCACGTTGTTGAACCTCGACGATCTTCGTGATTGGGCGGCGCGGGGTCAGGCGCAACGCGCGGCCGAAGCCGACGCGGTTCGGTCCATCGTCCTCGAGGAAGTCGAGCGATTCGCGATGGAGACCACCGCTCGTCAGGCGGCTCCGTTGGTGGCCCAGTTGCACGCGGCCGCCGAGTCCGTCCGTGCCGCCGAGATCGAACGCATGAAGCGTCGCCTCGCCTCGCTCGATCCGGAGCAGCGCGATGCCGTGGAGGCGCTCACCAAGGGCATCGTCGCCAAGTTGTTGCACGACATGTCGGTGCGCCTGAAGGACGATGCCGGAACGCCGCGCGGTGAGCGCAACGCCGCCGCCGTTCGCGACCTCTTCGATTTGCGCTGATCATCGTGTCCGCGCTGCGCATCGCGACCCGCGGTTCACTTCAGGCCCGCACCCAATCCGAGCACATCGCTTCCGCTCTGCGTTCCGCCCATCCCGGCCTGGAGGTCGAGTTGGTGTTCGTGGACACGATGGGCGACCGTCGACAGGACGTTCCGTTGCACACGATCGGCGGACAGGGCGTGTTCGTGAAAGAGGTGCAGGCCGCCGTGCTCGATGGTCGCGCGGATCTGGCGGTGCACAGCGCCAAGGATCTTCCGTCGACGCCCGCCGACGGCTTGCACATCGCTGCGTTCGGCGAACGTCGCGACCCGCGCGACGTGTTGGTTGGTCGAACACTCTCCGAACTGGCCCACGGGGCCACGGTGGCCACGGGATCGGTGCGTCGTCGCGCGCAACTGTCGCGACTGCGACCGGATCTGAACTTCGTCGAACTGCGCGGGAACATTCCGACCCGTCTCGAGAAGATTCCTCCGTCGGGGGCCATCGTCATGGCCGCGGCGGCGCTGGAGATTCTGGGCTGGACCGATCGAGTGGCACAGCATCTCGATGTCGATTCCATGATCCCCGCCGTGGGTCAGGGTTGCGTGGCGGTGGAGTGTCGAATCGACGACGAGCGAACATCGGCGTTCCTCTCCGCCATCGATCATGCGACATCGCGCGCGTCGGTGGAGCGTGAGCGAGCATTCCTCGCCGAGTTGGGCTCCGGATGCTCTCTTCCCGTGGGGGCCTTCGACGATGGTGAGAGCATGTCGGTGTACCTCGCCTCCGACGATGGGGCTCGCCATCACATCGAGAAAATGACGACGTCGCAGGGTGATCAATCCGAACTCGTTCGCCAAGCGCGCGAATTGGCGCGTCGTGCGAGGGTCGCGGTCGGGGATTGATCGCGTGAGCGACGGCTCGTCGGAATCGCGACCCCTGCGGGTGATCGTGACGCGCGCCGCGGAGCGAGCCGCCGGATTGAGCCAACTACTGCGCGATGCCGGGCACGAAGTGGTGGAGGTCCCCGTGACCACCACGACCGAACCGAGTGATGGTGGTGTCGCTTTCGATCGTGCGATGGGTCGACTTCACGAGTACGACTGGCTCGTCGTCACCTCACCAGAAGGAGCACGACGAGTGGTGGAACGTGCCGAACGCATCGGCGTGGATCCGCGGCGGGTGAAGAGAGCCGCGGTGGGCACCAGCACGGCGGCGACGCTCGGTGGCGCGGACCTGGTGCCGGAGGTGCAAACGGGTTCATCCCTCGGATCGGTGTTCCCCGTCGGCGATGGTCGGGTTCTGTTGGCGGTGGCCGAGTCGGCGAGCACGAGTTTCGAGGAGTCGGCCCACGTCAAGGGTTGGACCGTGGATCGGGTGCACTCGTATCGCACGGTGCCGGTGGTTCCCCACGATGTGGATGCGCGTCTCGTGAGCGAGTGCGATGCGATCACGTTCACCGCGGCCTCCTCGGTGGAAGCATGGGTGGCCGCGTTCGGAACCGCGACTCCCCGGCGCGTGGTGGCCATGGGCCCGCAGACGGCCGATGCATTGCGTCGCGCCGGCATCGATTCGTTCGTGGTGGCCGCCGAGCAATCGTTGGCTGGCATCGTCCGCGCCCTCGCCTGAACCCCGATTCCGCAGTTTCTGATTCGTGGTGCTTCTGGTGGCAGGAAACGACCGGATTCCGTCGTTTCCTGCCACCAGAAGCACCACGGGGTGCGACCCGTAGGCTGGGGGCATGACGGCTCGTTTCCCCGTGTCGCGTCCACGTCGGTTGCGCACCACCCAAGCCATGCGCGATCTCGTCGCCGAGACCAGACTCGGCGTCGACGACCTCGTCGCCCCGTTGTTCGTTCGCGAGGGAATCGACGAGCCTCGCCCCATCACCTCGCTCCCCGGCGTGGTTCAACACTCGCGCGCCAGCTTGCGTCGCGAGGTCCGCGAGTTGGCCGACCTCGGCATCAAGTCCGTCATCTTGTTCGGTGTTCCGGCCACCAAGGACGAGATCGGATCCGGAGCCTTCGATCCGAACGGAATCGTGCAGGTCGCTCTGCGCGATCTGCGAGACGATCTCGGTGATCGAGTGGTCCTCATGGCCGATCTCTGTGTCGACGAGTACACCAGCCATGGCCATTGCGGCATCCTCGATGGCCACGGTTCCGTCGACAACGACCGCACCCTCGAGGTGTACGCCAAGGCCGCCGTCGCCCAAGCCACCGCCGGGGCGCACGTGTGCGCTCCCAGCGGAATGATGGACGGTCAGGTCGGTGTCATTCGCGATGCTCTCGACGGAGCCGGATTCTCGAGCACGGCGATTCTCGCCTACTCGGCCAAGTACGCGTCGGGCCTGTACGGGCCC
>Ga0315906_10011113_pt1 | contig 10519 bp, 8 predicted proteins | sample LakEriMetagenome_4_FD_203526 | JGI IMG/M metagenome (GOLD analysis project Ga0315906, IMG submission 203526) | Freshwater fungal communities from buoy surface, Lake Erie, Ohio, United States - Buoy 2 MA122 | ecosystem: Environmental > Aquatic > Freshwater > Lake > Lake biofilm | place: USA: Lake...
AACTCTTCGGTGGCAAGGCCCGCTTCCCGGGCGCGTCCTGCCCACAAATCCTCCGCCAATTCGTGCGGTGTGAACTCGCGTTTCAACGCCGTCAGAACCCTCCATTCGGCATCGCTGAGCTGGGTCACCTGAACGGCGACGGATTCGGCGGGTTCATCGGCCCGGGCTCCGGGTTCCATGCCGCGTCGGCGCACATGGCCTACGCCCAGGGCAAAAAGCTTCTTGGCGGACATGAGGCGGTAGTGCTCGGCCCCGATGGTTCGAGCCAGAAAAGCTGCATGTTTTTCCAGCGAATATCCCTGCGGCACTTTCAGCGTGGTCCACAGTTTGTAATTCGAACCGGGAGTCGCCGCATCGGTGGAACGCAAAACGACGTGCCCGCTAAAGGGGTCGTTTTGGAAGAGGTGTTCGAAGGCTTTATCGAGCCGGTCGGCCGGCACCTGCCAGGCGCACAGAGCTCCTTCGGCCAGACTGGTGGCGAGGAGCGTTTGGCGGATCCGGCGAATCACACCGGCGGCGAGCATCGCGTGCAGACGCTCGAGGACGAGACCCGTTGGCAAGTCGGCCAATCGGGCGATTTCTCCGATCGGGTTGCGCGGATACCCCTGGATGCGGTCTTCGCTGACCGCGAGAATGCGTGCGTTGATCGGATCGGTCGTGTCGATGGGAACAGTGTTGGGCATGAAGAAGAGCTCAGACCTTCCTTTTCGGATACAACTTGGCCACGAGGTCGGCGTAGCCGTTCAGGTACTGGGTCGGGATCCGTTCGCCGGTGTCTACCACGCGCTCCGAGGCCTGACTCCAACGCGGGTGCGGCACCTGCGGATCGACGTTGGATTCGAAGGGATACTCTTGCGGATTGAGTGTCTCCCAGAGGGTGGCCGGTTGTTTGCTGGTGAACTCAATGCGCACGATGCTTTTGATGCTCTTATAACCGTACTTCCAGGGAACCACCAACCGCACCGGGGCCCCATTTTGCTTGGGTAGCGCTTTCCCGTAGAGACCGGTGGCCACCATCGTGAGCGGGTGCAGGGCCTCGTCCATTCGCAACCCCTCGGTGTAGGGCCAGGGGTAGTCGGGGAGACGCATGACGCCGGGCATCTCTTCGGGGCGCAGCACCGTCGTGAAGGCGACAAACTTGGCCTCTGCTTTGGGTTTGGCCTTGGCGATGAGTTCGGCAAGGGGGAAGCCACTCCAAGGCACCACCATGGACCACGCCTCGACGCAGCGGAACCGATAAACTCGCTCCTCGTGCGAGAACCCTTGGAGCAAATCGTTCAGGCCCAATTTCAGAGGGTTTTCACACAGGCCGTTGACCTCCAGCGTCCACGGGTCGGTGCGGAAGCGACTCGCCAAATCCCGCACCCGCGTCTTGGTGGTGCTGAATTCGTAAAAATTGTTGTAGTGGGTGGCCACCTCTTCGTCGGAGAGCCGAACCGTGGGGTTGAAGTCAGGATTTCGTTTACCGGCCGAGAAGCCCTTGGCCTGGGCACTATTGGTGGATTGAGCCAGTGCCGGCAGGCCAACAGCTAGGCCTCCACCGATGAATCCCATGGCGCGCAGAAAGTCGCGCCGCCGATGGTAGACGGACTCCGGGGTGATGGCACTGTCGGGCAAATGCCACGGGGGTCGAACGATCACATTGGCCATGGGGGAAATAATGGCGGCAGTGCAGCATTCTGCACTTTTTTTCTCAGAGGCCCCGGAGCCAGGGGTTCAGAATTCGCCCGCCTTGTTGCTGCCAGGATTCGGTCTGACGCCGGGCATCGGCTTCGAGACCCGGATCCAAAAGGAGCACCACCTTGATGAAACGCTTCTCCAGTTCCGCCACTGGTAGGATAGCCAAGTGGCTGCCTGGGGTGATCCGGCCAGCGGCCTTCGGGTTGGGGTCGAGCACGAAGTCGATGGCGTCAAATCCGTCGCGCCCCAATCCGCAGTGGTTCAAAACAAGACTCCCGCTGGGTGAGGCCCCGTAGCCGCAGAGGCGTTGGCCGGCACCACGGATTTTTTGGATCTCGCTCAGCAGGCGCTCGCGGAAGGTTTCAACCCTCTGGCCAAGAGTTTCCCAAAAGGCCTGGGTGCCCAGACCTTGTTGTGTGTCAGCCTGGATTTTCTCGGCAACCGAAGTCCCCACCGGAAAGGCCCCGCGGTGCCCGACAAAAATCCGCAACAGCCCTGTCGCTGCGGGGCACTGCTCCACCTGAAATGCCTCCAAGTCGTGCTGGTGCAGTTGCATCTGGAGAGACTCGACCGTGAGGTGGAGTTGTTGCTGAGGCCGGAGGATTTCGAAAAGTCTCGGGGCGGCCAGTTCTGCGGCATCGTGCAGAGACACCGCCGCCGCCCCCTGGGCCTCCAGAGCGTTCTTCAATCCGGAAAGGAACCGATCCAAGGAGTCGGTTTCGGCAATGAGGGCCGGAGAGGTTGAGGATGTCCCTGACGGCGGAAACCCTTCGGCCAATGGGTCCGCCCGCTGAAGGATTTGGCACCGGGGACAGAAGGCCAGTCGCAGAGGCTGGCGAGGTTCCGGGTCGCCCAGTTCATAGGGCTCGAGCAGGCGCTCACCGCACGGTTGAAGACCCAAATCCAATACAACCGGGATTCCATCGAGTCGGCAGACGTGGCAGGAAGGCTTCATGGAAGGGCAGTGTTCAAGACCCGCGATCCGCAGCGGCGGAGGTGGGGGGGCTTGGCATTCGGGCAAAAAGTAGAGCTCCCATCGCGGTGAGCAGCGCATTGAGGAGCAAGAGTTCAAAACCGAAGCGGTAGCCGTTGAACCACCGCTGCGACTGTTGATCCAAGGTCGCACAGAGGGCGATGGCGCCCATGGCGATCCACGGCAGGGGCTTACCCGAAATCCGGATCTGCGTGGCCAAGCCCAATGAAAACAGACCCAACAGCGGCCCATAGGTGTAACTGGCCAGCTTGAGAACCAGGTCGATGACAGCAAACTGCGAAGCCAAGGACCGAAGAATCAACAGCGTGGCAAACAGCACACCGGCGAAGACCGTGTGGACCCGCCTTCGGATGCGTCCTCGGGCGGCCTCAGAAAGCTCTTGGCGTTGTTCAAATCCGAGAAAATCGACACAGAAGCTGGTGGTCAATGAGGTCAGCACCGAGTCGGCGCTGTTGAACGTGGCCGCCGTGAGCCCCAGCACGAAGATCACCGCCGCCGGTGTACCCAGAGATCCGAGGGCGATCCGGGGAAAGAGCTCGTCAGTGCGGGCAGGCACGGGGATTCCGTGCATCTCCGCAAACCGGAAGAGCAATGCACCGAGGACCAGGATGGCCACCGTGACCAGCACCATGACCGGCGTGAAGAGCCAGAGGTTCTTTTGGGCTTCGGGCAAGGTCCGACACGAGAGCGTCTTCTGCATGTTGTTTTGATCCAGCCCGGTCATGACCACCGCGAGGGCGGCGCCGCTCATGAGCTGTTTCCAGAAGAAACCGGGGGATCGCCAATCGCCATTGAAGACGGTGGTCTCCGGCCCGTGGGACAAATTGAGCACGAGGTCCGACGGGCTCCAGTCCAAGCCGATCATCAGGGCTCCGATGCTCAGCAGGACTCCCAGCACCAGGAATCCGCTCTGGAAAAGGTCCGTCCACACCAACGTCTGGATGCCGCCCCGAAGCGTGTAAATTAGAATGAGCAAAATGGCCGACCCGGCCGTTACCCAGAACGGAACGCCCCAGCCCTGGAAGACGAAAGTCTGGAAGACCGTGACAGCCAGGTAGAGGCGCGCAGCCGAGCCCAACAGGCGCGACACCAGGAAAAATCCGGAGCCGGTCCGTTGCGCGGTCGTATCAAAACGCTGCCCAAGGAACTCGTAGATGGAGGTCAACCGGAGGCGGTAGTACTGCGGCAGCAGGACGGTGCCGATGAGGGCATAACCCACGCAGTATCCGAGGACCAATTGCAGGTAGCCGAAGTGGTCCGTCGCCACCTTCCCGGGTACCGAGATGTAACTGACACCCGAGAGAGTGTCCCCGATGAGACCCAGTGCTACCCAGACCCACGGCGAGCGTCGATTTCCGGTGAAGTATCCGGCATTGTCGGCCCGACGCCCGGTCCACCAAGCCACCGTCAGCAGCGCCGCAAAATAGGCGCCCACACAGGTCAGGATCGTTGCGGGATGCACAGCCTTCAGCCAAACATGGCCTGATGGTCCGGGGCACGCGCAAAGTCTTGGGAATATTTGGTTCGGAATGAGGCCTTCAGAAACAACCGACTACTGAATTCACCGATTGTGTTTTCTCGGCTTTCCATTGGGCGCAAGGCGCTGATACCTAGTTGGTATGCACTCCTTTCAGGTTATCCGGGATGTCCTGCAGACCACCAGTGCCAAGCAAATCGCCAGCGATATGGGGTTGTCGTTGTCGTTGATTTACAAATGGGCCGAAAAGCCGGACCCCGAGGCCGCGACGGCTTCGCACAATCCTCTGGATCGCATGGATCAGTTGATGAAGAGCACCCGGGATCTGCGCCTGATCCACTGGTTGTGCCAGCGGGCCGGCGGGTTCTTCATCCGCAATCCCAAGACCCACCACACGCACCCGGAATACCTGATTCCGGCCACCAATGGAGTGGTCCAGGAGTTCGCTGACCTTTTGGCGGTCATCGCCAGCGCTGCGTCCGACAATCGAATCGACCCCGCCGAGGCCATCAAGATCCGGAGTCGCTGGGAAGAGTTGAAGCGCTCGACCGAGACCTTCGTTGCTTGCTGCGAGGCGGGCAACTTCCACGCCCTCGAAAAAATCTCCCAGTGATTGGAAGCCCGCGAGGAGGAACCCTACGAATCCCGAAACGGGGACTCGCGACGTTGCAAGGCACCTCGCCCCGAAACTCCACCGTTCACCTCAACTCCCGATGAATCGCTTCGTGGGTTGGGTGGCGGGCCTCTTGGCTCTTGCGCTTCTGGGCACCGTTGCTCGGAGCCGGTTCCGTGCAACGGCAATTTCCAGGACTCAGGCCATTCGACTCGAAACTCACCAGGCCCCTGCGATCACTGGAACACCCGACAGAGTCGGTTTGCCCGAGGCGGGGCGGCGCCTCAGCGCGGATGAGGTCGCGCGCGAGTTGGCGGCAATCTTGGCTACCAACGAGAGTTGGCATTGGCGATTCAGCCAAATGGTTCAAGTCATCGAGAGGGCCGATCTCACCCAGCCGGATTGCGCGGCTGTGATTTGGGATTTTGCGATGGGCCAACCGCTTCCAAACAGCATGGATGCCGGCCTCTTGGAGGCGTTGGGCCGCTGTTGGATTGTTGCCGACCGCGCCTCCGCTTGGGCTTTTCTGAGCGATCCCAAGCGTTTCGGCAGCGGCCCTTCTGAAGACGTCGACCGTGGTCACTATGCGGCCCTGAGAGGAGCGCTCTCGAAATGGATGGAATCGGACGGCGAGGAAGCATTGCGACGGGCGCGGAGCCTGACGGGTTCCAGAACTCGATCGGATTTGGTCCTGGACCTGTATCTGAAGTGGCTACACAGCGAGCCGGAAACGGCCTGGAGAAACGTCCTCGAGGCCTCCCTAGATGACGATCCAGAGATCGCGGATCTACGATTCACTCTCCTGGATTTCGTTGATCAGGAAAACCCGGCCTGGGCACTCCGGTTGGCCCGTTCCATTCCTGCCGCAACCTGGGCGCAAATGCCGGAAGAAGATGTCCACCGCATACTCAACAACTGGAAACGTCAGCACTTGGAGGTTGCCGTGGCCCTGTTGCAACAACTCCCCGAGAATTTCAGTCCCCTAGTGACCTTCGGGGTTTTGGACGCCTGGGGTGAAAACGATCCCAATGCCGCTTTGGAATGGGTGTTGGCCCACCCGGCCCCCGATGGCTCAGAGGAGTCGCGGGTGGATTCGCTGATGGGGGCAATGACTCGGCGAGATCCCGCGGCCGCCATCGCGCGATGGAATGCTGCCTCGGCTGAGCAACAGGGCAAATGGTTGCCCACCCTGACCCGGGAGTGGGCAATCCAAGATCCCGCCGCAGCCAGTCGCTGGGCTGAGCAACAATGGCGGCTCGGTCATGGGATCGTGGGGCTGGTTCGAGGTGCCGAATCGTGGATCCGGACTGATGCCGCCGGAGCCGTTGCATTCCTCAAGGAAGTGTTGCCGACGGTCCGTCAGCCCAGCGATCGGCAAGAACTTGTCGAACTCTGGGTCACGGCTGAACCGTCCGCGGCCCTGGGGGCTTTGCGTGAAGTGGTGCCAGCTCAAGGCCGCGACGCCGTCCTGAGCCGCCTTCTGCCCATGGCAGTTGCTGCCGATCCCGCCAGTGCCGTCGGGGCCGTCTCCGGGATTCGCGACCCGGTGCTTCGGGGGCAAACCATCTCCAACATCGGCTTGCAGTGGTCCTCCCGTGACCCTGAAAATGCGCTCAACTGGGCAGTGTCTCTGCCACCCGGCAGCGAACAAACCGCAGCCATTCGCTCCGTCTATCAAGTTTGGTCCGCAACCCAATTCAATCGCGCGAAGGCCTCCTTGGAGCGCCTGAATTCGATTCAGCGCGACGAGGCGTTGGTGGGTATCATTCATGAGCGCATGAACACCTCGGTCGCCCAGGCCGCCGATCTCGGGCTCATGGTCTCCGATTCTCAGACACGCAGCGAATTGCTGGACTCGGTCTTGCAACGGTGGGGCCGATCCAATCCTGCCGCGGCTGCCTCATGGCTAGAAACTTCGCAGATCCCGGCAACCCTGCGGGAAGAGTTGAGGTCTCGGATTCCTTAAGCAGCAGGGACACCCATCGGATCAGGATCCTTGGTACGCTGGATCTACCAGTCATCGGGCGCCTGAGACGATTGCCGGGGAATTACCTTTGGAACTCCTCGGAGATAGGGCTGCTGCTCCTGCGGGTTGTTTTGCCCCAGAAACGGACACCCAAGGTGCTGTTGTATCTCGGGCGGTTCCTTCCGTGCGGCTCAGTCCAGCCCGCACAGGGGGAGCTGACGATCTTGTTCGTCGGTCTCGGGGGCGTTGGAGGGGGCTAATGCCGGAGCGCGAGTTTTGGCGGGACGGGAGGCCTGCGGTTTCTCCAGCAGGTTCCGTTGCCAGGGCATCAAGCCTGCCCACGCTTCGGGATCGTTGCGGCCCAGCGCATAAAGGGTGGCCTTGGAGGCGATGAGGGTCGGATCGATGCCGAGCTCACGGGCGTGGGTGTCACGGACCTGGGCCAATCGATCGGACACGTCGAGCTCGGCACGCGTCATCCGGCGGGAGTGCACGCGGATCGGACGGGGGAGCTGGTTTTCCGGCACTTCGAGTCCTCGCTGAATGGCATCGAGCAATCCAGCTCGCCGCTTGGAAGTCAGGAAGTGGGGCAGATTCAGACCGCGGGTCGAGCGAGTCTCGGAGGCTGCCGCGGACAATTCGGCCAATTGCTCATGCTTGAGAATGAAGAATGGGGGACGACCTGTGCGCAGGGCATCCTTCTCGCGCCAGTGCCACAGTTCGCGCAATACCGCCAATCCGAGAGCATCCAGCTTGTCGTGACCTTTGGTGCGCCAGATGGCGTCATCATCGATGCGCTCGGGTTGGCAGCAGTCGCGGATCAACCGCTCGCAGACTTGATGGTGCCAGTCGAGGCGCCCCAAGGACTCCAACCGGCGCAGGAGGGACTGCTGCAAGGGGAACAGGTGACGCACATCGTTCAGCGCGTAGTCCACCATGGCGGGAGTGAGGGGACGTTTCCCCCAGTTGGCCTTTTGCGACCCCTTCTCCAAGGTGATACCGAGGTGCGTATTGAGCGCATCGTTGAGTCCAAAGCGGGCTTCGCCCACCAAGCGAGCAGCCAGCATCGTATCAAAGATCCGGGCGGGCTTGAAGTGATGCCCACGGAACAGCAGTCGCAGGTCGTAGTCGGCAGCGTGGAAGATGATGGAATGCCCATCCATGGCGTCCCACAACGGTTCGAGGTGCAGGTCCGCCAGGGGGTCCACGAGGTACTCGCCGCCCGGCACACCGACCTGAAGCAGGCACAGTTTTTCCGGGTAAGCGTGCAGGGAGTCGGCCTCGGTATCCAGAGCGACCCATTCTGACTCGCGTACTCGGCACGCGAGTTCCCGCAGTTCGGCGGTGGTGCTGATCACAGATTGGTAAATTGGCCGATGGAGAAACCGAGGTGAAGCCGGAATTGCACCGGAATCATGATCATTCCCAATCGGGGGCCTCGCCCTGAGGGCCTGCACTCACAATATTGAGGTGAGCACGGAGGAGGCCCGACGGTCGGAATCCGCTGCCAAGTCCAGTCAGGAGCCCGAGGGGGACGATTTTTTTGCGGATGAGCTGCGAGCCTGAAATCGACGAAAAGCCTGCAATTCAGAGGGGTGATCTTTCCAATACCCCACCAAAGCGGTGAGCGCAGCCAACGTTTGGGGAGTGAGGTGGTGTTCAATGTCTTCCACCTCGCGCTCAACGGTTTCGGCACCCAGTCCCAGCAAGGTCAGGAGTTCGGTGAGGGTGCGGTGCCGATCCTTGACGTGTGCGGCGACGGCCGCTCCTTCAGCAGTCAGGGTGAAGCCCCGGTAGCGCTGGTAGTTGACGAAGCCGCGCTTTGCCAGACGGCGCACCATGTTCGAAACAGTGGACGAACTCAGCCCCAAGGCCTCAGCCAGATCGCTGACGCGGGCATACCCGTTGCGCTCGACCAACTCCTGGATGCGCTCCAGGTGATCTTCGGTCGACTCCGACCGGGACAACGTCTGGATGGCGGTTTCCTTGAGACGACTCATGACACTCCGATCCCCAATCGTTCAGTGGCTCAACTGCCGAGTGGCCGCGGTTCGAAGGCGAGGATCCGGAGAGCCGGTCAACTGGGTGAGCCACGGGCCACTCGGGCGGCCGAAGGCCTGATGGAGCCAGACCACCTCGAGTGCGGCACGCGGGTCTTTCTGGGATTTGACCCAAGAGGCCGCCTTGTCGAGCACCTCGCGCGCATCCCGCTGACGCAGGACCAACCGAGACTGTTCCTGTTCCCAGCCATTGGCAGAGAGCGTTCGGTCCAAGAGTTCCATCGTGGAGAGCTTGGTCAGATTCGGAGCGGGCCGGCGCGGTGCTTTGCCGGAGGCGTTGGCCGTCACGCGCCAGATGCGGCCGTGCTCCTTGTCGCGTCGAGGATCCCGGAAATCGACCTCACCATGCTGGATGATGGGGTTGCTCCAGTCGGCGATGTACAGCGCGCCATCAGGCCCGAGCCGCAAGTCGATTGGGCGGAAGGTGACGTTGGTGGAGCGGAGCAAGTCGGGCTGCTCCTGGGTCTGGAACGACGAACCGGAATCCTTCACCGAGAAGCGAACGATGCGGTGCGCGCGGAAGTCACACGTGATCGCATTCTCCTGCCACTCCTTGGGGAAGGCCGGGCTGTGGATGACTTCAAGGCTGGCGAACTTGGGATAATTGCCCGGGCTGATGCTGTCCGCTTCTCGGCGCATGTCCGAATAAGTGAAGTAGGTCGCACCATCGACCGCGTGGTAAATGCCCTTGCCGCCGGCGCCGTCGGTGAAGAAGGAGTTGCCGTATTGATCCCAATGGTGACCCCACGGATTGCAACCGCCGCGGGTGAAGACCGACAGCGTCCAAGAGTCGGGATTGAAGCGCCAAATGCCGCCCGAGTTGAGTCGGCGCACTCCATGGGCCGTCTCGATGTGGGTGTGCGTGTAAATCGACTGGTTCATGTAGAGGTGCCCGTCATAACCCCAGCGCAACGTGTGGAGGTTGTGGTGGGTGTCCTCGGTGCCGAAACTCGAGAGAGTCACCGTACGGCGGTCGGCCTTGCCGTCGCCATCGGTGTCTTCCAAATGCAGAAGCTGATGACTGGCCGCCACGTAGCAGCCGCCCTTTCCATCGGGGACCACGCCCGTGGGAATGAGCAGGCCATCGGCGAAGACGGTGTGACGGTCGGCCTTGCCGTCTCCGTCGGTGTCTTCCAACACCACCACGGAATCCACCGCTGGTTGTCCCGGTTTGATTTGCGGATAGACCTCGGACGAAGCCACCCAGAGGCGTCCCTGAGGATCCCAGTTCATGTGGATGGGCTTGTGGAGGAGCGGGTTCTCGGCCCAGAGACTCACCTCAATGCCCTCGCCGCTGTCAAAGCTCGGGATGGCTTGCTTCGAGACACTCGCCCGCGAGTCGGCCGCGGCGCTGGCTTGGGTCGCCTTCTTCGCCAGCAGAGCCCGCACTTCAGCGATCGCCTTGGGGTCGGATTGTTCAGAAGGGCGAAGCCCGGCGATCCGGGTGTCCCACTCGGCGATCATCGGATCGAACTGCGGAATCTCGACACTGTTGCGGCCTTGCTCGTGCTTGCGGAAGCCGAAGAGGTAGGTCCAGTTGGCCGGGCGCCAGCGGTGGAAAAACAGCTCATTCTTGTGCTGGATGGCCGAGCGGAGCAGGGAGGTATCAGTGCCCTTGGCCGGAGCTTGGATACCGAGCAACTCGGGCAACCGGTCCGCGAGCATGCGGTAGCCGCTGTCATTCAGGATGACCGGGCTCTCGTAGGTGACCATGCGCAGCATCGAGATA
>Ga0315906_10011114_pt1 | contig 10519 bp, 7 predicted proteins | sample LakEriMetagenome_4_FD_203526 | JGI IMG/M metagenome (GOLD analysis project Ga0315906, IMG submission 203526) | Freshwater fungal communities from buoy surface, Lake Erie, Ohio, United States - Buoy 2 MA122 | ecosystem: Environmental > Aquatic > Freshwater > Lake > Lake biofilm | place: USA: Lake...
CGCGCGACTGCGAAAGCAGCTGCAGGACAACAAGTACGACCTCGAACTGTCGGACGAAGCTCGCGAACTGCTGACCGAAGAGGGCTACGACCCGGCTTACGGAGCCCGACCGCTGAAGCGGACCATTCAACAGCGGCTGCAAAACCCGCTGGCGAACGAGATCCTGGCCGGGAACATCCCCGAGGGCTCGACCATAGTGGTCGCCGCCCGCGGGGGCGAATTCCAGTTCAGCCACCGGGAAGGGACGCCGGCCGAGAAGACCCCCTGAACGCGGTGGAGCCCCGGGGGCCCGACCACGGGCGGCGGGAAAACGCTCTTCAAATGACGAACGGACTCCAGGGGAGAGCGTAAGGCTGGAGTCCCCGGAAACAGAACGACCCCGCTGGAGCATGGCACCAGCGGGGTCGGGTTGTCTGTGGGAGCGAAAAACCGCAGATGTCGCAACTCAGGACCAAGCCCCAGCAACAGGGACTCGAATCCTGAAGAGCTTCAGCCCTGGCTTGCGTTCAGGGCGGAAGGGACTGCCCTGCTGCGCCGGGCCAGCCCGCCAGCGACGGGTGAAGAGGAAGATCAGCAATGACAGCCTCTCAACCCGACGACACCGATCAGCCCTCGAGCAGAAGCCGGTCACGCCCAGCGCCAGAGCTCACTGTGAGGTCACCGGCTGAAAGATGAACCCGCTGACGGGCCACTCTTCGGTTGTAACGCGGATCAAGCGGACCGCGAGAGCACGAGGCAGGCGTTGTGACCGCCAAAGCCGAAGCTGTTCGACATCACGTTGGTGAGCGGTTTGCCTCGGGCTTCGTTGGGAACGTAGTCGAGATCGCAGTCGGGATCGGGATTTTCGAGGTTGATCGTGGGGGGCATGACCTGGCCCTGGAGGGCCAGGACGGAGACCACGAACTCGACCCCACCCGAGGCACCCAGCAGGTGCCCCAACTGGCTCTTGGTGCTCGAGACCGCGACGCGGCGGGATTCGCCGTTGAAGACGGTCTTGATCGCCACGGTTTCGGCCTTGTCGCCCAGCGGAGTGCTGGTGCCGTGGGCGTTGATGTAGTCAATCTGGCCGGGGTTGAGGCCGGCGTCCTGCAGGGCGAACTGCATGGCGCGAGCCGCGCCCCGCCCTTCCGGGTCGGGAGCGGTCATGTGGTTGCCGTCGGCGCTCAAACCGTAGCCCACCACCTCAGCGAGGATGGCAGCGCCACGGCGGCGGGCGTGTTCGTACTCTTCGAGGACGACCATGCCAGCCCCCTCCGACATGACGAACCCATCGCGATCGCGGTCGAAGGGTCGACTGGCGCGGTGGGGGGCGTCGTTGCGGGTGGAGAGAGCGCTCATGCGAGCGAAGCCCGAGAGCCCCATCGGAGTGATGGCGGCTTCGCTGCCCCCGGAGATCATGACGTCGGCGCGATTCGCCCGAATGAGGTCGAACGCATCGCCAATCGCGTTGGATGCCGAGGCGCAGGCGGTCGCCACCGCGGTGTTGGGCCCTTTCAGGCCCCAGTGCACCGAGATGTTCCCGCTGGCGGCGTTGACCATCAGCTTGGGAATCATGAACGGCGAGACCCGGTTCGGCCCGCGGTCGAAGAGCGCACAGTGCTGCTCTTCGATCTCGTGCAGACCCCCGATCCCACTGCCGGTGACCACCCCATGCCGGTATGGATCGCCCGCCTGGAGGTCGATGCCCGACTGTGCGATGGCTTTCGCCGCCGCGAACATCGCGAACTGGCAGAATCGATCCAGTCGCTTCAGTTCCTTGGCGGAGATGCACTCTTCCGGGCTGAAGTCTTTGATCTCGCCCCCGAACCGAACTTTAAAGTCGGCAGGATCGAACCGCTCGAGCAGGGTGACCCCGCTCTTGCCGGCACAAAGATTGTCCCAGAACTCGCCGGTATCGCACCCCAGGGCGGTGACCACCCCGACGCCGGTGACCACGACGCGCCGCTTCATGCCTTGCCTTCTTTGTCCTTGATGTACTTGATGGCATCGCCCACGGTCTTGATCTTGTCGTAATCCTCATCCGGGATCGAGATCTTGAACCGCTCTTCAAACTCCATCACCAGTTCGACGATGTCGAGGGAGTCGGCCTTGAGGTCGTCGATGAACGACTTCCCGGGCGTAACCTCTTTCTTGTCGACCTGCAATTGCTCGGCGACAATCTCGACGACGGTCTCCCTCAACTTCTCTTCAGTGGACACGCAAGCTTCCTCCCACTTCGTTCAGATCCGCAGACGCTCCGCCTCACTCGGGGCAAGATATAACGCCTTTGCGAAACCATGTAAACCGCAAGTCTTCGGCCAAAATCGGGCTTATCCGTCCGCTCCGACCGAAACGCACTCCACCTTGCGATCCACCCGCTTCAACAGCCCCTTGAGCACCTTGCCCGGGCCAATCTCGTAGAACTGGTCAACTCCCTGCGCCAGCAGTTCCCGCTGGCACTCCTCCCAGCGCACGGGCGACAGCAGCTGCCGCACCAGCCGCTCCCTGATCGCATCCGGCCCGCGATGGGGCTGCGCATCGACGTTCGACAGAACCGGAACCCGCGTTCCCCCCAGCGGAGTCGCCGCCAGTGCCTCGGCCAATCGCTCGTCAGCGGGCTTCATCAACTCGGTGTGAAACGCCCCGGCGACCGCCAGCACCGCGGTCTTGCCCCCCGCCTGCTCCGCCAGTTCCAGCGCCCGCGCGCAGCCCTCTTTCGAGCCCGACAGCACCGTGTTTCCCGGGCACAGGTAGTTCGCCACCCACAGCGGCCCCGCCTCACGCGCCTGCTCGCAGATTGCCTCGGCCTGCTGCCGATCGAGCATCAGGATGCTGACCATGCCCGAGGGATTCGCATCGGCCGCCGCCTGCATCGCCTCGCCTCGACGCTGCACCAGCCGCAGTCCGTCGGCGAAACTCAACGCCCCGGCATAGACCAGCGCGGTGTATTCCCCGAGGCTCAACCCGGCGGCCAAAGAGGCCCCGGCGACCACCTCGGGCTGCGTGGCCTGCAATTGGGCCAGGGCCGCCAGGCTGGTCACAAAAATCGCGGGCTGGCTGATGACCGTCGAATCGAGACGCTCTTTGGGCCCCCGCAGGCAGAGCTCCAGCAGGTCGTACCCGAGGATCTCCGCGGCCTGGGCATAGAGGGCCGCCCCCGGCCCCTGGGCCACTGCCTGGCCCATGCCCACAAACTGGGCCCCCTGGCCTGGAAACAAGAATGCGGTCCGTCCCATCGTCTGCTCCTTCGTTGGTCCCGAGACAGTGCCCGCCCCGAGCTCCCGGTCCCCGCCCTGATGCTGACCCAGCCCCGTCGGCAGCAGGTCACCAACTCGTCGGCAACTGGCTGGCCAAAAAACTCGGTGGCTTGAGGAAACTGGTCAGGTTGGATCCGTCCAATCCGGTTGGGGGGAGGCCCCTCAGTGTTGCTGGAGTCCAGTCACTCCGATCAACCAACCCCTCGCGAAGACGAGCGGGGCTGGAATGCCAGGAATCAGCCAGTGGCCCCCGCCGACAACGCGCTTTCAATCTGCGGGTTGATCCGCCGGTCGCGGAATTCGACTGCCCGCCGCAGGGCATTCAGGATGGAGGTCGAGTTGCTGGAGCCGTGGCAGATCATGCAGATCCCATCGACACCCAGCAGCGGAGCGCCACCCGATTCGTGGTAGTTATAGCGGCGGGCGATGGACTCGAACGCGCGACCCACCAGGTGCTTTTCGTGCTCCACATGCTGCAGCACCTCGTGAGAGAGGCGGCGGAGCATCATCTCGGCCATCCCCTCGCTGGCCTTCAGCAGCACATTGCCCACGAAGCCCTCGCAGACAATTACGTCGGCCCCGCCCTGGTACAGGTCGCGGCCCTCGACGTTGCCCAGGTAGCGGTCCTTGACCGAGCTTTCGAGGATCAGCGTGTGAGTCTCGCGGGTGGTGTCGTTCCCCTTGCCCTCTTCACTGCCGATGTTCATGAGGCCGACGCGTGGCCGGGCAATGCCCAGCACTTCCCGGGCGTAGATGTCGCCCATGACCGCGTACTGCATGAGGTGCTCGGGCTTGGCACCGGGGTTCGCCCCGACGTCCAGCAAGACCACCTGCCCGGTCATGGTGGGCAGCACCACGCCAATGCCCGGTCGACGGACGCCACGCAGAAAGAGACGCGTCCTCAGGCCAGCCGCGACCACCGCCCCGGTGTTCCCCGCACTGACCAGTGCGTCGACCTCCCGGCCGGCCATCAGTTTCCAGCAGACCGCGATCGAGCAATTGGGCTTTTTCAGCAACGCTTCGGTGGGCTTTTCGTCCATGCCGGCGACCCCTTGCGAGGCGACGACTTCGATCTGCCGCCCCCCGTAGCCCACTTCGGCCAGGGCCTTGTCTAACTCGGTACGATCACCCACCAGGGCGATGTGCAGGTCAGGATTTTCCTGAACCGCCGACACCGCCCCGTTGACGTTCGGACCGGGAGCATGATCGCCCCCCATCGCGTCGAGCGCTACGCGCATGGAAACTAGTCCCCGAGGGACTTTTCAACCACGACACGCCCTTGATATGTCCCACACACCGGACAGATCACATGGCTCGGATGCTGATTCCCACACTTGGTGCAGGTGGTCAACTGGATACCCTTGATCGCATTGTGACTGCGACGCTTCGCAGTGCGGGCATGCGATTGCCGGCGCTTGGGAACGGCCATGGAAACTCGTGACTCTCGGTAACTTCAAGACGTACTGACAAGACCAACGGGCAACTCGCACCGACTTGGGGTTCCACCCCGAGAAAAAGCCCATGCAAGCGCCTCGCCCTCCCACACCCTGATCGCCAACCCGCCCCGCTCGCGAACGGAAGACGTCTTGGCCCACACCTGGGGTCTGGTCGCGAACCGGCAGTGTATTCCCCTCCCAATCGAACTGTCAAGCTGCCGACGGGCCGCTTCTGGCTCCCCTTCAAGAGCCCCGGCTTTGCGAATTCTTCACGATTTCCCCAGCCTGTTCCTCGCACAGAACTGCTGGGATGCATGATCGTCTTTTCCGCCATGGGCTCTTGCATCCCCGCAGGCTGTTTTTTCTTCGCCCGGCCACTTTCCCCCCCATCCCGTCGGCATGCCGACCCTCACACCGCCCCTCCCCTCCGCCACTCCCCTGCTCGCCCCGCTGACCGTGGGCGATCTTCCCACGTTCGAACTCTCGGTTCTTCCGAACACCCCCACCGGGCGAGTGCTGGAACTGTTCGATGAGCACCCGGAGGCGATTGGCACGCTGGTCCAGGGCCCCGATCGCCTGATCGGGATTCTCTCGCGGGCCCGCCTGATGGAGCGTCTCAGTCAGCCGTTTGCCCTCGAACTCTACACCAAGCGTCCCATCCAGGTCCTGCAGGACGCCATCAACCCGACCCCCGGCCTGGTGGATGCCCACGACTCCATCCCCGCCGCGGCCCAGCAGGCCCTCGCCCGCCCCCCCGAGCGGGTCTACGAACCGATCGTCGTTCGCCACACCACCGGCCGACTGGCGCTGCTCGACGTTCGCACCCTGCTGCTCGCCCAATCGCGGCAACTGGAACTGGCCAATACCGAAATCCAGGAGCGTCGCGCCGTCGCCGAGCAGTCCAGCGTCGCCAAAAGCGAGTTCCTGGCCAACATGAGCCATGAAATTCGCACTCCCCTCACCGCCATCCTGGGCTTCGCCGAAAACCTGCTCGAAAGCGACCTCCCTGAGACCGAACGCCGCAGCGCCGTCCGCACAATTCTCCGCAATGGCGAGCACCTGCTGGAAGTCATCAACGACATTCTCGACCTGTCGAAGATCGAGGCGGGCAAACTCGAGGTCGAGCTGCTCCCCGTCTCGATCGTGCAACTGGCCGCCGATGTCTGCTCGATCATGCGGGTGCGGGCCGAGGCGAAACAGTTGCCACTCCGCCTGATCTACGCCAGCCCGGTCCCCGAGGCGATCCAGGCCGACCCCACCCGCCTGCGGCAAATCCTGATCAACCTGGTCGGGAACGCGATCAAGTTCACCTCGCGGGGCGAAGTTTCGGTCATTGTGTCGTGCCTCCCGCACGACGCCCCCGAGCCTCGGCTCCATTTCGCCGTGCGGGACACTGGCATCGGCATGACCCCCGACCAGTCGCACCGCCTGTTCGAGGCGTTCACGCAGGCCGATGGTTCGACCTCTCGACGGTACGGGGGTTCGGGGCTGGGGCTGGCAATCAGCCGCCGGCTGGCCCGCATGCTGGGGGGCGACGTCACCTGCCAGAGCCAGGTGGGACTGGGGAGCACGTTCACCGCGACGATCGCCACGGGACCGCTGGACGTGGTTGCGTGGTATTCCGATCCCAGTGAGGTCCAGCTCGACGACCCACATCCCGCGACCAGCGAACTCCCCCCGTTCCCCGCCGGGACACGCATCCTGCTGGTTGAGGACAGTCCCGACAACCAGTTGTTGATTGGGCAGTTTTTGCGGAAACTGGGGGTGGAGGTCGAGGTGGCCGACAACGGGCAGGTGGGGCTCGAGGCGGCACTGGGCGCGGTCGCCGCGGGCCGTCCCTATTCCCTCATCCTGATGGACATGCAGATGCCGGTGCTGGACGGCCTGAGTGCCGTGCGGCAACTGCGTCGGCAGGGCTACCGCCACCCCATTTTGGCCCTGACCGCGAACACCATGGCGGGCGATCAGCAGAAGTGCCTCGACGCCGGGTGCGACGACTTCGCGACAAAACCGATTCAGCGCCCCCGGTTGCACGGTCAGATTTCGGCCCTGCTCCCTGCGGTCGCGAATGCCGTATGGCCCGCTGGGCTGGGGGCGGGGAAGTCTCCCTCCACCACCAGCCAGGTGGCGGACAGGAGCCCCACCTCTGGCCGGCCTGGCCTGGCAGAGGTGGCGGGCGTCAGTCCCCAGCCCTCCCCGCCGACGGGCAGCCCGCAGGCGGAAGATGCAGGTTTGGCCAATCCTCCGCACCCCTCCCGAGCGGGCGGATCACGGGGGGTTGAATCAGCAATCGACCTGCCCACGGCACTCGATCGCGTTGGCCAGGATGCCGGGATGCTCGCTGAGCTCGCCGGGCTCTTTCGCGACTCGGCCCCCGAGCAGATCCGCGGTCTGTTCCGAGCCGTCGAAACCCTCGACCGGTCACTGCTGAAGCGACTGGCGCATACCCTGAAGAACTCCGCCGACAACCTGGGGGCCCGGCGCGCGACACAGTCGGCCTGGCAGTTGGAAAAACTGGCGGCCAGAGGTTCGCCCGAGGAGTTGCGAAACGCGTTGGCGAGCGTCGAAACCGACCTTGCCGACCTGGTTTCCGCGGTCGAATCGCTGCTGCGGTCCCAGGCCGCCCCACGAACCCTGTCCGATCGACCGACCCCAGCCCGTTGAATTGCGAGTCCAGATCCCTGCTTCCCAATGACCTTTGCCTGAACAGGAAAGTCCTGCTTTGAACACCGTCCTGGTTGTCGATGACTCGGTGATGGATCGCCGCCGCGCTGGAGCCCTGATCGAGCGGGGAGACGGGTGGCAGGTCACGTATGCCGAAGATGGTCCCCAGGCCCTGGCCCGGCTCGCAACCGACAATCCCGCCGTGGTGGTGACCGACCTGACCATGCCGGGGATGACCGGCCTGGAACTGGTGGAGGCGATTCACCAGACGCATCCGCACCTGCCGGTCATCATCATGACGTCCATGGGGAGCGAAGATGTGGCGGTCGAGGCACTCAAGGCGGGGGCGGCCAGTTACGTGCCCAAACGCCGACTGGCGCATGACCTGCTGGGAACAATTCTGAGTGTTTCGACTGCGGCCCGGGGAGCCCGTCCGTCGCTCGACATCCGCGATTGCCTTGAGGAACTCTCCATCTGCCATGTGGTCCCTCCCAACCTGGGCAAACTGCTGGCGGTCGCCCAGACACTGCAGGGCCACCTGTCCGACGCCTGGGCCCTGCCCATGCGGGAACTGATTCAGCCCGGTATCGCCCTCGAAGAGGCGCTCTCCAACGCCTTTTATCACGGCTGCCTCGAGGCCCCCTCGTCCCTGCGTGATTCCGACTTCGCCCGCTACCAGGCGCTGGTCGCCGAGCGCCAGGCCAGGGCGCCCTACCAGGACCGCACCGTCCGGATCGAGGCCCGGATCACGCGCCAGCGGGCGACGTTTGTCATCACCGACGAGGGCGTGGGGTTTGAAACTCGGCTGGTGCCGAACCCGGCTCGACCGGAAACTCTCGAGAACGCTCCGGGACGCGGGTTGGTGCTCATCCAGACCTTCATGGATTCCGTCGCCCATAACCCGGCCGGGAATGAAATCACCCTCGTGAAGTATCGGCCGCGCCGTCGCAGTGGTCCGGCTCCCACCTCCCCCGCCTTGATCCGCAACGATCCCGAGGCTTGAGCTTCGCCCCAACTCTGAGTCCCCGGTCTGTGACCAACCCCTGGATGACGCGATGTGTGTCCGTCGGCTGGGGGGACAACCCGCGCTCAGGCCCACCCCACCCCCAAGTCCGCTGCGGCGGGATGACTGTTGTCGGCCCGTTCGGACCACCCCCGAGGAGCCGCACGGCGACAGTGGCGTGGCCCTCTGGCCCGGGGTCGAGTGGGGATGGGGAAACTGGCTTTGGCCGCCTCTGCGGCTGGTTTTGTGCAATTGACAGCCACCCTCCCCTCTGCGATATCGCCTGCAGTCGGTCACGCGTGCCGACCTCCCGGTTCCATTCTTCCCCCAGGCTCAGCCGCGACATGACCCCCGACGAAGCCCACCTCAAATCTCTCGTCCGGACAATTCCCGACTTTCCCAAGCCCGGCATTCAGTTCCGCGACATCACGACGCTGATCCAGGACCCCTGGGGATTCCAGCGGGCCATCGACCTGCTGGTGGCGCATTATCGCTATCGCCCGATTGACCGGATCGTGGCGATCGAATCGCGGGGGTTCATCCTCGGGGGCGCCCTCGCCCACCATCTTCGCTGCGGGCTGGTCCTGGCCCGCAAAAAGGGGAAGCTGCCCCACCTTGTGGAACGCGAGCAGTATCAGCTCGAATACGGCACCGACTGCATCGAAATGCACGTCGACGCCCTCCAGCCCGGCGAACGCTGCCTGGTCGTCGATGACCTGCTCGCCACGGGAGGAACCTGCCTGGCGACCTGCAACCTGACCCAGCGGCTGGGAGGCCAGATCGTCGGCTGCGCGTTCGTCATCGAGCTTCCCGAACTGCACGGTCGCCAGAAGCTCTCGGCCTTCGATGTGCACAGCCTGATCGAATTCGAGGGCGAATAAGCCGACTGCCAGAGGCCCATTTCGGCGAGTTCGGTTGCCGTTCAGCGCAGGCCCCCGCTCGTCCGTCGGAGCGAGTGACCATCGCCGCCACACTCGCGGCCCATCGCGCGCCCGGTGGCACCAACCTGGGCCAGCCTTCGGCAACTGGCCCGCGGCGGTTACTTCGAATGCAACAGGTGAATCATCGCCTCCCAGGGGGCGATGTACCGGGCGAAGTCGAGGCCATCCACTGTCTGCGTCGCCTTCCCGCTCACCCCGTCCACCGCCGGGCCGTGCCGGACCAGCTCTTCCAGCACGCGAAACTGGGCCGCGGGGGAATGCGCATCGAGCAAGTCCAGCCGGCCTCGCTGCCACGCCACCCCGGCGGCCAGCGCCTGGGCGCCCCAGTTCGAGACCCCGGCGATCACCAGGTGGTCGCACCCCACCCGACACGGCACCCGTCCCGACTGCTCGCCCGCCAGGCGGGTTGCCAGTTCCTCCCAAGACACCCGCCCCATCCCCAGTTCATTGCCGCCATCCCCCACTCCCACCGTGGCGAGGCGAGAATCGGCGACCGCCTCTTCAAACAGCCGGTGCAGGTCGCCCGTATGGCGGTCCAGTGGCACACCCCGCATGTTGTGGCAGACCCCCTGGTCGGCCGGGCGAACCCGCCGGCGAAATTCCTCAAGGGGAACCGGCCCTGTCCGCGGTTGGCTGGCCAGCGATTGCTCATCGTGTGCGGGCCCCACCCGCTCGATCGCCACACAGTGCGAAACCCGCTCCGCCCGCGCCCACTCCCAGAACTGACGCCGCCACTCGTCCCGGGCCGCCGGCAAACCTGGGTCAAACTCCCCCTCGGCGGTGCGCGTGGGCCAGGGGTACTCGCGGACGCGGCCCGGATCCCAGCCCGCGGCCCGCGCTGTCGCCCGTACCGCCGGGGCACACAAGGGGTCGGTCACCACCCACGCGGACACATCCAGGCGGGTCAACACTTCGGCCAGCAACACGGTGCCGGGGGGACCATCGGTCTCGGCGGCTGGGGGGGTCCCATGCGGGATGAAGAACCCCGTGAACAGCACCACACCGGTGGCCCGAGTGGCGAGGTCGGTGACGGCGGAGCCAAGTTCGCCCGCCGCAAGGGCCCCCCGCTCGGCCTCTCCCGCGGTCAGCCCCCGGCCAGCCGCATCCTGACGGATGATTCGCTCCAGTTCCCACAACACCCGCCGCACCTCCGAAGCAGTCACGCTGAAGCAGTCACCCGGTCGAACAGCCGCCGTCTGTGGGCCGCCCCCCAACACGCCCGACAGCCGTTGGCCCCGC
>Ga0315906_10011116_pt1 | contig 10517 bp, 10 predicted proteins | sample LakEriMetagenome_4_FD_203526 | JGI IMG/M metagenome (GOLD analysis project Ga0315906, IMG submission 203526) | Freshwater fungal communities from buoy surface, Lake Erie, Ohio, United States - Buoy 2 MA122 | ecosystem: Environmental > Aquatic > Freshwater > Lake > Lake biofilm | place: USA...
TCTACTCGAATTCGAAGGCAAGAGCTATCGGCTAAAAGAAGCCGCCGCCCGCATTGCACAAAACCCGTCCGTCAACTAATAATCAACGCGTCCTGCCCGGGGGAATTTGGGCGGCCATAAGTGGGGGTATTTGAAGTGGCCATCGGGGTTGCCGGTTTCCACGATATGGCAGTGGTGTGTGAGCCGATCTAGTAACGCCGTCGTCATCTTGACATCCGCAAAGACGCTGCCCCATTCGCCGAAGGACAGGTTGGTTGTGATCACCACACTGGTTCGCTCGTAGAGTTTGGACAGCAGATGAAACAGCAGTGCGCCTCCGATTTGGCTAAACGGTAAGTAGCCCAGCTCATCTAGGATGACGAGATCGACGTGAACCAAGCGGTTGGCAATCTGGCCGGTGCGGCTGGTGGCCTTCTCCAACTCCAGCGCGTTGACCAACTCAACGGTTGAGAAGAACCTGACGCGCTTGCCGTGTTTACGCAGGGCTTCAATACCAATGGCCGTAGCCAGATGCGTCTTGCCGGTTCCAGGCCCACCAATCAACACCACGTTCTGTGCCGCTTCCACAAAGGCGCATTGATGTAGTTCGCGCACTAGTGTCTCATCGACGGTGGCACCGGTGAAGTCAAACCCGGCCAAGTCTCGGTGCATCGGGAAACGTGCCGCGCCCATCTGATAGGCCATCGAGCGCACCGTCCGCTCGGCCGTCTCGGCTTCGATCAGTTGGCGCATAAAGGTATCCGGCTCAAACGCGGTATGCCGAGACTTGGCCACCAGTTCGGGATAGCAACTCGCCATGCCGTTCAACTTCAACAGCTTCAATTCACTAATCAATTCAACGGACATGGGTACCTCCGTTGATGGTCTGAACAGCGCCAACCGCACTCGAGGCATTGACCATGATGCTGGTCAGAATAGGGCTCGCCAACAGCGCCGACTTAATGACCGCATTCATCCTGAGTCGATCATAACGATCCACGTCCGCCACAGGCTCCGTCTGTAAGACCAAGGCAGTTTCCACGGTTGGTGGCTTAGGCTGCGCCCGGTCTTTGAGTTGCGCCAACAGATACAACACATGCTCGGCACTAGGTTTACCCACAGCCAGCGCCGCTTCGGTAGCCTCCAGAATGGCGTCCAAACCATGCGCCGGAATGGCCGAGAGCAAGGTGGCCATCACCCGATCCCCGCCTGGCCGCGTCAGAAGTTGTTTCTGCAGTTCGCGCAATGGCACCGGCATCGACTCGAACGGCGCGCCGTTGCGTAGCGCACCGGGTTTCTGACCGATGAGGTCAATGTAGTGCTGCCAGTCATAGTGCGTCTGGTCGCGCTCGAAGGAGCGCACATGGGTGGCGATCTTCTCGTCGTCGGCTACCACCTCGATGGTCCTTGGATAGAGCCGTAGGCTCACGAAGCGGTTGGCGTGCGCCGTCGGCACGCTATACCGATTGCGATCTAGGTGAATTAGGCCAGTCGAGGAGACGCGCACCGGGTACTCGACATACCCATCGAAGGGGCGCGGCAGTGGCATCAGCTTGGCACGCTCGTCCTCCAGCAGTTCAGCCACCGTCAGTTCTGGCCACTCCGGATGCTTGGATTCGGCCCAAACCATGAGGCATTGTTTGGCGAGCCAGTCGTTGAGCGTGTCCAGGTCAGACCAGCGCATTTCCATCGCTTCGCGCCAGATCTGTCGGCGCCGGTCTTGGACGTTCTTCTCCACGATGCCCTTCTCCCAGCCAGAGGCAACATTGCAGAACTCCGGCTCAAATAGGTAGTGCGAAGCCATGGCATCAAACCGGGCGTTGACGGTGCGCTGCTTGCCGCGCCCGACCTTATCCACCGCCGTCTTCATGTTGTCGTAGATGCCGCGGATGGGGATGTCGCCGAAGGCGGCAAAAGCACGAGCATGTGCATCAAACAGCATCTCATGACTCTGCGTCGGGTAGGCCGTGAGCCAGAAGGCGCGGCTGGCGCATAGCTTGGTGTGGGCGACTTCGAGTCGCCGACGTAGGCCGCCAACAAAGGCGTACTCGGTGCTCCAGTCAAACTGGAACGCCTCACCCAACTGGTACTTCATGGGAACGAAGGCGCGTCCGCTGCCGGCTTGTGACTGCTCCACGCGAAACCGACGAGCAAAGGCGGCGACCCGGCCGTAACCACCCCGGTAGCCGGAGGCGACTAGCTCTTGGTACATCGAATGGACGGTGCGGCGATCACGTTTGCTGCGATGCTGGTTGGTCTTCAGCCAGCCGCGCAGGATGTCGGCATAAGCGTCGAGCTTTGTTTCTACTCGGCGAGCAGGATAAACCGGCTCCACCACCTCGGCTCGCTCCTTGAGCCAAGTATCGATTGTGTTCCGAGAAAGGCCCGTTCGACGGGAAATCTCGCGCTTCGACAGACGTTCACGATAGAACATCCGCCGGACTTTGGCTAACATGGCCACGGTAATCACTCCTTAAATCTCCCTGCTTAAAAAATAAGCAGGGTAGTTGATTTACGTGGCTCAGTTTTGGACGAAAAAAACGCCGCTTAGTGGCTCAATTTAAGGTTGAAATCAACACATGGTTGATATTTACAAGAATTTACTTCAGAACTGACTCAGTTTGACACCCGGGTGGTCTAGACTATACACACGATAGCCATTTAGGAGACGAAAATGAATATTTCCGATATGGGTGCTGCTCCCGAGATTTATGCTGTCCAGAACACCAAACTTACTGGAGTGGCACTTAACGGAGTTACATTTGATCCAACGGGGCCATATTGGGAAAATGGAACCGGGGACTACTGGAAAAATCCACCCAATCCTTGGACATTTGAAGTCATGTCCGCCAAAGTGCGATCCTATCTCGGTCTTGATAACAACAATGCTCACTTACAGCCTAATGGGGAATATCATTATCACGGCATGCCGCACGGATTGATTAACTTGATGGGCGGTATGGCTGCTATGCGTAACCCCAAATCGCCTGTTCTGATAGGTTGGGCTGCAGATAAACATCCAATTTACTACCCAGTCGCCCCCAAAGATCCATGGAATCCATTTTCACAATTGGTTGAGATACGCTCCAGTTATCGCTTGAGGGTGGGGAATAGACCCAATGGTCCAGGCGGAGAACATGACGGAACGATGGTCGAAGATTATGCATATATTCCTGGGTTTGGTGTTCTTGATGACACGAATGGACGTTGGGGCGTAACTCCGGAATTTCCTACTGGAACTTACCATTATTTCATTACTCACTCTTTCCCTTTTGTTCCTCGTGCATGGCGGGGTGAGCCTCATGAAAGTTTTTATCACCCACATCCCGGTAAAGGGCAGGATAGAGTTTTACCTCCGGCACTGTTTGGTTATCGTGGTGAGGTTAAAGAAAATTTACAACGTAGAGGAAAATGATGAAAAAAATAATGAACACTAAAACTATGGCTGGTTATAGTTCGTTATCGACTTTGAACTGGTTGAATGTTTTGTTTTTAGTGCTTGTGGCTGCCGTTGCCAGTGGTTGTGGTGGCGGCGGGAATTCTTCGCTCGCTTCTTCACCTGTTGTTGGTGTTAGTACTGCAGGCATCTTGTGCAATTACAGCAGTAATGTTTTTAACAACAGCCCCTCAGTTAACGCTACAGCCCAAGCTGTTTGGGGTTGTAGTCCATCGCAGCGGATTCTAAACTCTAATGGACTGCCCGATCACCCAGTGGGAATATTCCCAAACCCTGGCAATCCTAATGCGATTTCGGTGCAGGCGGTGTCTTTCTCTGCGCAACTTTCACCCACTCTGAGTGGTGCGACTCTCTTCTTAAATGGTCCTCGAGGAACAGGTTATGCACTTAATGGCATCAAAATGGAGGCTGGCACTGGCGGGTTGGCTACCTGTGATAACACTGGCACCACCTGTTCACTAACTGCCAATGTGGGGCCTTGGTTAATTGAAGCGCTAGGGCAGACGGCCTTCAATTTTGGTGTGGATGAAAATTACGGGCATGTGCAGCCGGATGGTGCATATCATTATCATGGCCTTCCGAAGGGTTTTATTGACAGACTGGGTAAGGGGGTGTCCATGACGCTTATTGGGTGGGCAGCAGATGGATTCCCTGTATATGCACGTTACGGTTACACTTCTGCTGGAGATGCCGCCTCACCGTTGAAAATAATTCAAAGTAGCTATCGTATCAAGGCGATGCCGGATGCGAACCGTCCTTCTACATCGCTGTTTGCCATGGGTACTTTTTTGCAAGATTACGAATATGTGGCAGGTTTGGGTGATCTTGATGAATGCAACGGTCGCACGGGGGTAACACCAGAATTTCCGAATGGTATTTATCATTACTACGCAACGGACTCTTATCCGTATCTTCAGCGTTGCGTTAAGGGAAGGTTATGACCTTACTAGTGCGACATGTATTTCAAGGGGTCTTTCTTTGTACTGCTTTCTTGATCCATTTTCCAACACAGGCACACTTAATTGAGGCGCAAAGAGGCTCTTTAAATTTACGCGATCGAGCGGCTTACTTAGTTTTGTCGATTCCAGTTTCAGCATTAAGCGGCGTAGATGACGATGGTGATGCAGCCTTGTCGCAGACTGAACTTCGTCGTCACGCTGATATTATTAGCGTGCAAATTAAAGCAGGTGTTCAATTGCTTGATGCGAAAAATATACTGCCTCTGAAATTGGTTATGTTGGAGGTGTCGCCGCCGCATAGTTCGCCAGACAACCTGGCGCGTCATCTGGTGGTGATGGGTTGGTTTGATCTTGGTGGGCTGCTATCAGCGCGTAACACTAGCAACGCCGAAATTGATAAACGTCTTCGACTTCGTTTTCTATTGTTTGGTAATAATCCTGGTGAGCGTCAACAAGATATTGTCATCTCTCGGCGTAATGAAAAAAAATGGTTGCGATTTACCCCTGAGCGTATCGAATACCGGATGTTTTATTAGACCACTACTTTGTTGGTTGATTATGTCAGGATGGGTGCAGAGCATGTGTTACAAGGATTGGATCATTTGCTTTTTTTGTTGTTCGTTTTGGCCGCAGGTTGGCATTGGCGTACTTTGTTTGCTGTATTGACCTGTTTTGCATGCTGGGCATGCGCTAACTCTCGTGTTGAGTGTATGGGTAGGATGGTCTGTGCCATCTTCAATCGTAGAGCCAGCCATTGCCGCGACCATCGAAGGCATGGTGCTTTTTGACTTCTGGTCTCGATCTTGTATTCGTTTTCAGGCCAATGTGGGACGTCTTGCGCTAGTCTTTCTTTGTGCCTTGATCGTGGCCACTTGGTGGTTTGTGGGACGGGTGGCGTCTCAAGCCTGATATAGCTTAACGCTTAATTTGGCTCCCTTTTTTCATGCGTTCAGCCTTTGTTAGGCACGACAGATATTTACAGGAATTTACCTCAGCACTGACTCATTTTGACGCTCGAGTGGTCGAAAATGTATATAGATCAACCCCCCCTTAGGAGAGTGAAATGAACATTTCCAGCATTAGCGGTACTTCTGGAACTTATGCCAGTCAACAGGCCAAGCCTTCGCAACCAGCGGCACCAACGCCACCGCCGGGAGGCAATGTTGAAAATCGACAGCCGCCACCGGAACCCAGTCGTCCGACAAATACTGAAGATTCTAGTTTAGTCACTATTTTGTCTAAATCTCGTATTGATCTTTACGTATAAACCCGAATCAGTTTGAACAACAGGGCAATGCTTTTGCTTGCACTCGGTGAAGTATGCGCACGTTTTTTTTATTGACAACAGGACTGACTATATTGTGTGGGTGCGCATTAAAGTCGGTACCAACGATTGATTTGCAGCAATTAGCTCCCAGTGAATGGAACTTATCTGACCCGGCACAAACGGTTGATCTGCAACCGCTGCAAGCACAGCAATTGGGGGAATTTTGGCGACGCTTTTCCGACCCGGTATTGAGTCAGTTAATTAACACTGCACTGTTGAATAGTTCATCGCTGCAGCAAGCGCGTGCGCGTTTGGATGAGGCGACGGCTCTGGCCAGTAAGGCGCAAGCCGAGCTGAGCCCGACGTTGACGGCAGAGTTAGCGTACCAACGTGAAAAGATAGTAACTGTTTTACCCAACCAGAGCCGCGTGACAAACACGGTCAGTAATACTAATGTGGCGGGCTACTTCCGTTGGGAGATTGACATTTTCGGGGCCAAGCGTGCGGCGCAAGCCGCCGCCGAGGCCGATTTGGGGGCGGCGCAGGCCGACCTGCAGGCTGCTCATGCTTCGTTGGCTTGTGCAGTAGCGGAAGTTTATGTTGAATGGCGTGGTTTGTATTCGCGCTTGCCGTTGTGGCGGCACCTGACTGATTCATTAACGGCAGAGTTGAGATTGACTCAAGCTAAGGTGGACGTGGGACTCGCAACTGTTACTGATGCTAATTTGGTGAGTCAATCTCTAGCGCAAACCCAAGCACAAATGAGTTTGGTGCCGTCGGCACTTTCTGCCGCCGAAGCTCGTTTGGCTGCCTTAACGGGATTTACACCAGGGCATTGGCGGCAGATATTGGAATCTTCGGCAGATCGTTTGAAAATTCCATCTGATATGAGCCTTGGTATTCCGTTGGATGTATTGGAGCGTCGACGTGATGTGGCGGTGGCAGCGCTGCGTTTACATGCAGCCGTTTTGCGCTCGGTACAAGCGGATGCAGAGCGTTACCCTCAACTGGCATTGGCTGCTAATTCGGGTTGGCAGGCACCACGTTTAACAGATTTGGGTGGTGCCAATACCTTGACTTACCAGTTATTGACTCAGCTTAGTGCAACGATCTTCGATGCGGGTCGACTTGAGCAAGCGCTGCGAGTTCAGCAAGCTCGCCAAGCCGAAAAATTAGCGTTGTGGCGTCAAACGGTACTAGAGGCCCTTAAGGAGGTCAGTGCCGAGTACGCGACTGTCCAGGGGCGTACCGAAGCCGCCCGCGCCCGGTTTAGTGCCGCTTCTGAGGCTGCACGTCGGTATCAGCTTATTCAAGCAAGAGCGCAGGTGGGGTTGCTAGATGAATTGTCGGTCATGAATACAGCACGCACTCGTTGGCAGGCCGAGCTTGATGCTGCGCAGGCAGAGCAAGAGCGGCGACAAAGTGCTATTCGCCTCGTTCGTGCTTTGGGGGGTGGTTGGGTTATGCAGACGCAGGAGTCTCGTTGATGATGCAACAATCAACAAAGAAACTTGATATTGCCAGCTTGGTCGAGCAAGCTCACAAAACCGCCATCAATAGACGAAAATGGTTGATCGTTACTGTCCTGGTTGTAGTTTGTTTACTGGCTGGTTTTTTGTTTTTATTTCCAAAGAGTGAAGCGCCGCGTTATTTGACCCAAGTGGTCGAGCAGGGTACGTTGACCGTAAAAATTTCTACCACTGGAACACTACAGCCAGTTACGCAAATTGATGTGGGCAGCGAACTATCCGGCATTATCGACAGTGTATTGGTCAAGGATAATAGTCTCGTCAACAAGGGGCAGGTGTTGGCGCGTTTGGACACCTCGCGTTTGAAGGATACAGTGCAACGTTCTGTGGCTAATGTTCAGAAAGCGCAGGCGCAAGTGGCGCAGGCCGAGGCAACTCTGCGAGAGGCTACTGCGTTGCGTGATCGATTATTGGCATTGAAAAACAAGACGGCTGGGGTGTTGCCTTCTGATACCGAACTAGATACTGCACAAGCTTCTGTCAGTCGAGCGACAGAATCTTTAAGTAGCGCTAAAGCAGCGGTCAGTGATGCTCAGGCGGCACTGAATTCTGATCGCACTAATCTGGCCAAAGCTTCCATCGTGTCACCCATCAATGGCATGGTGCTGTCACGCAAGGTTGACCCTGGACAAACCGTGGCCGCCAACTTTCAGTCGCCAGTTTTATTCGTGGTCGCAGAAAATATGGCGAAAATGGAACTGCAAGCCGATGTAGATGAAGCCGATGTGGGTTCGATTACACAAGGGCAGCGAGCGACTTTTTCAGTCGATGCTTATGTCGGGCAACGATTTGAGGGGCATGTAACCAGAGTAGGTTATGGTCCGAAAATTAAGGACGGTGTGGTGACTTACAAAACGTTGTTATCGGTGAATAATGCTGACTTAAAGTTACGCCCTGGTATGACCGCTAGCGCAGAAATTATTACCCACGAACGTAGCAATGTGACGCTTATTCCAGCGGCCGCACTGCGTTTTACCCCCAAGACACTTGGCAGTAAACAAAACAAGGGGAATGCTTCGTTAATGAGCATACTTCAGCCCAAACCTCCCCAAGGAAATACTTCCAGCACACGCCCCTCGAATAATGTCGCGCAACAAAATATGCCCGAAAACAGTCAACGTGTATGGGTATTGCGCGATGGTAAAGCTGTGGCAGTTCCAGTGAGGACGGGGCTGAGTGATGGCAATCGAGTCGAACTCATTAGTGGTGATATTCAGAAAGGTGAGCAGATCATTATTGGTCAGCAAGAGAGTAAGTAATGGAGACATCAACTCAGTCCAACATGATGTCTCCACTTATTTGCTTTCGAGGTATCACGAAAAATTTCGGCATGGGGCAAGCCACCTTTCAAGCACTGCGGGGGGTTGATTTGAGTGTATTAAGCAGTGAATTTGTGGCCGTTATGGGGCCGAGTGGTTCAGGAAAATCTACTGCTATGAACATCATGGGTTGCCTTGATGCTCCCAGCGGCGGGAGCTACCAACTTGATGGAGTTGAGATCAGTGGTTTGTCAGGAGCCGTTCTGGCACAAATACGTCGCGCCATGTTTGGTTTTGTTTTTCAGGGCTTTAATCTATTGCCAAGCGCCACGGCACTGGAAAATGTAGAGTTGCCCTTGCGTTATCGTGGTGTTAATGCAGGGCGGCGGCGCGAGGTGGCTTTGTGTACCTTGGAACGTGTCGGTCTTAAAGGTTGGGAGCAACATCGTCCTAGTGAAATGTCTGGTGGTCAGCAACAGCGCGTCGCTATTGCTAGAGCTATTGCTACCGATCCCCCCATTCTATTGGCCGATGAACCTACTGGAAACCTGGACAGCGCACGTCGAGGTGAAATTATGGACTTGTTAGTTGAACTTAACCAAGATACCAAAGTGACTGTCGTCATGGTCACGCATGAAACCGATTGCGCTAATCATGCTCAACGTATTTTATGGTTTGAGGATGGTCAGGTGACGAATCCTTCCCATGTTCCTGGTCAATTAACACAGGCATTCCCATGATGACCGAATCGTTTCGATTGGCGCTAGAGTCGATTGCAAGAAATGGTATTCGTGCTAGTTTGACTGTTCTGGGTGTGGTGATTGGCGTGGCATCGGTGATTACGATGATTACTTTAGGTCGTGGTGCGACCAGTGCGATTTCAAATCAAATTTCTAGCCTGGGGAGTAATTTAGTCATTGTCCAGCCAGGACAAAGATTAGGTCCCGGCCAGGAATCAGCAGGTTCAGCCGCATTTAGCATTCGTGACGTTCAAGCCATCGAAACTCAGGTATATCCCTTGGCAGGCGTGGCGCCGGTGGTGGCACGCAAAATTACTCTTGTTTCAGGTAGTAAAAATTGGAATTCCACCGTGACCGGCAGCACCAATGCTTACCTTACGGTGGCTAACTGGCAGTTAGATTCGGGCCGCACATTTTCTGAGCGTGAATTACTGGCGGGTAGTGCTGTTTGCCTTGTTGGAGCAACAGTCCAACGTGAATTGTTTGCTGATGCAGTAGCGTCGAATGCTGAGATAAGAATTGGCAGATTTTCTTGTGAGGTCGTTGGTCGTTTTAAGAAAAAAGGACAGACTGCGGGCGGTAACGATCAGGATGATTTTATCTTGCTGCCGCTGCGTACCGTGCAACGTCGAATTATTGGCAACGATAAGGTCACTGCCATTTTGGTGGCAGCCGCTACTGCCGATGCTGTCAGTAGCGTCAAATCACAAATCGAAAATTTACTGCTTGAACGTCGCAACATTGAAGCCGGTGAGACAGCAAATTTTACTGTGCAAGACACTCGGCAAATTGCTGACACATTATCTAGTACGACACGAGTACTGACGACACTTTTGGGTGCAGTGGCAACCGTTAGTTTGGTCGTTGGAGGCATTGGTATTATGAACATTATGTTGGTTAGTGTGACCGAGCGAACTCGGGAAATTGGTATTCGACTAGCGATTGGTGCTTTTCAGCGTGATGTTTTGTTGCAGTTCCTGGCAGAAGCAGTACTTTTAGCATGTTTTGGTGGATTGGCGGGTGTTTTTTTGGCGTTATTGATGTCGATAGCACTAGCCAGTGCGACCGGTATTCCTTTCGTGTTCGATTTGACCATCAATTTATTGGCTCTGGGGGTCGCCGTCGTTATTGGGGTGGCGTTTGGCTACCTTCCCGCTCGTCGTGCCGCGAACATGAGTCCGATTGATGCACTTGCTCACCATTATTGAGTCGGCATTAATGTACTTGAATCAAGCAGCATAACGAACCGGATCATGCTCGAAGTATTTCTTGATCCGCTGCGGTTGACGCTGCACGCTGCGCAAGTGGCGTGCGGTGGCCTTGACCA
>Ga0315906_10011120_pt1 | contig 10516 bp, 7 predicted proteins | sample LakEriMetagenome_4_FD_203526 | JGI IMG/M metagenome (GOLD analysis project Ga0315906, IMG submission 203526) | Freshwater fungal communities from buoy surface, Lake Erie, Ohio, United States - Buoy 2 MA122 | ecosystem: Environmental > Aquatic > Freshwater > Lake > Lake biofilm | place: USA: Lake...
CAGTTCGCCTACTATCCGACGTACCACAAGGTGCACTTCCAGTTGGACGTCAGCGGGCTGGAAAACCGGGAACGGGTCGCAGGTGCCCGCCTGGAATTGCGGCGCATGGCGACCCGCGAGACGCTGGCCGCAACCGATCTTCCACCGCTCGTGAAGCATCGCGCACGCCTGCTTTGGGACGTGCCCAAGTTGGGCGAAGGCGAGTACGAGGCCGTGCTGACGCTCGCTGGCGTGCCGCTGGAACCGCTGGTCCAGACCTTCGTGCGGCATGTGTTTCCGTGGGAGGGAAACACGCTGGGCAGGTCGGACGTCGTGGTCGAGCCATTCACACCGATCCGTGTCGACGGCGTCGTTCTGGGCACGGTGCTGCGGCAACATACGCTGAACGGTTTGGGGTTGTGGGATCAGGTGGAATGCGAGCTTGCGGATCGGCGCGAGGGTCTGCCCCTGGCCCCGCCCCGCTCGCCGGAGCGACGGGGCGAGGACGGGATGCCGTTGCTTGCCGGGCCGATGCGGCTGGAGGTCGCCGCTGCCGGCAATGTGGAGACCGCGCGCGGCGAGTTACGGATCACGTCCCGAACCGATACCCGCGTCGTCACGGAGTCCACGTGGTCGGGCGGGCCGCTGCGGGGCACGGCCCGCGGGCAATGGGACTACGACGGACTGCTGAAGTGGACGTTGGAGATCGGGCCGTCGCCTCAGCCGGTGGACAGCCTGACCCTCGTGATCCCGCTGCGGGACCGCCTGATGCCGCTGTTGCACGCGTGCACAGACGGTCTGCGCTTCAATCACGCCGGAGCGACACCGGGCGCCGCTGCCGTCCAACAAGGGCGAGTCTGGGATGGCACCCAAGCGGCCCGGAACTCGATCATCGGCAATTATGTGCCGTACATCTGGCTCGGCGCCGAAGAACGCGGCTTGTGCGTGTTCGGCGAGAACGACCGCGGCTGGGTCACCGACCCGAAGACGCCCTGCCAGGAATTGGTCCGCCGCGGCGATGTCCTGGAACTGCGGCTGAACTTGGTGGCGCATCCGATGCGGTTCGAACAGCCGCGACGCATCGTGCTGGGATTCCAGGCCACTCCCACCAAGCCGCTGCCGGCGAATTGGCGGCTCTGGGCCGAGAGCTATGCGACCAAGCTGCCGCCGGGCGGCAAGCCGATCGCGTTCAACGGATCGTGCTGGACCTGGGGTGCGCTCACGCCGTGCCTGGACCTGTATCCACGCGATGCCGACCTGACGCTGTGGGACGAACTCGCCAAGACCAAACGCACCGGCGTCGTGAATCAGGAATACCTGGAGAAGTGGCTGGCCGGCTATGCGAACAAGACGGACGACGAGCGAACACTCAACCGCAACAACGTCAACTACGCGTTTCACATGCTGAAAGGCAAGCCGACCGACGTGCTGGCGTACACCAACGCCCGGGGCGTGCGGTTCGACACGCCCGAGGGGCGGACATTTTTGGATGAATGGCATCGCGACGCATTCAGCACGCGGACGTGGGGTCACGGTGAAGGCGTAGCCTACGACTTGAATCCCGGCGAGAGCTTCCGCGATTACGCGATGTGGTACTACCGGCGGATGCTGGACACGTTCGTCGACCATATCTACTGGGACGACATCTTTCTGCAGTCGTGCTTCGACGTCGTCGGCTCCGAAGCCTACGACCTGCCGGACGGCAGCCTGCAGCCGGCCGCGGGGCTGTGGGACATGCGCGAGTTGATCCGCCGGACAGCCGTGATGAAGCACGAACTGGGACGGCGGGCATGTGCCGATCAGCCGCATATCACGAACACGGCCATCGCCCCGATCCTGTCGTTCGCCGGATCGCACCTGACGTGGTAGGACCGGAGCGGCGACCAGGACTTCCAAGACCGCTTTTCCCGCGACTCCATCCGCGCCGAAAGCCTCGGCCGGCAGCACGGCAACGTGCCTTTTGCCCTGCCGCAGATCAAGGGTTCCGATCCGGCCAAGTTGGCCCGGGCGCGTCGCACGTGCTCCGGCGTCATGCTGGCCCACGAGATCCGTCCGGTCGACGTGTTCGAAGCCCACGAACGGAACCTCGCTACGCTGTATGAGTTCGGCTACGGGACGCCTGCGACCCGGGTGTTCAACTACTGGCAGCCCGACGGTCCGGTGCGGGTTTCCCGGGCCGACACGGCGTTCCTGGTGGTGACCAAGCCCGGCAGCATGCTTGTGCTGGTCAGCGACTACGGTGAGGGCGGCGAGGTGGTGCTGACGCTGGACCGCACGGCGCTCGGGCTGAAAGGCGGGATTGCGGCCATCGACACGGAAACCGGGAAGCGCGTGGATGTCACGCCCGACGGGGCCGTGAGGTTCATGGTGCCGAAGCATGATTTCTGCCTGATACGGATCGAAGGCTCGGCAGGGGAAAGGCCGTGAGGGAGACCAGTCGCTTTCTCGTGCACGCCCAGCAATCGGCAGCCGACTTCTCGCGCGTTCGCCCGCGAACGTGCGTCACGCCTTTTCCCCTCGCCCCCGCCCCCATCCGCGGACTCCTGGGGCATGGGACAAGGCGTGCGGGACGTGCGGGCGTGCCGATCGTCGTGTGCCTGCTCTTGTCGCTCAGTTCCACGGCCTCCGCCCCGGAGTCGCCGTCGCCGCTCGGCCGCGAACCGAGCAATCCGGCCTTGGCCCGGTTCGGCAACGCGGTCGTCTTCTATCTGAGCGGCGACGGGCATGAGTTCGCCGAGATCACGGCCGGATCTCCCGAGCCGCAGCGCGAACGGTGGGACGAGTTCGTCAAGGCGCATGAATCCCCGTATCAGCCGGGCGTTTTCGGCCGGAGTCTCGTCAGCGGGGCCTATTCGTTGTCCTACCTCTCCGGGCCGGAGGCTCGGCTGGCCGGAACGGGTGCCGTGGTGCTGTGGCTCCGCGGCGAAACGCTCCAGCATCGCGGCGAATACTATTGGCCGATCCGGCTGCATGTCGCCGACAGCCACCAACTGATGTTCGGCCGGGCGGGTGATCCGCGCAACAAGGAGCAGTTGTACGCGTACCTTGAACACGGTCCTCATCACACTTCGGCCGAGATGGGCAGCATGGCCGACTGGCGGCCGGGCGACTGGCATCTGGTGGTTGTGAATTGGGATCGGCACGGCGTGGAGCTGTCGCTGGACGGCCAGCCACCCACGCGGGCGTCCCTGCGCGAGCCGCTGCCGGCCGTCGATGCCAAGGAGTTCCGCGTGGTCGTCAATTCGGCGACCGACGAGACGATCCTCTTGGACGAACTGTTGATCCTGAACGTCCCCCTGCGTCCGGCGGACATCACATGGTTGTGGTGCGATGGCAGGCGAGATACGAGCCCGCCCAAGTGAGAACGGGGATGGCAGTCACCAGCGGCTGCGGGACGAAGTGAGGTGGACGGTGCGCCCTCGCCGGCTCGCTCATCCTTCGCTGCCGTGACGGCCCGCCCGGGAATCCAGCGGGGAGCGACCGCATCGGGAAGAAATCCGCCGCCACGGCTCGTCAGTTCGAGGCCGGAGCGTGAGAATCATGGTCGTCCCACGAGCGACCGGTTTCATCCCAGCGGAGCCAGCCATGATCGTCCCCAAGCTCGCCGTGCTGCTGGCCGTATGTTTCATGCAGGCGGTCGCGGACAAAGCCCGCGCACCAGTTCTGGACTTCGCCGCCCCGGAGACGGCCGAAAGGTGGCAGGCCGTGAACGACGGCGTGATGGGCGGTGTTTCAGAAGGCCGGTTCAGGATCACCGCCGACAAGACGCTGGAGTTCTTCGGCACGCTCTCGCTCGAAAACAACGGCGGCTTCGCGTCGGTCCGGACCAAGCCCACGGATTTGGATATCAAGGCCGGGGACACGCTCGTCGTCCGGGTGAAAGGCGATGGCCGGGAATACGTCCTGAACATCTACACGAAGAGCCGCCGGATGGCCTTCTCGTACAGAGCTCCGCTGCCGACCACGAAAGACGAGTGGACGGAGGTCGAGATCCCACTGGCCGACTTCATTCCCACCGCCTTCGGCAGGCGGGTTCAGGGCATGGGGCCGGTCGAGCCGGACCAGATCAACGGGCTGGGCTTCATGCTCAGCGACAAGCAGCCGGGAAAGTTCCGGCTGCAGGTCGAGTGGGTGAAGGTGGTGCGCAGGTAGCCGGAGCCGGGAGTTCCCCGAAGCCAGCCCGGCGATCCATGAGCGAAGAGGAAACGCCGCCCGATGAACCCAGGCTGGGATAATGCACGCCGCCGCCGTCCTGCGGTTTCAATGTCAACATAGTCCGCCAACCCGGAGGCCCACCATGACCGGCCCACTGCTCCACACCTGGACCCTGAACCTTGGCTACGCCAAACGCCTCGTTGCCGACATCCCGGACGAAAAGATGGCCCTGCAGCCGGCACCTGGCATGAACCACGCAGCCTGGGTTCTGGGGCATCTGGCCTGCACGGCGGACATGCTCGGGGCCATGATCGGCGCGCAGCCCGTCTGCCCGCCTGGCTGGGTGTCCCTTTTTGACTGGAACTCGAGCCCGTCGAGTGAGGCCAGCCGGTATCCATCCAAGGCCACGCTGCTCAAGGCTCTGGAAGACGCCCATGCTGGAATCGCTGCCGCCCTGCCCTCTGTTCCCGAGGCCCGCTGGTCTGAAACGACGCCGCTGGAGGCCGTCAGGGGATTCCTGCCGACCTTGGGCGACTGCCTCGTGTTCGTCATGGCCGCCCACGAGAACATGCACCTGGGGCAAGTTTCGGCCTGGCGGCGGGTGCAGGGCATGGGGCGGGTCTAGAACATGCCGGCTGACGACCTGCTTGATGACGACGAGAAAGCCCCGCAAGCCCCGCCACAGCCCGACTGGTATTTCGAGAACGGCCTCCTGGTCTCTACAGCCGCCTTCCACCTGAAACGAGGTTTCTGCTGCGGATCGGGCTGCCGACACTGCCCCTACGAGCCCAGGCACATCGCGGGGAATCAGACTCCGGCCCCCCGTGGCTGACACGCTCCTGGCCCCGATTCACGCCGCGTGCCCGACACACATGAGCACCCAGCAGAAAGTCATCGTCGTGACCGGCGGCCCGGGTGGCGGCAAGACCACGGCCCTGGACTTGTTCCAGCGAGAATTGAAAACAGCCGTCAAGATCGTGCCCGAAGCCGCCACCATGCTCTTCGGCCACGGGCTCGACAGGGAAGCCGGGAAGGGAGACGGGAAACTTCTGCAACGCTCCATCTACAGGATGCAGATCGGTCTCGAGGGAATTTTCCGAGACTTCTATTCGGACCGGCTGCTGATTTGCGACCGCGGCACGCTCGATGGGCTCGCGTACTGGCCCGCCGACGAGCAGAGCTACTTCGAGGCGCTGGGCACGACGTTCGCGGCGGAGGCGGCGCGATATGGCGCGGTCATCTTCTTTCAGACGGCGGCGATCCATGGCGAGGACGTGAAGAGCAACAACCCGTATCGCACGGAAGACTCCCGCACCGCCGTGAGCCTCGACGAAAAGCTGCAGCGGGTCTGGTCAAGGCACCCCAACTTCCACTTCATTCCCACGGAGCTGTCGTTCATGGCGAAGATCAACAACGGGCTGCAGGCGATCGCGAGCGTGCTGGACCAGTTGGATTTCGAGCGGGTGCCGGGGCAGGGACGCGGCTGACGCCAGCACACAGGTGCCCCACGAACGCCGCATGACCGCCAATCGAGAGCGGCTCTGGTTGGCCCGCCTGCCCCCCGTAAACGCTGCTCCTCCGGGGCATGAGGATTCGCTCACAGGGCCTGGGTCACGATTGGGGGATGGGATCAACACCCCGCCGCGGGTCAATCATTCCGAAGCGGTTTTGGGTCGTGGCGCTAGATCGTTCATCCGGACCTCGGCCAGTCTGTTTGCGAGTTTCTCCCGGAATGCCGCCACGACTGGTCCATGCTCGGGCTTCGTTGCGAGGTTGGACAACTGTTTCGGATCCGCCCGCATGTCAAACAGCTCCACTCCCCCCGCAGCGTCCTCCCCATACTGCAGGTAGGCCCACCGATCGTCCCTCAGCAGGAATCCCTCGCTCGATGGCGCCACGCAGAACGCCGTGTCACGAACCACAGCCTTCGGATCGTCGAATAGGTGCGCCAGGTTTTCTCCCTGGAGACGCGGTTGTTCTGCAAGACCACACAATCCGGCAATCGTCGGATACAGGTCAATGAGTTCGACCAGCGACTGGCAGACCGCCGGCTTCTTTCCGGGAACGCTGATGATCAGCGGCACCATGGCCGACTCATCCCGCAGGCTGACCTTCGCCCAGAAGTCATGCTCCCCCAGGTGGTAGCCATGATCACTGGTGAAGATGACGATCGTGTTGTCCGCAGTCCCTGTCGCGTCCAGCGCATCGAGCACCTTGCCCACCTGGGCGTCCATGTAGGCCACGGAAGCGTAGTAGCCGCCAATGGCCTTCTTCTGACGCCGCTCATCCATCTTCATGTTCGCGCTGGTCTTGTAGTTGATCCCCGCCTGGGGAATGTCGTCCCAGTCACCAGGCACCTTCGGCGGCAGCACCATCGAGTCATACGGCAGGAACGGCTCGTAATACTTCCGCGGAGCGACAAACGGCACATGCGGTCGCACGAAGCCGACGGCCAGGAAGAACGGTTTCCCCGCATGCTGCTTCAGCAGTTCGATGGCCTTGGCAGCGGTCTTGCCATCCGCGTGCACCAGGTCGTCGCCATCGGCCTCCACCACCGCAAATGCGTTGCCACCCACGACCGGCCGCTTCCCATCCGGATTGCCCTCCAGCGTTTCGCCCGTCCCCGGCGCTTTCCATTCCGGACCCGGGCTGTTGAATCGATCAGTCCACGAAATTGGATCATCAGCCCCATCGCTTCCTTCCTCGATGTCCCCTGGCACGCCCATGTGATAGATCTTGCTCACCCGGGCCGTGTAGTAGCCGGCATTCTTGAAGTACTGTGGCCACGTCGGGCGGTCGCCGATCTCGGGACGCGGGCTCGTGTATCCCAGCGCCCCCGTGGCATGCGGGTAATAGCCCGACAGGAACGAGGCTCGCGAGGGTCCGCAATACGTGCCGTTGCAGAACGCCCGCGTAAACCGCGTTCCCCGCGCGGCCAGCCTGTCGATGTTCGGCGTCTGGCAGACCGGGTTGCCATAGCACGACAGCGCGGTAGCGGTCAGATCGTCTGAAATGATGAACAGAACGTTCGGCCGGTCAGCCGACACGCCGGTGGTGCTCGACGCCAAGAGAACGACGACAGGCATCAGCATTCGCACGGGCAGCAGCATGCGAGTCTCCCGAAGGCCACGAGGAAGCTTCGAACGCACAGCGATCCTATTCGACTTCTGCATGCTCCGAGTGTCAAACTGACGAGACGTCTCCAGTTCTGCCGATTGCCTTCACACCCCCGGATGCTCCGATTGTTCGAGTCTGCCCATCGACTTGCGGTAGTTCCGCATGCAGCGGCTCCGCGACGCCGATACGGCCGCCGACACGCTCGCCTGCGAGGACGCCGGTTTTTCGGCAAACGCGCTCCGTATCTCGGTCATTGGTCTTTGCGGGAACCAAGAACCGTGCCGCGGTCTTCTCCACCGCCGCTACTTCCGAGACGCGGTGGCGGTACGGCAAAAGATGCTGGAAACCATCCTCGAGCTGCTCCTGGCTCCGTGTGCTGCGGATGGTCTTGATGGCCGTCACGCGGAGGCGTAACGCAGAATCCGACGCACTCGTAACGCACAAAGCCACGCAGCACACAGCCGCACCACAACGCACCGCGCCGACCGACGCGACGAAATTCCCTGGCGTTGAACGACTGATGCGCCTGTACGCGGAACTGTGCGGTTTCCTGCCAAACACCTCAGCGGATGGGGTGGGATTCGAACCCACGAGCCGCTTTCGCGACTGCCGGTTTTCAAGACCGGTGCATTCAACCGCTCTGCCACCCATCCGAACGCAGGCCCGGCCATCAGCCTCGATTCTGCCGCAACCACCCAGCCGTGGCTACCGCCCATCGGCGACGTCCAATCCCCGATGCCCTTCTGACCCCAGGCCCCCGCCCCGGCTCCCTCCTCGGCCATCGGCCACGCCGAACCACCGCCTTTCGCCTGCCGCCCGCCGCGGCTTTGACGCAAAACGCGTCTTTCCGTAGAGTCTCGTCTCCCGAACATTCCCCGACAGGAAAGCAGCGTTCATGGGCGGCATCAGCAACCGGATGAAGGAAGTCAAGCGGCGTCGGCACCGCCGGCAGAAGCTCGCGAAGATGCAGACCAAGCTCAAGAAGGCCACGACCAGCGAGAAGCTGGCGATGGCCGCCCGGCTCCGCAAGATGACGCCGGGCTGCAACGAACTCATCTCGCGGATGGGGCTCGAGGACCGCAAGCGCTGAGCCACCCGCCGGCGCCGGCCGCGGCCCACCGTGGCGGCGGCCTCACGCGGCCTTGGCGAACGTGAAGCCGTCCTGCACGAAGTCGATCCGCACCGTGCTCCCCTCGGGGAACTTCCCCGCCAGCAGTTCCCTGGCGAGCTCGTTCTGCAGCTGCTGCTGGATCACCCGCTTCAGCGGCCGGGCACCGTAGACCGGGTCGTAGCCGAGCCGGGCGATCTCCTCCAGCGCCGCGTCGGTGCATTCGAGCACGATCCCTGCCTGCTCGGCCTGCCGCACCAGCCGCTTCACCTGGATGTCCACGATGCGGCGGATGTGCTTCCGGTCGAGCGGATGGAAGACGATCGTCTCGTCGATGCGGTTGAGGAACTCGGGCAGGAAGCGGGCCTGCAGGGCCTCCTTCACGGCGTCCCGCACCTCCTGCTCGCTGCCCCCCTCCTTCGTGATCTCCTGGATCGCCTGGCTGCCGACGTTGCTCGTCATGACGACGATCGTGTTCGTGAAGTCCACCGTGTGGCCAAGGCTGTCGGTGAGCCGGCCGTCGTCGAGCACCTGGAGGAGCACGTTGAACACGTCGCGATGGGCCTTCTCCATCTCGTCGAGCAAGACCACGGAGTACGGCCGCCGCCTCACGGCCTCGGTGAGCAGGCCGCCCTCCTCGTAGCCCACGTAGCCCGGAGGCGCGCCGATCAGCCGGGCCACCGTGTGCTTCTCCATGAACTCGCTCATGTCGATCCGCACCATGGCGTTCTCGTCGTCGAACAGCACCTCCGCCAGGGCCTTGCACAGCTCCGTCTTCCCCACGCCCGTGGGCCCGAGGAAGATGAACGAGCCGATGGGCCGGTTCGGGTCTTGCAGGCCGGCGCGGCTGCGGCGGACGGCATCGCTCACCGCCGTCACCGCCTCGTCCTGCCCGACGACCCGCTGGTGGAGCCGCTCCTCGAGCACGAGCAGCTTGGCCCGCTCCGTCTCCACCAGCCGCGTGACCGGGATGCCCGTCCAGGCGCTCACCACCTCGGCGATCTCCTCGGGGCCCACCTCCCGCCGCAGGAGCCGCTTGGCCGGCGTCTTGCCCGCGTCCTTCTCGCTGCCCTCGTGCTCGAGCCGCTGCTGCAGCGCCTTCCGCTTCACGTCGAGCTCGTAGAGCTGCTGATACAGCTCCTCGCCCACGGGCTGCCCGGACGCCTGCCGCTCCTTGATCTGCACGCCCGTCTGGTCGAAGGCGAGCTGCACGGCCTCGAGCTGCCTGCGCAGCTCCTGGGTGCTCCCCACGCCGCTCTTCTCGGCCTCCCACTGCTGCCGCAGGTCGGCCAGCGTCTTCCGCAGGGTGGCGGACTCCGCCTCGATCTCGGCGAGCCGCTCCTTCGCGTGCTCCTCCGTCTCCTCCGCCAGCTGCCGGGCCGCCAGCTCGAGCTGCACCAGCCGCCGCTGCACCTCGTCGATCTCGCTGGGCACGCTCTGCAGCTCCATCGCGATCCGGCTGGTGGCCTCGTCCATGAGGTCGATGGCCTTGTCGGGCAGGAACCGGTCGGCGATGTAGCGGTGCGAGAGTTCGGCCGCGGCCACGAGGGCGGAGTCCTTGATCTTCACGCCCTTGTGATGGGCCTCGTATCGCGGCTTGAGGCCGCGGAGGATGGCGATCGTGTCCTCGACGCTCGGCTCGCCGACGAACACGGGCTGGAACCGCCGCTCGAGCGCGGCGTCCTTCTCGATGTGCTTGCGATACTCGTCGAGCGTGGTCGCCCCGATGCACCGCAGCTCGCCCCGGGCGAGGGCGGGCTTGAGCAGGTTGGCGGCGTCGGAGCCCCCCTCGGCCGCACCCGCGCCGATCACCGTGTGCAGCTCGTCGATGAACAGGATGACGTTGCCGGCGGCCGCCTCGACCTCCCGGAGGATCGCCTTGAGCCGGTCCTCGAACTCGCCGCGATACTTCGTGCCGGCGATCAGGGCGCCCAGGTCGAGGGCCACGACGCTCCGGCCCTTGAGCGTCTCCGGCACGTCGGCCTGCACGATCCGCAGGGCGAGCCCCTCGGCGATCGCCGTCTTCCCCACGCCCGGCTCGCCGATGAGCACGGGGTTGTTCTTGGTGCGGCGGGAGAGCACCTGGATCACGCGGCGGATCTCCGCGTCGCGGCCGATCACCGGATCGAGCTTGCCCTGGGCGGCCCGCTTGGTGAG
>Ga0315906_10011125_pt1 | contig 10514 bp, 9 predicted proteins | sample LakEriMetagenome_4_FD_203526 | JGI IMG/M metagenome (GOLD analysis project Ga0315906, IMG submission 203526) | Freshwater fungal communities from buoy surface, Lake Erie, Ohio, United States - Buoy 2 MA122 | ecosystem: Environmental > Aquatic > Freshwater > Lake > Lake biofilm | place: USA: Lake...
GACCCATTGGGCTCGTTCACAAACAATCCAACGGCCTGTACAAAAGAGGGCAGTCGATTACGAAGCGCGCGGGCCTGTGCCGCATCCAGGGCGCGCGGGCTGCGCGGATAGAAAACGAAACCGATCGCATCGACGCCCAGCGCCACGGCGACATCAACATCTTCAGGCCGAACGAGGCCGCAGAACTTGATTCGGGTTCTCATGGGCAGGAGCGTCCTCAGGCGCCTTGAAGCAGTGGATCGAACGGGCCGGTGGGGGGCAGACCCGACTGCGGGCCATAGTCAACGCCAGCCAGATACAGACCCTCCGGCGAAAAGGTAGCTGCCGCCAGCGAACGATCGCGAGCCGCCAGGACCTGGCCGACCCACTCTGGGGTTTTGCGGCCCAGGCCAACCTGAACCAGAGTCCCCACCAGATTGCGGACCATATGATGCAAAAAGGCATTGGCCGTCACGATGAATTCGACAAACTGGCCGCGCTGCCGAACCTCGAACCGACTGATGCTGCGAACCGGCGAGCGGGCCTGGCACTGAGACGATCGAAAGGCCGTGAAATCGTGTTCGCCCACCAGCGCAAGTGCAGCCGTCTGAATTGCTGCGAGATCGAGCGGCTGGAAAACCCATCCCGCACGCCCGGCCCAGAGCGGGTTCATCACTGGCGATACAAGGAGCAGATAGCGATACGATCGCGAGCGGGCCGAAAAGCGTGCGTGGAACTCATCATTCACCGGTTGCGCCCATTGAACTCGCAGGTGATCTGACAAACGCGCATTGGTGCCTCTCACCCAAGCCGTCAATGGACGCTCAGCGGAGGTGTCGAAATGCACCACCTGAGTCAATGCATGCACACCCGCGTCGGTCCGCCCGGCACAAACGGTGGCCACCTCGTGTCCAGCCAGTTGGGTCAGCGAGGCCTCGAGCTGATCCTGCAATGCCTGGCCACCCGGCTGAGTCTGCCATCCGGGCGATCCTGCACCATCGTAGGCCAGCCCCAGCGCGATCCTCAAGGCGGTTAGGACAAGACCGCAAGGAAGCGGACCATGTCAGGCAAGCTTGGCGAGCATCTCGCGCGCCTTGGTCTGTTGCTGGGCATCGCCACCGGCCATGACTTCCTGGAGCAATTCGCGCGCCCCCTCCTTGTCGCCAATCTCCTCATAGGCCGAGGCCAGATCGAGTTTGGTCGCCATTTCCTGCCAACGGGCCGAATCCGTGATGTTCTCGGCACCTTCGGCCCGCAATTCAGCCGGACCGCCATCAAGATCGAGATCGATCCCGAGATCCGACAACGGCGCGACGTTCTTGTTGGGGGCGGTAGGACTCTCGATCCTCGAAATCGCCTCGAGCGCGGCAAGATCAAGATCCAGGTCCAGAGAATCAGGCAGATCAGGGACCCGGGCGAGAAGACTGTCGCTGGTCGCACCGAAGTCGGCTCTGGCGGTGTCCTGAGGCCGAGCCGGATCCAGAGGCTCTTTCGGCAGATCAAGATCAAGATCGAGTTCAAGCGGGGCCAAGCCGCTGCTCGCACGATCCTCCAGGCCCTCGGTCTGCGCCGGGCTGTCAGCCACGGGACGCTGCGCATCGAGCTCATCGATTCGGAAGTCGAGGTCGGGCACTTCCAGGGGCACGGGATCAGCAAACTGGCTCGACTCGGCTGCAGCGTAAAGGGGGTTGTCGGGATCGATGGACAGACCGAGCGTGCAAGCCTTCTCCCAATCCTCGCCCTGCGCCGCCGTGATCGCCTGAAGCTCCCTCGCCAGCGCCTCGAAGGCTGGGCGATCCGACCGGGCCGCATAAAGCTCGAGCAAACGGTGACGGATGGCATGACGCTCAGGATTGCGCTTCATGCCCTCGCGCAAAATGTCCTCGGCCTGAGCTTCCCGGCCGTAGGCCACATACACATTGGCCTCTTCGATGGGGTCAACCTCGGTGGCCTGAATCTGAGTGGCGGGCCCATCGGCGGGCAGATCAACCTGTCGGGTGTCAACATTCTGACCCCCTGTGGCCCCGAACAGAGAATTGGGAGCCAGGGCGTCCGCTGCGATGAGACTGTCCTCAAACCGCTCGACCCGACGACGCCGGCGAATGGCATAAAGCGCGTAGCCCCCGCCCAAAGCGGCCACCCCACCCAGCGCGGGCAGGAGCAAGGGGTTATCAAGCAATTCGTCCAGAAAATCGGGCTGGGACGGCGGGCTCACCGCTGCTGCAGGTGAGCTGGCCTTGGTCTCGGTCGACGGTGCAGGAGCAGTGGCTGCAGCCGGGTCCTTGGCTGGCTCCGAGGCGGAGCCCGCGGTTGGGCTCACAGGCTCTGAAGGTGTGGATACCGCCGATGTCGCAGGCGCTGACGACGATGAGGGGTCGGACGCTGGCGTCGGCGAGGCCGCTGGCGCTGACGGCGCGGGGGAGGTCACGCCGGTTGAAGCGGGCGTGGCAACCGATGATGGAGATGTCGTGCCCGAGGAAGAAGACGATGGCTCAGGAAGCGTGCCGACCGCGCCCCGAATGGACTTGCTGGCAGCCCGAGCCTCATCGAGCTGGACCTGAAGATCAGCCATGGCGCGATTGCGCAGCTCGAGCAGTTTTTTCAGGTCGTCGACGTTCCGCTCGAGCGCCTCAAGCCGGGATTGCGATTCACGCAGGGCTGCATCCCGGGCAATCGCCTGCTCAGCGGCGCTGGACTGATTTCCTGATCGCCCCACCGCATTACCCGAGCTCCCCCCTGCCGCAGCCTGGGCTTCGGGACGCGACAGGCGCAGTCGGTCGGTCCCCGGCGCGGGCGCACCACCCTCCTGAACACGGGCAGAGACACTGCCACTTGCGGTCGCACCCGAGGGGGCTGCAGCAACCGTCGGTGCCAGCCCGGCAAGCTGACGCCGGTAGCTCGCAAAATCGGCGCTTTGCATACGGACCTGGCTACGGGCCTCCTCAGGCGCCAGCTCGGTCATGCTCGCAGCATCGGGCACGATGAGCGTTCCACCCGACCGCAGCAGGTTGATATTGCCTGCGAAAGCATTCGGATTCGCCTGGTAGAGCGCAATCATGGCCTGGTCAAGCGTGGCCGTTGCAGGCTTGACCCGCCCAGCAATCGCGCTGAGGGTATCGCCTCGACGCACCTCAATCATGCCGGTCGAGGACGGGGGAGTCGATGCGGGATCAGCGGAGCCTCTCGATCCTGAGGACGACGCCTGCGCAGCGGATCCCGCCTGGGATGTGCCCGCCCCCGCCCGAGCCGGCGCAGTGCGGCTCAACGAACCGGCCTGTGCAGGCTGTGTTCCCGACGATGCGTCCGGTGCGCCCGCAGTATTCGCCGGAGCCGCCACTGAGGGCGGGTCGAGCAGAAAGGTGTATTCCCGCAGCAGCTTGCCGCCATTCCAGCTCAGCTCGAGCAGGAGGTCGACAAAGGGCTCGTTGATAGGCTGCGATGAAGTGATGCGGACCATCGTTCGCCCACCACGCGCTTCGACCGACAGTTGAAGCCCGGACAGCGCCGGGCTGAACTGCAGACCGGCCTGAGCGAACGCATCGGGCGATGCGAGCCGGGCCGCCAGGCTCTGAGACTCCAGAGCGCTAAGAGAGGTGACCTCGACCTCGGCGCGCAAGGGCTGCCCAAGCGCCGACTGCACTGTGAGACGACCCAGACCCGCCGCCCCGAGATCGGTCGAGGGTACAGCCAGAGCAGCAAAAGCCGCCAGAACGGCAGCGGCAAGGGTAGAACGGGAGGTCGATGGACGGCGTCGCACGGCTGGGTTCCCCGGTAGAGCGGACGAATTCGATTTTTTCATCAAATACTTAGGCCAGCAACCTGAGGAAGCGCCTGCAGTGGCGCGTACCCCGACAGCTTAGCGTTCGAGCAGGATACGCACCATGCGACGCAGCGGTTCGGCAGCGCCCCACAGAAGCTGATCGCCCACCGTGAAGGCACCGAGATATTGAGGCCCCATTGCGAGGGTATGCACCCGCCCCACCGGAATGGTGAGTGTGCCCGTCACAGCGGCCGGGGATAGCCGACGCTCGGTCGCCTCGCGCTCATTGGGCACGAAATCGACCCACTCGTTTCCTCCCGCCAGCAGGGCATTGACGTCGGCCAGGGGCACGTCCTTGCGCAGCTTGATGGTCAGCCCCTGGCTGTGGCAGCGCATGGCGCCAATCCTCACACACAGGCCATCGATGGGAATGCTGCCCGGGGTCCGAAAGGCGGGTCGCCCGAGAATCTTGTTGCACTCAGCGCCGCCCTTCCACTCTTCCATACTCTGGCCATGATCCACCGGCACATCGATCCAGGGAATCAGGCTGCCTGCCAGCGGCACGCCCCGAAAGTTGCTGGTGGGCAGGGCCGGTGAGCGCATTGCCTCGGTGACTTTGCGATCGATCTCGAGAATGGCCGATGACGGATTGACGAGGTCTGCTGCGGCAGCGGCATGCAGCGCGCCCATCTGCTCAAGCAGCTCGCGCATATTTTGGGCGCCTGCGCCACTGGCCGCCTGATAGGTCATGGCCGATACCCACTCGATCAGGTCTTCGCGGAACAATCCCGCCATGGCCATGAGCATCAGGCTGACCGTGCAGTTGCCGCCAATGTAGTCCTTGACCCCGCGAGCAAGCGCTGCATCAATGACCGGGCGATTGACCGGATCCAGCACGATCACGGCATCGTCGCTCATGCGCAGGGTTTTTGCAGCATCAATCCAGTAACCCTTCCAGCCACTGGCGCGAAGCGGGCCATAGATGGCCTTGGTGTAATCGCTGCCCTGACAGGTCAGCACCACATCCATCTTGGCAAGCATCGTCAGATCATCAGCACTCAGCAGGCGCCCTGCCCCCATCGGTGCTTCGCCGCCTGCATTGGAGGTGCTGAAGAACACGGGCTCAATCAGCGCGAAATCACCCTCTTGCTGCATGCGCTGCATGAGCACCGAGCCCACCATGCCCCGCCAACCGACGAGGCCCACCTTGAGTTTGTTCATCACATGAATCCGATCAAAAAAAGGAACAATCGATCACCCGCCCAGCCGGGGATCGACCGACCATCAGCCCAGAGCCGACAGGACAGCATCGCCCATGGCCACCGTACCCACCGGCTTGCAGCCTGGCTCCTGAATATCGGGGGTGCGATAGCCTTGCGCAAGCACCTGACGCACCGCCAACTCGATGCGCCGAGCCGGATCCTCGAGGCCCAGCGAGTGGCGCAGCAACATAGCCGCCGAGAGAATGGTGGCGAGCGGATTGGCCACGCCCTTGCCTGCGATGTCGGGCGCTGAGCCGTGAATGGGCTCGTAAAGGCCGAAGCCCTGCGCATTGATCGAAGCCGACGGCAGCATGCCGATCGAGCCGGTGAGCATCGATGCCTCGTCGGACAGGATGTCACCAAACATGTTGCCTGTGACCATCACATCAAACTGGCGCGGGTTCCGCACGAGTTGCATGGCGGCATTATCGACATACATGTGCGAGAGCTCAATGTCGGGATAGCCCTTGTGCACCTCGGTCACCACATCCCGCCAGAACTGCGTCGTCTCGAGCACATTGGCCTTGTCGACCGAACACACCTTGCGGCCTCGCTTGCGGGCGGTCTCAAAAGCGGTGATGGCAATGCGCCGGATCTCGGACTCGGTGTAGCGCATGGTGTCAAAACCCTCACGCTCACCGCTTTCGGTGGTGCGCACGCCCCGGGGCTGACCAAAGTAGATATCACTGGTCAGTTCACGGATGATCAGCAGATCAAGGTTGGCCACCAGTTCGGGCTTGAGCGAGGAGGCATGGGCCAGCTCGGGATAGACCAACGCGGGGCGAAGGTTGGCGTAGAGATCGAAGTGCTTGCGAAGACGCAGCAGACCTTGCTCAGGCCGCGAGGGGCGTGGCAGGGTGTCGTATTGAGGACCACCCACCGAGCCGAACAGAATGGCGCGCGAGGCCTCGCATACCGCGAGGGTCGGGGCTGGCAGGGGATCGCCTGCCGCGTCATAGCCTGCTCCGCCCACGGGCGCGTGAGTCATCTCCAGACCCAGATCGAGGGCCTGCAGCACACGGACGGCCTGGGCGGTAATTTCAGGGCCGATGCCATCACCGGGCAGAACTGCAATCTTCATGAAAGTCCTTGGTCGCGCCACACAGCGCCAGATTGAAGGCTTGCTCGACCGCGAGAGTCGGTCAAGCGATTAGGGCGAGGGGTCAGGGGTCAGGGGTCAGGCGCCCAGCGTCTTGCCCAGCCACGGCTGCTCGGCCATGCGCCGCGATTCGAAGTCGCGGATCCGATCGGCATGCCTCAACACCAGGCCAATGTCGTCCCAACCATTGAGCAGGCAGTCCCTGCGAAAGGGATCGACCTCGAACGGAAAAGCCAGCTCGCCGTTGGTGGAACGCACCAATTGCGCCGGCAGATCAACGATCAGCTCGAAGCCCGGAAAGGCCGCCACCTCATGAAAGAGCCGATCGACTTCAGACTCGGCCAGACGTACCGGAAGCACGCCATTCTTGAAGCAGTTGTTGAAGAAGATGTCGGCAAAGCTCGGCGCGATGATGGCCCTGAACCCGTAATCCTCGAGCGCCCAGGGGGCGTGCTCACGCGAGGAGCCACAGCCGAAGTTCTTGCGGGCAATCAGGATTGAGGCGCCCTTGAAACGCGGCTGATTGAGCGAGAAGTCGGGGTTGAGCGGACGCCGGGTGTTGTCCATGCCGGGCTCACCCACATCGAGGTATCGCCACTCGTCAAAGAGATTGGGGCCAAACCCGGTGCGCTTGATCGACTTCAGGAATTGCTTGGGAATGATCGCGTCGGTATCGACATTGGCCCGGTCCAGCGGCGCCACCAACCCGCGAAGGATGTTGAATTTCTGCATGTCAAGTCCTCCAGAGACGCTCAAAGGCGGCGGATGTCGACAAAATGGCCGAACACTCCGGCCGCTGCAGCCATGGCCGGGCTGACCAGATGCGTCCGGCCTCCTGCACCCTGGCGGCCTTCAAAGTTGCGGTTGCTGGTCGAGGCACAGCGCTCCCCTGGCTCCAGGCGATCGGCGTTCATGGCCAGGCACATGGAGCATCCCGGCTCGCGCCACTCGAAGCCCGCGGCTGTAAAGATCTTGTCCAGGCCCTCGGACTCAGCCTGCGCCTTGACCAGTCCGGAGCCCGGAACGACCATCGCCAGACGCACGTTGTCGGCCTTGCGCCGTCCGCGCACGACGGCGGCCGCCGCGCGCAGGTCCTCGATGCGCGAGTTGGTGCACGAGCCGATGAACACCTTGTCGATTCGCACCTGCGACAGCGGCGTGTTGGGCGTCAGACCCATGTAGGCCAGTGCTCGCTCGATGCCTTCGCGACGCACGCTGTCTTTTTCCTTGTCGGGGTCGGGCACACGGTCATCGATGGCCGAGACCATCTCGGGCGACGTCCCCCAGGTCACCTGAGGTGCGAGCTGGGTGGCATCGATCCGAATCTCGGCATCGAAACGCGCGCCCTCGTCACTGCGAAGGGTGCGCCAGTAGCTGACCGCCTTGTCCCAATCGGCTCCGATAGGGGACATCGGTCGACCCTTCAGGTAACCAATTGTCTGATCATCGACCGCCACCATGCCAGAGCGTGCACCCGCCTCGATCGCCATGTTGCAGATCGTCATGCGGCCCTCCATGCTCAGGGCGCGGATCGTGGAGCCCGCGAACTCGATGGCATAACCGGTGCCCCCGGCTGTGCCGATGCGACCGATCACGGCCAGGACCACATCCTTGGAAGTGACACCGCGCGGCAGCGCGCCTTCAACCAGCACCCGCATATTGCGGGCCTTCTTGGCCGTCAGGCACTGCGCGGCCAGGGCCAGTTCAACCTCGGAGGTGCCTATGCCCCAGGCCAGGCAGGCAAAGGCTCCATGGGTGGAGGTGTGTGAATCACCGCAGACCACAGTCATGCCGGGCAGCGTGGCGCCCTGCTCTGGTCCGATGACATGCACGATGCCCTGTCGACGGTCATTGATGTCGAAGTAAGCCAGGCCATGCTCGCGGGCATTGGCATCGAGCGTTTCGACCTGCAACCGGGCAATCGGATCTTCAATGCCAGCCGCCCGCGCCGTGGTGGGCACATTGTGGTCAACCACCGCCAGATTGGCCGAGATCCGCCAGGGTTTGCGACCGGCGATCTTCAGGCCCTCGAAGGCCTGGGGGCTGGTCACCTCGTGAACCAGGTGCCGATCGATGTAGATCAGGCAGGTTCCGTCTTCTTCCTGGTGAACGACGTGGGCGTCCCAGAGCTTGTCGTAGAGAGTGCGGGCTTGCATTGAAGGTCTACGGCACAGGCCGTGTCCACGGTGAAACCCATGATTTTATCGCACTGCAGCGGCTGCGGCACGCAAAGGATCAACCCGGGCTGCGAATGACTCGATCGCTTGACGCGCGTGGGGCGGATCCGGATGCCGGCGGGGCCATGGCCCGGTCGAACGCCCGCCAGGCGGGTCGGTCGGCTCCCAGATTTGACGCAACTGCCAGGCCAGTCGCGGATCCAGACCGGCTCTGGCCAAAATCTCGCAGGTATCGCGATCGGCTTCTCTCTCCTGAATTGCGCTGAAACCCGGCAGGCCGTCGATCAGCAGATCGGTTTCCAGGGGATGGTCGCGCAGACCATGGGCCAGGCCATGCGCGATCAGGGCACTCAGCAGACCCTCCGGGAGGGCAACGTGATGATCGGCGGGCAGGACGATGACAAGCGACACGGGCATCAGTGGAATCACATCCGCAGCCATGATTCCTGAATCCATCGAGACCTGATCCAGATTCGGCTGGCCCCCTTCACTTTGTGCCTGCCCCACCAGGTCACCGGCAATCACATCGATCGGCCACGGCGTGGTCAAGGCCTCAGCCCGCACGGCGCCGGCGGCCGGTATCAGGGGCGCTGCCAGCCGGCGGATGCGATCGCCCAGGGCCGATTGCGTGAGGAGTTGCCCATGGGCCGCGGCACGAGCCAGCACGCGATCGCGTGCAGCCTCGAGCAGGGCGATCCGCTCGATGCGACGCTGAGCCAGCGGTGGGGGTTCGGGCCGGGAGACCGGCAGCAGCGGCACCTGCCGCGGCCCGCTGACCGGGGCGCAGCCGACCAACCCGAGCAGGGACAGCAGACCGAGGGCCGCTGATCTGCGCTGCGAACGAACGGGGCTGGGCATGCTCATGATGTGTGAATGGTAGCGTTGTCTGGCTGGCTCAAGCGCACATGAATCCTCAATGCAACCACCCCCAGCAAACTGGCGATGGCCGCCCCCCACCAGGTGGCGGCGGCCGAGAGGTGCTCCCAGAGCAGGCCCGCGACGATCCCGCCCAATCCGGCGCCCATTCCATAACCCACCACAATGTAGGCGGCCTGCGCCCTGCCCTGCTGCGCCGCGGGAAACAGTCGATGCAAAACCGCCATGGAAGCACTGTGATGCATTCCGAAGGTCACAGCATGCAGGATCGAGGTGAGCACAACGACGGCAATCTGACCCTCGGTCAGGGCAATCAGAGCAAATCGCACTGCAGCCACCCACAGACTGAAGATCAAAAGCGGTACAGCGGCAAAACGCGCAAAAAGCCGCTGCTGAAAAGCAAAAAGCAGGATCTCTGCCACCACACCAACCGCCCAGATCACGCCAATCGCGAAACGGCTGAAGCCCTGCCGCTCCAGGTAGAGTGACCAAAAGCCATAGAGCGCGCCGTGGGCAAAGATCATGCAGAACACAGACACCAGAAACGCGAGCACGGCGGGCTCGCGAAGCCGCTCACCCAGAGCCTGGGCCGGCGAGCGGGCGGGTGCAGGCTGTTCGCGCATCAGCAGCGTGACACCCAGCAGGCCGAGCAAGGCGATCGCCATGACCCAGGGCCAGGCCTCAAGCCCCAGGGCATCGAGCACTGCACCACCGCCCAGCACGGTGGCGATATAGCCACTCGAGCCCCAGATCCGGATCCGGCCGTATCCCCCAGGGTCGCCCTGCACCTGACGAATCGCCATGGCCTCGCCGATCGGCATCTGCCCGGCGGTCATGAAGCACAGCACGGCCAGAGCGAGTGCCACCTCCAGCCCCGAGCGGGTCAGCGGCAGCAAAGCCACGAGCAACAAGGCGCCCAGGGCGCTCAGACGCAGGAGCATCACGCCCCGATGACTGCGATCGGCCCATCCGCCCCACAGCGGCGGACCAAAGATGCGCATGACCTGAGGAACGGCCAGCAACACGCCGATCTGGGCGATGCTCATGCCACGGGCATCAAGCCAGACGCCCAGCCAGGGCGCAAAAATGCCGGCAAAACTGAAGTAGGCAAGGAATTGGGCCCGAACGCCTGCGGCCGGGCTCAGCTGCACAGATGCCCCAAGGCGGGCTGCGACGGACGGCTCCGGCGCCGCTGCCGCGCTCGAACCATCTTCAGCTCCGAGGGATCAGGGCACCCGGAATCGGCCCGAAGGGCACCTGAACATCGGCGCACTGGGCCCGATGACGCAGGGCGTGGTCCATGAGCACCAGCAACAGCATGGCCTCGGCAATGGGCGTCGCCCGAATGCCCACGCAGGGAT
>Ga0315906_10011126_pt1 | contig 10514 bp, 9 predicted proteins | sample LakEriMetagenome_4_FD_203526 | JGI IMG/M metagenome (GOLD analysis project Ga0315906, IMG submission 203526) | Freshwater fungal communities from buoy surface, Lake Erie, Ohio, United States - Buoy 2 MA122 | ecosystem: Environmental > Aquatic > Freshwater > Lake > Lake biofilm | place: USA: Lake...
CGTGGCCGCACCATGAGGCCGCTGTATCTGGTCGATTCCAGCATGTACGTGTTCCGTGCGTGGTTCTCGATGCCCCGTGAATTCTTCGATGTCGAGCAGAATCCGACCAACGCCGTTCAGGGCTTTACCCGCTTCGTCTGCGAACTGGTGGAACGCGAAAAACCCGAACACATCATCTTCGCCTTCGACGAATCGCTCGACAGCAACTTCCGGAACGAACTGTATCCCGCCTACAAAGCCAATCGCGATCCGGCTCCCGAAGAATTGAAAAAACAGTTCGATTACTGCAAACGCCTGTGCCGGGCTCTGGGCTTCCAGGTCCTGGCCGACGGTTATTACGAGGCGGACGACCTGATCGGCAGCGCCTTGACCCGCGCCCGTGCCGAAGGCCGCCCGAGCCTGATCCTTTCGGCCGACAAAGACCTGTCGCAGCTGCTCGGTGAGCACGACGTACAGTGGGATTACGCCAAAAACGAGCGTTGGCAATTGGCCGGAGTCAAGGCCAAGCATGGTGTGCATGCCCATCAACTGGCGGATTACCTCGGGCTGACCGGCGATGCGGTGGACAACATTCCCGGTGTCCCGGGCATCGGCCCGAAGACGGCAGCCACCCTGCTCGGCCATTTCGGGACGCTCGATGCACTACTCGAAAAGATTGATGAAATCCCCTACCTACGCCTGCGCTCTGCAAGCACGCACGCAGCGAAGCTGCGCGAACACCGTGAGCTGGCCCTGCTCTGCCGCAAGCTGGCGACTATCCGCTGCGACATACCGTTGCCGGACGATGCCGCGCTAGGTGCGCGGCGTGCCAAGGATGAAGACGGGCTGGTGTCACTGATCGAGCAACTCCGGCTGGGCCCGCTGACGCGGCGGCGCCTGTTGTCCCTATAATGCCAAGATGAGCGGAAAAACCACCATCCACGAAGGCAAGTACCTGCGCTTCTGTGTCGAGAATCATTGGGAATATGCCGAGCGCACCAACGCCGGCTCTGCCGTGATCATCATCGCCAGAACGCCAGAAGACAATCTACTATTCGTCGAGCAGTTCCGCATCCCGATGGGATGCAATACCATCGAAATGCCGGCGGGGCTGGTCGGCGATCTGGACGCGTCGGACACCCTCGAACTGGCAGCTAAACGGGAACTTCTGGAAGAAACCGGTTGGCAGGCCGATGCCGTGCAGGTGCTGATGATTGGGCCGACTTCGGCTGGCCTTAGCAATGAAATGATCGCCTTCGTGCGCGCCACCGGGCTCACCCGCATTCACGCCGGGGGCGGCGACGACACCGAAAACATCACCGTGCATGAAGTTCCAGTGGCCGAAGCGGCGGCATGGCTGACGCAGAAAATGGCCGAAGGCTATTCGATGGATCCGAAGCTGTGGGCCGGACTTTGGCTGCTTGACCGGAATCCGGACGGAACGCCGGTCTAACGGAAGGAATCGGTGGCCTCCACCAAGGTCGCGGTATTCTCGGCCTCGAATGCCGCATGCCCTGATGCCGGCGAAATCACCAACTTGGCTTCCGGCCACACCGCATGCAGATCGATGGCGTTCTGCACCGGGCAGACCACATCATAACGGCCATGCACGATGACGCCGGGAATGTGACGGATTTTGTGGGTATCGCGCAGCAGTTGATCATCGACCTCGAAAAAGCCCTTATTCACGAAGTAATGGTTTTCGATGCGTGCGAAGCTGAGGGCGAAATGCGGATCTTCGAAGGAATCAATGGACGCCGGCTCGGGAATCAAGGTGCTGGTGGCACCTTCCCAGACCGACCAGGCCTTGGCCGCCGCCAGGCGTACCTCTTCATCGGGCGATGTCAGGCGCCGGTGATAGGCTGCAATGAAATCGCCACGCTCGGCTTCTGGTATCAGATCGCGGTAAGGCTGCCAGGCTTCCGGGAACAAGCGATGCGCGCCGCACTGATAAAACCATTCCAGTTCCCAGCGGCGCAACATGAAGATGCCGCGCAATACCAGCTCGGTCACCCGCTCCGGATGGGACTGGGCATAGGCCAACGCAAGCGTGGAACCCCAGCTGCCGCCGAACACCTGCCAGCGCTCAATGCCCAGGTGCATGCGCAGTTTTTCGATATCAGCCACCAGATCCCAGGTGCCGTTGTCGGTCAGGTCCGCGTGCGGCGTGGATCGTCCGGATCCGCGTTGGTCGAACAGGATGATCCGATAGGCGGACGGATCATGGAAACGACGCATGTTGGCACTGCAGCCTGCGCCGGGCCCCCCGTGCAGGAATACCGCCGGTTTGCCATCCGGATTGCCGCACTCCTCGAAATAGAGGGTGTGCCGGTCATCGACGGCCAGCATGCCGGTCCGGTAGGGTTCGATCGGCGGGTACAGTGTGCGCATGTCAGCCTCATGACGGAATTTGCGCCAGTTTAGCGCAAAGAGGCTTGCACTTCCCGAAACTTGCGTTATGCTCAAGGCATGGATTCGCCCACGCCAAAACTGGCTCTGGTGGGCGCCGGGATGATGAGCCCCCCGGCCGGGCAACTACCCCCCAACGATTCCCGCGTACCACGCGTTCTATCCCTTGATGCCCACGGCCATATCCTGAATTGGATGCATTGGCAGGATGCCGTCTGCCTGTATGTGCGCGGTGCCGTGTCATGGACACTGGGCGAACCGTGCATGACCGTACATGGCGGCCGCAACCGTCTGACCGGCGAACAGAGCGTGGTTGAACTGCATCCCATCGTCGCGGCACGCGGGCATGCCAACTTCCGAAGCCATCTGCCCTCACCGGCACTGACCAACCCCGCATTGTTCGCGCGCGACAAACAACTCTGCCTTTACTGCGGCAAGGAATATTCCAAACATATCCTGACCCGCGACCATGTCCATCCGATTTCACAAGGCGGACGCGATACCTGGGAAAATGTGGTCAGTTCGTGTTTCCGTTGCAACTCCAAAAAAGGCGGCCGTACTCCCCAGCAAGCCAATATGCCCCTGCTGGCCATTCCGTACCGGCCGAGCTGGGTCGAGCACTTGATTCTGTCCAATCGCAATATTTTGGCCGACCAGATGGCCTTCTTAAAGCAGCATCTGCCGAAACATCCCCGCGGCGAGACCTTCGCCATTCAATGAGTTAGGCCCAATAACAACCGACAAGCCTTGCCGTCAACGGCCAAGTGCAAGACAATAACGCACAGACTTCGAGCCGAGACGATGGACCGCGACCGCTACCCACTGCTTTCCCAGCTGCCCACACCCGACCACATGCGCAAGCTTCCGGAAAGCGATTTGCCGGCTGTGGCTGATGAACTGCGGGCCTACCTGATCGAAACGGTCAGCCAAGTCGGCGGACATTTCGGGGCCGGTCTCGGCGTGGTCGAGCTCACCGTAGCCCTGCATTACCTTTACCAAACTCCCGATGACAAGCTGGTCTGGGATGTCGGGCATCAATGCTATCCGCATAAAATCCTGACCGGCCGCGCCGAAACCATCCATACCGTGAAGAAAAAGGACGGCGTGGCACCATTCCCGCGCCGCGAAGAAAGCCCTTACGACACCTTCGGCGTCGGACACTCCTCCACCTCCATCTCAGCCGCGCTCGGCATGGCCGTGGCCGCGCAACGCGCCGGCGAAAACCGCCGCTTCGTTGCCGTAATCGGAGACGGCGCAATGACCGCCGGCATGGCTTTCGAAGCCCTCAATCACGCCGGCGGCATGAATCCGGAACCGGATGTGCTGGTGATCCTCAACGACAACCAGATGTCGATTTCCGAAAACGTCGGCGGCATGACCAAAATGCTCGGCAAGATGATGGCCAGCCGAACCTTAAACGCCGTTCGCGAAAGCGGCAAGAAAATCCTCGGTGATAAAAACAAACCGGCCGCAAAATTCGTCCGGCGCTGGGAGGAACACTGGAAAGGCATGTTCGTTCCCTCCACATTGTTCGAGGAAATGGGCTTCCATTACAATGGCCCGATCGACGGCCATGACCTGCCGGCTCTGTTGAATGCCTTGAAAACCTGCAAGGAATTGAAAGGCCCGCAGTTGCTGCATGTCATGACGACCAAGGGCAAGGGCTACAACCCGGCCGAAGGTGATCAGATCGAGTACCACGCAGTCTCTCCGTTCGATCCCAGCATCGGCGTGCAGAAGAAGGCGCCGGGCAAACCGACCTATACCTCGGTATTCGGTGACTGGCTGTGCGACATGGCGGCCGCCGACCCGAAACTGATGGGCATTACCCCGGCCATGCGCGAAGGGTCCGGGCTGGTGCGTTTCTCCCAGGAATTCCCGCTGCGTTATTTCGACACCGCCATCGCCGAACAGCATGCCGTGACCTTTGCCGCCGGCCTGGCCTGCGAAGGTGCGAAGCCGGTGGTGGCAATTTATTCGAGCTTCCTGCAGCGCGCCTATGACCAACTGATCCATGACGTGGCGCTGCAGAATCTGGATGTGCTGTTCGCCATCGACCGCGCCGGCCTGGTCGGCCCGGACGGCGCCACCCACTCCGGCAGCTTCGATATCAGCTTTCTGCGTTGCATACCGAACATGGTGATCATGACGCCTTCGGATGAGCGCGAATGCCGGTTGATGCTCAGTACCGGGTTCCACTACTTCGGTCCGGCCGCCGTGCGTTATCCGCGTGGCTCCGGCACCGGCATCGCCGCCGGCAGTGATCTGCAAACACTGCCGATTGGCAAGGCACGCATCGTGCGCCACGGCAAGCAATTGGCGATACTCGCTTTCGGCAGCGTACTGCCGGCGGCGGCGAAGATTGCCGAAAGTCTCGATGCAAGCTTGGTCGATATGCGTTTCGTCAAACCGTTGGATGAAGCCCTGCTGCGTGAATTGGCCGGAAGCCATGCCCGTTTGGTCACCGTCGAGGACAATGCCGTCATGGGTGGTGCCGGCAGCGCCGTCAGTGAATTCTTCCGGGCCGAGGGCATCGCTGCTGACCTGCTGCAATTGGGCCTGCCCGATCACTATCAGGAACACGCCAGTCGAGAAGAATTACTGGCTGAAGCCGGTATCGACAGCAATGGCATACTCGCCGCCATTACGGCACGCTGGCTTTAAGCAAGGCGCCCCAGACTGACGCGGTCGCGTCCTTCCAGATCGGGTTCCGTTTGCACCTCGGTGAACCCGGCGGCTTCAATTAACGCACGCACCGGTGCCCCCTGCTGCCAGCCGTGCTCCAGCAACAACCAGCCACCGGGCAGAAGATGTTGACCGGCCTGAGCCGCAATGACGCGGATATCGTCCAAACCATCCGGACCGGAAGCCAAGGCTGAACGCGGCTCGAAGCGCAGGTCTCCCAAGCTCAGATGGACATCATCGTTCTCGATATAAGGCGGATTGCTCACAATCACATCGAAGCGGCGGCCGCCAAGGCTGCTGAACCAATCGCTATGTTCAAAAAAAACATTTGCAAGCCGCAGTTGGCGGCCATTGGCTGACGCGACGGCGAGCGCTGCCGGTGAGATGTCGACAGCCGTGACTTGACTCAATGGCCGCTCGCTGGCAATGGCGAGGGCCACAGCGCCGGAACCGGTTCCAAGATCGAGTACTGCGGCCGGACGGCCGGGATGCAGGAAGGCCAAGGCCAACTCGACCAAGCGTTCGGTTTCGGGCCGCGGAATCAGCGTATCGGCATTGACTTTCAGGTCAAGCGACCAAAAGCCGCGCTGTCCGGTCAGGTAGGCCACCGGCTCACCGGCTTTGCGACGGGCCTGCAGACTCCTGAACACCTCCCGATGCGCCGGCGCTAGTTCGTCATCGGCATGGGCATACAGCCAGACACGCGGTTTCTCCAGTACATGCGCCAGCAAGTACTCGGCGTCAGTACGATCCATGCCGTCCGGCAGGGATTCGATGGCCTCGCGAAGGGCTGCAGCGATGGTTGTCATGCCACTAGCTTACCGCAGGGCGGCCGAAACAGGATGAGATTGATATGCTTTAACAATCAATTCTATACTTGACATAGGTTTTATGAATAAGGGTTCCGCATGAATCTCCGCGATTTACGTTATTTCGTAGCCCTTGCCGATACCCGGCACTTCGGCCGCGCCGCCGAATCCTGTTTCGTCAGCCAACCTACGCTCTCCACGCAGCTCAAGAAGCTCGAGGAAGAGCTCGGCGTTGCCCTGATCGAGCGCGCACCGCGCAACATCCTTCTGACTCCCGCCGGCGAACAGATTCTCAAACATGCGCGACAGGCGCTTGCCCAAGTCAGCCAGATGCATGAAATCGCCAAGCACATCAAAGATCCGGAGGCTGCTTCGGTCCGTTTGGGAATCTTTCCGACATTGGCGCCATATCTTCTGCCGCATGTGGTACCCAAACTCCGGAAACGCTTCCCGCATCTGGAACTGTTGTTGATTGAAGAGAAAACCGAAGCGCTGATTCAGCAGCTGCGCAGTGGCATGATCGATGCTGCCATTCTGGCAGAGCCGGTAAGCGATGAACACTTCGATGCCATGCACCTTTTCACCGAACCCTTCGTACTTGCTTTGCCGGAAAAACATCCGCTCACGCGGCAGCGCACGCTTGGCATGGGCGAATTGGAACAACAACATCTGCTGCTGCTGGAAGACGGCCATTGCCTGCGCGATCAGGCGCTGGATGTCTGCGCTTTATCCGGCGCCGGTGAAAAAGAGGGGTTCCGGGCCACCAGTCTGGAAACCCTGCGACAAATGGTGGCGGCCGGCGTCGGTATTACCTTGCTGCCCATGCTGGCAGTTCAGCCGCCGGTCCCTGAATCGCCGCACATTCGTCTGATGCCGTTCCGCGACCCCGCACCGACACGTCGCATCTCACTGTACTGGCGTAAAAGTTCAGTTCGCGCCGAGTTCCTGACCGACATCGGCCGGCAGGTTTCCGAACTGCCCAAATCGCTGTTCGAAATGCGCCCCCGAAAGCCCGGCTGACCCGCTTTCCAAAGGGGCGCGCGGGCTCCGAACAGGGTAAAATAGCCGTTTTCGCCATCTGAACGCGGACATGAACAGCACTAACCCGAACACAGCCCCCGAAAAGAACGATTTCATCCGCCAGATCATCCGTGACGATCTGGCTTCGGGAAAGCACAGCCGGATCCGCACCCGGTTTCCACCGGAGCCGAATGGCTACCTGCATATCGGTCATGCCAAGAGCATCTGCCTGAACTTCGGCATCGGCCGCGAATTCGACGGATTGGTGAATCTGCGCTTCGATGACACCAACCCCTCCAAAGAGGACCTGGAATTCGTCGCTTCCATCCAGGACGATGTGCGTTGGCTCGGTTTCGAGTGGAATGAGCTGAGGCATGCCTCCGATTATTTCGAAGTGTTCTACCGCAGCGCGCTCAAGCTCATTGACGATGGCAAGGCCTATGTGTGCGATCTGAATGCAGACGAAGTGCGCGAATACCGCGGCACCCTGACCCAGCCCGGCCGCAACTCCCCCTACCGTAATCGCAGCGTGGCCGAAAACCGCGACCTGTTCGAACGCATGCGTTCGGGCGAATTCGCCGACGGCTCGCGCACCCTGCGTGCGAAAATCGATATGGCCAGCGGCAACATCAACATGCGCGATCCGGCGCTCTATCGCATCCGTAAGATCCCGCACCAGAATACCGGCGATGCCTGGCCGATCTATCCGATGTACGACTATGCCCACTGCATCTCGGATGCGCTCGAGGGCATCACCCATTCCCTGTGTACGCTGGAATTCGAAGACCACCGCCCGCTTTATGACTGGTGCGTGGACAACATCGATCTTCCCCATCATCCGCAGCTCTGGCAGCCGCTGGTCGATGCCGGTTTCGACACCCCGGTAGCCAAACCCCGGCAGATCGAGTTTTCACGCCTGAACATCAACTACACCGTAATGAGCAAGCGTAAGTTGCTGGCATTGGTCAACGATGGCCTGGTGTCGGGATGGGATGATCCGCGCATGCCGACACTGTCCGGCCTGCGCCGCCGCGGCACGCCGCCTGCAGCGCTGCGCCTGTTCGCCGACCGTATCGGCATCAGCAAGCAGAATTCCGTCATCGACTTCTCGGTGCTGGAAAACTGCGTGCGTGAAACCCTGGATGAAAGTGCCGAACGGCGCATGGCTGTCATTCACCCAATTAAGCTGGTCATCATCAATCTGCCGGCGGATCATCTCGAAATGCTGTCGATGGCGAATCATCCGAAAAACGATGATTGCGGCAGACGCGAGGTACCTTTCTCCAACGTGCTCTGGATCGACGCCGAAGACTTCATGGAAACCCCGACACCCGGATATCACCGTCTCACCCAGGGTGCCGATGTCCGCCTGCGCGGCGTCGGTATCGTGACCTGCGATGAGGTCATCAGTACCGATGGTACCGTGAGTGAACTGCGATGCCGGCTCGATCTGGAATCGCGTCCGGGCATGGAGGGCTCCAAACGCAAAGTAAAAGGCACCATCCATTGGGTCTGCGCCAAGCACGCCGTTGCGGCCGAATTCCGTCTGTTCGACCGTCTGTTTACAGTCGAAAATCCGGACAACGACGAAGGCGGAAGTTATCAGGATTACCTCAATCCACTTTCGGCGCAGGTCGCCAAGGGTTTCGTGGAACCGGCCGCCGCCGCCGCGATTCCGGAGCAGAGTTTCCAATTCGAACGCCAGGGCTATTTCGTTGCCGACCGCCATGATCACCGTGCTGACACGCCGGTATTCAACCGCAGCGTGACCCTGCGCGATACCTGGACCGTGAAATAACCCGTGCCACATGACCATGTCCATCTGACGCTGCCGGCGTGGGTTGCTGATGAAATCGGGGCCGATACCGTTTATCCGGATGACCTGACGAAAATGGCTTTGGCTGTCCGTCTGTCGTCACGCAACGTACGCGAAGCCAGCGGTGGACCCTTCGGTGCGGCGCTGTTTACCGACGCGGGGCGACTTTTAGGTGTCGGCGTAAACCGAGTCGTGAGTCAGAACTGCTCGCTGGCGCATGCCGAAATGCTGGCCTTTGCCACGGCACAGCAAGCAATGAACCGGTTCCGACTGAATCAGAACGGTGAGCGAATTGTGCTCGCCACCTCTTCACAGCCTTGCGCCATGTGTTACGGTGCCTCCTTCTGGGCGGGCATTGATGCCGTCCTGATCGGTGCCCGTGCCGATGATGTTCAGTCCTTGGCCGGCTTCGACGAAGGTCCGTTACCTGCCGACTGGATTGGAGAATGGCAGAAACGCGGCATCGATGTGCGCCGGGACATTCTGCGCGAAGACGCCTGCGCGGTCTTGAAAGCCTATGGGGAATCCGGCCTTGTCTACTGAAGGCCTACTGGCCTATTGCCGACCCGGTTTCGAACCGGACCTTGCGGCGGAGCTTTCGCACCATGCCGGCGCGCTGGGATTGCCGGTCTATGCCAAAACCGAACGTGGCAGCGCATTCGTCATGCTGCTTGGAGCACCACGGGAAACTCTGGCTGAGGCAATTCGCCTGGAACAACTCATTTTCGCGCGGCAGAAATATGCGCTGATCGATGAACTGAACGATCTCGACATCGCCGACCGCGTGAGCCCGGTGATCGACGCCCTCGGGGGCAAGGGCCGCTATGGTGAGCTGTGGGTGGAAACTCCCGACTCCGACGCCGCGCGGCCGCTGGCGGGACTTGCCAAGTCCTTCGGTAATGCGCTGCGGCCGGCGTTGCGCAAACGCGGATTGCTGACCGATAAGCCGAATGCGAAATTACCGCAACTGCATGTGATCTTCCTGAGCAACCGCCACCTGCTGTTGGCCAGCTCGACCGAAAATGACCGATCCCCTTGGCCGATGGGCATTCCGCGCCTGAAGCAGGATTCGCGGGCACCGAGCCGCTCCGCCATGAAGCTGGATGAGGCCATTCTGTGCCTGATGACACCGGCGGAACGCCTGAATCTGATCGCCGCCGGCATGCAGGCCGCCGATCTGGGCGCAGCGCCCGGTGGCTGGAGCTGGGTACTGGCCAAGAACCAGCTGCATGTGAGCGCCATCGACAACGGCCCCATGAGTCCGGATGCCTTGGCCACCGGTCTGATCGAACACATCCGCGCCGATGGCTTCCACTGGCAACCGCAACGCCCAATCGACTGGATGGTGTGCGACATGGTGGAAACGCCCAGCAAAGTCGCCAAACGCATGGCGCAGTGGTTCGCCAACGGCTGGTGCCGCAATGCCATTTTCAACCTGAAGCTGCCGATGAAAAAACGCTGGGAGGAAACCGCACTGTGTCTGGACCTCTTCCAGAGCCAATGCGGCCGTCCCGTCCTCATCCGGGCCCGACAGCTGTATCATGACCGCGAAGAAATCACCGTATTCGTGCACGCCCTCAAATGATGATCCTGCCATGACCCTCGATATCGACACCCGCCGTACCGAACACTCCCGCATTGCGGAAATCGACTGGAACCATCTGCCGTTCGGACGCATCTACAGCGACCACATGATGATGATGGATTTCCGCGGCGGCGCCTGGCAGAAGCCCGCCATCGTGCCCTTCGGCCCAATCAGCCTGCACCCGGGCAATGCCACCCTGCACTACGGTCAG